>Ga0182743_1003209_pt1 | contig 13428 bp, 8 predicted proteins | sample eDN3rd30CKraftOP_FD_128522 | JGI IMG/M metagenome (GOLD analysis project Ga0182743, IMG submission 128522) | Enriched Organic Plus compost microbial communities from Emeryville, California, USA - eDNA 3rd pass 30_C Kraft OP (version 2) (version 2) ... | reverse complement strand
GGCGGGCGACGAGCGTTACGCTCGCCGACGGAACGAGGTTCTATCTCGCCGCTGAACGGCTGCCGATGGTTCGCGCCGTCTACGGCGATTTGCCGTGCGATCCGCCGGTCGAGTTGCCCCCAGCGTTACAAACACAAGTGGAAGCGATCGACAGTCGCGTCGAAATCGTCCGCGGACACATGACGCACGGCGGGCCGATCACGGCCGAAGCGCTCGCCGATCGGCTGCGACTGGCCCCGAATCAGGTTTTCGCCGCTCTCGAAGCGCTCGAAGGGCAGGGGAACGTGATGCGGGGCAAATACACCGCCGCAGCCCAAGCCAGCCGCGACAACAGCGGCATCGAGTGGTGCGAGCGCCGGCTGCTCGCGCGCATTCACCGTCTGACGATTGACGGCCTGCGTCGCCGCATTCAGCCGGTGCCTCCCGAAACGTATGTGCAATTTCTCGTCCGCCACCACCATCTCGATGGCAGCGCGCAGGCTGGCGGCGAGGCGGGCATTCGGATGGCGCTGGCTCAATTGCAAGGCTTCGAGCTGCCGGCCGCCGTGTGGGAAGAGAAAGTCCTCGCGCCGCGCGTTGCCGACTACCAGCCGCAATTGCTCGACCACCTGTTCCTTTCAGGTGAGGCAGCCTGGGGCCGGCTGAACCCTCCCAAGCGTGACGAAAAGGACGGCGAAGGACTGGCGGCTGCCACGCGCGCCGTGCCGATCTCGCTCATGCTCCGCGAAGACCTCGCGTGGCTCGTACCCGAAGAGCGCTCTTCGGCAGCCGCGCTAGCGAGCGGACCAGCCAAGGAAGTTCTCGCGGCGCTCCATGCCCGCGGCGCGCTCTTCTTTCAAGACCTCAAAGCGCTCACCGGCCTGTCGTCGCAGGAAGTCGAAGACGCCCTCCGCGAACTGGCCGCCTGGGGCGTCGTCACGAGCGACACCTTCACCGCCATTCGCACCATCGTGCACGGCAAGAAGCCGCAGACTCGCTGGGAGGCCCGCTTCGGTCGGCCGATGCACGGACCTTCGTCGCCGATCGGTCGCTGGTCGCTGTTTCCAGGCGTGATTGCGCCGCCAGAACGAGACGAATTGCTGACGCGCTGGTGCCGGCAATTGCTTTCGCGTTACGGCGTGCTGTTTCGCGATCTGCTGGCCCGCGAATCGGCGGCGCCCCCCTGGCATCAACTTGTGCGAACGCTGCGGCGCATGGAGCTACGGGGGGAAGTGCGTGGCGGAAGGTTCATTGCGGGAGTCGGCGGCGAGCAATTCGCCATGGAAACGGTCGTGTCGCAGCTTCGCGACCTGCGCGACGCCCCGCCCGACGACTCCTGGGCAATCATCTCGGCAGGCGACCCGCTCAACCTGAGCGGCATTGTCACCTGCGGGCCGCGAATCGCAGCCATGCATAAGAACTCGATAATCCTTTACCAAGGACGCTGCGTGGCGTCGAAGGTCGCCGGGCGCATCGAATTCCATGCGGAAGTCCCGCAGCATCTGCAACTGGAAATGCGCCGTGCCCTCCAGCACGGCCGCCGCATCACCGAGGAAGACCTCGAGAAGACCAAAACGCCCGCCATCAGCGGCACCCCCGGTTCACGCTGGACCGACCGGTGGAAGGCCCGGCGGTTGGGATAAGAGAAAATCCCAATGACCAAGCCCCAATGACCACTGGCAACGATTCCCCCTCCGCATTTGGTCATTGGGATTTGGTCATTCTCTTTATACGAGCAGGCTAGAAACCGCCCAGCCTCCGGTTGCAATTGGGCAAGTTGTAACGCCGCGCAGTCGCCGCCTTTACCTCCCGCGCGCCGTTGTCCGATGACCGATGACAGAGGCTGGTGCTGCGCCCCGGGATGCGCATTGGCCGGCGACACCGTCTTTAGCCGCACGGGGAAAACTGCGGCAAAATTTTGGGCAGGGAGGGAATGCATGCAACGCCTGCTATCGACCGGCGCTCTGGTAATCGGCCTTTTGTGCGTGGACCACGCGCAGGCGGGCTGGCACGAGTTTTGGCACCGCACGAAGGTCGACTTTCACCGCAATAACGCCTGGCCGGAGCCGTTTCAGCAGGCCGATCGCGCCGTCACGCGCGAGCCGTTCGCCATCATGGCCAACAACGGCTGGCGGATGCAAAACACCATTGGCACCTACCTGTTCGACGACAACCAGCACCTGAACCGCGCCGGCGAAATCAAACTCCGCTGGATCCTCACGCAGGCCCCGGTTCACCGCCGGGCGGTGTTTGTCATGCAGGCCGACACCCCCGAAGAGACGGCTGCCCGCGTCGAATCGGTTCAGCTTGCCATTTCCCGCATGATGCCCTCGGGCCCGCTGCCGCCGGTGATGATCACCGACACGGAGCCGGAAGGTGGCTCGGGCGAATACTACGACGCGATCAACCGCGCCCTGCAGTCGTCGCTCCCCTCCCCGCGTCTGCCTTCGTCGAGCGCTTCGAGCGCCGGCGAAGTGCCCAGCTCGGGGCAGTAAGTAGCGACTGCACAGCGGCCTGACGTCGTGCAAACCGTCCTCACAGCGCTCGGAGGCAGAGCCTCCGGGCGGTTTCGTCCCAGGCTGAGCCTGGGATCGCGAGGGTGGGGCAGGGCGAGGCGAGCTTTGGGCCGAACAATTCAACTGTAGCGGCGGAAACCGCCGCGACGATGACTTACCAAGAGGCGCGCCAATGCGCCCCTTGGGCCGACGCTGCATGGATGCCGCGGCGGCCGATTGCGATTGCACATGGAGGTGCACTGTGGACTCACGGCGGCAACTTGCCCTGACGTTGCTTCTCGGGCTCTCGACGAGCCTTGGCTGCAAAGCCATGCCCTGGTCCTCCTCCGAGCCGACGGCGCCGACCGTTTCGGCCCCGAACGCGGGCAAACAGCGGTACGAACTGCTGGCCAAAGAATTCCCGCAAGAGTCGGCGGCTGCTGGCATTGGCGGACCCGCCGCTCCGCCGGACGAAAACTGGTTCGTTTCGTCCTGGAAGAAGACGACCGCAGCCGTCACCGCCCCGTTCACCCCCAAGACGGTGGTCGAAAACGACGACCCCGTCAGCCTTTCGACCAAGCCGGGCAAGATCAACCCGGGCGTCTACATCTCGGCGGCCCACATCCTCGAAAACCAGGGCAAATTCGCCGAAGCCGAAGCCAAGTATCAGGCTGCCCTCAAGGCTTCGCCGAACGACCTGACGACGCTCATCAGCCTGGCCCGCTGCTACGACCGGCAGAACAAGAACGAGGAAGCGATCGAGACCTATAAGAAGGCCCTGAAGCACCATCCCAAGAGCGCCTTGGCGTACAACGACATTGGCCTTTGCTACGGCCGGCAGCGGAACACCGAAGAAGCGGTGAAGCACCTGACCAAGGCGATCGAGCTGCAGCCGTCGAACGTGCGGTACTACAACAATCTTGCCACCGTCTATGTCGAAGCCGGCCGCACCGACGAAGCTGTGCAGCTTCTTTCTCGCGTCAATTCGCCGGCGGTCGCCAATTACAACGTCGCCTGCCTGCTCCACGCCCACGGCAAACAGGCCCAGGCGGCGGTCCACCTGCAAGCGGCCATTGCTCAAGACGGCAATTTGACGCAAGCCCGCGAACTGCTCGCAGCCATCGGCGGCCCCGCAGCTCAACCGCAGCAACGCATCGCCGCGATGCCGGTCAGCACCGGAGCAGTCGGCCCGTATGGTCAACCGCCGGCTTACACTCCCGCGCCGCAGATGAACGTCGGCCCCTACGCCATGTCGTCCGGCGCCCCGCCGGCAGCTGCAGCGGCGGCGCCGCCGCAGCAGGGGCCGTATACGGCTCAGCCGCAGGCGATGCCAGAAAATTCTTTTTCGCCCTGGCGCTAAAACGCAAGTTGGAACGAGCGATTTAAGGGATGTCTACGCTTCGCTGTAGTCCGCTTAGGGCCCAGTAAACGGACACTGCAATCGCCGCCGTTAAAGTTTGACGCCGCGAGAGTTCAACGATCGCGCCGATCGAGCGCGAAATTCCGAAGCTGCGGATTGACGCACCGCAGAAGCGGCATATAACAGGGATGTGGCGTCCAATTGGACGCGTTCTTCAAGGCAAGCTGCCTTAAATCATCGTGTAGATTGAAGGAAGAAGTGCGCGCGTCGCTGCGCGCAGCCTAATTCGAACTGGGGGTAGGAATCTGGCTATGTCGTTGGTTATCGATCGTCCTGTGCGTGCGCCGAAAGAACTCGAAGCGTCTGCGGATCGCAAGATCATGGAGGCGGCGACCCAGCGGTTGCGAACCAGTCCGTACTTGCCGCTACGCATCGTTCGCTGCGAATGCAAACACGGTGTGCTGACGCTGGCCGGCCGCGTCCCGTCCTTCTATCACCGCCAGGTGGCTCAAGCCTCGGTCCGCGATCTGGCCGGTCTGCTGCGAATCGACGATCAACTCGTCGTGCAAACTCCGTAGTTCGCACAGCAAAACAATTGCTTCACGAATCGCGCAAGCGGCAGCCATTTCGGCCAGCCGCTTTTTTTCGTTTCTTGGGCCAATTTCTGCGACAAATCGCAATTTAATGTCGGCTGCGAGTTGCGCACGCGCACGGAGAACTTCAGCTCATTTCACGATCGCGCGCCACTTCGTCACTTCTGCTCGTCGGCAGCGCGGGCGCTCCAGCCCACGAGTTTGCCAAGGCCTAAAAAGTTCATCCTCTCCGGATGAAATATCTTGCCTCTCTTGCCGATATCTACTCTTGCCGACACCTACCCGAGATTGCCCATCCACCCCACAAAGCAATCTCTATCATCCCGCCATTCATCTTTGAGGAGTCGCTAGGTCTCATGCTGGCGCATAACGATCCCCTGCATATCCGCGATCTCAACGATCTTCGAGAATTCGTTCATCACAAACTTTGCGAACAAAACCATCTGGAGCCCCACGCATTTGATGTCACCGAACGCATCCTGGTTCGAGGCGAGCGCCCCTGCGGCATCTTCTTCTGCCTCTACGGACCGCGAAGCGTGAAGCTCACCGCGATCTGGGAAACCGATCGCAACACGATCCTGTTCTACAACTCGTCGGGCCAGCGGACGCTGAAGACTCAGCTCGTTCAGGCCCCGAGCCTGGCCGGCGTCGAAGCGCTCGCCGGCTAAACAAGGCAAGCGTCGCACGACGCTCGCAAGACAGCGATCAGTTCGCAAAGAATTCCACCCCGCGGCTGAACCCAGGACAGGTTCAGCCGCCCGCTCAGGCCGGTTCGACAATCGGCTTGACAAGTCCCGCAGATACTATACAACCGTACACACACCACGGGCACCACTTCGCGTCACGGAGGTCAGCAATGTTGGTTCTATCTCGTAAGGAAACCGAGCGGATTCGACTCGGCGATTCCATCGTCCTCACGATCGTTCGCGTCTCGGGCGACAAGGTTCGCCTGGGTATCGAAGCTCCGCCGGACGTCGTCGTCCTCCGCGAAGAGCTGAAACCGCACGAACGGACCCCCGCAACGGAGGCTCAATAGCTCGGCGTTGCCGGCCCCGGCAAAGTAGGGCAGCAGTGGCCCTCAGCCGATTGCGAAGTGCGGCTGAGAGTCGATTGTGACTGGGTGGTTGGACATCACGGGGATTCACAGCCACCACCCTGGTCAATCGTCCGCCACGCTGCCCCGCGCTAGAAGCCGCCTCCGAGCCTTGTTCGTCCGCATCGCTCGTTGCAGGCGCCGGCGTTTGGCAGCCGGGGCCGGCCAGGTTCGGCGACGCCCCTCTCTGGGCGTCGCCTTGTGGCCCAAGTCGGCCACTTCTTTATTAGGGCCCCACTTTTTCGGCCCTCGCAGCCCTTAAAGGCTTCCCGCTGGCCCGAAATCGGCGTCGACTGGCTCGCCAGATTCGGCTAAGACGAGGCGTCGGCCGCTATCGCCCCCCACGAAAGCGTATCACCCGCTTACGGGAGGAAACATTTGACAAAGAGGGGCGTGGCGGATATTTTCACCTTCAACGCATGCGGCGGCATTTATCTTGCTGCTAAATGCGACCGATTTCCCACCTGATAACAACCCTGTCCGTTTGACTCGCCCGCGACCTCGGGAGCGCTGCTCCGCTTCGCGAAGCGAGACTCGTCAAACGGACAGCGCCCGTTCCTACCGTTTCCTCCACACCTACCTGTTTCTTAGCCCGCCTCCTACGGAGAGACTTCCATGCTCTGCAACGGCAATCGCCTGAGTCGTCGTAGCCTGCTTACGGTTGGCGCCATCGGTGGACTTGGACTCACGCTGGCGGATTACTTCCGTCTGAACGAAGCGCGGGCCGAGATCAAGCACTACGACTTCCTCGAAGCCAAAGCACAAAGCGTCATTCATATCTTCCTGCCCGGCGGTATCGCCCATCAGGAATCGTTCGACCCCAAGCCGTACGCTCCGGTCGAATATCGCGGCGAACTCGGCACCGTGAAGACCAACACGGGTGACGTCTTCAGCGAAACGCTGCCGCAAGTCGCTCAAATCGCCGACAAGATCACCGTCATCCGCTCGATGACGCACGGCGAAGCCGCCCACGAACGCGGCACGCACAACATGTTCACCGGCTATCGCCCGAGCCCGGCCCTGACCTTCCCCAGCATGGGTAGCGTGGTCAGCCACGAGTACGGCCCCCGCAACAACCTGCCGCCGTACGTCTGCATTCCGAACGTGCCGAACGAATACGCGAGCAACGGCTACCTCAGCTCGTCGTTCGCTCCGTTCAGCCTCGGCAGCGATCCGGCCAACAAGGGCTTCAAGGTTCTCGACCTGAACATGCCCAACGGCGTGGACGACGCTCGCTTCACCCGCCGTCGCTCGGCGCTCGAAGCGGTCAACGAATACTTCGTCAGCAAGGCGAAGTCGGACAACGTCGGCGCGATGAACACGTTCTACGAACGGGCCTACAGCCTCATCAGCTCGCCGCAAGCTCGCGAAGCCTTCAATATCGAAGCCGAGCCGAGCAAGGTCCGCGACGAATACGGCCAGAATCAGGCCGGCCAGCGCATGCTGATGGCCCGCCGACTGGTGGCTGCCGGCGTGCGGTTCGTCACGCTGACCTACGGCGGCTGGGACATGCACTCGAACATCACTCGCGGCATGAAGGGGCAGATGCCGGCGTTCGATCAGGCTCTGGCCACGCTGATTCGCGACCTCGACCGCAACGGTCTGCTCGACACGACGCTGGTGATGGTCTCGAGCGAATTCGGCCGCACCCCGAAGATCAACAACACCGCCGGCCGCGACCACTGGCCAAAGGTCTTCAGCGTGATGCTCGCCGGCGGCGGCATCAAGAAGGGCTACATCCACGGCTCGTCGAACTCGACCGCCTCGGAGCCCGACGCCGACCCGATCGGTCCAGAGGATCTCGCCACCACGGTCTACCACCAGCTCGGCATCGTCGCCGACAAGGAGCTGATGGCCCCCGGCGATCGTCCGATCGAAATCGTCGACGGCGGCAAGGTTTGCCGCGAGTTGCTGGGCTAACCCCGCCGGGCGGTTTTCCAGCCTGTCAGGGCAGGAACCCAGGCAAATTCGGCACGGTCAGGCTAGCGGCCTGACCGACGCTCAAAACGCTTTGCGGCTCCGCACGCCGTAACTACAGTAGAAGGGACCGACAACCACCGTCGGTCCCCTTCGCGGCTTCGGCTGCGAGAATGCCAAATCCCGCCGATTCCTCCCTCCTCAACAATCGTTGGCCCCATGTCTCACACGAACCTTTGGTCGGGCATGCGCGGTGCGATGGCTGGCCTTTCGGCCCTAGCCTTGTCGCTTCTTTGGATCACCACGGCAGCCGCCGTCGAGCCGGCGCTCAGCAGCATCTCGCCGCCGGGCGTGCAGCGCGGTACCGAGGTGGAAGTCACCTTCAGCGGCGCCCGCCTTGCCGACGTGCAGGAAGTCCTCTTCTACACGCCCGGCGTCACCGCCAAGGACATCGTCGCTGACGGCGACCAGCGGGTGAAAGCCAGGTTCGTCGTCGATCCCGACTGCCGCTTGGGCATCCACGCGCTGCGGCTGCGGACGGCGACCGGCGTCAGCGGTTTGAAGACCTTCATGGTAGGTCACTTGCCGGAGGTCGAAGAGAAGGAACCGAACAACGACTTCGCCGAACCGCAAGTCGTTCCGATGAACTCGACAATCAGCGGCTCGATCAGCAACGAAGACGTCGACTACTACGCCGTCGATCTGAAGAAAGGCGAACGGTTGTCGGTCGAAGTCGAAGGCCTGCGACTGGGCACCTCGAACTTCGATCCCTACGTCGGCATTCTGAACTCGGCCCGCTTTGAACTGGCCCGCAGCGACGACGCTCCGCTGCTCAATCAGGACTGCCTTTGCACGATCGTAGCGCCCGAAGATGGCCGCTACGTCATTCAGATTCGCGAAACCTCGTACCGCGGCACCGGCGCCTATCGATTGCACGTCGGCTCGTTCCCGCGTCCGACGGCCGTTTATCCAGCCGGCGGCAAGCCGGGTGAAACGCTGCAGGTCCGCTGGATCGGCGACGCAGCCGGCGAGTGGACCAGCGAAGTCACGGTTCCCGAAGCCAGCGACGAAGAAGTCGGCCTGCTCGCCCAGGACGACCGCGGCATCGCTCCGTCGGTGAACCCGATCCGAGTCGCCGACCTGACGAACTACCTGGAAGTCGAGCCGAACGACACCTGGCAGCAAGCCTCGCCGGGCGCGGCGCCGGGCGCGATGAACGGCATCATCGAGAAGGAGAAAGACGTCGACTTCTTCAAATTCTCGGCCAAGAAGGGTGAAACCTACGACATCCGCGTCTACGCCCGCAAGCCGATCCGCTCGCCGCTCGACTCGGTCCTCACGCTCTACAACGACAAGGGGAACCGCATCGCGCAGAACGACGACACGGGCGGCCCCGACTCGTACATCCGCTTCTCGGTCCCCAACGACGGCGAGTACATCCTCGGCGTCGAAGATCACTTGAAGAACGGTGGCCCCGGCTACGTCTATCGCGTCGAAATCACCCCCGTCGCGCCGGCCCTGACGATGGGCCTGCCCGAACGGACCCAGTACATTTCGACGACGCTCGCCGTGCCGAAGGGGAACCGCATGGCGCTGATGGTTTCGGCCCAACGGGCGAACTTTGGCGCGGACCTGAACGTCGAAGTCCAAGGCCTGCCGCCGGGAATGACGTTTGAGACCGTCCCGATGCCGGGCGCGCTCACGCAGGTTCCCGTGCTCTTCACGGCCGCCGAAGACGCCGCTCCCGCTGGAGCGCTCGCCGACGTGATCGGCCGCTCAGCCGATCCGAACGTCCCCGTCGAAGGCCACCTCAAGCAGCGGACGATGCTCGTTCGCGGCCAGAACAATAGCGACGTCTGGGGGCACGACGCCTACCGCATGGCTGCCGTGCTGACCGAAGAGATTCCGTTCAAGATCGACCTCGTGCAGCCCAAGGCGCCGCTGGTGCGCAACGGTTCGCTTGATCTGAAGGTCGTGGCCACTCGCAAGGAAGGCTTTACCGCTCCGATCACCGTCGGCTTGATCTACAACCCAGCCGGCGTTTCCTCGTCGGCGAGCGTGGTCATTCCGGAAGGCCAGAACGAAGCCACCATTCCGCTCACGGCCAACGCCAACGCCGCGATCGGCGTTTGGAAGATCGTCGCGGTCGGCAGCGCTCCGCACGCCGGCGCGAAGGTCGAAGCGGCGACCGGCTTCATCGATCTGAACGTCTCCGACTCGTTCTTCAAGCTGACGCTCGACAAATCGGCCGTCGAACAGAACCAGAAGGGTCTGATGCTCGTGCGGATCGAAAAACTGCAAGACTTCGAAGGCACGGTGAAGGCCGAACTGCGAGGCTTGCCGCCGGGCACGACCTCCGAGCCGGTGGAATTTACCAAGGACACCGAGGAAATCACCTTCAATATCGTGGCAGCCGCCGACGCCCGCGTCGGCAAGCATACGTCGGTCGTCACCGTCGCCACGCTGCCGTACGAAGGTGAAATCGTCACGCATACCTTCGGCCCCGGTGAATTGCGGGTCGATGCTCCGCTGCCGCCCAAGCCCAACGCCAAGCCGGCTGAGTCTCAACCGGCAGCCGCCGCTCCGGCTCCGGCTGCGGAAAAGAAGCCACTCTCGCGACTCGAACAACTTCGCCTACAGCGCGAACAGGAAAAGAAGTGAACGTCATGGAGTTAGTCGCCGTGAAACGCCCATCCCTTCTGCTCGCCGCTTTCGGCCTGCTTGCTTGCGCCAGCGTGGCCCAGGCGGAGCCCAAAGTCACCGCGCTGAACGTCTATCCGCCGGATATTCAGCTCAGCAGCAAGGCCGACATCCAGCGCGTGATCGTCGTCGCCACCCGCGATGACGGCGTCACGCTCGATGTGACCGGTCAGGCTGCGGTAAAGCTGATCGATCCCGCCCCCTGCAAACTGGAACAGAGCACGCTCTATCCGGTCGCCGACGGCCAGACGACCCTCGAAGCCGAGTACCAAGGCCTCAAGGCGGCTGCCAGCGTCGAAGTGAAAAACGCAGCCGTCGAGCGTCCGATCAGTTGGCAGCTCGACGTGATGCCGGTCTTCATGCGGGCCGGTTGCAACACGGGTAGCTGCCACGGCGCGGCCCGCGGCAAGGATGGCTTCCGCCTGTCGCTCTTTGGCTTCGACCCGCAGGGGGACTATCACCGGGTCACGCGCGAGCTGGGAACGCGGCGCATCAATCTGGCCGCTCCCGCCGATAGCTTGCTCATTGAGAAGTCGATCGGCGCCGTTCCCCACACGGGCGGCAAGCGGTTCGACACCGAAAGCGAATACTACGCGACGCTCATCCGCTGGCTCGAAGCCGGCGCTCCGAACGACAAAGAGGCCCCGCCGGCCTGCGTTGGCGTCGACATCTACCCGCCGGCCGCCGTGCTGGAAGGGGAGGGGACCACGCAGCAGTTCATCGCTCGCGCCCGCTACGCCGACGGCACCGATCGCGACGTGACTTCGCTCGTCACGTTCATGAGCAACAACGACAACTCGGCTGCCATCACGCCCGACGGTCTGGTGACCGCCGCCGCCCGCGGCGAAGCGTTCATCATGGCCCGCTTCGACACCCACACGGTCGGCAGCCAGGTCCTCGTCCTGCCGAAGGACATGGAGTACACGCCGCCGCCGATCACGGGCAACTACATCGATGAGCTGGTCGGAGCCAAGCTGAACAAGCTCCGCATGCTGCCGAGCCCCATCTGCACGGATGAGGAATTCCTCCGCCGCGTCACGATCGACATCACCGGTTCGCTGCCGACGGTCGAAGAGTACGAAGCCTTCATGGCCGACACTTCAGCCGACAAGCGGGCCAAGGTGATCGATCGCCTGCTCGAGCGCAAGGAGTTCGCCGAAATTTGGGCCATGAAGTGGTCCGAATGGCTGATGGTCAAGTCGAGCAATCAGGTGAGCTACAAGTCGATGTACCTCTACTCGACGTGGCTCTCCGACAACATCGCCCGCAACGTGCCGCTCGATCAGATGGTGCAGCAGCTCTTGAGCGCCAGTGGCGGAACGTTCAGCAACCCGGCGACCAACTTCTACCAGATCGAACGCGACACGCTGAAGGTCTCGGAAAACGTCGCCCAGGTGTTCATGGGCATCCGTACCCAGTGCGCCCAGTGCCACAACCATCCGTTCGACCGCTGGACGATGGACGATTACTACAGCTTCGCAGCCTTCTTTGCCCAGATCGGCCGCAAGCAGGCCGAAGACGAGCGCGAGCAGATCGTGTTCAACCGGGGGGGCGGCGAAGTGCGGCATCCGGTTGGCGGCCGCAACATGCCGCCCAAGTTCCTCGGCGGCCCGCAGCCTGAACTGCAACCCGGCGAGGACCGCCGCGAAGCTCTGGGCAAGTGGCTCACCTCGACCGACAACCCGTTCTTCGCCACCAGCGTGGCCAACCGCGTCTGGGCCCACTTCTTCGGCGTCGGCATCGTCGAACCGGTTGACGACATTCGCGTGAGCAACCCGCCGAGCAATCCCGAGCTGTTCAACGCGCTGGGTGCGAAGTTGGTCGAGTACAAGTACGACTTCAAGGCCTTGGTCCGCGACATCTGCAACTCGGAGGCGTATCAGCGCAGCACCGAGCGGAACGAGTCGAACAAGACCGACGAACGCAACTTCGCTCACGGCAACATCCGTCGTATCCCGGCTGAAATGCTGCTCGACTGCATCAGCCAGGCGACCGACGCCCCCGACAAGTTCCAAGGCTTGCCGCTCGGCTCGCGGGCGGTGCAAATCGCCGACGGTCGCACGAGCAACTACTTCCTGACGACGTTCGGCCGCTCTCCGCGCGAGACGGTGTGCGCGTGCGACGCCAAGACCGAACCGACCCTCTCGCAAGCGCTGCACATGCTCAACGGCAGCACGATCGAAGGGAAGATCGCTCGCGGCGGACTGGTGCAGAAGCTCCTCGCCGAAAACAAGTCGCCGCAGGAAGTGATCGAAGCGATTTACATTCGCTGCCTCACCCGCAAACCGACTCCCACCGAAATGGACCGCCTGATGACCACCGTCAATCAGTCGGACAATCCCACCCAAGGCTTGCAGGACGTCTATTGGGCCGTCCTCAACAGCCGCGAGTTTGTGTTTAACCACTAACTCTCGCCAACTCTCCCTTCGGGGGCGTGGCGCGTTAATGTTCCATCGCAATTGAAAGTAGCCGGAGGCGAACCGCCTCCGGGCGAGCGCCGCGAGTGGTCCATCCACTCGCAAAATCTCCGGAGGCAAATTTGCCTCCGGCTAACGATGTTCGGAACCTACGCCATGATTCGTTCGATCAACATCGCAGTCGCCCTCATCGCCGTCGCCGTCAGCCTCGCAGGCGCTCAGGACAAGCCGGCCGAGCCGAAGATCACCTACGACGAGCACATTCGTCCGATCTTCCGCGAGCACTGCTTCTCGTGCCACGCGCAGGATCGCACGAAGGGCGGCCTCGTGCTCGACACCTACGCCAAGACGATGGAAGGCGGCTCCAGCGGCGAAGTCGTGCTGCCAGGCGACAAGGAAAGCTCGCGACTATGGGCGCTCGTCACGCACACCGAAGATCCGGCGATGCCGCCGATGCAGGACAAGCTGCCGGCTGCCAAGCTCGACCTGATCACCAAGTGGATCGAACAGGGCGCGCCCGAAAACGCCGGCTCGAAGGTTTCGGTCAAGCCGAAGAACAACCTGGCGATGGCTGCCCCCACGACCACCGGCAAGCCCGAAGGCCCGGTTGCCATGCCCGAAGGCCTGCTGCGTCAGCCCGTCTACTACTCGCCCCGCACCGGCGCGGTGACGGCCATCGCCGCCAGCCCGTGGGCGCCGCTGGTTGCGGTCGCCGGCCACAAGCAAATCTCGCTCTATCACACTGATAGCGGCGAGCTGCTCGGCGTGCTGCCGTTCCCCGAAGGGGACGCTTACGTTCTCCGCTTTAGCCGCAACGGCAGCATCCTGCTCGCTGGCGGTGGCCGTGGCGGACATTCCGGCAGCGTGGTGTTGT
>Ga0182743_1003208_pt1 | contig 13429 bp, 14 predicted proteins | sample eDN3rd30CKraftOP_FD_128522 | JGI IMG/M metagenome (GOLD analysis project Ga0182743, IMG submission 128522) | Enriched Organic Plus compost microbial communities from Emeryville, California, USA - eDNA 3rd pass 30_C Kraft OP (version 2) (version 2) ... | reverse complement strand
CTCTGGAAAAAGACCGGCCACTGGGACAACTATCGTGAAAACATGTTCACGACCGAGTCCGAAAACCGCGTGTATGGCCTCAAGCCGATGAACTGCCCGGGCCATGTGCAGATCTTCAACGCGGGCTTGCACTCCTATCGCGAGCTGCCTTTGCGCTACGGCGAATTCGGCCAATGCCATCGCAATGAGCCCTCCGGTTCCTTGCACGGCATGATGCGCGTGCGCGGGTTTACGCAAGATGACGGCCATATTTTCTGTACCGAAGACCAATTGCAGGACGAATGCGCCGATTTCACGGCACTCTTGCAAAAGGTGTACCGCGATTTCGGTTTTACCGAGGTGTTGTACAAGGTCGCGACACGCCCCGAGAAACGCATCGGCACCGACGAAGTCTGGGACAAGGCGGAAACGGCGCTCATGGAAAGCCTGCGCCGCACCGGTTGCGAGTTCGAGATTTCTCCCGGGGAGGGCGCGTTCTACGGTCCCAAGATCGAGTACACGCTGAAAGACGCGATCGGCCGTCACTGGCAGTGCGGCACGATTCAAGTCGATTTTTCCATGCCTGTCCGCTTGGGCGCGGAATACGTCGACCAGCAGGATCAGCGCCGTCCGCCGGTGATGCTGCACCGGGCTATCCTCGGTTCGCTCGAGCGTTTTATTGGTATGCTGATCGAAAACCACGCCGGTGCGATGCCGCCCTGGCTGGCCCCGGTGCAGGCCGTCGTGTGTTGTATTTCCGAGCCGTCGGCCGAATATGCGGCGGAAATCACGCAAAACCTTAAAAAACAAGGCTTTAGGGTGCAGTCCGATTTGCGTGGTGAAAAAATCACCCGTAAAATCCGCGAGCACAGCCTGCAAAAGGTGCCATATATCCTTGTCGTGGGCGACAAGGAAAAGCAGAATGGCACTGTTGCGGTGCGTGGTCTGGGCGGGCTGGACCTCGGCGTCATTACGCTGGAGGCCTTCTCCGACCGCTTGACCCAAGACGTCGCCGCCCGCCGGGACGTCGTCAATACCGATAGCAGTGCTGCTTAAATCTTTTAGGAGTTGTCAACATCGCCACTGAAAAAGCCAATCGCATCAACGGTGAGATCCGTGTCCCCGAGGTGCGCCTGATAGGTCTGGACGGAGAACAGCTGGGCATCGTAAAGCTCGCCGAAGCGTTCCGTCTTTCCGAACAAGCCGACGTGGATCTGGTCGAAATCGCGCCCAACGCGGATCCTCCAGTCTGCCGTCTGATGGACTACGGTAAGTTCAAGTACCAGGAACAAAAGCGCCAAGCCGAAGCTCGCGCCAAACAAAAGGTCATCCAGGTCAAGGAAGTCAAATTCCGTCCGGCGACCGATGAAGGCGACTACCAGGTCAAGCTGCGCAACCTGCGCCGCTTCCTGGAAGAAGGCGACAAGGCCAAGGTCACGCTGCGGTTCCGCGGCCGCGAAATGGCTCACCAAGAGCTCGGCATGCGCGTTCTCGAACGTGTGCGCGACGATCTGACCGAGTTGGCCCAGGTCGAGGCCATGCCCAAGCTCGAGGGTCGTCAGATGGTCATGGTGCTTGCTCCTCGCAAAAAGAGCACGCCCGGCAAGGCTGACGCCGCCGGTTGAGGATGCTTTGGCCCACGGCCAGCCGCTATGCGCGGCTGACCGTGTCGCCGCAAAAAGATCGTCAAGCCGCCCGGCGCGGGCGGGTCATTTACGCTACGATGGCGGTATGACGCGTGGGGGTGTGTTCCACGCGCGACCGGGATATCTCTATGCATGTCTTATTCGTTATTGACCCCTTGCCGCGCCTGAAGGCCTACAAGGATAGTTCGGTTGCCATGATGCGCGCGCTGGTCGCGCGCGGCCATACGCTCAGCGTGGCATTACAGGGTGATCTGTTCATCGACGCGGGCGTTGTGCTGGCGCGCAGCACCGCGATCGAGCTGATCGAAGGCGCCGATCTGCACGGCCATGATTGGTGGCGTGACAGCGGCGAGGCACGGGACGTGCCGCTGTCGCAGTTCGGCGCTGTGCTGATGCGCAAAGACCCTCCATTCGACATGGAGTACGTCTATTCGACGCACATGCTGGAGTATGCCCAGGCCCAGGGCGCCAAGGTCTTTAACGACGCGGCAGCAATCCGTAATCACCCGGAAAAATTGGCGATCACCGAGTTCGCCGATTTGGCAGCGCCCACGTTGGTGACGCGCGACATGCAGCGGATCAAGGCTTTTCACGCCAAGCATCAGGACGTCATCGTCAAGCCGCTGGACGGCATGGGCGGCACGGGTATATTCCGCCTGCAGGCCGTTGAGCCCAATCTGAACGCCATTCTCGAAACGCTCACCGACAATGGCGAGCGCACCATCATGGCGCAGCGCTACATTCCAGAGATCGTCCAGGGCGACAAGCGCATCTTGCTGATAGGCGGCGAGGCGGTGCCGTATTCGCTGGCGCGCATTCCTTTGGCGGGCGAAACGCGCGGCAATCTGGCCGCTGGCGGCCGGGGCGTGGCGCAGCCGCTGTCGGCGCGTGACGCAGAGATCGCCGCACAGGTCGGCCCGAAGCTGGCTGCACGCGGTCTGCTCTTGGTCGGACTGGACGTCATCGGCGATTATGTGACCGAAGTCAACGTCACCAGCCCGACCTGTTTCGTGGAGATCGCCGAGCAAACCGGGTTTGATGTGGCCGACATGTTCGCAGCGGCCCTCGAACGCGCGGTGGCATAAAGGTTCTGTCATGACGGGTATTGTCATTGTCGTGCACGCGCCGCTGGGCGAGGCGATGCGTGAGTTTGCCGTTCACGTGCTGGGCGAGGCGGGCAACCGCATGTCGGTGCATGATATCCAACCGGAGGATATGCCCGAGGAACAGGTGCCATCCCTATTGCGCGACATCCGGGCTGCCGATGAGGGGCAGGGGGTGTTGGTGCTGACCGATTTGATTGGCGCCACCCCTGCCAATATCGCCAAGCGTGCAGTGGCAGAGGCCCAGGCGCTGGGCACGCAATGCTGTGTGGTAGCAGGATTGAATACTTCGATGTTGTTGCGGGCCCTGACCTCGCGTGATCAAGGCTTGGCGCAGACGCGCGCCAAGGCATTGGCTGGCGGCGTGCAAGGTTGTTTACAGGTAGACTGACTCTATGCCGATTTCTGACATCACCATCTCCAACAAGCTGGGCCTGCACGCACGAGCTGCCGCCAAATTGACGCAATTGGCTAGCCAGTTCGGCAGTGAAATCTTCATTTCCCGCGGTGCGCAGCGTGTCAACGCCAAAAGCATCATGGGCGTCATGATGCTGGCTGCAGGCAAGGGGATTACCGTACGTCTAGAGGCCTCGGGGGGCGATGCCGACCAGGCGCTTTCTGAAATTCAGAACCTGTTCGACAGCAAATTCGGTGAGCACGAATAACACCAGCCTGGAATGTCCTATGACTGCGCCTCCTGCTGCCGTCGGTAGTGCCGTGGTCGCCTTGCAGGGCAAGGGCGTGGCGCGGGGATACGCGATAGGACGTGCAGTGGTGATGGGGGCCGCCTCGCTTGAGGTCGCTCACTATCGTATTGCTCCGGAAGACGTCGCCGCAGAAAGCGAACGCCTGACGCAAGCGCTGACCGTCGCTCTGGCAGATCTGCAGAAAATGGCCGATAGCCTGCCGGCGGATGCGCCGCGCGAACTGGGCGCCATGTTGAACGTGCACTGCCTGTTGTTGGCCGATCCGTTGTTGGCCGAGCAGACCCGCGCACTGATCAGCGAGCGCCATTACAACGCAGAATGGGCGTTGGCCGCGCAAGGTCAGATTCTGGGCGAGCAATTCGAGGCCATGGAGGACGAGTATCTGCGCGAGCGTGGCGCCGATGTGCGTCAGGTGATCGAGAGGGTGCTGCAAGTCTTGTCGGGCAATCCGGTGATCTTGCCCGATGCAGGGAGTCTGGACGGCGACGATCCTTTGATCGTCGTGGCGCACGATATTTCTCCGGCCGATATGCTGCGTTTGCGTGGCGGCCGTTTTGCGGCTTTCGTCACGGACCTGGGCGGGCCGACATCGCACACCGCGATTGTGGCGCGCAGCATGGGCGTGCCGGCAGTCGTTGCATTGGGCCACGTGCGCGAGCTGGTGCGCGATGGCGACACGGTGGTGGTGGACGGCGCTACGGGCGCGGTGCTGGTCAATCCTTCGCCACGCATGCTGCAGGAATACCGCGACCGTCAAGTGGCTTACGCTGCCGAGCGCGCCGCGCTGGCGCTGTTGCGCGATGAACCCGCCGTCACGCTGGACGGCATCGAAATCGTGCTCCATGCCAATATCGAATTGCCCGATGAAGCCGAGGCTGCGTTGGCTGCCGGCGCTCATGGCATAGGACTGTTCCGCAGCGAATTTCTGTTCATGGGACGCCAGACGCTGCCCAACGAAGAAGAACAGTACCAGGCTTATTCCTCCGTCGTGCGGACCATGGCGGGGCGGCCGGTGACGATCCGCACGCTGGACATAGGCGCCGACAAAACCCTGGACGAAGAAGCTACCGTCGCAATGAATCCTGCGCTCGGGCTGAGGGCGATCCGCTACTGCCTGGCGCATCCGGACATGTTCGCGACGCAATTGCGCGCCATTTTGCGGGCGTCGGCGCATGGCCATGTCCGGCTGCTGCTGCCCATGGTGGCGCATATGCACGAGGTCCGAGCAGCATTCGCCGCCATCGAGGCGGCCAAACGGGAACTGGATGCACGCGGCCAGTCTTACGCCGATCGGATCGAAGTCGGCGCCATGGTGGAGGTTCCCGCCACAGCGATTGCGATCGAGCCCTTTGCCGAGGCCCTGGATTTCCTGTCCATCGGCACCAACGACTTGATCCAGTACACCCTGGCGGTCGACCGGGGAGATCACGACGTGGCGAGTCTGTATGACCCTCTCCATCCCGCCGTATTGCGGCTGATCGCTAATACGATCAACGTCGGCGCCCGTATGGGCAAGCCTGTGGCGGTATGCGGCGAAATGGCCGGAGACGCCCGCCTGACACGCCTGTTGCTAGGACTTGGCCTGACCGAGTTTTCCATGCATTCCCAGCAGATCCTGGACGTCAAGCGCGAGATCTTGCGTGCTCACAGCAATGATCTGCGGGTCAAGGTTGCGACGCCGCTAAATCGCGCGTTGCGCGTCGATCTGGATCGTTTGGAATAGCGACGCTGTCCATTTTTGCTGCGTTGCAAAAAATCCTAATTCCCCGTGGTGTTGCTGGTTTGCCATAGTGGATTCGGTTCTATGTTGTGCTGCAACAAGACCGAGCGTAAGATGACTCTTGTGGTTCCCTTTCATTCTTCTCAAGGAGTAGGTCATGGAAGTTTCCACAAGCAGAGCTACGCCGCCGGGCAAACCGGCCGGTGGGGCACCAGGCGGTTGGCGTGGTTTTCGGGATGGCGTGACCCATTTCCTGGAAGCCATCGGAGAAATACTGCACGGTATGGATGAGGCCCGCCAGGCGCATCCGATCATCTCCTCTTGCCGCGTTATACGCCGCTGATCTGGCTTATCTGCCAGCCAGACGAAATGCCAGCGCTAGCGCTGGCATTTTGCTTTTAAGCTACCTGATACCGGCGGGGCTTCATCATTGCCGACAGTTCCGATTTCAGTGGCTTTCAATGCGTCCTAATTCACCATGTGACGGACGTGTCTCGGCGCGACAATCAGGTTCCGGCAAAATAATGGCTTGTTTTGAATATCATCCGTGGCACGGATGCGCATCCATTCATTATTTTTCACTACTCTGCTGGACTCCCTCATGCCTAATCCTTTATTGCGCCTGGCTGCGTTGGCCGCCACTATTGCGCCTTTGCTGTCTTGGTCCGCTCAGGCCGAAGTCGTCATCGGGGTCGATATCTCGTCGACTGGACCCGCCGCTGCGATTGGTATTCAGACCAATAATGCCATCCGCCTGTGGCCGGCGACGTTAGGAGGGGAGCCCGCACGGTACGTCGTTCTGGATGACGGTACGGACGTGAGCCGGGCGGTAAAGAATTTCCGCAAGCTGACCTCCGAGGACAAGGTGGACGCGATTGTCGGCCCCAACATCACGGCGTCCGCCCTGGCTGGCCTGGATGTTCTGGCTGAGACCGGTACGCCTATGGTCGCTCTGGCTGCCTCGGCGGTCATTGTCGAGCCTGCCGATGATCCCAAACGCCGCTGGGCCTTCAAGATGCCGCAAAACGACTCGCTGATGGCGTCGGCGCTAGTGGATGATATGCGCGCAAAAGGCATCAAAAATGTAGCGTTTATCGGGTTTGCCGACTCCTACGGCGATAGCTGGTGGGCCGAATTCAACAAGGCCGCCGGCAACGATATCAAAGTCGTCGCTCAAGAACGCTTTCAGCGTACTGATGCTTCGGTGATGGGACAGGTGCTCAAGGCCATGGCGGCAAAGCCAGATGCGGTCCTGATCGCCGGTTCGGGCACGCCCGCGGCGCTGCCGCAAAAAACCTTGATCGAGCGTGGCTACAAAGGCCCCATTTATCAGACCCATGGCATCGGCACGCTGGAGTTCCTGCAAGTGGGCGGTAAAGACGTCGAAGGCACGTTGTTCCCCACGGGGCCTGGCGTGGTGGCGCGAGAACTGCCGGACAGCAACCCCGTTAAATCAGTGGCGGTGGCCTTTGCAGACAAGTATGAGGCTCAGCACGGCCCCAACAGCCTGACGCAGTTTGCGGGGGATGCATACGGAGCGTGGATGCTGCTGGATTCTGCAGTGGGTCGTGCCCTGAAAACGGGCGCCAAGCCGGGGACGCCCGAGTTCCGTGCGGCGTTGCGCGACGCGTTGGAAAACACGCGGGAATTGGTGGTTCCCAATGGGGTGCTGAATATTTCCAAGACCGATCACCAGGGCTTTGATGAGCGCGCCCGCGTGATGGGGGTGATTCGCGATGGGCGGTTTTCTTACGCGCAATAAGCGATAGGCAGTGTCCTGCCGCCTGACAGGCGGCTTAATGTTCTTTACACATTGAACACGGCAGCGAACCAGCGCTGCCGTGTTTTTTTACTTTGTCGCGCGTCGCCCCTGAAGGCGAGGGGCGCGCATGCGATTTTTGTCATCATATACTTTGTGTTGAAATGATTAATTGACGTACTATTTCGTGTGAATTAGTTCTGTCCATAATATTCTGAAAGGGAGCCTCGCATGACACACATTCTGAAGACGACCAAATGGGCCGTATTGGCGCTGAGTCTTGGATTGATGGCGGCATGCTCCGATTCGGACTCCGATGACTCTGCCGCCAAACCCTCTGCCGCCAATAATCCGCCAGCGGCGCAAAGCACGCTGGAGGCCGCCAAAGCCGCGGGCACCATACGCATCGGCTATGCGAACGAAGCGCCTTACGCATACATGGATAGCAATTCCAATCGCATTACTGGCGAGGCCGTCGAGATCGCGCGCGTGGTGCTCAAACGTATGGGCATCAACGAAGTTGAAGGCGTGTTGACCGAGTTCGGATCGTTGATCCCGGGCTTGCAAGCCAAACGTTTCGACATCATTGCCGCAGGGATGTACGTCACGCCGGAGCGCTGTCAGCAGGCGGCGTTTTCGAACCCGACCTACGGTGTGGGCGAGTCGTTCCTGGTGCAAAAAGGAAACCCCAAGAAACTGCACAGCTACGAAGACCTCGTCAAACAGGACGATACGAAACTGGGCGTGGTCGTAGGCGCCATTCAGAGCGAGTACGCCCGCAAGATGGATATTCCCCTTGACCGCGTCGTGGTGTTTCCCGATGTGGTGAGTGCACTGTCCGGCGTGCAGGCAGGTCGCGCCGACGCCTATGCCGCCACGGCGATGACGATAAATGATCTGATGAATAAGACAGCCGCCGGCGATCTGGAAAAAGCCGAGCCTTTCACCGATCCTGTGATCGATGGCAAGAGCGTGAGGGGCTACGGGGCGTTTGCATTCCGCAAAGACGATCAGGCATTTGTGGATGCCTTTAACGCCGAGCTGGCCAAATTCATCGGCACCGAAGAACACGCCAAAATCGTTGAGCCGTTCGGCTTTACCAAAGCGGAATTGCCCGGCGACGTGACGGCGGCCAAGCTGTGCGCTGGTGAACCGGCCACCGGTAAATAAGGCGTGGCTTTTTCGATGGAAGGGTTCGCCACGCTATTGCCGCCGCTGCTCGACGGCTTATGGATGACGTTGCGTATCACGGCAGGGGCGGCGTTGCTGGCCGTCCCGTTGGCGCTTGCGGCCGGCCTGGCGCGCTTGTCTACGCATCGTATCGTCAGCGCCATCGCGCTGGTCTATGTCGAGGTATTCCGGGGGACTTCTGCCTTGGTGCAGCTGTTCTGGTTTTATTACGTGCTGCCGTTGTTCGGTTTGAAATTGCCTGCCGTGACGGTGGGCATTGTGGTGCTGGCGGCGAATGCGGGCGCCTACGGCGCCGAGGTGGTGCGCGGGGCAATTTTGGCGGTGGCGCCCGGCCAGCGCGAGGCCGCGGTGGCATTGAATATGACGTCTGCGCAATCCCTGCGCCGTATCGTGCTGCCGCAGGCGTTTCCCGCGATGTTGCCGCCCGCGGGCAATTTGCTGATTGAACTGCTGAAAAATACGGCGCTGGTGTCGTTGATCACGATTACCGATCTCACTTTCCGCGGTCAGATGTTGCGGGCGGAGACCTTGCGTACGACTGAGATATTTCTCTTGCTGCTGCTGTTGTATTTTGCCGTGGCGTTGGTGATCACGGCGGGCATCCGCTTGCTGGAGCGGAGGTTTCGCGTCCGATGACTCCTATTTTCGATTGGGCATTTGCCTGGGAAATTCTGCCGACCTTGGGCTCGGCGTTGATCATCACGATACAGGCGACCGTACTCGGCATGGCGCTGGCCGTCGTGCTGGGACTGGTGCTGGCCATGTTGCGGCGTATGCGTTCGCGTTGGATCTCAGCGCCGGTTGCGGTGTTGATCGAGTTCGTGCGCAGCACGCCGTTGCTGGTGCAGATGTATTTTCTGTTTTATGTGTTGCCGCAAAGCGGCGTGCAGTTGTCGCCATTGGTCACAGGCATTTTGGCGCTGGGCGTACATTACGCGGCCTATTGCGCCGAGGTCTATCGCGCCGGTATCGAGTCGGTGCCGCGTGGACAGATCGAGGCGGCTACTGCGTTGAATCTGTCGCCGTGGCGCACGGCGGTCGGGGTGGTTCTGCCGCAAGCGATCCCTCCAGTGGTGCCTGCGTTGGGAAATTATCTCGTCGCGATGTTTAAAGACACGCCGCTGTTGTCGGCGATCACGGTGGTCGAATTACTGCAGCAAAGCAAAATCATTGGCTCAGCGACGTTTCGCTATACCGAGCCGTTGACGCTCGTCGGGCTGCTGTTTTTGCTCTTGAGCCTGATTGCCGCCTGGGGCGTCCGGCGCCTGGAGGCGTGGTTGAAAAAATTTGGAGGATCAAGATGAGCGCGAGCATTCGCCTGAATCAGCTATGCAAACGTTATGGCGAGTTGGAGGTGTTGCGCGGCATCGACCTGGAGATTCCTGCCGGGCAGACCGTGTCGGTCATCGGGCCATCAGGCTCGGGAAAGTCGACCTTGCTGAGATTGTTGATGACGCTGGATCGCCCCACCAGTGGCGAAATTCTGATTGATGATGAGTCGATGTGGACCGATGCGCAGGGACGCGAGATGGGGCCGAATTCGGCACATGTGCGGCGGGTGCGCGGCAAGATCGGCATGGTGTTTCAACACTTCAATCTATTCCCGCACAAGACCGCGCTGGGTAATGTCATGGAGGCGCCTGTCCATGTGTCCGGCGTGCCTCGTGACGAGGCTGCGCAACGCGCAAAGGAATACCTGGAACTCGTGGGTCTCGGCGACAAGCTCGATGCTTATCCTGCCCAGCTTTCTGGTGGGCAGAAGCAGCGCGTGGGGATTGCGCGCGCCCTGGCCATGCATCCGGAAATCATGCTGTTCGACGAGGTCACGTCGGCGCTGGATCCGGAACTGGTGGGCGGGATTTTGCAGATTTTGCGAGACCTCGCTGCCAAGCGCACGATGACGATGATTATCGTGACGCACCAGATGGGTTTCGCCGAACGCAGCTCGGATCGCACGCTGTTTTTCGATCAGGGCAACATCGTCGAGGACGCTGAATCCAGCGTGCTGTTTTCCAACCCCAAAGAAGAACGCACGCAGCAATTCCTGCAGACGGTGATCGAGGCGGATTGATCCGAAGCGATTCCGGCTGGCCTGACTCAAACGGGCGGGGCAAGACAGCCTGAAACCGCGTTTGCGCGAGAACGTTGGTGATCAAAGGGTGCCGGTGTTCCCCGAATGTGCCGGGACAGGCCGGCATAGAGGAATGTCTTTACGGCGCTGATCTGTGATCAACGCGTCGCGTCTGCGTAGGCCTGTTGCAGCCCCGCATGCAGCGCCTCGGCGAAATCCGGACGGGTAGGGTCCAGCGCCGACATCAGGCGAGCGAGGACGACGTTGTCTTCTTCGCCTTGCCAGATTTTGACGTAGGTGCCGGTCTTGTAGCCGTTTTCCTGGCGGAACAGGTTCAGCACGTTCTTGGACACGTATTGCGTAAAGGCGTCCTGCCACGTCAGTTCACAGCGCGCCATGGTGTGTTCCAGCGTTTTATAGCTGGCGCGGCCGCAAACGGCCAGACCGCCGATCAGCTCGAGCAGCTGAGGCACATCCAGATCGGGCAGGCGATAGGTGTGGCCGTCCAGTGCAATCGCCTCGGGGGAGGCCAGGTCCGCGACCAGCATGAGCGTGGCATCCGGGGCGGAGCCCGCTGCGGATACGAGCGTGTGCGATAAATAGAAATGCAGGATGTCGATCAGCTCCATTTGCACCTGGGGCAGATCGATCGTCTGTTTTTTCCACCACTTCCAGCCGTGATGTTCGAGCGCTTCGGCGGATTCGACAAAGGCTGCCCGCAGAAACCGTGCGCCTCCGTTCACCCAGTCAGGGTTGATGATGCTGTTGAGGCGGTCTTGCAGGGTCAGCATCGTTGCTGCCTGGGCAGCGGTCAATCCAGCTGGGGTGTGGCTCACGTTTGCTCCGTAAAATCAACTGGCCCGGGGGCCGTAGGCCCGAAATGTTAGCACCAACTGTCTGGGCGCCGAACCTCAGTGCTCGATCCGGCTATTTCTGCGGTTTCCGGCCCATGTGGACGGTCGTGAGCGGCGGCAGCTTGGCCAGAGGCTTGTTCTGTTTCCGGCGTGCGCCACGGGCGCCTTTGAACAGCATCCATGCGCATATCAATAGAAAAACGATCGGCACCATGCTGTCGAGGTCGAGGCTGCGGGTATTGATTGCCGTGATCAACCTGTGTATGGCGTTCCACAGCGCGATCGCGCCCGCAATGCCCAGGCCTAGCGACAGGTGCCGCTGACCGCTGCGCGCCGCTAAAGTGGTCTCGGCCTCGTCGTCGCTGTCTCTCGTGGATCCCGGGGACGCATTGCGCGTATAAGCGGTTGACGATGTATCTGCATCTGGCGAATAGCTCGGCGTCGTCGACTTGGTCCGTGGCGCGTAGGAATAGATCGATTCCGGCGTGCCGGCGTGTGTGGTCTCGGCCGGCTGAGCGTTCGACTTGACATTGCGCTGGCGGGGCAAGACCTGACCAGGGCTGCCGGTCTGCCGATTCAGCGTCTCGATATAGCGTACGAAATCGCCGTTCTTGGGTTCGCCGTAAATGGCCATGGGATTTGTCCGGTGAAAGCAGGCGGAAGTATCTGTGCGGTATCTTAACGCTTGTCGCCACGGGATAGTCCGGGCGAGCCGGCGCGCGGGCGCCGCGTTTTTAGAACAAAATCCTCAAAATATGGATTCGATTACACAAGCTGTGCTGGGCGCAGGCATTCAGGGTGCATTGCTGGGTCGCAGTCAGGGCCGCAAGGCCCTGCTGTACGGCGCTTTGCTGGGCACGTTGCCGGATATGGATGTGTTGGTGCGTTATGCCGATCCGGTGTCGCAAATGACGTTTCACCGAGGGTTTTCTCATTCGGTGTTTGTGCTGACCGCCTTGGCTGTGGTGTTGGCGTGGCTGATACGTAAAAAGTGGCCGGATGCGCCCTATAGCGGCAGGCGCTTGTTTCTCACGCTCTGGCTGGTGTTGGTGACGCATCCCGTGCTGGATGCGTTTACGGTGTATGGCACTCAGCTGTTTTGGCCGTTGGCGCGTATACCCGAGAGCTGGTCGGCGGTCTTCATCATTGACCCGGTGTATACGGTGCCATTGGTCGTGACGGTGCTGGCGGCAGCAGTCGTTGGATGCACGCTGCGAGCCCGGGCGGCGCTGGCTGCTGCATTGGTGTTCAGTACGGCCTATCTCGGTATATCGCTGGCGGGGCGTTGGCATGCGCAGGCCCGGGTCGAACAAGCGTTGCGGGAGCAGGGCGTGCAGCCGACGGCGGTGTTGGCAACGCCGATGCCTTTCAATACGCTGTTGTGGCGTGTCATCGCCAAGGACGGTGCGAACAACTACTACGAGGCTGTCAGCGGCTGGTTCGATCGCGATCGCCCAGAGATGGTGCGTTTGCCGCTGCATGTGTCACAGGCAGGTGTCTTGGACGGCGTGCCCCTGCATGAACGCTTGCGTTGGTTCACGAATGACTGGCTGCGCTACGACGAGCTCGGTGATCGATTGGTCGTGACGGATCTGCGTATGGGAATGGCAGGGTATTACACCTTTCGTTTTGTCATGGCCGAGCGAGCCGCCGATGGTGTTTGGCATCCCGTCACGCCGTACATCTGGCCTAGTGAGCGTGGCGGATGGGCCCAAATGAAAATCGTGCTGGCCCGTATTGTCGATAGCGCGACGCCGCTGCCATTGGCGCAATGGGCCGAGCGTGCGATTCAGCCTGCATTGGCGCAGTAATACGTCGTCTGCACTAGAGTGCGGCGCCTTGTTCTTTCCAGCCGAGCGAGCATCTGACCGCTCGGCGGCTGGCACGTCGCGTGCTGTGTGAGGCGCTCTTATCGCCGGGCCGCAGGCAGCCGTGCGGCGATTTCGGCGATGAGCCTGCGCGCGGCGTCCAGCTTGGATCCCGCCGGCATGGGGTGAGACCCCTGGGCGTCAAAGAGCACCAGCTCTGTCGTATCGGCGTCCATGACTTTGTGTGCCAGATTGCCGACCAGCAGGGGAATGCCTTTGCGCACTCGCTTGGCCTCAGCGTGCTCCGCGAGCTTTTCCGTTTCGGCGGCAAAGCCCACGCACCAGGGGCCCTTGGGCAGCTTGGCCACCTCGGCCAGAATGTCGGGATTAGGCTCGAACTCCATGACCGGCGCGCCGCCGCCTTCGCTGGTTTTCTTTAGTTTTTGATCGCTGACGTTTTTTACCCGCCAATCCGCTACCGCGGCGACGGCGATAAAGACGTCGGCATCGTGCACATTGGCCATGACGGCGTCGTGCATTTGGCGCGCCGTGTTGACCGACAGGGCCGTCACGCCGCGTGGCAGGGGCAGG
>Ga0182743_1003207_pt1 | contig 13430 bp, 12 predicted proteins | sample eDN3rd30CKraftOP_FD_128522 | JGI IMG/M metagenome (GOLD analysis project Ga0182743, IMG submission 128522) | Enriched Organic Plus compost microbial communities from Emeryville, California, USA - eDNA 3rd pass 30_C Kraft OP (version 2) (version 2) ... | reverse complement strand
ATATGCACCTTCCCATCGGACGATTGGATAACTGCCGGATAGGCATAGCCATCTTCAATGGGTTCATTTTCCAGCGTCATTACGGGTTCCCACGTTTTTCCATCGTCTGATAGCGCCACATTCAGGATATTTCTTCCTTTAGGTTCCTGGCCTTGCTTCGTAGCATGATTGTATACCAACAGCTGCCTTCCGTCGTCTAACGTCACGGCATCGGTTCCCGAATTCGGGTTGGGTAACGCCATCGCGGTCATTTTGCTCCATGTCCGCCCTTGATCTTCAGACCAGCTTTCTGCCAGTACGTCTTGGCGTGTGCGGCAGATTACCTGCAATTTACCGTCCGGGTAGGTCAGGATACTCGGTTGGATGGCATCAAATTCCACACCGTCATTAATCGGAGCGACCACCTCCCACGTTTGTCCAAGGTCTTTGCTGATTTCAAAATAGACACGCCAATCTTGATCTTCATTGTCACCCTTCGGATATTCGATACTGGTTGGGTTGATGATGGTTCCGTCGGCTAACTGGATCGGCTTGTTTTTGATAGGCCCGAGTAGGTGCCCCACCGTGGGATCTTCACCTAGCTTCCGGGGTGCCGACCACGTATGCCCGTTATCCTTCGAGGTCATGACCATACCCCACCAGGTTTGCGGACTGGGCCCCACTTTATAGAACAACATGAGGTCTCCGCCTTTGGGTTGAAACAATACGGGATTCCAACAAGGGTAACGCAGTGTGTCGTTCTGTACGCCGTTTACCACCTCTTCCGGTCGGGTCCATTCGCCGTCCACCAGGCGGGACACCGAAATGCCTACGTCGGGATGGTTTTCGTGCGTACCTGCAAAAAAGGCCGCAACTATTCCTTCGGACGTTTCGACCAAGGTAGAGGCATGGCATTCAGGCGTTGGTTTGTTATCCAAGGGATAAAGGAGTTCTCCGCTCACGTAAGCGGTATTTGTGGTATCCACTTTGGGTGGAAGATCACCATTTCCCGCCGTGTGGTTAGGTTGGGAACAATTCAGGCAAAAGATGGCTAGAATGGGTAAAGAGAACCTTGCTTGCTTCTTCATGTCTATTTTGTTTACGTTTACAGTGTTTGCTTTGCTTTCTCACGAAAATCTTTAATGCGGTGAAAGGTAAGGAAGTTTGCATCGTGGTTGTTGTTCGCGACTTCCTTTCCGTCATCGTAGGCTGTCCGACTGGCTATGATCAGGTCATCGCCTTCAACGAGCCAGTCTACATACTGGAAGCCATGGTTGATCACGTCGGGATGTTGCAGGATTACCTCATGGACCTGCCAATTAAGCAGGTCGGCTGAACTCATCAGCGCAAGCGTATTCCGAAAACTTGCAGGGTTTCTTTTCGGATAACGCTTGCGGAATGATTCGGGAATGATATTGCTCAGCGTCCAGTAACGGTCCGACTTTTCATCGAACCGGATCGCGAACTTCTTACTGCCACCGGGAAACGGTATAAAACCGGTCGATGGATCGAAAGAAGCCGCGGTCCCGTCGGCACTTATCCGAACCATGGCCGCCTTTTCTTCATGCGTAGTACGGTCGTCTACCCGCAGGATATCGACGATACCGCCGTCCGGCGTTACAACGGCGTTCCCTTCGAGCCAACCGGTAAAATTCCCACTTAGGTAGGTCGAATCATACAGCAAGGAATTGCTGGTCGTCCAGCTGCTGGCCTTCAGGAGATCGGCATCAACGGATGCCGACATCATCATGGCGCCGTAGCGTTTCCCCCACTCCAGATTAGGCCCGTGGGCGGTTTCCATGCCGCGCCATAAGCGACCGTTGTGTTCAATCACCGGCATGGGCGCACAATGGAACATGCCTTTCAGTAACAGGCCATCTTCGGTTCCCGTCGGACGCGTCCAAGTATTCCCTCCGTCGTCCGACCGTCGGATCAGTACCGTTCCGTGGTGCCGGTCGGGTCCGAGCAGATACAGCGTGCCGTGGTTAACGAATAAGCTGGACCAAAAGGCTCCCTGGATTTCGCTGACCTGGGTCCAGGTTCTTCCCTTGTCAGCCGAACGGTAAACACGGGTTATAGCTTGTACAAATTCCGAGCTTTTAGGGCCGAATAGGTCGTGGGATGCGACGTAATCGCCATTCGGTAAAATGGCGATACTCGGCGAACCGATGTATTGTTGCGTGGAAGCAGGCTGGTGAGCAATCACGCTACCGCCTATGTCGGGTAAAACTTTCTCTTGTGAAATGGAAGGGAAAATCCATCCGAAATTCGCCATAACTAGCCACAAAAATCTTTTCATAATGCTGTCCATTGGTCCTGCTTCAAAAATATCAAATGATTCGGATGATTCCGGAAATTATCAGATAACTATCGAAATAGCACGCGTTCAGCGATGTGATCGGATTTCGTAGGCGATTAGTTAAACCCATACCGACTTCAAATCGATTTGCTCCACCAACTGTTGAAATTGCCGATAAAACGAATCCATGCGCGCTCTGACCGTTTCGTCAAATTTGCCCGCATTTTTCCGCGTGAACGTTGAAATAGGCAGTCCCCTTTTCTGTAGAAAGTATTTGGCTACAATCGGATATACGGCATGCATTACCTCCATATGATCGACAAAAAACTGTTGTACCCGTGCAACCTGATCGGCCATTTCGTCGCTATCGTAGTGATTGCAGAGCCAAACAATCAGTTCTGGGTAGTAATTTCCCTGGATGCAGGACAGCCCCGCGGAACCGGCTTTTAATGACTCCACAGCATGCACCATATAGGCGTCGTATAAGCCGAATCCGGTCGCCTGCTTCGTTGCATCCAACTTTGCCTTGATCTGCTCAATATCCAAGCAGGTATCTTTATGGTAAATGACACGACCCGTACTGACGAAGCGCTTGAGTTGCTCTGCAGTCAGTACACGTTTAAAGGGTTCCGGACATTCATAGAATCCCAGAGGGATATCCAACGTAGCATCCAGCAGATGTCCAAACCGTTCATCAAATACGTCTGCGCTTTCCGTTTCGCCGGCCAACATATTAGTGATCACAATCACGGCCTCTACACCTGTTTCATACATCCGCTTGACAAAATCCGCTTGCTTTTCCACGGCTCCGCCAAAGGTTCCGGTAGCCACAACGGGCACCGCGCCACCGGCGACATGTAGTACATGTTTCGTAACGGCAAGTTGTTCTTCGGCCGATAGGTTAAACATTTCACTCGATTGGCAATTGGCAAATAGACCTGCTGCACCCGCCTGAAGGTAAAGCTCAGTAAGTTTCGTCAATCCACCAAAATCAACCGCCCCACTTTCGGTAAACGGGGTCAGCATAACGGGAATATATCCCTTACTTTTTTCAATCATTGATATTCTCGGTAATGTTGCATTGTCACTTAAGACAAAGATAGACCAAGCGACTGCAGCAGTTCTGTAGCAAATTGGCGGGATATTATAGGATGTTACCTTATCAGCACGCTGCTTTTCCGCGCACCGGCAACGTCGGTATCGATACAAAAAAGACTGCCGCTCAACGGGTATTCCGCCAGCTTCTGCACTGACATTTCCTGCCTGGCTGTGGTGATGTAGAGCGCTTTCATATTTGTTCCACCAAATGCGCAGGCTGTCACGTTGGGAGCAGGAACATCTACTTTTTCGAGCAGCTGACCATTCTGTGGATTCCATCTACCTACAGAATATCCACCGTAATGGGCTATCCAAAGCATGCCTTCTTCGTCGATAGCCATCCCATCGGGGCCTGCCAATGTTTCGGGTATGCGTACGACGTCTTTAAGGAAGGAAATGCTGCCATCCGGCTGATAGGTGTAGGCCTGGACCGTCTTTCGCGGAGAATCGATGAAATACATTGTCTGCCCATCGGGCGACCAAACCAGCCCGTTTGCGATGGTCGTATTCTTCACTTTGGGGACAAATTGTCCTTCGTCCAGCATATACAGATTCCCGGCGCCTTCTTCGAACTGTTTATCCATCGTTCCTACCCAAAGCCTGCCATGCGGGTCGCAGCCACCATCATTGGTCCGGTTATTCGGCTTATCTGGCTCCAATGGCAATACCGGTGTAAGGGCTCCGTCATGCAGATTCAGCTCTGCAACTCCTCCCTCCATAGCCACGACGAGTTTGTTGGCGGCGTCGGTTGCGACTAACAGAGTAACGGGCTTATCGTACTGGAAACAACGTAAGTTTCCCTGTGATAAATCGTATAAAAGAACCTCGTTCTTCAGGATATCTACCCAACCTAATTGCCGATGCTTTTCCAGCCAAATCGGCCCCTCGCCCAATAGGTTCCGTCCTTCGATCAGTATGCTTACCTTCCCCATTATCTATTGCGCTCTTAATTGAACCCTTTTTTTCCGGGTCATAAAAATGGCAAGCCCGGTAAATGCGACGATAAGCACCAGCGGAATCTGAAGCGTCTTCAGCAGAACCTTCGGTCCCACCACAGCTTTGGCCGCCTCCAACTGGCTGAACGCTTCCGTTCCGGGAGCGGCAGTCAAATAGTTTTCAATAACCGCAGCCGACGGCAGTTCTTGGAGAATCAGCGAATCGTAATACCCACCCATGAACAGGGTGTATAGGGTTACTGCAAACATTCCCGCCCCGGCCATCAGGTTCATTCCGAGTGCGCCCGATGCGGGAACATATTCCGCAACAAAGCCAAGCATCGTGGGCCAGATGTAACATACCCCCAAGCCAAAAATAACCGCCGCCAGGAGCACCGTACCGCCATCCACCGTGGCCAGCAGGTAAAGTCCCAAAGATGTAACGAGAATCGATGCAAACAACACCCGTTCGGGTCGCATAACCTTCATGACCGGAGCTGCGAACGCTCTGCCGATCGCCATGATCCCCGTGGTGAGTGTAAGGATCAGGATGGCGTTATCTATGACATTCTTCAACAATACATCAATCCATTGGCTTGTAAAAAGTTCGGTAATCGCGGTACCAAACATGCAGACCACCATGAACAGAAATAAAGGTGAAAACACGGCCTTGTACATACGGCCCACCGGTATGCCCGACGACACGCGTTCGGTTTCCGGAAAATCTCGCTTGATAAACAGATATCCATATAAAACCGCTGGTAACAGCATCACCCCCACTTGCCATTGCCAACCAAGCCCCATTGCATTGAACCAAACAACGACCAAGGTACCTATGACAATGCCTCCCGGAAACCAAAGGTGGAAGTAATTAAGCATGGCGGTTCTTTTCTCCGGATACAGCGCGGTAACCAATGGATTGCATGCAGCTTCCACGCTGCCATTGGCAATTCCGATGAGAAGCGTCGAAAGAAACAACGTCCAATATCCGGAGGCAAAAACCGTTAGCACTATTCCAGACACATGAAAAAAGAATGCCAGCAGTACCATGCGTTTCATGCCGATGGTATCTACGAAGAAGCCGCCGGCGATCACTGCCAGCGGAAATCCCCAGAATGCGGCTGCCGTGATCTGGCTCAGTGCAGCATTACTGAGCTGAAAACGCGTACCCAAATCGTTAAGCACCCCGGCACGGATGCCGAAAGAAAGTGACGTAACCAGCAGTGCTAAGCAGCTGGCTCGAAAGAGTTGTTTTCTATGAATCATTGGTAAAATTGCGTTTACTGGCGCCACTCCATGAGGGCCGTATTCAGGACCTCTTCCACGCGCCGTTTGGCGCCCGAGAAATAAGCCATGCCGTGCCCGGGAAGCATGTAGTCGATTTCCAGATCGGCCATCCGTTGCAGGGAATCCAGGTATTTCGTGCGACAGAAATCAATAGAACCGGACCACCCGAAATCACCGCTCAGCTTGGTTCCGATCACGTCGCCGCTGATGACCACCCTTTTACCTTCCCATACCCATGAATAAATGGTACAGCCCATGCTGTGGCCGGGCATCAATCGGGCTTCGATCTCCAGGCCCATTACCGTAATCTTATCGCCATCGTTAAGCGTGGTATCCACCTCAAAGGGGTTAAACACTTTGTGATAAAGATACCCACAGCACCGTTTGTCGCCTTTATGTACTGCATCGGCCGTCTCTTTACCGGAAATGAGGTGTGCTCCCATGCCTTTCAGTACATGTCCCCCTCCTGCATGGTCGTAATGCGGATGGGTCAGGAAAACGTACCGGATGTCGGCCGGATCCATTCCCCAGTAACGGATATTCGCAAACAGCTGATCCAAGGTGTTTCCGCAGCCCGTGTCGAACAGCAGCAACCCGTCCGGCAGCCGGATTACGTAGCTATTGCAATCGTTCCAGATCGCTCCCGGCTCATCCACGGTCAAGCCGACCAGGTCGCCGCTTACCTGGAATATGTTGTGCAGTAATTGCATGCTACCTCAATTTATCCTCCGCAAATGCTTCCAAGTCTGACAAGGCATACACCGGGCAGCCGCCCGGTTGTTTTGCGATAAACGCACCGGTCAATACCGCGAGGGACAGCGCAGCCTCCACAGTTGTGCCGCCAAGCCGATGCCGCAGAAAGGCCGCCAAAAACGCATCGCCACAGCCGATGGTATCGGCTACCGGCAACGTTATGCCCGCCACGTCCACCTGTCCGTCGAACGTGTAATAGCTGGCACCGTCCGCTCCTCGGGTAACGATTGTCTCCTTGATACCAAAACGGCCCATCAGCGCACGGAGTTGTACCTGCTCGGGTGCCCGCGCCGAAGCGGGCTGGAAAATACTTGTCACCTCGGCGAGTTCCTCCTCGTTTATTTTCAGCAGGTCCGTGCGGCTTAACAAGGTGGATAACGTCTGCCTATCATAGTAGTTGCCCCGCAGATTGATATCAAACACACGCATGCACCTTTTAGATAGCAAGTTGAGCAGGGTCTGTTTGGAAACCGAATTCCGACAGGCCAGGCTACCGAAGATCAAGCAAGCATTGTCCGGAAAATACGCATTAAGTTCAGCATCTTCCTGTATGTGGTCCCACGCTACAGGTTGCAGGATGTCATAGGTAACGTTGGCTCTGTCTGACACATTGGCTACCACCCGACCGGTTGGGTAGTCGTCGTTGGATTGTATGAACCGCGCATTGATAGACCAATCATCGATGAGCAACCGCATGCTTTTACCCGCGGCATCGCTTCCCACGCTGCTGACCATGTATACGTCAAATCGGTTATCTTTCGCCATATGGTACGCCACATTCAGCGGAGCGCCACCTGGAAATTCGGCACCATCTACTTCATCCCACAATACTTCCCCGAAACAGAAAATTCGATTGTTCACTCCCATAACCTTTGCTTGGCTACCAATACTGCTGGATCTTCCGGTTTACGAAATCCACGCTTCTTTTTAATTGTTCCATACCATCTACCCCATCTTCGATGCTGATCCAGCTATCGAAACCGACCGATTTCAAGGTTCCGAAGATCGCATCATAATCGTTCAGTCCCTTGCCGATTTCGCCGTGCCGCAACACGGAGGCGTACCCTTCACTGTTATCCTCCATTTTCCTCAGGTCTTCGATGGTTCCACCCACTAGGTACCGGTCGCTCGCGTGCATCGTCTTGACGCGGCGTTTTACCTTTTCCAATAAATCCAGGGGATCTTCACCGGCAAGAAATGTATTGCTCGGGTCGTAGTTTACCCCGAAGTGCGGGTCGTCAATTGCCTCAACAATCTGGCAGAATACCGCAGCCTTCTGCGCGAATTCCGGAAATTTCCAGAAGTCATCTTTGTAATGGTTTTCCAGGATCAAGGTGATATCAAGCGTTCGGGCATAGTCCAGGCATTCCTGGATCGAATCTACCGCCAGTTTCACGCCTTCGTCCATGGAAAGCTCCGGCCGTCGCTGGCCTGACAGCACCCTGCAATAACGCCCTCCCAGCGCATGCGTCATATCGATCCATTGTTTTTGCTTCCCGATCTGTTCCTTTCTGAACGCGGGATCTGAATGCGTAAAATCAGGCGAACAGCACATCATCGGTATTTCCAGTCCGGCATCGTCGACCCGGTTTCGATAGCGGGTCCAGTTGTTCGGGTTTTCCATTCCCAGAAAACCTGCATACCATTCAAGTCCGTCAATTTCCAGTGGCGACGCCAGATCGATCCATTCGTCGAGTGTCATTTCTCCCGTTACGCAAAGCGCTTTCATGAATGCTTTCGGGAATACAGCTAATTTAGGCATATCTATTCCAGGTCTAACGCGTCTAAATTTTTCTCGGGATTCCGTCCGATGATCGGATGCTGTTCCAGCTCAATGGCTTGGCCACTTACGGGACCGAGGGAATCCGAAAGCCACAATACGGTTGAATTTGCTACTTCCATGGGATCCAACAACCTTCGGGCCGGGGCATACATCGGCGAAATAAGGGAATACCAGTCGACCGGCAGTCCATGCCCTACTTTCCGCTCCTGTTCCTTTTCCGTCAGCACCCACCCCACATTCAACTGGTTTACCCGGATACCGAAGTCCCGATGCAGGCTGTCGCCCAGGTTTCTCGTTAGTGTCATCAATGCTCCTTTGGACACGCTGTAAGCCAACAGATTCGGTTCTCCGGCATAGGCATTGACCGAGCCGATATTCACCACTGCCCCTTTGGTTTCCGCCAGATGGGGCAGCGCCGATTGAATAATGGCAAATGGCGCCAGGGAATTCACTTCCAGTACCTCCCGGAACAATGCAAGTGTCGTGTCGCCCACGTTGGACGAGACCACGTAGGCCGCATTATTGACAATGCCATTGATTTTGCCGAATCGGCGGACGGCCGCTTCCACCAGATCCCGGCCAAAGTTCTCGCGCGTTACGTCACCCACGAACGGTTCCACGCGGTCGCCGCCGTCCAGGTAACGCAGTGCGTCGGCTTGGTTCCGTTCGCTCCGTCCGTGCAGCAGCACCCTTGCTCCGGCATTCAAGCAGGCCTTCGCAATCGCCAACCCGATTCCGCCAAATGCACCGGTGACGATGATCACCTTCTCTTTTAATAAGTCGTTTTGCATAGTTCCTTTCCGATTCGTCATTATTTCGGTATCAGTACGCTTTTGATGACCTCCCCGTCTTTCATTTTACGGAATGCCACTTCCCAGTCCTCCAACGGCCACATGCCCCCGACGATCTTGCTGATGTCCAAGCGGCCTGTGTCCAACAGCCGGATCACTTTTTCCCATACTGGCCAGTTGTGACTGAAACTGCCCTGGATGCGTACGTTCTTTTGCACGATCGGGTCCAGTGAAAATCCGATGGGCTGTGGACCCCAGCCTACTTTCACCACCTGTCCGTTGGGCCGCACCCAGTCGATAGCGTTCTGAAGGGTATGGCTGATCCCCGCGGAATCAATCACGCAGTCAACCCCCATGCCATCCAGCTCACGTGCCCACATGCCGGCATCGCCGGTGAGGGGTTGTATACCGTAAGCAGCGGCAATATCCAGCCGTACCCGGTCACTTTCCAACCCGACGATGGCCACTTCCGCACCCCTCAACTGGGCCATCAGCGCGCAGAGCATGCCAATCGTGCCCGGGCCGATGACCAGTACCCGGTCTCCGGGTTTGATATCGGCATTGTTCACCACCGCATTATACGCCACGCTGCACGGCTCTGTCAGGCAAGCCCGCTCAAACGGCAATGTATCCGGTATGCGGTGCAAGCAGCGGGCAGGCACCGCGACGTATTTGGTCATCGCGCCGTTGACACCGTAACCAAACCCCTTCCGTGAAGGGTCGAGGTTATACAATCCCACCTTTGAAAGCGGATTATCCAGATCGATCACGGCGGCTGTTTCGCTGACCACGCGGTCGCCGGTTTTCCAGACCTTCACATCCGGACCGACCTCATCGATAGTGCCCGCAAATTCATGGCCCAGGATAACCGGGTAATTCACCTCCCAGCTATGGCTGGACGTCCATTGGTGCAGATCGCTGCCGCATACGCCAACGCCCTTTACTTCGAGGATTACTTCGCCGCTTTTCGGCGTGGGCCGCGGCACTTTCCGCAGCTCTACCGATCCCTTGGCGCGATCAAAATTTACGACTGATAAAAACTCCATGGTTGCTTATATTGCTTATTGATTTGCTGCGAATGAATTTGCTCGCAGATGGTCCGTAATACGCTGGGAAGGTCGTTGCTGCTCGACGTTTTGAACGAGTCGGCATCAATTGTAAGGGGCGCCCCAAGCACCACTAGCGGTGCTCCGTACGAAGGGCACGAAATAGCCTGTTCAATGGACAGTCCACCTACTGCCTGAACGGGCACCTGTACCGCTTCCACCACTTCGGTAAGCTGGTCCAACGGACTCGGGCACGCAAAACCTTGGGCAACTAAGCCCCGCCGTTCGTCGTACCCGATGTGGTGGATCACGTAATCGCATCCGAGGTCTTCCAGAAACCTGGCACCGTCTATCATCGAGTCGCAGGCTAGGTTATCGCCCATTACCTTAATACCGAAATCGCGCCCGGCCTGTACTACACATTTGATGGTTTCCGCATGGGCCCTGCCCATGACCACCACATGCGTAGCGCCTGCTTTGGCCATCATCTCCGCTTCGAGGTAGCCGCCATCCATGGTTTTCAGGTCGACCACCAAGGGCGTATCCGGAAATTCGCTTCTAAGTCTTCGTACCCCATGCAGGCCCTCTGCCAGCACCAGCGGGGTACCCACCTCGAGCCAGTCGACCCCCGCCTGCAAGGCGACCTTTGCGGTATTTACCGCCTCCTCAATATCCGTAAGATCCAATGAGATCTGAACAATCGGTTTCATTTATTATTTGCTTAATCTAAAATCTTTACTTGAATATCTTTATACATCGCTTTTGAATTCGGGTCGTGTGCCTGTATGGCGAAGGTACCGGAACCCACATAGCGGCCAAAGTGATCTTCTTGCCGCACCAATCGACTTTTGTCGGTCATCTGGGTATAATCCACCACGGTCGTTCCGTCCACCTTGACGATCACCCGGTTGCCTTCCACCCGGATGTACAACTCGAACCACTCCCCGTCTACAGCATACTTGTCGGCTATGTCCACCACGTTGTATAAACTACCCGTACGGATGGCGTCGCGGTGGGAATTGTTGACCTGTACTTCATATCCGTAATTGGGGAATCCCGTTTCCTGGAAGCGGCTGTGGAAGTATACACCTGAGTTAGCGTTTTCAAAGGTGTACACCTGGGCTTTGAACTCAAAATTTTTGAACGCATGATCGGCCACATCACCGACGTAATACAGATGGGAACGTGGTCCTTCCTGCACAATGCAGCCGTTTTCAACCCGGAAAGATGCGGCATTGTCACTGGCTTTCCATCCGTTTAACGTCTTGCCGTCAAACAGGGATACCCACCGGCCGGTTTGCGCGTCTGCGGCGGAAAGCCACAGCGCAAGAAAACAGGCGACACAAAGTTTCAATTTCATGGCTTTATGTTTACAATTGTCCCCAACCTTTTCTATACTCGCGCTTCACAAACTGATTCGCCTCTTCGTAATTGGTAATCCGCATATTTCCGCTATCCCATTTCATCAACTTATTGCTTCCCGGATACACGAAGCCTTTTCCGTTGGGTCGTGGTTTGGGAATATCGGCCACGCGGATGGCCAGGTTGGCCATGAGTACCGTTTCCGTCAATGGGCCCGACAGTTCAAAAGGCGCACTCAGCTTGGCCTTGCCGTATCCTGCGATCGCACCTTCCACCCACTGCGCATAGTGCCCATCGGCACCACCTTTCACCCGCTCGTACCGCTGTGGAACCGTAACCTCCTTCGTCTTTGAAACCGGGATCAGCCTCGGATTGGCCGCGTATTCACTGGCCATCATTTTCCCCTTCGTACCGATAAACAGGATGCCGCTGTTGCCATCCCCCATGATTTCTTCCGGCTCCAGCTCGTCCGGCCGCATTGGCTTGATCCCGCCGTCCATCCAATGCAGTTTCACTTCTCCCTGTGTCCGGCTGGTTTTGGGGAACGTCAAAATCGCGTAGCCCGACGGCGGACAGCTATCCTTAAAGTAACCGCGTTCCCCAAAAGCCGTGTACACGCTGCCAACGGTCGCCTGCACATCGGTTGGGTATTTCAGGTCCAGTACGGAAAAAGGTGCTTCCAGCAAGTGGCAACCCAGGTCACCCAGCGCGCCTGTACCGTAATCCCACCAGCCCCGCCAGCTGCCCGGAATGAGCCCGTCTACGTAGGCCTTATCGGGTGCCGTCCCGAGCCAAAGGTCCCAATCCAGTTCCTTGGGCACGGAAGGCGATTGCGCTGGCCACGGAATGCCCTGCGGCCACACGGGGCGGTTCGTCCACGTATAGACGGTGTGCACATCGCCGATTATACCGGCATCGAACCATTCCCGGAGCTGACGAACTCCGTCGCCCGATGCCCCCTGGTTGCCCATTTGCGTGACCACCTTGTATCTTTCAGCCGCTTCCGTGAGTTTACGGGCTTCGTAGATGTCGTGCGTCATCGGTTTTTGGACATACACATGTTTTCCGAGCTGCATGGCCCCCATGGCGATGACGGCATGGTTGTGATCGGGCGTTGACACCGATACCGCGTCGAAATGTTTGGACTCCTTGTCAAATAACTCCCGCCAGTCGTGGTAGTACTTTGCCTTGGGAAACCGTTCCCGCGATTCCTTCGCCATACGGTCGTCCACATCGCATAAGTAGGCAATTTCAGCTTTGCCGCTGTCATAAAAACTCTTTAGGTCGCTTCTCCCTTTACCTCCGATGCCCACACCGGCGACCACCAGCTTATCGCTGGGCGCAATAAATCCGCTACCGCCCAACACATGGCGGGGTACGATCGTTACACCAGCAACGGCGAGGCTGGTGGTGGTAATGAAATCCCTTCTGGATTGTTTCTTACTATCTTGCTTCATATTTCTGGATGCGTTAATTTACGTAATTAAGTCGGTAAGGTCGTATTGCCGGAGAACATCCACGGGAACGCCTTCCCACACATTCGGCCGGTTGCCTACATATCCGAGGTAGTCGATCCCCGCCTCCGTGGTAAAATATCCCGAAGCTGTCAGTTCCCTGAGTAAGGTAAAAAATGCAATACCCTGCATGAATTCGCTACGTTCCGATTCCGGATAAGCAATCCGGTCCAGGATATCGATACGCTGATCGGCTGTGATCCCGGTAAAAACACCCTGAAACCGCTGCAGTGCATAATTGTCGAGCCATTTCAGCCCGTCCCGCATCGGCTGCTGTAATTCCGGCTGATCTTTCACGATAAATTCGATAAAATCGGGCACTTTCACATCGGAAGCGCTCGGCGAATCCTCATCTGCCGGTATAATCAGATCGACCAGCTCGGTAAGCGTCTCTCTTTCATGTGGATCAAAAAATGTATAGGAATTCAGTTCCTCAAGCCGTTCCCGCTCCCAAAGCTCCCGGCCTTCCTTCAGGTCCAGGTTGAGCCGGGAAACTACCCGGTCTGCTTTTTCGTTACTGCATCGATGAAAAAGCAATCCGCTGGCCACCATGGATACGCCGATGGCTTTCAAGGCATCTCTT
>Ga0182743_1003206_pt1 | contig 13431 bp, 10 predicted proteins | sample eDN3rd30CKraftOP_FD_128522 | JGI IMG/M metagenome (GOLD analysis project Ga0182743, IMG submission 128522) | Enriched Organic Plus compost microbial communities from Emeryville, California, USA - eDNA 3rd pass 30_C Kraft OP (version 2) (version 2) ... | reverse complement strand
TCCAGCGGTCACCCAAGGCAATCATGAACAATCTCGTTGTCATTTCCGGATGCTCTGGAGGCGGCAAGACCACGCTGTTGGAAGAGCTGGCGAACCGCGGCCACCAGGTTGTCGAGGAGCCCGGCCGGCGCATCGTCGCCAAGGAACTGAGACGGCAAGGCCATGCGTTGCCCTGGATCGACCTTGCCGCATTTGCCCGTCGCGCGATCGCGCTCGCGCTCGTCGATCGATGGGGATGCGATCCGGCGGGAAGCTGGATCTTCTTCGATCGCGGGCTGGTCGACGCAGCCGTCGCGCTTCAGCATGCCACCGGGGAGCTGGTGCTTTCCCGATTTTGTCGGGTCCATCGCTATCATCATCAGGTCTTCCTCGCCCCGCCCTGGCCGGATATTTACCGCCAGGACGACGAGCGTCGCCACAGCTTTGCTGACGCCACTGCCGAGTACGAGCGTCTCCACGCTGCCTATGTTGGGCTGGGTTATGACGTCATCGTGCTGCCAAAGATCGAAGTGCAAGCACGCGCACGCTTCATCATGCGGACGTTGACGGGCGGCCAGCCGGCGTGACGGCCGGATCGTCGCCGTCAGGCGATGCCGGCGTGGCCTGCCGCATCAACCGATCCATGACAGCAGTCCATGACGACGACCCTCGCCCATGCGGAGCGGCCGATCGGCTGCGGCCGAGCCCTGTGCTCGGAATGGGGTTCTACCGCTCGCCCGAAGAGCGAAGACCGAACCAAGAGTCGCGAACCTCATGATAGTTCACGGCAACGTCGTACAGCGGGACCTTCAAGCCCAGCACCTGGGGTCCGAGCCGTCCCACCGCGGCAAGCAGGGTATAGGAACTGACCACCCGGTCACGCTGAGCGGTCACCACGGCAACCCGGGCATTCACCAGCTCTTGCTGGGCGTTCAGCACGTCGAGCGTGGTGCGCTGTCCGACACGCGCCTCCTCGCGAACGCCATTGAGCGCGACCTCGGCCGCGCTGACCTGCGATTGGGTGGCCGTGATCTGCGCCCTCGCCGCCTCGAGCTGACCCCAGGCCTGGACGACCTGCTGGCGCACCTGCTCGCGGGCCGTGTCCAGTTCGATCCTGCGCTGGCCGAGAATCTCCTTGGCCTGCCGGATCTGAGAATATTCGGCGCCGCCCTGATAGATCGGAACCGTCAATTGCCCGGCAATCGAGCCGCTGAACTGCTCCAGAAGTTGAAGCGACGTATTCGATCCATAGGATTTTTGCGCGCTGCCGACGATGTTCACGCTCGGATAAAGCGAGCCTTCCGCGACCCGGACCTGCGCCTCGGCCTGGTCCACGTTGTACGCGGCAGCCTGGACCGACGGGTGCTGCGAACGGGCCAGATTGATGGCCGCGCCCAACGTGGGCGGCGAAAAGCGATCCACCGGCATGGCCGACGCCAAGCGGCCTGGATCGGTGCCGACCACCTGCCGGTAGGTCGCGCGCGAGGTCGTGAAATTGGCCTCGGCATTGAGCACCGACGAGCGCCCCGCCGACAGCCGCGATTCCGACTGGGCAACGTCGGTACGCGTCACCTCGCCGACGTCGAAACGATCGCGGGTCTGACGAAGCTGTTCGCCCAGAACGTCGACGTTGCGCCGCTGGAGATCCCGAATCGCCATGTCGCGAATGAGATCCATGTAAGCAGTCGCGGCTTGGAGAAGGACGGTCTGCTCGGTCAGCCTCAGGATTTCCCGCGCCGCCCGAACCTGGCTTTCGGCCTGCCGGCTCCGATTCGGCGTTTGAAAGCCGTCGAACAAGGGCTGCACGACGGTAGCGCCATAAGTCTGAACGAAATTATGGCCCGACAGGCTCGAATAGGTGGGCGCCGCAACTCCTGGAACCCCCTCCGCAATCCGGGTTCGCGTATCGATCCAAGCCGGTCCCACGCTGGCGGTTGCACTCAAACGCGGCCGATAGCCGGCCAACGCCTGCGGCACAGCCTCGTCGGTAGCCCGGACGGCGGCGCGTTGAGCGTTTAGCTGCGGATTGGTCATGTAAGCTTGAGACAGCGCGCCCGGCAGCGTGTCAGCCCGCGCCGGGGTCGAAAGCGGAAAAACGCCCACGGATGCGAGCGCTATCAAACCCACAATCCCCCACCCCGACAAACGGACCATGGAATCACTGACCACCCAAAAGCGCGCGGCGGCGCTTGTGCTGGAACTCTAGGGGCCCCAAAGGGCGGTTGGAAGCCTGGAACACAGCTCCCACACAAAAAAACATCAATGATTGCGAGGGCGCCACAGCCATTATCAGCCGTTGGTACCATTCCGGATTGTCAAAAGATCCGAAAGCGCCGTCATCCGCCGGTGCCCCCTCCCTACGGAGTAGAAAAGCGGGGTCGAATAACCCGCGTAGGCCGGCACGGCAGTCAGGCCATTATCAAAATGGTAAAATGAAACCGAGGCTATCCAGGATATCGCAATTTGAACCCAATTGCGGATACCCCTGCGGATACAGAGAAAGGCTGCCAGCGACACCATCGGACGCTCAAAGCGTCGGAAGTTCAAGTTTGTAATAACACCGCAGCAGGTCAAAATTCCCAAACGGCCGACAAATAAAGTTGGCTTGAAGAAATTCGTTAATGGCACCCCTTCTCGCTCATCCAACCGCGCAACAGTTAATTCATGACATTTTCTACAAAATGAGAACCTTTAGTGTTTCTGATGATACTCATATTAGCGATGACTTTTGGGAAACTGCGCGGGGCATCGGTTAGGGTGAATTGACCGAGGCGAGGCTGGGTTTGCGTATACGGTACGATCCAACGGCTGCACCAGGCGGGCTGCAGCATAACGCCGCGCAAGAGCTGCTTCAGCTTTTCCGCGATCGGCAAGCCGCGCCTGAAGGACCATTGTTACGCTTTGCCGTACCGTTCCTGGCGGTCGCGGCGGCGACTGCCGCAATGCATCTTCTCAGTCCCGCGGCACCCGCGCATCTCGATTTGCTTCTTTTCTTCGCCGCCATCGCAATCAGCGCTTGGTACTGCGGCCGCGGACCCGGCTGGCTTGCCGTCGGGCTGTCAGCACTAGCCGTCGACTATCTCTTCTTCTGGTCATCCGCGTCGAGAGTTTGGCCGCAAGCCAACCATGCCTCCTGGATGATCGCATTCGCGCTCTGCGCCGCGCTGATCAATATCATCAGCCTTCGACGGCGAAACATGGAGATCATGGACCGGCGGCATCGCGATGAGTTGCAGGCCCGCGTTCGAATCCAGGCACTGGAACTGCAACAGCGCAACGAAGAGCTCGCCACCGAGATCGCGGACCGTGTACAGGCGGAGACCAAGCTCCGGGATGCCCAGAACGAGCTGGCTCGCGCATCGCGCGCGATGACGGCAGCGGAGCTGACAGCCTCCATCTCACACGAAATAAAACAACCGCTGTCGTCAGTGATCGCCAACGGCGAAGCGGCCTTGAATTGGCTCAAACGATCGCCTCCGGACCTGTCAAAGGCGAAGAATTCGGTCACCGCCGGTGTTGAATCGGCCGGACGGGTCTCCGAGATCGTCGACAGCATGCGATTGCTGATGGCCGGCGCGCGCCCATTTCATGTCATCGACGATCTGAACGAGCTGGTTGATGAGGTCTTGCTGATAGCCGCGCCCGATTTCCGCGAGCATGGAATTACGGTCATACGAAACCTGCACCCTCGACTGCGGCCGGTCATGGGTGACCCAATCCAGTTGCGGCAGCTCATTCTCAATCTCGTTAACAATGCCATCGATGCGTTAAGCATCGTGGAGGATCGGACCCGAGAGATTTCAATCTCGACGGAACTCAGCGGTTTTGGAAACGTTCGCTTCTCGGTCGCCGATACCGGCTCCGGCTTCGTTGAAACCGATGTGAGCGGAGTGTTCAAACCGTTCTACTCGACCAAGCAGGACGGAATGGGAATTGGGCTGACCATCTGCAAAACCATCGCTCAGATCCACGGCGGATTCATCGATGCTCGGCCCAACGTCCCTCATGGCGCGGTCTTCCAGGTCGAATTCCCGGCACGGAAACCCCATGACTGACACGGGCCCAATCGTTTTCATTGTCGATGACAATGACGATGTCCGGACAAGCCTGGTCAACCTCTGCCAGTCCGTGAATCTCACGGCTCAAGCATTTTCCTCGATCGAAGCGTTTCTCCGCGAGGCTCGCCCGAACGGCCCCGCCTGTCTGATCCTGGATGTTCGCTTCCCAGGCTCCGGCTCAAGCGGACTGGAATTTCAACGCCGGCTCGCTGAAGGCCATGCGCTGCTGCCGATCATCTTCATCTCCGGCCACGCCGACGTTCCCATGTCGGTGCAAGCCATGAAGCGAGGAGCCGTCGATTTCCTTATCAAGCCGATCCGGGAGCAAGACCTGCTCGACGCGATCCACGAGGCGTTGGCCCGCGATCGACACCAGAGGCAGCGACACGCCGCTGCCGAAGTTCTGCGTCAGCGCTTCGAATTGTTGAGCGCACGAGAGCGAACGATCATGCGCCTGGTCACCACGGGCCTGCTGAACAAGCAGATTGCCGCCGATCTCGACCTGAGCGAGGTGACGGTCAAGGTCCACCGCGGCCACATCATGGAAAAGATGCAAGCCACGTCATTGCCAGACCTGGTGCGGATGATGGACCAACTTGCGGAAACACCGGCCGACGATACGACCGATCAAACCTGATCCGGGGTCATACCGAGACGTTTGCCGAATCGCCGGCACCCTCATTCAGCAACCACGACTCCTGCGGTCATCAACGCGCTCATAATCGCGCTCAACACCGCTTGGGTCTTGCCGCGGAGTTGAGCCTGGCGACCCAGCGCACGAATCTCCGGTTCCGGCCGGGCCAGAAGCGACGGCGCCATCCCGGCACAAAAAGCAGGCGGAGCGGCGGAGATGGACGCCTTGAACCATTTCGCCGCATCGGCCTTTCGGCCATCGACAATCAACAAACGGGCCTTATGGAAAGCGCCCCGGAAGCAACCCCGCCTGGCTGCGCGCCGATACCAACGCCGGGCGGCCGCCGGATCACAGCGTCCTGACCATCCCTCTTCAAGGCCCAAACCGATCATGGTCATGGCCTTCGCGTTGCCCTGACGGGCCGAGCGGACGAACAGCGACAGAGCCGCGCGTGGATCCCGGGCCGTCCCCCTGCCCTCCAGGACCAGCATCCCCAAATTGTATTGCGCCCAACCATGGCCCCGGTCCGCGGCCCGCCGAAACCATCGCGCCGCTTCGGCCGGATCAGGCTTTGTTCCCCAGCCGCATTCGTAACACCGTCCGGCCATGTTGGCCCCGTCGACGTTGCCGGCATTGGCTGCGATTTGAAACCATCGCAACGCCGCTTCCGGATCACGCGCGGCGCCATTCCCATCGAGAAGAATCTGGGCCCAGAGCAGCATGGCCTGCGATTCGCCCCCACACGCCGCGGCGTAGATCCAGCGGGCGGCTTCGGCCGGGCTCTTGGCGAGAGCCGCGCGCCATTCTTCGTCGCTGCGATGTCGAAGAGTGCTGTAGTGGAGCGGTCCCTTAGCCTCGGGGCGACGCCCCCCACGACGTTGACGAAACCAGGAGATGCGAAGAAAGGCCATGATGGCCCAGTTTATCCGGATGGAACCGCAGATGATCAAGCGTCATAGGACGAACTTTATCCTAATTCTAAAGTAGCCGGTGTCATTTTCAACAAAACTTCGTCCTGTCTGGATGAATTCCAAAACACATTGTTTGATTCTTGAGGTAGACCCCGACTAGATCGTAAAAAAAGGAACAAAAATAATCTGTTCACCTCCAGAAATAACTCGGGGGAACTTTAGAATGGCTTTAAATTCAGAGCCGGTACGCGGCTTGTCTTTGTCTCACGCAGCACTCTCCGCCGGTGTTGCGCTATCCTGGGCTGCCTTTGCCGGAAGCGCCCACGCCCAGAACGTCGAGCTCGACGTCATCGACGTGACCGGCGCCCCCGCGAACGCCGGTGATTACAATGTCGGCACACTGTCGTCCGACAAACAGACCGCCCCGCTTCTCAACACACCTCAGACCGTCACGGTCATTCCTCGGGCGGTGATCCAGGAACAAGGCGCGCGCAATCTGACCGAAGTTCTGCGCAACACGCCCGGCATCAGCTTCAACGCCGGCGAAAACGGATTCGGCACTGGAACCGACAATTTCTCGATCCGCGGTTTTGATGCGAGCGGCAGCGTCTATATCGATGGCACGCGCTCCAATGGCGTGTTCAACCGCGATATTTTCAACACCGAGCGCGTCGAGGTCTTTAAAGGTGCGGCCGCCGACAACGGCCGCGGCGGCCCTGGCGGCTATGTCAACATGGTCACAAAGACGCCTTCGCTGCAAAATTTCTTCTCGGGAGATTTTGGCATCGGCTTCGGCGAACATGGCGGCAAGGCTCAGAAGCGCGGCACCATCGACTTCAACTACGTGATCGCGCCCCACACCGCGATCCGCTTCAACGGCCTTCTGGAAGATAGCGGCGTTCCTGGCCGCGATCTCGCCGAGATGAAGCCCGCCGGCTTGGCCCCTTCGATCGCATTCGGTCTTGGCACGCCTTACCGCGCAATCTTCGCCTATGAGCACCTTCGGCGACGCGATCGCCCGGATTGGGGCGTCCCGGGAGCGACGATTCCCAACACCTTCCGCTACGATCCGCTCGCAGCGAGCTCTCCACGCGATGCGTTCTTCGGCCTGCGTTCCGACTTCGACAACGTGGACAGCGACGCGTTCCTGGCCCGCTTCGAGGTCGATCTTTCGAAGACCTTCACTTTCAGCAACCAGACTCGCTGGTCGCGCGTCGATCGCACCGCCCGCTTCACGGCCCCGACAGGCTTTACGCCGGCGACCTTGACGGCCCCCACCCAGACTTGGTTCTACGATCGCAGCACGACGACGATCACCAACCTCTCCAACATCTCCGGCGAATTCTATACGGGAGCGTTCAAGCACAACGTCTCCTTCGGACTGGAACTCAGCCGCGAGAAGTCGGACGCTGGTCGTTTCGGCAGCGCCAATCCGGGACCGACCTCGATCTTCAATCCTGATCCGGACCGTGCGTTTGGAGCTCCGTTCAATCCGACGGAATCCAATGCGATCCGCATCAACACGATCGCGGCCTACGCATACGATACGATCGAGTTGAACCGGAACTGGCAGATCACAGGCGGCCTGCGCGTCGAACGCTACCAATTCGACCTCAACAGCCGAAACATTGCCGGCTTGCCGGCCGGTATCGGCAACGTGAGCGAGTCGCACTCGACGCTCGGCGGCAAGATCGGCGTCGTTTACAAGCCGGTCGAAGAAGGCAGCCTCTATGCATCCTTCGGTGTCTCGCATCTGCCTCCGGGATCCTACCTGTCCAATCCGGACATCTCCCGCACAGGCAACAATGCGTTCCCCGGCTACATCGAGGGCGCCAAACCGGTGCGTTCGCTGAACTACGAGGTCGGCGTCAAGTGGGACTTCTTCGACCGGCGTCTGTCGACGGCGGCCGCTCTGTTCCACACCGAGAAGCGCGTTCCGATCTCGGGCTGCGTTCCGGCCGGTCCCATCCCACCGTCGGCTTGCGCAGCGGGTCAGCCGGTGGAGTTGAAGGGTTACGGTGAGCAGATCGTGCAAGGTCTGGAGCTCAGCGCCACCGGACGGATCACCGACGATTGGCAGATTTTCGCTGGAGCGGTGTTCCTGAAGTCCGAACGCAAGCACTCCACCGCGCTCGACGCCATGCGCATGGCCGCCAACCCGGGCGATTATCCGGTCGGTTATCGCTCCGGCACGAGTGGGGATCAACTAGCGTTTACGCCGAACTTCACGGCCAATCTGTGGACCACCTACCGCATGCCGTTCGGCCTCACGGTCGGCGCTGGCTTGCAGCATGTCGGTTCGCAGTACCTCGGGCGTCCGGACGATGCGGTCCGCATTATCCCGAACGGCGTGTTCGGAAAGCTGCCAGCCTACACACTATTCCACCTGATGGCGTCCTATGAGGTCTACAAGGACGTGCATATCCGCTTCAATGTCGACAACGTGTTCGACAAGTTCCACGCGGTCACCACCAACTGGAACGGCACACGTGCGACCCTCGGCGCGCCGCGCACCTACCGGATCAGCACCAGCTTCAAGTTCTGATCTGATAGCGTGATGACAACACAGCTCCGGTCGCGCAACCCGCGACCGGAGCTTTTTTACTCGTGAGGAAGCGCCCGCATGATCGTGCAGGTCCCCAACGTTCTCTCGCCCGACGATATTCGCCGCTGCCGCGACGCGCTTGCATCCGCGACCTGGCAGGGCGGTCGGCAAACCGCAGGCTCTCTCGCCGCCCGCGTCAAAGACAATCAGCAGCTCGCTCATGACGATCCGGTCGCCAGGCAATTGAGCAACCTCATTGTGGAGCGCCTCAGCGCCAGCGAGCGCTTCATCGCCGCCGCCCTTCCACTCAAGGTGCTGCCACCGCTGTTCAACCGCTACACGGGCGACGGCTCATACGGCGATCACATCGACAATTCGATCTTCACCGTTCCGGGGACGCCCGTGCGCATTCGTGGCGATCTGTCGGCCACGCTGTTCTTGACCGACCCGGACGAATATGACGGCGGCGAATTGTCGTTCCAAAGCGACCTTGGCCGGCAGACGGTCAAGCTTCCGGCCGGTTACATGATCCTTTATCCCGCCAGCACCGTGCATCGCGTCTCGCCGGTCACGCGCGGAGCGCGGATGAGTTCGTTCTTCTGGATTCAAAGCTTGGTCCGAGAACACGACCGACGCGCGATGCTGCTCGAACTCGACGACACGATCCGCGAACTGGCGATCGAGACGCCGGAGGCGCCCGCCGTGCTAAAACTGACCGGGCTTTATCACAACCTGCTGCGCACTTGGTCGGATACCTGAGCATCACGCGATGGCCGCCATCCCTGCCCCCAAATTGCAGAGCATTCCCCATTGGGTCGCCTGCGCCGGCGATTACGAACCGCTGGCGCGCGAGCGCCTGAGCGATGCCGCTTGGGCCTATCTCGCAGGCGGCGCCGCCGACGAACTGACACTTCAGGACAACGTTGCCGCCTTTCAGCGCCTGCGTCTTCGCAGCCGCGTCCTTGAAGACATGAACGGTGGCGACACGCGGCTGACGCTCTTCGGCCAATCGTTCGAGAGTCCGATTTTTCTCGGTCCCGTCGCCCATCAGCGCCTGTTCGATCCCGACGGCGAGCGCGCGACAGTCCTGGCGGCCGGCGCCACGGGACTGGCTTGCGTGATCAGCACGCAATCGAGCCTGCCCCTGGAAGAGATCGCCGCGCACGCTGCCGCGCCCTTGTGGTTTCAGCTCTATATCCAGCCGGACCGCGGCTTCACGCGCGAACTCGTTCGACGTGCGGAGAGATCCGGCTATGCCGCGATCGTCGTGACGGTCGATGCACCGGTCAGCGGCCCGCGCAACCGCGAGCAGCGCGCTGGCTCCGCCCTGCCGTCCGGCCTCCAGCCACCGAACCTGCAAGGCATGCGCCCGTTCGACGGTGGGACCGAGGATGGCCGGCTCCTGGGCAGCCCGCTGATGGCCGCCGCGCCGACCTGGCGCGACATCGCCGAGCTTCGCGCGCAGACCAAGCTGCCGATCCTGCTCAAAGGCATCATGACGCCGGAGGATGCCGACCGAGCGCTGGCGGAAGGGATCGACGGTCTCGTCGTCTCCAACCATGGCGGACGCACGCTCGACGGCCTGCCCGCCAGCATCGATGCCCTGCCCACCATCGCCGCTGCAGTTGACCGTCGGGTGCCGCTGCTTCTGGACAGCGGAATCCGACGCGGATCGGACGTGCTCAAGGCTTTGGCCTTGGGGGCGAGAGCCGTCCTGGTCGGCCGCCCCTATATCCATGGTTTGGCGGCCGCCGGGCCTCTGGGCGTGGCGCATGTCGCGCGCATCTTGAGGGCTGAGCTTGAAATCGCGATGGCGCTGACCGGCTGTCGGGACCTGGCATCGATCAGGCCGTCACAACCCGTCTCACGCAAATAATGCCGCGGACCTACTAGCAGTCCTCACGGTCGAGTGCTAAAAATTTTCGGCGGACCTCTTGACCGGCTCCGGCCGCCGCCTATCTGCGCGGCGGGAGCGCTGATTGCAAGCACCGCGATCCCGAAAATCGAATTTCGGCAAGCACTTAAGGAGATTGCCCATGAAGTTCCGTCCGCTTCACGACCGCGTCGTCGTCAAGCGCATCGACGCCGAGGAGAAGTCCGCCGGCGGCATCATCATCCCCGACACCGCCAAGGAAAAGCCCTCCCAGGGCGAGGTGGTCGCCGTGGGTCCCGGCGGCCGCGACGAGGCCGGCAAACTGATCCCGATCGACGTCAAGGCCGGCGACCGGGTGCTGTTCGGCAAGTGGTCGGGCACCGAGGTCAAGATCGACGGCCAGGATTACCTGATCATGAAGGAGTCCGACATTCTCGGAGTCCTCGACGCGACTGCCGCCAACAAGAAGGCCGCCTGACCGGCGCCTGACGCAGAACCATTCAGGAGTTCGACCCAATGTCTGCCAAGGAAGTCAAATTCTCGGTCGACGCGCGCGACAAGATGCTGCGCGGCGTCGACACCCTCGCCAATGCGGTGAAGGTGACGCTGGGCCCCAAGGGCCGCAACGTCGTGCTCGACAAGTCGTTCGGCGCTCCCCGGATCACCAAGGACGGCGTGACCGTCGCCAAGGAGATCGAGCTCGAGGACAAGTTCGAGAACATGGGCGCGCAGATGGTGCGCGAGGTCGCCTCGAAGGCGTCCGACGTCGCCGGTGACGGCACCACCACCGCCACGGTTCTCGCCCAGGCCATCGTCAAGGAAGGCTCGAAGGCGGTCGCCGCCGGCATGAACCCGATGGATCTCAAGCGTGGCATCGACCTCGCCGTCGAGTCCATCGTCGAGCACCTGAAGGCCAACTCGAAGAAGATCACCTCCAACGACGAGATCGCCCAGGTCGGCACCATTTCCGCCAACGGCGACAAGGAAATCGGCGACTATCTCGCAGAGGCGATGAAGAAGGTCGGCAACGAGGGCGTCATCACGGTCGAGGAGGCCAAGAGCCTCGAGACCGAGCTGGACGTCGTCGAGGGCATGCAGTTCGACCGCGGCTATATCTCCCCCTATTTCGTCACCAACGCCGACAAGATGCGCGTGGAGATGGATGACCCCTACATCCTGATCTACGAGAAGAAACTGTCGGGCCTGCAAGAGCTGCTGCCGCTGCTGGAATCGGTCGTGCAGACCGGCAAGCCGCTCCTGCTCGTCGCCGAAGACGTCGAGGGTGAAGCGCTGGCCACGCTCGTGGTCAACAAGCTGCGCGGCGGCCTCAAGGTCGCGGCCGTCAAGGCGCCGGGCTTCGGTGACCGCCGCAAGGCCATGCTTCAGGACATCGCGATCCTGACCGGCGGCCAGGCGATCTCCGAGGATCTCGGCATCAAGCTTGAAAACGTCACGATCCAGATGCTCGGCCGCGCCAAGAAGGTGATGATCGACAAGGAGAACACCACGATCGTCAACGGCGCGGGCAAGAAGAAGGACATCGACGACCGCGTGGCGCAGATCAAGGCGCAGATCGAGGAGACCACCTCCGATTACGATCGCGAGAAGCTCCAGGAGCGGCTGGCCAAGCTCGCCGGCGGCGTCGCGGTGATCCGCGTCGGCGGCGCGACAGAAGTCGAGGTGAAGGAGCGCAAGGACCGCGTGGACGATGCGATGCACGCGACCCGCGCGGCCGTCGAGGAAGGCATCCTGCCGGGCGGCGGCGTCGCTCTCCTGCGCGCGACCGAGGCCCTCAAGAAGATCAAGACCCAGAACGACGACCAGAAGACCGGCGTCGAGATCGTTCGCAAGGCGATCCAGGCTCCGGCCCGCCAGATTGCCCTCAACGCGGGCGAGGACGGCTCGGTGATCGTCGGCAAGGTGCTGGAGAAGGACCAGTACTCCTGGGGCTTCGATGCGCAGTCCGGCGAGTATGTCGACATGGTCAAGAAGGGCATCATCGACCCGACCAAGGTCGTGCGCACCGCGATCCAGAACGCCGCCTCCGTTTCTGCGCTGCTCATCACCACCGAGGCGATGATCGCGGAACTGCCGAAGAAGAACGCGCCGGCCGCGCCGGCCATGCCGGGCGGCATGGACTTCTAAGGCTCTGCGAAGAGGTTCCGGGCCGCCCGGCCCTTTAAATGAAGCCGGCCAAGAGGCCGGCTTCGCGGACGGCACGGACTTCTAAGGCTAAAGACCCAGTCTAAAAAACGAAGGCCCGGGAGTGATCCCGGGCCTTTCCTTTTGGCAGCGCACCAAACGCGGAGCACAAGACACAGCGTTGAAATCGAGAGCGATCAACCCTCGCCGGCACCGTCCTCGTTAGCGATGCCGCCGTTTTCGTTCTCCCCCTCGCCCTCACCGCCATCATCCGACAGCCGCTCGACCGAGACGACGCGCTCGTCCTTGGCCGTATCGAAAACAATGACACCCTGTGTTGCGCGACCGGCGATCCGGATGCCGGCGACGGTGGTGCGGATCAATTGCCCGCCATTCGTCACCAGCATGATCTGGTCGCTCTCCTCGACGGGGAACGAGGCGGCCAGCGGTCCGGTCTTGGTGGTGACCGCCATAGCGGCGATGCCCTTCCCGCCGCGGCCCGACGAGCGATACTCATAGGACGACGTGCGCTTGCCGAAACCACGCTCGGATACCGTCAGCACGAACTGCTCGGCCGCCGACAACTCGACATAACGCCGCTCGCCCAGTTCGATGGCTCCGGCGGCGGCCTCCGCTGCATCCTCGGCGTCGGCAGCCAGCGGTTCGGGCTCCTCGCCGTTGTTGCCGCGCCGCACGGCGCTCGCGCGCTTGAGATAAGCGGCGCGCTCCTCGGCCGTGACCTCGACATGCCGCAGGATCGACAGCGAGATGACGCGGTCGTCCTTGGCGAGGTTGATGCCGCGCACGCCCATGGATGTTCGGCCGGAGAACACGCGCACCTCCGGCACCGGGAATCGGATGCACTGACCGCCTGCCGTGGTCAGAACGACATCGTCCCTTTCCGTGCAAATCTGCACGTCGAGGATCGACTCGCCCTCGTCCAGCTTCATGGCAATGATGCCGGAACGGCGCACATCCACGAAGTCGGACAGCTTGTTGCGGCGGACCGTGCCACGCGTGGTCGCGAACATCACGTCGAGCGTGCCCCACGTCGTCTCGTCCTCCGGCAACGGCATGATCGTTGTCACGCGCTCGCCCTGCTCGATCGGCAGGATGTTGATCATCGGCTTGCCGCGCGCCTGCGGCGCCGCCGCCGGCAGACGCCAGACCTTTTCCTTGTAGACGCGACCTCGGTTGGTGAAGAACAGGATCGGCGTATGGGTCGAAGCCACGAACAGACGCGACACGAAATCCTCGTCGCGCGTCTGCATGCCCGAGCGGCCCTTGCC
>Ga0182743_1003202_pt1 | contig 13441 bp, 12 predicted proteins | sample eDN3rd30CKraftOP_FD_128522 | JGI IMG/M metagenome (GOLD analysis project Ga0182743, IMG submission 128522) | Enriched Organic Plus compost microbial communities from Emeryville, California, USA - eDNA 3rd pass 30_C Kraft OP (version 2) (version 2) ... | reverse complement strand
GCGCAGGCCGCCCATGTTGCGGATGTCCTGGTCGTGGTGCATGCCGATGATGACCGAGCCCGCGCCCAGGAACAGCAGCGCCTTGAAGAAGGCGTGGGTCATCAGGTGGAAGATCGCCACCGAATAGGCCGAGGCGCCCAGCGCCACCGTCATGTAGCCCAGCTGCGACAGGGTGGAATACGCCACCACGCGCTTGATGTCGTTCTGGATGATGCCCAGGATGCCCAGGAAGAGCGCGCCGATGGCGCCGATCACGATGACGAAGGACAGCGCCGTGTCGGACAGCTCGAACAGCGGCGAGAAGCGCGCCACCATGAAGATGCCCGCCGTCACCATGGTGGCGGCGTGGATCAGGGCCGAGATCGGCGTCGGGCCTTCCATCGAGTCGGGCAGCCAGGCGTGCAGCGGCACCTGGGCCGACTTGCCCATGGCGCCGATGAACAGGCAGATGCAGGCCACGGTCAGCAGCATCCAGTCGGTGCCGGGAAAGAGGATGCCGGCCAGCTTGCCGCTCTGCGAGAAGATCTCGCCGTAGTGCATGCTGCCGGTGTAGGCGAACAGCAGGCCGATGCCCAGCACGAAGCCGAAGTCGCCCACCCGGTTGATCAGGAAGGCCTTCATGTTGGCGAAGATGGCCGTGGGCCGGGTGTACCAGAAGCCGATCAGCAGGTAGGACACCAGGCCGACCGCCTCCCAGCCGAAGAAGAGCTGGAGCATGTTGTTGGACATGACCAGCATCAGCATGGAAAAGGTGAACAGCGAGATGTAGGCGAAGAAGCGCTGGTAGCCGGGGTCGTCGGCCATGTAGCCGATGGTGTAGATGTGCACCATGAGCGACACCGACGTGACCACCACCATCATCATGGCCGACAGCGGGTCGATCAGGAAGCCGATGTCCAGCCGGGCCTGGCCGATCAGGCTCCAGGTGTAGACCGTGCCGTCGAAGGTGTTGCCGGCCAGCACGTCGGCCAGCACCATTACCGAGCCCACTGCCGATATGGCCACGCCGGCGATGGTGATCAGGTGCGCGGCGCGCCGGCCCACCGGCCGGCCCAGGAAGCCGGTGCCGAACAGGCCCGCCAGCACGGCGCCGGCCAGCGGCGCCAGCGCGATGATGAGGTAGAGGTTGGGTACGTTGGACATGTTCTTCTCGGCCCCGTCAGCCCTTGAGGCGGTCGAGCTCGTCGACGTTGATGGTGTTCAGGTTGCGGAACAGCAGCACCAGGATGGCCAGGCCGATGGCCGCCTCGGCCGCCGCCACGGTCAGGATGAAGAAGACGAACACCTGGCCGGCGGCATCGCCCGCCCAGCTGGAGAAGGCCACGAAGTTCATGTTGACGGCCAGCAGCATCAGCTCGACCGACATCAGCAGGATGATGAGGTTGCGGCGGTTCAGGAAGATGCCGAACACGCCGATGGCGAACAGGATGGCGCCCAGCACCAGGTAATGCGCAAGCGAGAGCATCATGCTTGTTCCTTCTGTTCCGGGGCGCCGGCGGCGGCGCGGGCCTGGGCGCGCTCGCCCTGCGGGCTGATCTTGACCATGCGGAAGCGGTCGCGGGCGCGCACGCGCACGGCCGCGGAGGCGTCGTTGTACTTGACGTCGCGCCGGCGGCGCAGCGTCAGCGCGATGGCCGCCACCATGCCCACCAGCAGCAGCACCGCGCCGACCTCGACGGCGAACACGTACTGGGTGTACATGGCCTCGCCCAGGGCGCGCGCGTTGTTGTAGTCGGCCGCGGGCATGGCCTGCGGGCCGCTGCCGCCCCAGGTGGTGGCCAGCACGAAGGCCATCTCGGCCACCATCACCAGGCCGATGAACAGGCCCAGCGGCAGGTAGGTCTTGAGCCCCGCGCGCAGCGAGTCGATGCGGATGTCCAGCATCATCACCACGAACAGGAAGAGCACCATCACGGCGCCCACGTAGACCAGCACCAGCAGCAGCGCGAGGAATTCCGCGCCCACCAGCATCCACAGCATGGCCGCGTTGAAGAAGGCCAGGATCAGGTGCATGACCGCGGTGACCGGGCTGCGCGCGGTGATCACGCGGAAGGCCGCGAACACCAGCACCGCCGCCAGCACGTAGAACAGGAAAGAGGTGAAAGTCATTTGCGGTCCCGGGCGGTCAACGGTAGGGCGCGTCGGCGGCGCGGCGCTGGGCGATCTCGGCCTCGTAGCGGTCGCCGACGGCCAGCAGCATGTCCTTGGTGAAGTACAGGTCGCCGCGCTTCTCGCCGTGGTATTCGTGGATGTGGGTCTCGACGATGGAGTCGACCGGACAGCTTTCCTCGCAGAAGCCGCAGAAGATGCACTTGGTCAGGTCGATGTCGTAGCGCGTGGTGCGGCGGGTGCCGTCGGCGCGCACGTCGGACTCGATGGTGATGGCCAGCGCCGGGCAGACGGCCTCGCACAGCTTGCAGGCGATGCAGCGCTCCTCGCCGTTGGGGTAGCGGCGCAGCGCGTGCAGGCCGCGGAAGCGCGGCGAGGTCGGCGTCTTTTCCTGCGGGTAGCGCAGGGTCACCTTGCGCTTGAAGAAATACTTGCCCGTCAGGCGCATGCCCTTGAGCAGTTCGGTCAGCATCAGGCTGCCGAAGAAATCCTTGATCGCTTCCATATTCTGCCTCGGTGCGTTGCGGTCAGCGCCAGATGTTCCAGGGCGTCTGCATCCAGATCGCCACCACCAGCAGCCAGATGCCGGTCAGCGGGATGAATATCTTCCAGCCCAGGCGCATGATCTGGTCGTAGCGGTAGCGCGGGAAAGAAGCGCGGAACCACACGAACATCGACACGACGACGAAAGTCTTGAGGCCCAGCCAGATCCAGCCGGGTATCCAGGTGAGCGGGGCGATGTCCAGCGGCGGCATCCAGCCGCCCAGGAACATGATCGAGGCCATGCACGACAGCAGGATCATGTTGGCGTATTCGCCCAGGAAGAACAGGGCGAAGGCCATGCCGGAGTATTCCACCATGTGGCCGGCGACGATTTCCGACTCGCCCTCGACCACGTCGAAGGGGTGCCGGTTGGTCTCGGCCACCGCCGAAATGACGTAGATGACGAACAGCGGCAGCAGCGGCAGCCAGTTCCAGGACAGGAAGGTCAGGCCGTGGTCGGCGAACCAGCCGCGCCCCTGGCCCTGCACGATCTCCGACATGTTCAGGCTGCCCGAGACCAGCAGCACGGTGACCAGCACGAAGCCGATGGCCAGCTCGTAGGACACCATCTGGGCCGAGGCGCGCAGCGCCCCCAGGAAGGCGTACTTGGAGTTGGACGCCCAGCCGGCGACGATGACGCCGTACACGCCGATGGAGGTGATCGCCATCACGTAGAGCAGGCCGGCGTTGACGTTGGCCAGCACGACCTCGGGGCCGAAGGGCACCACCGCCCAGGCCGCCAGCGCCGGCATCAGTGTGACCACCGGGGCCAGGATGTAGAGCACCTTGCTGGCCTGCGACGGGACGATGACTTCCTTGGTGAGCAGCTTGAAGACGTCGGCGAAGGGCTGCAGCAGGCCGCGGAAGCCGACCCGGTTGGGCCCCAGGCGCACGTGCATGAAGCCGATCATCTTGCGTTCCCAGTACGTGAGATAGGCCACGCACAGGATGATGGGAACGGCGATCACCAGGATCTTGACGAGGGTCCACAGGACCAGCCAGCCGGTCGCGCCCAGCAGGGCCACGCCGTGGCTTTCCAGGACGTTGAGCCATTCCATCAGGCACGCTCCACCGAAAGTTGACCGAAGGCGCCGCCCAGCGCCGCCGTCTGCTCCCAGGCCGCGGCGATGCGCACGCAGCCGTCGGCCACGCCGTCGTCCTGGACGGTTTCCAGCTCGGCGCCGCCGGTGGCGCAGGCCACCCGCACGCGCACGCCGGCGGTCAGGCCCAGGCCGGCCAGGGTGCGGCCGTTCAGGCGCGCCGTGGGCGCGGCCGAGGCGGGCGCGGCCTGCAGGGCCTCGGCGCGGCGCACGATGGCGTCGCTGCGGTAGATGGGCACGTCGGCCACGCGCTCCAGGCCCTGCGCGGCGGGCCCGGCGCCCAGGCCGCGGGCGGCGCGGATCTCGTTGGACAGGCGCGGCTCGATGCCGCCGGCCAGCGCGGCGTCGCGCACGGACTCGGAGGTCTCGTCGTCGAAGCCGGGCAGGTGCAGCACGTTGCCCAGCACGCGCAGCACCTTCCAGCCGGGACGACTCTGGCCGTAGGGGGCGGCCACGCCCTTGAAGCTCTGCGCCAGGCCCTGGGCGTTAACGAAGGTGCCGGAGGTTTCGGTGAACGGCGTGACCGGCAGGATCACGTGGGCCCAGTCCTGCACGCCCGCGCGGTAGGGCGAGAGCGCCACGGCGAACTGCGCCTGCTTGAGCGCGGCCACCGCCCGGGCGCCGTCGTCGGCGTCGAGCAGCGGCTCGGCGTGCAGCACCACGTAGGCCTTGAGCGGGTCGGCCAGCATGGCCGCGGCGGTCTTGCCGCCCTGCCCCGGCGTGGCGCCGGCCAGGTAGCCGCCCAGCGTGTTGCCGCCGGCGGTCAGGAAGCCCAGCCTGCCGCCCGCGGCCTGCGCGACGGCCTGCGCGTTGGCGGCCAGCGTGGCGGCCTGCGGGCTGGCCACGGCCAGGTTGCCCAGCAGCACGGCGACCTTCTCGCCGCCGGCCAGGCTGGCGGCGATCAGCTTGGCCGGCTCGCCCGGCTGCACGCCGGCGAATTCGGCGGGCACGTCCAGCGACTTGGCCTGGGCCAGCGCCACGGCGACCTCGGCCAGCGCGCGCGGCAATTGCGAGGGCGCGACGGTGGCGCGCGCAGTGACCGGCAGCAGCGGATCGTCGGCCGCGCTGTCGACCAGGCAGACCTGGGTGCCGCGCTTGGCGGCCTGGCGCAGGCGCTGGGCCATCAGGGGGTGGTCCTTGCGCAGGAAGGAGCCCACCACCAGCACGCGGTCGAGGGTTTCCAGCTCGGCCACCGGCATGCCCAGCCAGGGCACGCCGGCCAGCGCCGCGTCGAAGCCCGGATCGGTCTGGCGCAGGCGGAAATCGATGTTCTCGGAACCCAGCGCGCGCACCAGGCGCGCCAGCAGGGCGAATTCCTCGGTGGTGGCGTATTCGGCGGCCAGGGCGCCGATCTGGCCGGCGCCGAAGCTCTCGCGCACGCGGCCCAGGCCCTGGGCCACGGCCTGCAGGGCCTCGCTCCAGGAGACTTCGCGCCACTGCCCGTCGGCCGACTTGACCAGGGGCGCGGCCACGCGGTCGTCAGCCGCCAGGCCTTCGTAGGAGAAGCGGTCGCGGTCGCTGATCCAGCACTCGTTGAGCGCTTCGTTCTCGAAGGGCACCACGCGCTGGACGCGGTCGTTCTTGACCTGCACGACCAGGTTGGCGCCCAGGCTGTCGTGCGGGCTGACCGAGCGGCGCCGCGCCAGCTCCCAGGTACGGGCCTGGTAGCGGAAGGGCTTGGAAGTCAGCGCGCCCACCGGGCACAGGTCGATCATGTTGCCGGACAGCTCGGACTCGACCGAGCGGCCCACGAAGGTGGTGATCTCGGAGTGCTCGCCGCGGTTGAGCATGCCCAGCTCCATGACCCCGGCGATCTCCTGGCCGAAGCGCACGCAGCGGGTGCAGTGGATGCAGCGGGACATTTCCTCGGCCGAGACCAGCGGGCCCAGGTCCTTGTGGAAGACCACCCGCTTTTCCTCGCGGTAGCGCGACTGCGAATTGCCGTAGCCGACCGCCAGGTCCTGCAGCTGGCATTCGCCGCCCTGGTCGCAGATCGGGCAGTCCAGCGGATGGTTGATGAGCAGGAACTCCATCACGCTCTTCTGCGCGGCCACCGCCTTTTCCGAGCAGGTGTGCACCACCATGCCGTTGGTCGCGGGCGTGGCGCAGGCAGGCAGCGCCTTGGGCGCCTTTTCGACTTCCACCAGGCACATGCGGCAGTTGGCCGCGATCGACAGCTTCTTGTGGTAGCAGAAGTGCGGTACGTACAGCCCCAACTTGTGGGCCGCATGCATGACCATGCTGCCTTCCGGGACCTCGACCTGCCGGCCGTCGATGGTCAGTTCAACCATAATCTTGTCCTAGCCTTACAGATATTGCGGCACCACACAGCACTTGTGCTCGATGTGGTGCGCGAATTCGTCGCGATAGTGCTTCAGGAACCCGCGCACCGGCATGGCTGCCGCGTCGCCCAGGGCGCAGATGGTGCGGCCCATGATGTTGCCCGCCACGGAGTCGAGCAGGTCCAGGTCCTCGGGGCGGCCCTGGCCGTGCTCGATGCGGTTGACCATGCGGTACAGCCAGCCCGTGCCTTCACGGCAGGGCGTGCACTGGCCGCAGCTTTCCTCGAAGTAGAAGTAGGACAGGCGCAGCAGCGACTTGACCATGCAGCGGGTCTCGTCCATGACGATCACGGCGCCCGAGCCCAGCATGGACCCGGCCTTGGCGATGGCGTCGTAGTCCATGGTGGTGTCCATCATGATGTCGCCCGGGATCACCGGCGCGCTGGAGCCGCCCGGGATCACGGCCTTGAGCTTGCGCCCGCCGCGCATGCCGCCGGCCAGCTCCAGCAGCTGCGAGAACGGCGTGCCCAGCGGGATTTCGTAGTTGCCGGGGCGCTCGACGTCGCCGCTGATCGAGAACAGCTTGGTGCCGCCGTTGTTGGGCTTGCCGACTTCCAGGTAGGCCGGGCCGCCGTTGCGGATGATCCACGGCACGGCGGCGAAGGTCTCGGTGTTGTTGATGGTGGTGGGCTTGCCGTACAGGCCGAAGCTGGCCGGGAAAGGCGGCTTGAAGCGCGGCTGGCCCTTCTTGCCTTCCAACGATTCGAGCAGCGCGGTTTCCTCGCCGCAGATGTAGGCGCCGTAGCCGTGGAAGGCGTGCAGCTGGAAGCTGAAGTCCGAGCCCAGGATGTTGTCGCCCAGGAAGCCCGCGGCGCGGGCCTCTTCCAGGGCTTGCTCGAAGCGCTGGTAGACCTCGAAGATCTCGCCGTGGATGTAGTTGTAGCCCACGCTGATGCCCATGGCGTAGGCGCCGATGGCCATGCCCTCGATCACGATGTGCGGGTTGAAGCGCAGGATGTCGCGGTCCTTGAAGGTACCCGGCTCGCCCTCGTCGGAGTTGCACACCAGGTACTTCTGGCCGGGGAAGGCGCGCGGCATGAAGCTCCACTTCAGGCCGGTCGGGAAGCCCGCGCCGCCGCGCCCGCGCAGGCCGGAGGCCTTGACCTCGGCGATCACGTCCTCGGGCTTCATGCCGGTGGTCAGGATCTTGCGCAGGGCCTCGTAGCCGCCGCGCTTGACGTAGTCGGCCAGGCGCCAGTTGGCTCCGTCCAGGCCGGCCATGATCTGCGGCTGGATGTGGCGGCCGTGCAGGCACATGGTCCGCGCCGGGTCGCTGCCGGGGTCGCCGGCCAGGGCCTGCGAGAAGAGTTGGGTTTCCGGCGCGTTCATGCCGATTCTCCTTGCGCGCCGAGTTCGCGCAGCATGGCGTCCAGCCGTTCGTCGGACATGCGCACGCACATGGTCTTGTTGTTGACCAGCAGCACCGGCGCGTCGCCGCAGGCTCCCATGCACTCGCCCTCGACCAGGGTGAAGCGCCCGTCCGGCGTGGTTTCGCCGAAGTCTATGCCCAACCGGCGCTTGATGTGCTCGGCGGCCTTCTCGCCGTCGCGCAAGGCACAGGGCAGGTTGGTGCAGACCGAGATCTTGTACTTGCCCACCGGCTTGACGTCGAACATGTTGTAGAAGGTCGCGACCTCCTGCACGGCGATGGGCGGCACGCCCAGGTACCTGGCCACGTCCTCGATGGTCTCGGCGGCCAGCCAGCCCTTCTCTTCCTGGGCAATGGCCAGCGCCGCCATGATGGCGGACTGCTTCTGGTCGGCCGGGAACTTGGCGAGTTCCCGATCGATGCGTTGATAGGCCTGTTCGGAAAGCAGCATGATTGAATCGGTCCTAACGGTGGCGTGGCGCCCTCTAGCGGTCGATTTCGCCGAATACGATGTCCTGCGTGCCGATGATGGTCACGGCGTCGGCGATCATGTGGCCGCGCGCCATCTCGTCCAGCGACTGCAGGTGGGCGAAGCCCGGGGCGCGGATCTTCAGGCGGTAGGGCTTGTTGGCCCCGTCCGAGACCAGGTAGATGCCGAACTCGCCCTTGGGGTGCTCGACCGCGCTGTAGGCCTGGCCCTCGGGCACGCGCATGCCCTCGGTGAACAGCTTGAAGTGGTGGATGAGCTCTTCCATGCTGGACTTCATGGCCGTGCGCTTGGGCGGCGCGACCTTGTGGTTGTCCACCATGACCGGGCCCGGGTTGTTGCGCAGCCATTCGATGCACTGGCGGATGATGCGGTTGCTTTCGCGCATCTCGGCCACGCGCACCAGGTAGCGGTCGTAGCAGTCGCCGTTCACGCCCACCGGCACGTCGAAGTCGACCAGGTCGTAGACCTCGTAGGGCTGCATCTTGCGCAGGTCCCAGGCCACGCCCGAGCCGCGCAGCATGGGGCCGGTGAAGCCCAGCGCCTTGGCGCGGTCGGGGTCGACCACGCCGATGCCGACCAGGCGCTGCTTCCAGATGCGGTTGTCGGTGAGCAGGGTCTCGTACTCGTCCACGCAGTGCGGGAAGCGGTTGGTGAAGTCCTCGATGAAGTCCAGCAGCGAGCCCGAGCGGGCGTCGTTGATGGACTGGATTTCCTTTTCGCTGCGGTACTTGCTGCTGCCCTGGAACTGCGGCATGGCGTCGGGCAGGTCGCGGTAGACGCCGCCCGGGCGGTAGTAGGCCGCATGCATGCGCGCGCCCGAGACCGCCTCGTAGCAGTCCATCAGGTCTTCCCGTTCGCGGAAGGCGTACAGGAAGACCGCCATGGCGCCGACGTCCAGGGCGTGCGAGCCGAGCGACATCAGGTGGTTCAGGATGCGGGTGATCTCGTCGAACATCACCCGGATGTACTGCGCGCGCAGCGGCGGCTCGATGCCCAGGAGCTTTTCGATCGCCATGACGTAGGCGTGCTCGTTGCACATCATGGACACGTAGTCCAGGCGGTCCATGTAGGGCAGCGCCTGGACGAAGGTCTTGTGCTCGGCGAGCTTTTCGGTGGCGCGGTGCAGCAGGCCGATGTGCGGGTCGGCGCGCTGGATGACCTCGCCGTCGAGCTCCAGCACCAGGCGCAGCACGCCGTGCGCAGCCGGGTGCTGCGGACCGAAGTTCAGGGTGTAGTTCTTGATTTCAGCCATGATGTCAGCGCCCCGCCCCGTAGCCTTCCTCGCGGATCACGCGGGGGGTGATCTCGCGCGGTTCGATGGTGACGGGCTGGTAGATCACCCGCTTCTGTTCGGGGTCGTAGCGCATCTCCACGTTGCCGGAGAGCGGGAAATCCTTGCGGAAGGGGTGGCCGATGAAGCCGTAGTCGGTCAGGATGCGGCGCAGGTCGGGGTGGCCTTCGAAGACGATGCCGTACAGGTCGAAGGCCTCGCGCTCGTACCAGCCCACGCCGGGCCAGACGTCGATCAGCGAGGCGATCACCGGCAGCTCGTCGTTGGGCACCCAGGCCCGCGCGCGCAGGCGCCAGTTGTGCTGGACCGACAGCAGGTGCGCCACCACCGCGTAGCGGGCCGGGAAGGCGCCGCGGCCGGCGGCCGGCTCGTCCCTGCCCTGCCCGTAGGTCAGGTAGTCGACCCCGCACAGGTCGACACAGGTCTCGAAGCGCAGGCCGGCGTCGTCGCGCAGGCGCAGGCAGGCCGGCTCCCACTGGTCCGCCGACAGGTCCAGCGTCACTTCGCCCAGCGCCTCGGCCAGCGCGGCGTCCTCGCCCAGCGCGGCACGCAGATTGGATTTCAGGGTCTCTAGCCTGGTCATAAGTTTCGATGCTCAGAGAGTACCGGCCGCGCGCGGGCGGCCGGGCCGGCAGCCGGGATCAGCGGGCTATCGTGTTGGTCAGTCGGATCTTGTTCTGCATCTGCAGCAAGCCGTAGACCAGCGCCTCGGCCGTGGGCGGACAGCCGGGCACGTACACGTCCACCGGCACGATGCGGTCGCAGCCGCGCACCACCGAGTACGAGTAGTGGTAGTAGCCGCCGCCATTGGCACAGGAGCCCATGGACACGACCCAGCGCGGCTCGGGCATCTGGTCGTAGACCTTGCGCAGCGCCGGGGCCATCTTGTTGCACAGCGTGCCGGCCACGATCATCAGGTCGGACTGGCGGGGGCTGGGGCGGAAGATGATGCCGAACTGGTCCAGGTCGTAGCGGGCCGCGCCGGCGTGCATCATCTCGACCGCACAGCAGGCCAGGCCGAAGGTCATCGGCCACATGGAGCCCGTCTTGGCCCAGTTGATGAACTTGTCGGCGCTGGTGGTGATGAAACCCTGTTTGAGGATGCCGTCTATAGCCATGATTCGTCTCTCGGGTGCCGCGGGGATCACTCCCAGTCCAGGGCGCCCTTCTTCCATTCGTAGATGAAACCGACGGTCAGCACGGCCAGGAAGACCATGACCGTCCAGAAGCCGACCAGGCCCACCGTGCCGTTGGCGATGGCCCACGGAAACAGGAAGGCGATTTCCAGGTCGAACAGAATGAACAGGATGGCGACGAGGTAGTAGCGCACGTCGAACTTCATGCGGGAGTCCTCGAAGGCCTCGAAGCCGCATTCGTAGGGGGAGAGCTTTTCCGCGTCGGGCCGGCGCGGGCCCAGCAGACTACCTGCCGTGAGCAGGGCAAACCCTATCAGGGTTGCCACCAAAATGAAGAGCAGGATGGGAAAGTACTGTTGCAGGTTCATCCTAGACATCCGGCCTATGCATAAACCTTTGGATTGTAGCATTCCGGTCGTTACGTCCGGCTGAACTTCGTAGCGTCCGGAACCATGGGCGCACGATGGCGCGGGACGGACGGCGGCAATCGCCAAAGGCATAAAAAAACCACCCTTGCGGGTGGTTTCATGGGGCCGTGCAGGCACGGCCCCGGCATCTGCGCTACCCCGCCGCCGGACGGGCCGGCAGGGCTCCACGCGACGGCACTTGCGTGCCGTGCGGCGGATTAGAAGCGGTGACGGATGCCGACGCCCAGCATGGTGCTCTTGGCGTCGTCCACGAAGGCGTAGTTCTTGGCGTACGAACCGACGGCGTACAGGTTGGTACGCTTGGACAGGTCGTAGGTGTAGCCCAGGCTGAAGACGTTCATCTTCTCGTCGTCGCCGGTCAGGTTGTCGTTCTTGGGATCGACCATCTGCCAGGAACCGAACAGGCTGCTGGCGCCGCCGATCGGGGCGGTCAGGCCGACCATGTACGAGTTCGCACGGAAGTCGTCGGCGAACACGCGGTTGCCGAACGAGTACGGGGCAGCGGCGCCGCGCGGATTGGACGACTGGAACCAGCCGTCCTCGGTGCGGGCATAGGCCAGGGCCAGCTTCACGACTTCGAAGTCGTACGAACCGCCGATGGCATATTGACGCGGGGTGGCGTCGTCGTCCAGCGAGTGCACGTTCTTGAGCTGGTCGAACGTCAGGGCGACGTTCAGAGGACCGTTGGCATAGCGCAGACCGGCGGTGATGGCACGGACGTTGTCGGCGGTTTCGAAGTTGGACGAACCGTTGGCCGAGAACGAGTAGCCCAGGCCAGCCTGGAAGCCGCTGAACGACGGGGTCTGGTACAGGACCATGTTGTCGATGCGGTAGGTGTTGGCGGCGCTGATGCCGACACCGATGTTGGCTTGGTTGAAGCCGGCGCCGAACGGATCGATCGAGGCGAAGTACTTGGACGAGATGTTGGTTTGGCGACCGAAGTCCAGTTGGCCCCAGGAGTCGCTGGCCAGACCGATGGTGGCTTGGCGGCCGAACAGGCGATCGTTGTTGGCGTCGCCCTGGGCTTGATTACCGGTGCTGGAATCGAAGCCGCTTTCCAGAGTGAAGACAGCGCGCAGGCCGTCACCCAGATCTTCGGTGCCACGCAGGCCCCAACGGGAACCGCTTTGCAGGCCGTTGACCATGCCAACGCTGCTGTGTTCGTAGCCCGGGGCATCGATCTTGTTGTAGCCGATACCGGTATCGATGATGCCGTACAGCGTCACCGACGTTTCTGCCTGAGCAGCGCCGGCGAAGCCGGCCAGCAGAGCGGCAGCGAGCAGAGTCTTTTTCATTTAAGAAATCTCCGATGATTTGAGTGACAAGAGCAGCAAACCCGCATTCGCGCCGCCGCCCCCCTAACTCCGCAAAGGGAAGTTGACGCTATTGCATCAAAAATCGGCAGGCGTGGCTACGCCCATGTTCGCAAAAGTGGCCGGTCTTGCGACGGTTGTTGGCAATACGCAACATGGCCTGGGCCATCGCCTGAACGCTCTTCGGGTAAACCCTGGGCCGGAACGACGGGCGGGGCTGCCACGGCAGGCGGCGGCCCTGGGGCGGGCGCCCTACTGCACCGCCACGCCGCGCAGGCGCAGGAGGCCGTCGGGGTGGGGCTGGTAGCCGTGCACGGCGGTGCGCAGCGCCGTCGGCCAGGGCAGGTAATAGAGATAGATGAGCGGCCGGTCCTGCTGCAGGATGGCCTGGGCCTGGTCGTAGAGGCCCTTGCGGGCGGCCGGATCGGACTGGCCGCGCGCCTCGCGCAGCAGCCGGTCCAGGTGGGGGTTGCAGTAGCCGCCGTCGTTGAGCGCGCCGCGGCAGGCCAGGAAGGGATCGATGTTGCCGGACGGGTCGGCGCGGCCGGCCCAGCCCGCCTGCGCCGCCTGGAAGTCGCCGGCGGCCAGCCGGCGCTGCAGGGCCGGGAAAGGCAGGGGCGCGAGCGTGATGTCGAAGCCGGCCTGCGCGCCCATGCCGCGCACCAGTTCGAACACCTGCCGCATCAGCGGGTCGTCGCCGTGGAGCAGCTCGAAGGCGACGCGCTCGTGGCCGGCCTCGCGCAGCAACGCGCGGGCCGCGTCGATGTCGCGCCCGGCCGGCTGGAAGCGCGGCTCGAAGGCCGGGCTGGCCGGCGGGAAAGGCTGGCCGGCGGGCGCCAGCGCGCCGCCGGCCGCCTGGGCGATGAGATTGCGGTCCAGCGCCAGGTCGAGCGCCTGGCGCACCCGCCGGTCGGCCAGCGGCCCGGCGCCGGCGCGCTTGCGCAGGTTGACGGCCAGGGCCTGGAAGCCCAGGCCGGGATCGACCTGCAGCCGCACGCCGGGGTCGTCGGCCAGCAGCGGGAAACTGGCGGGCGCGACCCGCTCCAGGACGTCGAGCTCGCCGCGCCGCAGCGCGGCGATGGCCTGCAGGGCGTCGGGCTGGGGCAGGAAGAGGACTTGCCGCAGGGGATAGGCGGCGGCGTCCGGGTGGGCGTCGTCGCGCTCCAGCGCCACGCCGCCGCCGGGCAGGCTGCCGGCCGGCCGATAGGGCCCGGAGCAGACCGGCGCCCCATTTGCGTCCTGGGCGAAGCGGGCCTGTGCGAGGGACGCCTGCGCAGAGGAAGCCGGCGCAGAAGAAGCCTGTGCCGGGGAAACCTGTGC
>Ga0182743_1003195_pt1 | contig 13464 bp, 11 predicted proteins | sample eDN3rd30CKraftOP_FD_128522 | JGI IMG/M metagenome (GOLD analysis project Ga0182743, IMG submission 128522) | Enriched Organic Plus compost microbial communities from Emeryville, California, USA - eDNA 3rd pass 30_C Kraft OP (version 2) (version 2) ... | reverse complement strand
GCGCGAGCCAGCCGGGCGCGAGGGGGTTCGACATCCCGCAATCCTAGCTTTCGGCGGTGATCCGGCGGCCCGAAGGGAGGGCTCGTGCGCGGCGGGAGGAGGATCCGGGCGCGGGCGTCCTCCCGTCGGCGCACGCCCCTCCCGCCGCGGTCCTCAGGAGCACGTGCCGCGGACCGCGAGCGCCTCCTCGGAGAGCGGGATCTCCGTGCCGCTGATCGTCACCTCGAGCCCCGCCGTCTCGGACACCGAGAGCGCGCCGAGGCGCAGGGCCTCGGGGAGCCGGTCGGCGATGCACACGGTGCGCGGCTCGAGGAGCGGCGCGACGGCCTCGCCGAGGAACGGCATCCCCCGCAGCTCGTCGGGCGTCACCTGGTTCTCGCCGATGAGGACGGCGGTCGGCGTGAGCACGATCGCGCCCGCCTCCGCGCGCGCCTCGAGGCCGATGCCGAGCGTCACCGAACCGAGCACCGGGACGTCGAATGCGCTCGCGAGCCGGACCGTCTCGCCCTCGAGCGAGAGCGCCGCGGGGTCGATCCCGAGCATCGTCCCGATCGTCCGCGGAACCTCCGCCGCGGGGATCGTCGCGTGGACGTCGATGCTCGTGAGCTCGCCGCGCACGACATCCCAGACGACCGGCGCGCGGCTCAGCTCGACGTCGACCGCGGCGCTCGGGAGGACCGCCTGGACCTCGCTGCGCACGCGCTCCTCGACGCGCTCGCGCGCATTCGCCTCGACGACGCCGAGCACCGCGGCGGCCGCGATCGCGAGCACGACGACGACCCCGAACGCGACGAGCCAGCCAAGCCATGCGCGCCGTCGTCGCGGCGCGACGGGCTCGGCGCCGGCGGGCAGCACCTCGGTCGGGTCGTCGCGATCGGCCATCGTCACATCCGTTCCGGCGCCGAGACGCCGAGCATCCCGAGCGCCGTCCGCAACACGATCGACACGGCCTCGTTGACCCACAGTCGCGTGCGGTGGAGGTCGCTCACGGCCTCGCCGGCGAGCGGCGTCACGCGACACGCGTCGTACCAGCGGTGGTAGACGCCCGCGAGCTCCTCCGCGTAGCGCGCGACGCGGTGCGGCTCGCGCCACTCGGCGGCGTTCCGGACGACGCGCGGGAACTCCGCGAGGACGCCGAGCAGTCGCGATTCGGTGTCGTGCGTGAGGAGCGAGGCGTCGAATGCGGAGCGGTCGACGCCGACAGCCGCGGCGTTGCGCTCGACGGCTCGCGTGCGGGCGTGGGCGTACTGCACGTAGTAGACCGGGTTGTCGTTCGTGCGCTTCGTCAGCAGGTCGAGGTCGATGTCGAGCTGCGAATCGACCGACGAGCGCACGAGCGCGTAGCGGGCGGCGTCGACGCCGACGGCCTCGACGAGGTCCTCGAGCGTGACGACCGTGCCGGCGCGCTTCGACATCCGCACCGGCTCGCCCTCCCGCACGAGATTGACGAGCTGGCCGATCATGATCTCGAGGTTGACGCCGGGGGTGTCGCCGAACGCGGCGCACATCGCCATCATGCGCTTGACGTAGCCGTGATGGTCGGCGCCGAGCATGATGATGCAGCGATCGAAGCCGCGCTCGCGCTTGTCGAGGTAGTACGCGAGGTCGCCCGAGATGTACGCGGGCTCCCCGTCGGACTTGATGACGACGCGGTCCTTGTCGTCCCCGAACCGGGTGGTCTCGAGCCAGATCGCGCCGTCCTTCTCGTACACGTGCCCGAGTTCGCGCAATCGCGCGACCGCCCGGTCCACGGCGCCCGAGTCGTGCAGGTCGTTCTCGTGGAAGAACACGTCGAAGTCGACGCCGAAGTCGTGGAGGCTTGCCTTGATCTCGGCGAACATGAGCTCGACGCCGATCGCGCGGAAGACCTCCTGGAGTTCGGCGCCGTCGAGTTCGGCGAGGTCGCCCGGGTACGCCTCGACGACACGGTCCGCGATCTCCCCGATGTACGCCCCGCCGTAGCCGTCCTCGGGGGCGGCCTCGCCGCGGTAGGCCGCGACGAGGCTCCGGGCGAACCGGTCGATCTGCGCCCCGTGGTCGTTGAAGTAGTACTCGCGGACGACCTCGGCGCCCTGCGCCTCGAGGATGCGCGCGAGCGAATCGCCCACCGCCGCCCAGCGCGTGCCCCCGATGTGGATCGGGCCGGTGGGGTTCGCGGAGACGAACTCGAGGTTGACGCGCAGCCCGCGGTACAGCTCGCCGCGACCGTACGAGCCGGCGGCGTCGACGACGGTCTTCGCGAGCTCCCCCGCGGCGGCCGCGTCGAGCGTGATGTTGAGGAATCCCGGACCGGCGACGTCGACGCGCCCGACGCCGGGTTCGGCGGCGATACCGAGTGCGAGCTCCTCGGCGAGGGCGCGCGGCGGCATGCCAAGCGCCTTCGCGAACTTCATCGCGGCATTCGAGGCCCAGTCGCCGTGCTCCGGGTTCCTCGGACGCTCGAGCGCGACATCGCCCTCGCTCGCGTCGACCGCGACCCCCCGGGAGGCCGCGGCGCCCTCGAGCGCGCGGAGCACGACGGCGGCGAGGTCCTCGGGATTCACGGGAATCGAGCCTAGTCGCCGCGCCTCGGCAGTCGCGCCGGCGGACCGGGGCACAATCGAGGCATGCTCGAGTCGAACCGCAAGCGCGCCCTCGTCACGACCGCCGCGATCGCGACGGCGCTGTGCTCGCTCGCGCTCGCCGGTTGCGTCGACGGCGCATTCCCCGGCGCGACGCCGACGTCCTCCCCCGCGGCCACGACGAGCCCCGCCCCGACGCCGAGCGCGACGACGACACCCTCGCCGAGCGCCGCGCCGACCGCGACGAGCGCGCCCGCCGAGCCGATCGGCATCGGGTGCGATGCGCTCCTGCCGCCGGAGGCCGTCTACGACCTCGGGATGAATCTGCTCGCCGCCGGTTCCGCGGCGCCCGAGGCGGGCTCGCCGAGCGAAGCGGCCGTCGACTCGGGCGGCGTCGCGTGCCTCCTCGTCCACGAGTCGTCCGATTCGCGCGTCGTCGTCGCCGCGTCGTCGCCGGGCTCGGAGGCCGTCGCGGCGGCGAAGGCGGCAGCCGGCGCCCCGTTCGACCTCGGGCGGCCCGGCGTCGAGGGATTCGCGCGCGACGGCGTCGTCGAGGCGTTCGTCGGCGAGTACCGGGTGTCGGCGGAGTCGTCATTCTTCGGCCCCGACGCCCTCGGTCAGATTCTCGCCGTCGCGCTCGACGCGCTCGGCTGAGCTCCGATCAGGCCGCGTCGCCCGCGCCGATCGCGGCGGCCTCGTCGAGCGGATCGGCAGTCGCGCCGTCGATGCGCGCGAGCTGCGCCCGCGCCGCCCGGATGATGACGGCCGCCGCGACGATCGCGAGCGCCGCGACGGCGTAGGGGAGCCAATCGCCCGTCAGGTGCGCGAGGAATGCGGCGAGCGGCGGCGCGATCGCCCCGCCCACGAACCGCACGGCGGAGGACGCGGAGGACGCGACGGGCCGCGGGAGGTCGGTCGCCTCCATGACGGACTCGGTGAGCACGGTGTTCATGACGCCCTGGAGGAGGCCCGCCGCGATGACGCACACGACGAGCGCCCACGGGATGTGCGCCGTGAGCGCCGCGGTGAGGAGGACGACGGCGAGGCCGGCGAGCGTCCACACGAGGACCGAGGTGCGCCGGAATCGCGACGTCAGGAGCGGAGCGCCCCAGATGCTCGTCACGGCGAGCGCGACGCCCCAGCCGAAGAACGTAAGGCCGAGTCCGATCGCGCCGAAGCCGAGCGGGAACGGGCTGTAGGCGAGGAGGATGAAGAAGCCGAAGTTGTAGAAGATCGCCGCGATCGCGAGCGTCCGCAGCGGCGCGACCCGCGCGAGGGCGGCGAACGGCGCGGAGAGCCTGACCGGCGCGCGCGTCGTCCGATCCGGCCGGAGGAGCGCGACGATCGCGATGAAGCCGACGGCCATGAGCGCGGCGACGCCGAAGAACGGCCCGCGCCAGCTCGCCTCGCCGAGGAGCCCGCCGAGGAGGGGGCCGATCGCGATGCCGAGCCCGAGGGCGGCCTCGTACAGGACGATCGCCGCACCGGTGCCGCCGCTCGCCGCGCCGACGATCGTCGCGAGTGCGGTCGAGATGAAGAGCGCGTTGCCGAGGCCCCAGCCGGCGCGGAAGCCGATGACCCAGTCGACGCCGCCGCTCACGGCGCACAGGAGCGAGAAGGCGACGATGACGCCGAGGCCGATGAGGAGCGTGGCCCGCGCACCGATCCGGCTCGAGACCCAGCTCGTGAAGAGCATCGCGATGCCCGTGATGGCGAGGTAGCTCGTGAAGAGGAGCTCGGTCTCCACTTCGCTCGCGTCGAGCTCCTCGGCGATCGCCGGGAGGATCGGGGCGACGAGCCCGATGCCCATGAAGGACACGACGCACGCGAAGGCGACGGCCCAGACGGCCTTGGGCTGATCCCAGAATCCGCGAGCGCTCGATTGCGTCGTCAACGGCTCGCCCCGGCGGACTCGCGCGTGCGCTCGGCGAGCAGCGCCGCGACGCGCGCGATCGCGTCCCAGTCCCGCTCGCCGAGATCCATGAACCTCGGCGCGAGACCGAGACGCAGTTGCGTTTCCCAGCGCTCGAGCGCGTCGAGCCCCGCGTCGGTCGCCCGGACGCGGGTCGCCCTCGCGTCGGACTCGTCGTGCTCGCGCGCGACGAGTCCTTCGTCGGTCATCGCCGCGACGAGCCGTGTGATCCCGGGTTGCGTCACTCGGCATGCGGCCGCGAGCTCGCCGATGCGCATCGGGCCCTCCTCGCGGAGCACCGCGAGCGTGCGCCACTGGGCGGCGGGCGTGCGGCTGCCGAGTTCGCGGTCGACGATGCGGACGAGCCGGTGACTCGAGGCGACGAGCGACTGCAGGACGTCCAGGCGATCCATGCCTCAATTATATATCGCGGGTATGCACATCGTGCTGCTCGCTCGCGCCGCACGCACGGGGTGCGCTGGTAGTGTGGACACGCCCGCCCTCGTAGCTCAGTGGATAGAGCGTCTGCCTCCGGAGCAGAAGGTCGCACGTTCGAGTCGTGTCGAGGGCACCGTCACTCCGCGGTCGCCGCGACCGAACCGGTCGCCGGGACCGATCCGGCTTCGGCGGCCGGCACGCACACCTCGAGCGAAGCGGGCTCGACGCGGATCCGCACCGGCGCCCAGCCGAGCCGCTCGCCGTCCGCGTACACGACGACGTTCGGCGCGTCGATCTCGACGCTCGTCGCCCGCAGGATCGCGACCTCGCGGAGCGCGGCGTGCGTGCCCTTGACGAGCCGCGGGAGGAGTCCGAGCAGGCGGAGGCGACCGACCGCGGCGACCTCGACGACGTCGAGCAGCCCGTCGACGGCGCTCGCGCCGGGCGCGATCGGCATGCCGCCGCCGTAGCTCGGGGTGTTCGCGACGGCCACGAGGGTCCCGGCGAATGCGCGCCCGAGCGCCCCGTCCACGGCGACGCGGAACGCGGTCGGCGCGAGCCGGAGCACCTCGACGACGATCGCGAGGCGGTACCGCCACTGCCCGGCCGGCCAGCGAAGCCGGTTCGTGCGCTCCGCGACGCGCGAGTCGAAGCCGCACGCCGCGACCGTGACGAACCGCCGACGCCAGCCGGCGCCCTCGACGACGCCGGAGTCGATCCGCCGGCGCGACCCGTCGACCGCGACGTCCGCGGCCGCCCGCGCATCGCCGAGCGGAATGCCGAGCGCTCGCGCCAGGTCGTCACCCGTCCCGGCCGGCACGATCCCGATCGCCGGCAGTCGCGCGGACGGCGCGTCGACGAGGACCCGGTCGATCGCGTCGAGGACCGTCGAGACGGTGCCGTCGCCGCCGACGACGACGAGCACGGGAATGCCGTCGCGCACCGCGCGCTCGGCGAACGCCTCGGTGTCGGCGGCCGACGCGCCGTAGTGCGCGACGACCGGGATCCCGCGCTCGACGAGGCGCGCCTCCGCCTCACGCCCCGCGGCGGCGCGGCCCCGGCCCGCGATCGGGTTGATCGCGATGGCGACGGTCGCGCGGCCCGACCCCGGCGCCCGGCGCGCGTCACCCTCGACCACCCGACCAGTATGCGGGCTCGCCCGACCGGGCCGGCGGCAGTGCGTAGGATCGAATGCGGAGCGCCGGGAAGCCTGGTCGGCATTCGCGGCGGTGCGCCGCGAACCGCGACCAGACCCTGGAGTCGAATGGGAATCCTCCGCTCTGAGCGAGCCGCCGCGGTGCTCCTGCTCGCCGCCGCGTTCCTCGGCCTCGTCCTCGCGAACACGCCCGCCGCGGCGACCGTGTTCGCGATCACGCACATCGAGCTCGGCCCGGTCGGCACCCCGTGGCGCCTCGACCTCGCGCACTGGGTGAGCGAAGGACTCCTCGCGGTGTTCTTCCTCGTCGCCGCGATCGAGCTGCGCCACGAGCTCACGCACGGGACGCTCCGCTCCCCCGCCCGCGCGATCCGGCCGGCGATCGCGGCCGCGGGCGGCGTCATCGCGCCGATCGCGATCTACCTCGCGATCACGGCGGGCTCCGGTCAGGAGCACGGCTGGCCCGTCCCGACCGCGACCGACATCGCGTTCGCGCTCGGCGTCCTCGCGATGTTCGGTCGCGGGCTGCCCGCGGGGTTGCGCGCATTCCTCCTCGCGCTCGCGATCCTCGACGACATCGTCGGCATCATCTTCATCGCGGTCGTCTTCGCCCACGGCGTCGAGTGGCTCCCGCTCCTCCTCGCGGCGGTCGCGGTCGTCGCATTCGGCGTGCTCGGCGCGCTCCTCTCGCGGCGCCGCAAGGGCGCGGACGGCGAGGACGAACCGCTCCTGCCCCGCTGGGCCGCCGTGCTCGTCGTCATCGCGATGATCGCCCTCGCGATCGTCGCCTGGGCCGCGACGGTCGCGAGCGGAGTGCACGCGACCATCGCGGGCGTCGCGCTCGGCCTCTCGCTCTCGCCGCGCCCCGCGCACGCGCTGCGGCACGGGCTCGAGCCCGTCGTCAACGGCGCGATCCTCCCCGTGTTCGCCTTCGCGGCGTCGCTCGTCACGATCCCGCAGGTCCCGGCCTCCGGACTCGCGCCCGCCTTCTGGGGCATCGCGATCGGTCTGCCGGTCGGCAAACTCGTCGGGATCGCAGGCTTCACCTGGATCGCCGACCGATTCCTCACGCGCGACCCGAAGCGGCGCATGCGATTCGGCGACCTCGCGACGGCGGGCGCGCTCGGGGGCATCGGCTTCACCGTCTCGCTCCTCATGGCCCACCTCGCGTTCGCGAACTCCGCCGAGCTCACCGCCGAGGCGACGCTCGCCGTGCTCGCCGGGTCCGCCGTGTCGATCATCGCGGCCGCGATCCTCGTGACGATCCGCGCAGCCGGGTACCGGAGGATCCGCAGGCTCCGCGAGCGCGTGCTCAACGCGCGGCACCGCGCGTCGGTCCCGGGGCCGAGCCCGAGCCGCCCGTCGCGGCGTTCCGGACCCGGCCGCCCGCGCGGGCGACGCTGAGCGCGAGGACGTCGCGCGAGCGCGGCGGCGGCGACGCGATCGCTAGCCTGGGTCGCGTGCCGCGGATCGTCGTCGCCCCCGACTCCTTCAAGGGGACGATCTCGGCGACCGATGCGGCGGCCGCGGTGCGCGAGGGATGGTTGAGCGTCCGGAGCGACGACGAGGTCGTCGCGATCCCGCAGGCCGACGGCGGCGAGGGCACGATCGCGGCGATGCTCGCGGCGATCCCCGGCTCGGAGCTGCGCGACGCGGGTCTCGTGACGGGACCGGACGGCAGGCGCGTGCGCGCGCACTGGCTCGCGCTCCCCGACGGCGGCGCGGTCGTCGAACTCGCGGTCTCGAGCGGCCTGCCGCTCATGCGCCGACCCGACCCCCTCGGCGCGACGACGCTCGGCCTCGGCGAGGTCATCCGGCTCGCGATCGAATCCGGGGCGACGGCGGTGACGGTCGCGGTCGGCGGCTCCGCGTCGACCGACGGCGGCGCGGGCGCGCTCGTCGCGCTCGGCGCGCGGCTCCTCGACGCCGACGGCCGCGAGCTTGCGCCGGGCGGCGCGGCGCTCGCGCGGCTCGACTCGATCGATCGCACGCGGCTCGTGGCCCCGCCGGCGGGCGGCGCCGTCGTGCTCACCGACGTCACCGCGCCGCTCACGGGACCGGACGGCGCCGCCGCGGTGTTCGGGCCGCAGAAGGGCGCGAGCCCGGACGACGTGCGCACGCTCGACACGGCCCTCGCGCGCTTCGCCGAGGTCGTCGCCGAGGTCGGCGCGCCGATCGACGCATCGACACCGGGTGGCGGGGCGGCGGGCGGGACGTCGTTCGGCCTCGCCGCCGTGTGGGGCGCGCGCATCGAGCCGGGCGCGCCGCGCATCGCGGCGCTCACGGGGCTCGAGTCGGCGCTCGGCGCTGCCGACCTCGTCATCGCGGGTGAGGGCCGCTTCGACGGCCAGTCGCTCCGCGGGAAGGTCGTCGGCGAGCTGCTCGCCGCGGCGGCGAGGGCGGGCACGCCGTGCGGCGTCATCGCGGGCTCGGCGGCGCCCGGCGCGCCGGCGCCCGGGGATGCCGGGGCGCCCGCCTGGATCATCGAGCTCGTCGAGCTCGCGGGCTCCGTCGAGGCCGCGATCGCCGAGCCCGCGCGCTGGCTCCGCGAGGCGGGCGCTCGGGCCGCGCGAGCATTCCACCCCTGATCCCGCCGAGTGTGCGCCCTCGCGCCGAGCGTGGCCGCGCGCGCCAGCCGTCTCGCCGCGAGGGCGCACACTCGGCGGATCAGTAGGCGGCGCGAGCGCGCGCGACGGCGTCCGGGAGCGCGGCGAGGAACGCGTCGACGTCCGCCGCCGTCGAGTCCCTGCCGAGCGTCACGCGCAGCGCCGAGCGCGAAGTCGGCTCGTCGAGCCCCATCGCGAGGAGGACGTGCGACGGCTCCGCGACGCCCGCGCGGCACGCCGAGCCGACCGAGACGGAGAAACCGGCGCTGTCGAGGAGGAAGAGGAGCGTCTCCCCGAGCAGGCCGGGGAACGTCGCGTGCACGTGCCCGGGCAGGCGGCGCACCGGGTCCCCGCGGAGCTCCGCGTCGGGCACGACCGCGCGGATGCCGGCCGCGAGACGCTCCGCGAGCGCCCGCAACCGCGCCGACTCGGCATCGAGCTCGCGCGCGGCGAGCTCCGCCGCGGTCGCGAGGGCGACGGCCCCAGCGACGTCGAGCGTCCCGGACCGGCCCGACTGCTGTCCGCCGCCGTGGACGAGCGCAGCGGGCTCGGTCCCCCGACGCACGACGAGCGCCCCCGTCCCGATCGGCGCGCCGATCTTGTGCCCCGAGACGCTCAGCGCTGCCGCGCCGGAATCGCGGAACGAGACCGACACGTGACCGAATGCCGCGACCGCGTCCCAGTGGAGCGGCACGCCGTGCGCCGCCGCGACCGCCGCGACCCCTGCGACGTCCTCGATCGTGCCGACCTCGTTGTTCGCCCACAGCATCGACGCGACCGCGACGCGCGGTCCCAACGCCGCGAGGACGCCCTCGAACTCGTCGAGGCGCACGCGCGCGACCGCGTCGACGCTGACACGGCGGACCTCCGCGCCCTCGCCGAGGAGCCACTCGACAGCATCGAGCGTCGCGTGATGCTCCGCCGCCGTCGTCACGATCGCGTCGCGACCCGCGGCGCGGCCCGCGGCGCGGCCCGCCCACCACAGCCCCTTGATCGCGAGATTGATCGCCTCGGTGCCCCCCGCCGTGAACACGACCTCGATCGGATCGGCGTCGAGCACCGCGGCGAGGCGCTCGCGCGCGTCCTCGAGCGCCGCGCGAGCCGCGCGGCCGTCGGCATGGATCGACGAGGGATTGCCCCGGGTCGCGAGCGCCGCCGTGTACGCCTCGAGCGCCTCGGGACGCACGGGCGCGCTCGCCGCGTGGTCGAGGTAGACGCGCACGCACCAAGTCTGCCGGAGCTCCCCGAAGCACGCGCGGCGCCGTCCGCGAGCGGTCGCGCGCGCACGCCGGGGCGCCGGTCCGCGAGCACGACCACGCGTTCGCGCTCGCTACCCTGGACGGCATGCCGTCCGCCGAACGTCCCGTCCCCCTCGGGGTGCACCGGACCGGCCGGGGCGGACGCATCGCCGTGTGGTCCGCGCACGCGACGGCGATCGAGGTGTGCCTCTTCGACGGCGCCGACCTCGACTGGATCGCCGCGACGATCGAGCTCGAGCGCGGACCCGGGGACGTCTGGAGCGCCGAATCGAGGCTCCTCGAACCGGGCGTGCGGTACACGCTCCGCGTCGACGGGCCGACCGGCCCGGGTCACGTCTTCGACCGCACGACGCACCTCCTCGACCCCTACGCGCGCGGACTCGTCCGGACGCCGGGCGGCGAATGGCGCGGGTACGTGCAGGACGAGGACGGCTTCGACTGGGGCGGCATCGAGAAGCCCGGGACGAAGCTCGACCACACCGTCGTGTACGAGGCGCACGTCAAGGGGCTCACGAAGCTCAGCCCCTCCGTCCCCGCCGAGCTCCGCGGGACGTACGCGGGCCTCGCGCACGAGTCCACGATCGCGTACCTCAAGGACCTGGGCGTCACGGCGGTCGAGCTCCTGCCCATCCACCAGTTCGTGAGCGAGCAGCGGCTCGTCAAGCAGGGACTCACGAACTACTGGGGCTACAACACGCTCAACTTCTTCACGCCGCACGCCGCCTACGCGACGCGGGCTGCGCAGCTCGGCGGGACCGGCGCGATCCTCCGCGAGTTCAAAGGCATGGTGCGCAACCTTCACGAGGCCGGCATCGAAGTCATCCTCGACGTCGTCTACAACCACACCGCCGAGGAGGGGCTCGACGGTCCGACGACGTCGTTCCGCGGCATCGACAACCGCTCGTACTACCGGCAGACCGACGAGGGCGAGTACATCGACACGACCGGGTGCGGGAATGCGCTCGACACCTCCGTCCCCGCGGTGCAGCGCCTGATCCTCGACTCGCTCCGGTACTGGGCCGAGGAGGTCCAGATCGACGGGTTCCGGTTCGACCTCGCGGCGACGCTCGGGCGCAATGCCGAGCACGAGTTCGACCCGGAGCACCCGCTCCTCCTCGCCATTCGCGACGACCCGGTGCTCGCCGGCACGAAACTCATCGCCGAGCCGTGGGACGTCGGGGCGGGCGGCTGGCAGGTCGGGCACTTCCCGTACGGCTGGTCGGAGTGGAACGACGGGTTCCGCGATCGCATGCGCCGCTTCTGGCTCACCGACCTCGCGACCGCTCGCGAGACCGGCGCGGCGCCAGAGGGGATCGGGGCGCTCGCCCGCCGAATCGCGGGAAGCGCCGAGGTCTTCGCGCAAGAGCGGGGGCCCCTCGCCTCGGTCAACTTCGTCACCGCCCACGACGGTTTCACGCTCGCCGACCTGACGGCGTACAACGAGAAGCACAACCTCGGCAACGGCGAGCAGAACCGCGACGGCTCGGAGGTGAACCACTCGTTCAACTTCGGCATCGAGGGTCCGACCTCGGATGAGCGAATCCTCGAGGCACGACGCAAGGCCATGCGCAACCTCCTCGGCACGGTCCTGCTCTCCGCTGGGGTCCCGATGCTCACCGCCGGCGACGAGCTCGGCCGCACGCAGCGCGGCAACAACAACGCCTACAACCAGGACAGCGAGCTCACGTGGCTCCCGTGGGAGCTCGAGGACTGGCAGCAGGACCTGCTCGAGGTCACGAAGGCGCTCACGGCGCTCCGCCGCGCGAACCCGGCGCTCCGGCCGGTTCGGTACGGCAAGTGGGGCGAGACCGTGCCGAGCGCGACCCAGATGGACTGGTACAACAAGCAGGGCCTCGCGATGACGATGGAGGACTGGGACTCGCCCGAGGAGCGCACGCTCCAGTACCTCGCGGCGTCGACGCCCGAGTTCGAGCCGTTCAACCGCATCCTGCTCGTCGTCCACGGCCTCGAGGACGACGTCTCGGTCGTGCTTCCCGCACACGAGGGCGTGGCCTCGTACCGGCTGCTGTGGGATTCGGCGGTCGCGACGCTCGAGGGGCGGGCGATCGACCACGCGCCCGGGGACTCGCTCGTCGTCGCGGGCATGTCGATGCAGCTCTTCGTCGCGCTCGGCGCGGCTGGCTAGTCCGACTGCGACGGTCGGCGCTCCGCCAGGAGCTCGCGCACGACGCGCGGGAGCGCCGCGCACAGGTCGAGCACGGTGAACGGGCCCCCCTCGGACGCGATCGCCCCGGCGCGGGCGTGGACGAATGCGGCGGTCGCGCCGAGCGCGACGAGCGCACGCGCGTCGAGGTCGCGCTTCGCGGCCCACCCGGCGACGAGCGCGCCGAGCACGCCCCCGAGCGCATCGCCGGTGCCCGCGGTCGCGAGCCAAGGCGTCCCCTCCCGGACCGCGACGACCCGCTCGCCGTCCGTCACGAGCGTCGTCGCGCCCTTGAGGAGCACGACGGCCTCGAGTCGCTTCGCGCCCTCGAGCGCCGACGCCACCGGATCGTCGAGCACGTCCTCGCGCGGCCGCCCGAGCACCGCGGCGAGCTCACCCGCGTGCGGCGTCACGATCGTCGGGACGCTCGCCTCGCTCGCGCGCGCGACCGCGGCCGCGTCGAGGACGAGCGGGGCGCCCGAGCCGAGCGCGCGTGCGATGCGCGCGACGCATTCCGGATCCTCGGCGACCATGCCGGATCCGACGAGCCACGCCTGGACGCGTCCGTCGCCGAGGACGGCCTCCGGGCGTCGCGCGAGCACGAGCCGCGACGGCGCCTCGGGACCGTGATAGCGGCACATGCCGATTCCAGTATGCAGCGCCGCCTCGACGCCGAGGACCGCCGCGCCGGGGTACCGCGCCGAACCGGTCGCGATCCCGAGGACGCCGCGCGAGTACTTGTCATCCGTCGCCACGGGCTCGAGCAGCCACTCGGCGGCGTCGCTCGGCGACCAACGCGCGACACCGGCGCCGCCGTCGACGGCCTCCGCCTGCCTAGCGCTCCCGCTCCGCGGCGACCCGGCGCGCGGAGGCCCACTGGGCCTCCGCTGTTCAGCGCCCCCGCCTCCGGCGGCGACGAGGCGAGCGGAGGCCCACTGGGCCTCCGCCTGCTTAGCGCCTCCGCCTTCGGCGGCGACGAGGCGCGCGGAGGCCCACTGGGCCTCCGCCTGCTTAGCGCCTCGTCGCATCCTGCACCTCGCCGACGAGTTCCTCGATGACGTCCTCCAGGAACAGCACGCCCGTCGTGCGCCCATGGACGTCGTGGACGCGCGCGATGTGGATCTCGCGCCGGCGCATGAACGCGAGGGCATCCTCGAGGTCGGTGCTGTCGAGGACGGGGACGAGCTGGCGGATGAGCTTCGGCGGCACGGGCCGGTCGACCTCGTCCTCGTCGACGCCGAGGACGTCCTTGAGGTGGAGGTAGCCGGTCGGCTCCCCGTCCTCGTCGACGAGGACGTAGCGCGAGAAGCCCCGCTTCTGCACCGCCGCCTCGACATCGGCCGGCGTGACGTCCGCGTCGGGGAGCGT
>Ga0182743_1003193_pt1 | contig 13464 bp, 8 predicted proteins | sample eDN3rd30CKraftOP_FD_128522 | JGI IMG/M metagenome (GOLD analysis project Ga0182743, IMG submission 128522) | Enriched Organic Plus compost microbial communities from Emeryville, California, USA - eDNA 3rd pass 30_C Kraft OP (version 2) (version 2) ... | reverse complement strand
GTGCTGCAACCGCACTTCGCGCGGTTGACGCGCGCGGCGGTGATGGCCGAGAGCAACCGCGAATACGTCACGGCCGCCAGGGTTTCGGGCGCCAGCCACTTCCGGCTGATGATGAAGACCATCCTGCCCAACTGCCTTGCCCCGCTGATCGTCCAGGCGACGCTTTCGTTCTCGAACGCGATCCTGGAAGCGGCGGCCCTCGGGTTCCTGGGCATGGGCGCGCAGCCACCGACGCCCGAATGGGGCACGATGCTGGCCTCCGCCCGCGAATTCATCATTCGCGCCCCCTGGGTCGTGACCTTCCCGGGCCTGGCCATCCTCATCACCGTGCTTGCCATCAACCTGGTCGGCGACGGCCTGCGCGATGCGCTCGACCCGAAACTGAAACGGAGCTGACGCAACATGGCTCTGCTTGAAATCAAGAACCTCTCGGTGGGCTTCGACACCTCGGTGGGCCTGTTCATGGCCGTCCAGGGCATCGACCTCACCATCGACTCGCGCGAAGTGCTCGCCATCGTCGGCGAATCCGGCTCGGGCAAGTCGGTGGCCATGCTGGCGGTGATGGGGCTCCTGCCCAACACCGCCACCGTCACCGCCGACAAGATGACCTTCGAAGGGCGCGACCTGCTCACCATGTCCGATTCCGAACGGCGCAAGATCGTCGGCAAGGATATCGCCATGATCTTCCAGGAGCCGATCGCCAGCCTCAACCCGTGCTTTACGGTCGGCTTCCAGATCATGGAAACGCTGCGCCAGCACACCAGCCTGGGCAAGAAGCAGCGGCACGAACGCGCGGTGGAACTCCTGCGCCTGGTCGGCATCAACGATGCCGCCGAGCGCCTGAGCGCCTATCCGCACCAGATGTCGGGCGGCCAGTGCCAGCGCGTGATGATCGCCATCGCCATCGCCTGCAACCCGAAACTGCTGATCGCGGACGAGCCCACCACCGCGCTCGACGTGACCATCCAGAAGCAGATCCTCGATCTGCTCATGAAGCTCCAGGAACGCCATGGCATGGGACTGATCATGATCACCCACGACATGGGCGTGGTCGCCGAAACCGCCGACCGCGTGATCGTCCAGTACAAGGGCCGCAAGATGGAAGAGGCCGACGTGCTGACGCTCTTCGAGAATCCCAAGAGCAACTATACGCGGGCGCTGCTCTCGGCCCTGCCCGAGAACGCCACGGGCGATCGCCTGCCCACCGTCGCCGACTTCCACATGGAAGGGAGCCCGTGATGAGCGAGATCGTTCTCGAAACCCGCCACGTCACCCGCGACTATCACGTCTCGGGCGGCCTGTTCCGGCCCGAAAAGGTCATCCACGCCGTCAAGGACGCTAACTTCAAGCTCGAAAAGGGCAAGACGCTGGCCATCGTCGGGGAATCGGGCTCGGGCAAGTCCACGCTCGCCCGTATCCTCACGCTCATCGACCCGGCGACCTCGGGCGAATTGCTGATCGAAGGCCAGCCGGTCGACATCACCAAGGGGCTCTCCAAGGAGATGCGCCGCAAGGTGCAGATCATCTTCCAGAACCCCTATGGCTCGCTCAACCCGCGCCAGAAGATCGGCGACGTGCTGGCCGAACCGCTGCTGATCAACACCAGCATGCCGGCCGCCGAGCGGCGCGAGAAGGCCATGCAGATGCTGCTCAAGGTCGGCCTTGGCCCCGAGCACTTCAACCGCTACCCGCACATGTTCTCGGGCGGGCAGCGCCAGCGCATCGCCATCGCCCGTTCGCTCATGCTCAACCCCAAGCTGCTGGTGCTGGACGAGCCCGTTTCCGCGCTCGACCTTTCGGTGCAGGCGCAGATACTTAACCTGCTGGCGGACCTCCAGGACGAGTTCGGGCTGACCTATGTGTTCATCAGCCATGACCTCTCGGTGGTGCGCTACATCGCCGACGAGGTGATGGTGATGTACCTGGGCGAGGTGGTGGAATACGGCACGCGCGCCGCGGTGTTCGACAATCCGCAGCACAGCTACACCAAGACCCTGTTCGCGGCCACGCCCAAGGCGGACGTGGAAAGCATCAAGGCCCGGCTGGCGAGAAAGCGCGCCGCGGCCTAGGGCCGGGCGCGCGAAAGCGTGCTCGCGTGGGGGGCGATTGTTGCTGCCCCGCGCGCAGCGCTCGCCTGTCCGAAGGCAAGTTTGTCCCCCCGCCCATCGGGTACCCATCATAGGTGGAGCCCTTCGCTGGACCCCGGCCTTTGCCGGGGGGGAGCGGTGGTGTGCGGGCGCGAGAAGCTGGCTTGAGGGTGCCTGGCGTGCAGGATGGTACCCCAGCGCTTCCCTCCCCCTTGTGGGGAGGGATTGAGGGTGGGGGTGGGCCTCGAATTCGGCGCCCGTTGCTCCCCCACCCTTGTTCCCTCCCCACAAGGGGGAGGGAGACCTGCTGGCTCTAGCCAGCGGAAGTCTGGAATGACGCGATGGTGCCGCCTCTCTCCCCACAAGCCTGCGGGCTTGAATGCGGGTCCTACTTGCCTTTCCAGCCGAGCAATCGCAGGGCGTTGGCGGTTACCAGGACCGTGGCGCCGGTGTCGGCGAGGATGGCGATCCAGAGGCCGGTGATGCCGAGGACGCTCGTGACCAGGAACACGGCCTTGAGGCCTAGTGCGACGGTGATGTTCTGGCCGATGTTGCTCATGGTGGCGCGGGAAAGGCCGATCATGTTGACGACGTCGGTGAGGCGGCTGCGCAGCAGGGCGCCGTCGGCGGTTTCGAGGGCCACGTCCGTGCCCGAACCCATGGCGATGCCGGTCGCCGCGGCGGCGAGGGCAGGGGCGTCGTTGATGCCGTCTCCGACCATCATGATGCCCTCGCCCAGGGCCTTGATGGCGCTCACCTTGTCCTGCGGCATGAGCTCGGCGCGATAATCCATGTCCAGTGCCCCGGCGATGGCGGCGCCGGTGCGGGCATTGTCGCCCGTCAGCATCACCGATTTGACGTTCATGGCCCGGAGTGCGCCGATCGTCGAAGGGGCGTCCTCGCGCGGTTCGTCCCGCAGGGCGACAAGGCCGATGATCGTGCCGTTGCGCTTGACCGCCGAAACCGTCTTGCCCTCGGCTTCAAGCCGCAGCGCTTCGGGGAGCGAGGCTTCCTCGCGCGTCGCGCCGACGAAAATCTCGGCCCCCTCGACATTGGCGGAGACGCCCTTGCCGGCCATCGCGGTTTCGTCGCGGGCCGGGGGGATGTTCAGCCCCAAAGACGTCGCGTGCGCGACGATGGCCTGCGCCAGCGGATGGCTCGAGCCGGCCTCGACCGCCGCGGCCAGCCGCAGCACCTCGTCCTGGCTGCCTGCGAGCGCGACCACGTCCGTGACCCTGGGTTCGCCCCGGGTCAGCGTGCCGGTCTTGTCGAAGGCCACGGTCCGCGTCTTGGCGACGGTCTCGATGACGACGCCACCCTTGAGCAGCAGGCCCTGGCGTGCCCCGGCGGCCAGTGCCGAGGCGATGGAGGCCGGAACCGAGATCACTAGCGCGCACGGGCACCCGATGAGCAGCAGGGTGAGGCCGCGATAGAGCCAGGTCCACCAGTCCCCGAGCCCGACGAGCGGCGGGACGAGCGTGACCAGGATCGCAAGGCCCACGATGGCCGGCATGTACCAGCGCGAGAACCGGTCGATGAACCGCTCGGTGGGCGCGCGCGCCTCATGGGCCTCTTCCACCAACTTGACGATGCGCGAGATGGTGTTGTCAGCGGCCGCCTTTTCAACCCGGATCCGCAGCGCCGCCTGGGTGTTGATCGAACCGGCGAAGACCTCGTCGCCCTCCGTGCGGGTGACGGGCACCGATTCCCCGGTAACCGGCGACTGGTCGACGCCCGAGGTGCCGGACACCACGATGCCGTCGGCGGGAATGCGATCGCCGGGCCGCACCAGCACGGTCTGGCCGATGCGTAGCGCCGAGGCCTCGACCTGGCGGGTCGCCCCGTTCTCCTCGATGATCGCCGACTTGGGCACGAGTTCGCCAAGCGCCTTGATGGAGGCGCGCGCCTGCGCAGCCGCCGCGCCCTCGAGCACTTCGCCCACTGCAAAGAGGAAGACGACGAGCGCCGCCTCCTCGGCGGCCCCGATGACCAGGGCGCCCGTGGCGGCGATGGTCATGAGCATTTCGATGGTGAAGGGCGAGCCCGCCCGCGCCGCCTGGAAGGCGCGCAGGGCAATCGGGGCCACCCCGATCAGCGTGGCGACGACGAAGGCCCAATAGGAGATGTCCGGCAACGCGAGCTTGGCGACCCAGGCCAGGAGATAGAGCGCGCCCGTGCCGATGACGAGCTGACCCTTGCGGGTCTGCCACCACGCCTTGTCGCGATCCCCCGGCTCCTCGCCATGCACATGGCCGACGGCGCCGTGGTCGTGATCATGATCATGATCGTGCTCCCCCTCGGCGTGGTCATGCCGGGGCGCGGTGGGCGCGGCGCCGGTGAAGGGCCGGGCGGTATAGCCGAGCTGGGAAATCTGCTTCTCGATGGCCTCGGGCGCGGCGCCGCCTTCGGCCAGCTTGAGCGAGAGCTTCTCGGTCGTGTGGGTGATCGCGACCTCCGATACGCCCGGCATGCGCTCGAGCGCGGTGCGGATCTTGGCCGCGCAACTGGCACAATCCATGCCTTCCACGCGCCAGTTCAGCGTCCGGGTTTCGGTTCCCTGGTCCATAACGGCCTCGACAAATCCATCTCGTCGAGTCTGGCGTACAACCTCCAGCCGCTAGAGCTTCAAGAGGTTTTTTCGCGAAAGTTGATCTCGCCCGCCCCCCGTGGTTTATGCGGCCCGAACCAGTCGGAAACGCCCCCCATGGCAGCAGCGCCTATCCTCGCGCTTCAGGATATCAAACTCACGCTCGGCTCGACGCTCCTGCTCGATGGCGCCGAACTCTCGGTGACGCCCGGCGACAAGATCGCGCTGGTCGGCCGCAACGGGTCGGGCAAGTCGACGCTCCTCAAGATCGCAGCCGGCGAGATCGAGGCCGATTCCGGCCTGCGTTTCGTCCAGCCGGGCGTCACGGTGCGCTATCTGCCCCAGGAGCCGGATCTTTCCGCCTTTGCGAGCACGCTCGCCTATGTCGAGGCGGGGTTGACCGAGGGCGACGATCACTATCGCGCCCAGTACCTGCTCGAGCAACTCGGGCTCACCGGCAGGGAAGAGCCGAAAAACCTTTCGGGCGGCGAGGCGCGCCGCGCCGCGCTGGCGCGGGTGCTGGCGCCCGAGCCCGATATCCTGTTGCTGGACGAGCCCACCAACCACCTCGACCTGCCGGCCATCGAATGGCTGGAAGAGGAAATCTCCTCGCTGCGCTCGGCCATCGTGCTCATCAGCCACGACCGGCGGTTCCTGGCTGATCTCACCAAGGCCACCGTCTGGCTCGACCGCGGTATCACCCGCCGCCTCAACCAGGGTTTCTCGGGCTTCGAGACCTGGCGCGACAGCGTGCTCGAGGAGGAGGAACAGGCCCGCCACAAGCTCGACCGCCAGATCGTGCGCGAAGAGCACTGGCTGACCTATGGCGTCACCGCCCGCCGCAAGCGCAACGTGCGCCGGCTCGAAAACCTCTCGAACCTGCGCCAGCAACGCAAGGAAGGCCGCCGCGCCACGGGCGAGGTCAAGATGACCGTCTCGGAGGGCACGACCTCGGGCGCGCTGGTGGTGGATGCCGACACCATCTCCAAGAGCTTCGGCGACCGCCCGATCGTCAAGGACTTCACCACCCGGGTCATCCGCGGCGACCGCGTCGGCATCGTCGGCCCAAACGGGGCCGGCAAGACCACGCTGATCAAACTGCTGACGGGCGAGCTGGCCCCCGATTCCGGCCGCGTGAAGCTCGGCTCGAGCCTCGAGCTCGCCACGCTCGACCAGGGCCGCAAGGGGCTTGCGCCCGAGACCACGCTCAAGGACGCCCTCACCCAGGGCGGCTCGGATACGCTCATCATCAACGGGCAGCCCAAGCACGTCATGGGCTATATGAAGGACTTCCTCTTCACGCCCGAACAGGCGCGCACCGCCGTCTCCAAGCTCTCGGGTGGCGAGCGCGGCCGGCTGACGCTGGCGCGGGCCCTGGCGCTGCCCTCCAACGTCCTGGTGCTGGACGAGCCGACCAACGATCTCGACCTCGAAACCCTCGACCTGCTCCAGGAATTGCTCGCCGACTATCCCGGCACCGTCGTCGTGGTCAGCCACGACCGCGACTTCCTCGACCGCGTCTCGACCTCGGTGATCGTGGCCGAAGGCAATGGCGAGTGGAACGAATATGCCGGCGGCTACTCGGACATGGTCGCCCAGCGCGGCTATGGGGTGCGCAAGCCCGAAGCCAAGGCGGCGCCCGCCAAGCCGAAGCCTGCCCAGCAAGTTCCTGCCGCTGCCCCGGCTGCCAAGCGCAAGCTGTCCTTCAAGGAAAAGCACGCGCTCGAAACCCTGCCGGCGCAGATCAAGAAACTCGAAAACGAGATCGCCAGGCTCCAGGAAGCGCTGGCCGATCCGGGGCTCTACGCCAAGTCCCCCGAGGAGTTCGAAAAGAAGAGCGCCGCGCTCGGCAAGGCCGATGCGGAGCGTGCCGCGGCCGAGGAGCAGTGGCTCGAACTCGAAATCCTGCGCGAGGAACTGGAGGGGTAGGGCGGCCCTGGCGGGGCGGTGACAACGTCCCGCCAATCAGGCACTCTGGCGGCGAGCCAGGAGGATGGCGCGCATGCTCGAGCATTTCGTCGTCGCGCAGGAGCCAGTCTACGAGACCGTGCGGGCCGAACTTCGCGCCGGCCACAAGCGCACGCACTGGATGTGGTTCATATTCCCCCAGCTTGCGGGCCTGGGCACCTCGGTGATGGCCCAGAAGTTCGGCATCGCCTCGCTCGATCAGGCGAACGACTACGTCATTCATCCCGTTCTGGGGCCGCGGCTGATCGAATGCACCAACATGGTCAACCGTCACCTGGGAATGCGCGCCGAAGACATCTTCGGGGAGATCGATGCCCTCAAATTTTGTTCATCCATGACTTTGTTTGCGGTGGCCTCGCCCGAGCATCCGGTGTTCGAAACGGCCATCAATGCCTTTTGCAACGGGCGGTTCGATCCGTTGACGCTCGCCCGGCTCTGACTGCTTCGCGACCCTGGCAAGCCCCGATTAGCAAAACTCTTGTCACACAGACTCTTTTTCCCGATTCCCCACCCCGGTATTGTGAAGTGATTCGGTGGTCATGGGTCACGGCCGCCGGAAGCGCGCATCATTGGCGCGTTGGGCAGTAGCAGGCGTTCTCCAGGGTTGTTGCGGTCCTGGAGCGATCAGCAAAGCGTTCTTTTAAGAGGTAGGGCATGGTGCCGGAAGATTTCCGGAAACGTCGGGGATTCGCATTGAGAGCAGCGCCGCTCCTAGTGGCTGCCCCCATAGCAATCTTCGCCGCCACGCCAGCCCTAGCCCAGGCCGGCAACGCCTATACAGCCACCGCCCTTGTCGGCGCCCTGCCGCTGGCCATCGCCATAGGCGCCGGGGCCTTTGCGCTCATGGCCATGGTGGCCCTGCGCAACACCAAGCGCGACAACCGGCTCAACCAGAGCCGCACCTCCGAACAGATTTCGGGCCTGCGCGCGCTGGTCGACGAATACGAGGCCCTGCTCGCCGGCACGCGCGAGCTCACCGTGCTCTGGAGCGAAGCCGCGTCAGAACCGAAGTTCCTCGGCCAGGCCGCCGCCGTGCTGCCGCCCGGCCGTCGCGCTGAAACCGTTCTCAACCTCCATTCCTGGCTGCCCCCCGAAGAGGCGGCGACGCTCGCCAAAGTCCTCGAGGCCCTGCGGGTCGATGGGCAGGGGTTCGACATGGGCGTTACCAGCTCGGACGGCCGCCAGTTGCGGGCCACCGGCTGGGTTTTGGGCGGCGCCGTTGCCGTGCGGCTGCGCCCGACGCTCCTGCAGCGCCAGACCGCCGCCGCCCTCGACGACAAGACGTTGCGCGCCGACATCTCGAGCGCCCGCGCCATCTTCGCGCTCATGCCGTGCCCGGCCTTCGTGCGCGACGCCAGCAACAAACTGGCCTATGCCAACCCCGCCTACCTCCAGCTCGCCCGCACGCTCGGCAAGCCCGTCGGCGACGGGGATATCCCCGAACTGCTCGACAGCGTCGGGCTGGGGGACAAGCCGCAATCGCGCACCGTCTCGTTTCCGACGGCGGGCGGAGGCTACGAACTGGTGGAGTTTCCGCTGACCGGCGGTCGCGCCGGCTATTTCGAGCCACACAAGCCGGCGGCGGCCCCGGCACTGGGCGAAGGCTTCGAGCCCGGCGTCAGCCAGCTCAGCGCCGTCATGGAAGTGCTCTCCACGCCCATCGCCATCTTCAACGCGGCGCGCGAACTGGTGCAGTTCAACGGCGCCTATGCCGAGCTTTTCAACCTCAATCCCAAATGGCTCAAGCTGGGCATGGACGAGCGCTCGATCCTCGACCGCCTGCGAACCGAGGGCATGCTGCCCAACGAGCCCGACTATCACAAATGGCGCGCCAAGCACCTGACCTCCTACCAGCTCACCGAGCCGACCGAGCGTGAACCCTGGCACCTGCCGGACGGGCGCACCATCCAGGTCATCGCCGCCCCGGCCGGCCCCAAAGGCGGCGTCATCTACGTCTTTGACGACATCACCGCGCGGCTGCGGCTCGAAAGCCTCAACAAGTCGCTCTCCAGCGTTCAGCGCGAAACCCTCAACGCTCTCTCCGAAGGTGTCGCCGTGTTCGGCACCAATGGCCGCCTGACGCTCTCCAACCCGCAGCTTTCCAAGCTCTGGAAGCTGCCGATGAACGAGCTGGGCAGCAATCCTCATATCGACCAGATCGCCGAGGCCTGCGGCAAGGTCATGCCCGAGGACGGCGTCTCGATCTGGCGCGACCTCAAGCGCCGCATCATCGACCTCAACCCCATGCGTGCCGACACCACGGGGCGCATCGCGCGCGCCGACGGGTGCCTCATCGACTATGCCGTGACGCGCTTGCCCGACGGGCAGACCATGATGACCTTCATGGACGTCACCGACAGCGCCAATTACAGCCGCGTGCTCAAGGAGCGCAACGACGCCCTGGTGACCGCCGACCGGCTCAAGGACGCGTTCGTCCAGAACGTCTCGTACGAACTGCGTTCCCCGCTCACCAACATCATCGGCTTCGCCGACCTGCTCTCGTCCCAGGACATGGGGCCGCTCAACGACAAGCAGCGCGCCTATACCGATTATATCCGCGCTTCGAGCGTGACCTTGGGCGTGCTCATCGACAACATCCTCGACCTCGCCACGGTGGATGCCGGCATCGCCGAACTACGGCTCGATGCGGTGGACATTCAGACCCTGGTCGAAAAGGCGCGGGCCGGGCTCGCGGCCACCTTCCCCGAGATCAACGGCGAGCGCCAGCTCAAGCTGGCGGTGGGGGTGCCCGAGGGCATCGCGCCGATCAAGGCGGACGCCACCCGCCTCGTGCAGGTGCTCTATAACCTGCTTTCGAACGCGGCACGCTTCTCCGAACCGGGCGGGGAAATCCGCCTCCTGGTCCAGGAACGCGGCGAGCGCCTCCTGTTCATCGTCGAAGACGACGGGGCGCCCATGACCGAGGAAATGAAGGCGGCCATGCTCGACCCCGTGCACAGCTCGGGACGCCAGCGCGGCGCCGGGCTTGGCCTTGCCATCGTGCGCACCTTCGTCAATCTCCATGGCGGCACCATCACCATGGAAAAGCGCGAACCGCGCGGCAATCGTGTCGTGGTCAACCTGCCGCGCGACGCCGCCGCGCTTGCCGGCGCCGCCGAATAGGCCATGGTGTTCCTGCCCGACGATGCGGCGACGGCGCAACTGGGAGCGGCGCTCGCCGCGCTCCTGCGCCGCGGCGATCTCGTGGTGCTGGAAGGCGACCTTGGAGCCGGCAAGACCGCGCTCGCCCGGGCCATCATCCGCACGCTGATGGGCGATCCGCGCATGGACGTGCCTTCGCCGAGCTTCGCCCTGGTCCAGCCCTACGAGGGCAAGGGCCTTTCGGTCATCCATGCCGATCTCTACCGGCTGGCGGCGGCGGGCGACGTGAGCGAACTCGGGCTGCTCGACGATCCGGACGCCATCGTCATCGTCGAATGGGCGGAGCGCTCGCCCGAAATCGAGGCAGAGGCGAGCGTGCGCGTCGAGCTTTCCGTCCCGCACTCGGGCGAGGGGCGCGAGGCATCCGTCACCTTCGGCGACGAGCGGAGCCTCGAGAAACCGAACGGCTGATCGTGCCTGCCGAACTCCGCTGGACTTCCCCCTCCGGGCACGGTCAAATCCGGCCATGACCCGACTCAAACCCGATGTGATGCTGCTTGCCGCGGGCTACGGCAAACGCATGCTCCCGCTCACCGAAACCACGCCCAAGCCGCTGATCGAAGTGGCTGGACAGAGGCTGCTTGACCGGGTCATCGCCAATGCGCGCGACGAGGACCTCGACCGGTTCGTGATCAACGCCCACCACCTGGCGCCCCAGATCGAGGCCGCCGCCCGCGAGCGCGGGCTGACCGTGTCGAACGAGCCCGAGCTTCTCAACACCGGCGGCGGCGTGCGGCAGGCCCTCCCTTTGCTGGCCACCGACCCTATCCTCATCATGAATACCGATGCCTTCTGGCCCGAGGGCTCGGACGCGCCGATCGGGCGGATGATCGACCTTTTCGCCGAGAAACGACCCGAGATGGTGCTGCTCTGCGTGCAGCCCCGGCGCGCCCACGGCTTCCGCCGCAGCCACGATTTCTGCCTGGCGCCCGATGCGCACGTCACCCTCGATCGCGGCCAGCCGGTGATCTATGGCGGGGTCGCTCTGGTGGCGCGCTCGGTCTTCGAGGGGGCACCCGAAGGCGCGTTCTCGCTGGCGGCGCTTTTCGACCGTAGCCTCGAGCACAACCACCTCTATGGGGTAGTTCTCGATGCGCCCTGGTTCCATGTCGGAGACGTCCAGGGACTGGCCGAAGCCGACCACCTTCTGGCTTCGGCATGAGCCAGCCGAAAGTCTATTCCATCGCCCCCGATACGCCGTTCCTGCCGACCCTGGCCGAACGCATCCTCGATGGCACCCTGCTGGGCGACTGGCCGCGCGGCGAGGACAACCCCTTCTGGCTTTCAGATATCACCATCGTGCTGCCGACGCGGCGCGCCCAGCTTGCGCTTGCCCGGGCCTTTGTCGAGCGCGGCCATGGCTTGATGCCAGACATCCGCACCTTCGGCGGGGAAGCGCCCGAAGAGGAGCCGTTCCTGCCCCCCATCGAGGCCGATCCGCTCCCCCAGCCGGTGTCGCGCCTCGAGCGCCGCCTGATCCTGGCCCGCCTCATCGAGGCCTGGTCCAGGACCGAGCAGGGGGCCCAGACGCTCTCCACCCCGCCCAACGCCGCCGAAATCCTGGCGCTCGCCGACAGCCTGGGACAGGTGGTGGACGATCTCAATACCGAACAGGTGCCGGCTTCGGCGCTCAAGGCGCTGGCGCCTGACGAACTGGCCGAGAACTGGCAGCGCGTGCTCGGCTTCCTCAACATCGCGCTCGAAGCCTGGCCGGCGATCCTGGATGGGCGCGGCAAGGCCGATGCCAGCGCTATCCGCAACCTGCGGCTCGAACGCCAGGCCGCGACGGCGCCGCTCGTCTTCGGCGAACGCCCGGTGATCGCCGCCGGCTCCACCGGCTCGATCCCGGCCACCGCGCACCTGCTGGGCGCCTTGAGCCGGCTGCCGCGCGGGGCCCTGGTGCTGCCCGGCCTCGATCCCGACCTCGACTACGAGGCCCTGCTCAGGACCGAGGAAGCTCCACACGGCCATCCGCAATACGGGCTGGCGCAGTTGCTGCGCCGTCTTGGGACGCCGCCATCGACGGTCGTCGAGCTCGGGCGGCCCGGCGTGCGGGCCGAGGTGATCCGGCAATCCCTGGCGCTGGCGAACGGCACTGCCCGCTGGGCGCAGACCCGCGCTGCGCTACTGCCGCGCATGGCCGAGGCGGTCAAGGGCATCACGATCCTGGGCGCGCGGACGGCCGATGAGGAAGCGCGCGCCGTTGCGTTGGCGGCGCGCGACGCCCTGATGGCGCACAAGAGCGTAGGCATCGTCTCGCCCGACCGTAACCTGGCGCGCCGGATCGCGGCCGAACTGCTGCGCTTCGAGCTAGAAGTGGACGACGCCGCCGGCTCCCCGCTCTTCCATGCGCCCGCCGGACGACTGGTGCGACAGATTCTCAGCCTTGCCGCCAACGGCTTTGCACCGGTGGACCTGGTGGCGCTGCTGCGCAGTCGCGCCACGGTGCTGGGGCTCGAGCGGGCCCAGGTGGCCCGCCTCGCCGACATTCTCGAAACGCGGGTGCTGCGCGGCCGGCGTCCGGGGCCGGGGCTCGCGGGCATCCAGGCGCTCGTCGCCGAACGGCGCGAGGAGGAGCGGCTGGCCCCGCTCCTCGATGCCCTCGAGACGGCCATCGCCCCGGTCTGCGCCCTGCTCGAAAGCGGTACGCGCTTTTCGGCCGCGCTCCTGGCGCGCACGCTGGCCGAGGCCTTTGCCCGGGTGGCCGCGCCCGGCCCGATGCCGGGGCGCAGCGAACTGGAAGCATGGGCCGAAGAACTCGGCGGGCGCGAGGGCGAGGGGCCGCTGCTCCCCGCAGCCGGACTCGACCAGGTGCTCTATAAGCTCATGGCCGGCTTCGAAGTGCGCAATGCCCAGCCCCGGCGCGACGACATCTCCATCTGGGGGCAACTGGAAGCGCGCCTGCAAAGCCCGGACCTGCTGATCCTGGCTGGCGTCAACGAGGATATCTGGCCGGAAACTGCCGATCCCGGCCCGTGGCTGAGCCGCGGCATGCGCCTGGCGGCGGGCCTGGAGCCGCCCGAGCGCAAACAGGGGCTGGCCGCCCACGACTTCGAGATGGCGTTGGGCAACGGCGAGGTCATCGTCGCCTATGCGCAACGCATAGGGACGAGCCCCGCCTTGCCCTCGCGCCTGCTCCAGCGGCTCGAAGCCTTCATCGGCGAGGACGCCAAGGCGCTGCGCGAGAAGGGCCGGGTATGGCTGGAAGCGGCACGCTCGCTCGATACGGTGGTGAGCCCGCGCGGTGCGCTGCGTCCCATGCCCCGTCCGCCCGCAGCGGCACGGCCGCGCCGGCTCTCGGTGACGGAAATCGAAACCCTTTTCCGCTCGCCCTACGACATCTACGCCAAGCATGTGCTCGGGCTGCGCCGCCTCGACCCCCTGGGCGAGGAGGTGGGGGTGCGCGAGCGCGGCACCATGATCCACGAGGTCTTTGCCCGCTTCATCATCGAAGGACACGATATCCACGGCGCCGGAGCGCTCGCAACGCTCAACGCCATGGCGCGGGAGGCGTTTTCAGGGCTCGAGGCGGTGGCCGAGCGCCGCGATATCTGGCTGCGCCGGTTCGAGCATGCGGCCCGCGATTTCCTGGCCTTCGAGCGCGACCGCGACGGGCGCATCGCATCGCGCCATGCCGAGGTTTCCGGCGAATGGACGTTC
>Ga0182743_1003192_pt1 | contig 13466 bp, 12 predicted proteins | sample eDN3rd30CKraftOP_FD_128522 | JGI IMG/M metagenome (GOLD analysis project Ga0182743, IMG submission 128522) | Enriched Organic Plus compost microbial communities from Emeryville, California, USA - eDNA 3rd pass 30_C Kraft OP (version 2) (version 2) ... | reverse complement strand
GCATACACGTTTCCCGGCAGATCGGCGCCGCAGGCGGCGAGCATCTCGAAGTGATCCTTGGGATCGCAGCCGCGGACGCGCGCCACCTGGTCGCGGAACACGCCCTCGGGCAGCAGGTTCTGGAAGAAGGCCGGCAGCAGCCAGCTGTTGTGCGGGGAATGGCGGCCATTGAGCGGTTCGGCGCGCACGTCGATCCAGAAGGCGGCCTGGCTGTCCGGGGTATCGGCCAGGTAGGCGGCCGACAGCACCGGCGCCGCGGGATCGCGTGCGTACGGCGCGTCGGCCACGAAGCGGGTGACGACCTCCGCCCCCGGCATGGCGTACTGGAACAACACGCCCACGCGGCGCGCCCCCAGGAAGACGGCCAGCGCCTTAACGTTCATCACGTGCTCCGCGTAGCCGCTGCAGGGCCTGCTGCACCCGTGTCGGAATGCGCGCGGGCTCGGCCGCGGCGGCCTCGTCCACGGCCGAGCGCGCACCCTTGGGCACCAGCACCACGTCCAGCCCCAACCGGTCGGCCAGCGCCAGCAGCGTGCTGAGCTTGAAGTCCTGTTCGCCGCCGAGCACGTTGGTCAGTGTGCGCCGGGACACCCCGGCGGCCTCGCGCAGTTCAGCCTGGGTCAGTTGCTGACGGGCCAGGCGGGCACGCAGCTGGGCGGCGATGTCTCGATGAGTATTCATGGCACCAAAGTAGTCTTTCCAACTAATTTACTACTTTATTGCCATGATGGGTCAAAAAAAATAGCATCAAAGTAGTATTTCGAGACTGAATACTACTTTGGTGCCACATCGTGCCCCCCACCCGCTACACCCTTACTGGAACGCCGTTTCCATGAAGGTGCGCAGCTTGCGCGAATGCAGCCGTTCCGGGGGCATTTCGCGCAGGCGTTCGAGCGCCCGGATACCGATCTCCAGGTGCTGGTTGACCTGCCGCCGGTAGAACGCGCTGGCCATGCCCGGCAGCTTCAGCTCGCCGTGCAGCGGCTTGTCCGACACGCACAGCAGCGTGCCGTATGGCACGCGGAAGCGAAAACCATTGGCCGCGATGGTGCCGGACTCCATGTCCAGTGCGATGGCGCGCGACTGCGCAAAACGCTGCACCAGTTCCCCCTGATCGCGCAACTCCCAGTTGCGGTTGTCGATGGTGGCCACCGTGCCGGTGCGCATGATGCGCTTCAGTTCCCAGCCCGACAGGCCGGCCACTTCCTCCACCGCCTGCTCGAGCGCCACCTGCACCTCCGCCAGCGGCGGCACCGGCACCCAGGTGGGCAGGTCGGCGTCCAGCACATGGTCCTCGCGTACATAACCATGCGCCAGTACGTAATCGCCCAGCCGCTGCGAATCGCGCAGGCCCGCGCAATGTCCCAGCATCAGCCACGCATGGGGGCGCAGCACGGCAATGTGGTCGGTAATGGTCTTGGCATTGGAGGGTCCCACGCCGATGTTGATCAGCGTGATGCCCGAGTGATCCGGCCGCACCAGGTGATAGGCCGGCATCTGCGGCAGGCGCACCAGCGCCTCCTGCCCCGCGCTGCGCTCGCCGCGGCGCGTGACGCGGTTGCCCGGCTCGACCAACGCCTCGTAGTCGCCGCCGCCGCTGGCCATCAGGGCGCGGGCGCGCGTGCAGAACTCGTCCACGTAGAACTGGTAATTGGTGAACAGCACGTAATTCTGGAAATGCCCGGGCGCGGTGGCGGTGTAGTGCTGCAGCCGATGCAGCGAATAGTCGACGCGCGTGGCCGTGAACGGCGCGAGCGGCCGGCGCTCGCCGTCGCGGCCGCGCCAGGTGCCGTTGACGATGGCATCGTCCGTCACCGCCAGGTCGGGTACGTCGAACAGGTCGCGCAGTGGCCGCGCCAGGTTTTCCAGGTGCTCGCCCTCCACATACGCGCCTTCGGGAAACGCGAAATGCAGCGGGATCGGCGTATCCGATTCGCCAACCTCGACGGCCGTGTGATGGTTGGACAGAAGCAGCCCGATCTGCCGCTCCAGGTAGTCGCGGAACAGCAGTGGCTGGGTGATGGTGGTCTGGTAGCCGCCTGGTTCGGCCACGTGCCCGTACGAGAGGCGCGAGTCGATCAGATCGTGCGTGCCGACAGCGATGCGCACCGCGGGATAGCACGCCCGCACGCGCTCCTGGGGTGCGCCTTTCAACACCTCCTGGAAGGCCTGGCGCAGGAAGGCCGTGTTGCGTTCGTAGATCTCGACCAGGCGGGCGACCGCGGCGGTCGCGTCGTCGTACGGCTGGAAAGGCATGAGCGGGGGCCGGCGCACGGCGGAAAAACCAGGTACTGCTGGGGTCATCGTTTGCTCCGCGGAGACACTCGGCGGCACGGCGCCTTGCCGCGCCGCCCTGCTCGCCGATTATGCCCGAGCCCCCATGGCGCGGCGCGCCATCCTCAAGAATGCGGAGGAACGTGCCGGAATTATTGAAATAATATATCATCACAATTCCTTATCACCCTGTCCCCCTATGCCCGCGCGCTCCGGCTCGTTTCCGCTCGCGTCCCGGCCGCCGATGCGACGGCTGGCGGCGCTGCTGTGGCTGCTGGCGTGCCTGGCCGCGGCGCCGGCCGGCGCGACGCTGCACCTGCTGACGCACTACGCCGAGTCCGCGGGAAGCAGGCACGACGCGCCGACCACAGAGACAAGCGGCGGGTGCGACCTGTGCGCCTCATGGAACGCACTGGGCAGCGCCCTGCCCGTGCAGGCGCCATGGGTGCCGGTCGCGACCCACCATCCCCCCGTTCCGTGCGGACCCGCCTGCCGACCCGCCACCGCACCGCCGCCGCGCTGGTTCCATTCGCGCGCTCCGCCCCGCCAGGACTGAAAGCCCGCAGCGACTTTCTTACGGTCCGCCGGCCCGCCCGGCCGCGCGGTCGCATCCTGGAACCGACATGACCTCACCTATTCCGACCCCGCCCCGCGCGGGACGGCCGGCGCGTAGCGCTGCGCCGCTGCACGTCTACACACCGCCGGCCCTGGCGCTTGCCTGCCTGCTGGCCGGGACGCCGGCCGCCCACGCGCAGGCCACGGCCCCGGCCGCCGGGGCTGCCGCCCTCGAACTCGCGCCCGTCATCATCACCGGCAATCCGCTGGGCAACGACCAGCTGTCCTCGCCCTCCACCATCCTGCAAGGGCGCGAGCTGGACCTGCGCCGCGCCGCCACGCTGGGCGAGACGCTCAATGGCCTGCCCGGCGTCTCCACCACGACCTACGGACCAATGGTCGGCCGTCCCATCATCCGCGGCATGGATGGCGACCGTATCCGTCTGCTGCAGAACGGCGTCGGCGCGCTGGACGCTTCCTCGCTGTCCGTCGACCACGCCGTGCCGCAGGACCCGCTGTCGACCGACCGGGTCGAAATCCTACGCGGCCCGGCCGCGCTGCTGTACGGCGGCAACGCCATCGGCGGCGTGGTCAATACGCTCGACAATCGCATTCCCACCGAGCCCATCGACGGCGTGCAGGGCGACGTGCTCAGCAGCTACGGCGGCGCGGGCCGGGACCGCAACGGGGCGGTACGGGTGGAAGGCGGCGACGGCACCTTCGCCGTGCACGCCGACGCATTCGGTCGCCAGACCAGCGAGCTGCGCATCCCGGGCCTGGCCCATTCGGCGCGCCAGCGCGCCATCGACCCGCCGGGCGAAGGCCGGGCGCGCGACCGCCTGCCCAACAGCGAAGGCTGGGATTACGGGGGGGCGCTCGGCATGTCGTGGACCGGCGAGCACGGCTACGCGGGCCTGTCCTACAGCGGCTACGACGCCGAGTACGGTTCGGTCGCGGAGCAGGACGTGCGCATCAAAATGCGCCAGGACCGCTTCGGGCTGGCCGGTGAGCTGCGTGACCTGGACGGCCCGTTCAAGAGCGTGAAGCTGGGCTTTGCCTATACCGACTACCAGCACAAGGAGATCGAGGACGGTGAAACCGGCACGATCTTCAAGAATCACGGCTACGAGGCCCGCCTGGAGGCCCGCCATGCCGACATCGGCCCCCTGCACGGCGCGCTGGGCCTGCAACTGGGGCAGAGCACGTTCTCGGCGCTGGGCGAAGAAGCCCTGGTGCCCACCACCGACACCGACTCGGCCGCGCTGTTCGCGCTGGAGGAATGGACGGTGAACGAGCGCCTGACCGTCAGTGCCGGCGCACGCGTCGACCATACGCGGCTGTCGCCATCGGCACGCGGCGTGGAGCGCTTCCGGGGCGCGGACAGCCGCGAGTTCAATGCCGGCAGCTTCTCGCTCGGCAGCGTCTATAAGCTGACCTCCGCCTGGTCGGTCGCGGCCAACGCCGCATACACCGAGCGCGCGCCCACGTTCTACGAGCTCTATGCCAATGGCCCGCACGAGGCCACCGGCCAGTTCCTGGTGGGCGACCAAGCCCTGGGCAAGGAGCGCGCGTGGTCCGGCGACCTGTCGCTTCGCTATAAGCGCGACGCGAACAAGGCCAGCATCGGCGTGTTCTACAGCCGCTTCGGCAATTATCTGGCCGAGCTGGACACCGGCCGTTTCCGCACCGACGGCGGCGAAGTGGTCGGTCCCGAGGCCGACGATGCGCTGCCCGAAGCCCGCTACCGCGGCGTGGCTGCGGAGCTGTACGGGCTGGAGGCTGAGAGCGTGACGCGCTTGCTGGCGCGCGCCGGCCATGCGCTGGACCTGGGCCTGGCGGGCGACTACACCATTGCCCGCGACCTGGACAGCGGCCAGCCGCTGCCGCGCATTCCGCCGCTGCGCCTGCGCGTGGCCCTGGACTACGGCTACGGCCCGTACAGCGCCGGGGTCAGCGTGTCGAAGGCGTTCGCCCAGCATCGTCATCCGGACAACGACACACCGACGGACGGCTACTACAGCCTGGACGCCAGCCTGGGCTACCGCTTCAAGATACCCGGATCGCAATGGCTGGCCTATCTGCGCGGCATCAACCTGACCAACCAGGACATCCGCTACGCCACCTCGGTGCTGCGCGACGTGGCCCCTGAAGGCGGACGCGCCGTGATGGTCGGACTGCGCGGGACCTTCTAGCAGGACGGAGGCTGCCCGACCCCGTCTGCTGCGCCCCAGCGCCGCGGACGGGAGTGCCGAGCGCCTCATGCCTATTGCCTACTGCGTCCAGACAATCGGTGAAATATGACAATCGCAATGAAACTTTGTTCTACTATAATCGAACCGGGATAAGTGATGTTGGCGTCAAAACCCGGCATCCTTATCCCTTTTCGCTGGCTTCTCCAGTTAAGCCTTCGTCATCCACGCCTGCCTCACCGACGTCCAATGACCCCGCCCACGCGAAAAACCCGAATTCCCGCCCTACCGCTCTCCTTGCTGACCGCCCCGCTTCTCGCGCTCGGCCTGCTTTGCTCCCCCGCCCACGCCACCGTTGCCCCGCACGCGCTTGCCAGCCTGCAAGGCCTGCGCGTTGTCGGCGAGCCTACCGTTCCCACGCTGCGCGACATGGTCGTGCGAGCCGGCCTGGACGCCATCGGCACGCCCTATACCTGGGGCGGCGACGATCCCCAGGACGGCTTCGACTGCAGCGGCCTGGTGCTGTTCGTCTACCGCGAGATCGCCGGCATGGACCTGCCGCGCACCGCCCGGGCGCAGCGCAAACAGGGCCACACCGTGGCCCGCCCGCAGCTCCAGCCCGGCGATCTGGTGTTCTTCACCACGCGCGGCCGCAGCAAGGCGGTGTCACACGTCGGCATCTATATCGGCCAGAATGAATTCGTGCACGCGCCCAGCCGCGGCGCCAGCGTGCGCGTCGACCGGCTCGACAGCCCCTACTGGGGCAAGCGCTACGCCGGCGCCCGCCGCTATATCGACGTGCCGGGCACCAAGCGCCTGGTCGCCCAGGCGGAAAACCGCAGCCGCTAAGCGCAACCGCCGCGGCGGCCGGCATCCGCCCGGCGGGCGCAGCCTTGCCGCGCCCGGCCCAACCTAGCCGCGTCCGACGAACGGCATCTCGGTCGCCATGATGGTCATGAACTGCACGTTGGTGTCCAGCGGCAGAGCAGCCATCTCGGCCACGGCGCGGGCGACATGGCCCACGTCCATGCGCGGCTCGGGCCGGGTGCTGCCGTCGGCCTGGAGCACGCCCGCGGCCATGCGCTCGGTCATGTCGGTGGCGGCATTGCCGATGTCGATCTGGCCGCACGCGATGCCATCCTTGCGACAATCGAGCGAGATGGACTTGGTCAGGCCCGTGACGGCGTGCTTGGTGGCCGTATAGGCGATGGAGTACGGCCGCGGCGCGTGCGACGAAATCGAGCCGTTGTTGATGATGCGGCCGCCGCGCGGGGTCTGCCCCTTCATCAGGCGGATGGCCGCCTGCGCGCACAGGAACATGCCCGTGAGGTTGACGTCGACCACGTCGCGCCAGGTTTCGACCGGCAGCTCGTCGATGGGCACGGCGGGCGCGCCGCGGCCGGCGTTGTTGAAGAGCACGTCGAGGCGGCCATAGGCCCGCTGGGTCTCGTCGAAGAGTTCGCGCACCGACTGTTCCTTGGTGACGTCGGTGGGCACCACCAGGGCCCGGGCGCTGTCCTGCCCGGCCGACACGCGGGTCTGCTCCAGCGGTTCGCGGCGCCGGCCGGCCAGCACCACACGGTAGCCGCGGGCCAGGAATTCCAGGGCGACGGCACGCCCGATCCCGGTGCCTGCACCCGTTACCAGTGCCACGGGATGGTCGTTTGTTTGCATCCTCAACTCCTTATTGTTGGTTGGCAGCGATCGCCGCATGCTAGCAGCATTGTGCCGCGCATACACAGCCACGATGCGCGTGGGACGGCCGATTTGCTATTCTTCACTCTTCGCCCGTGTTTGTTGCATCTCATGTCCGACCCTTCCGGAAACGTGTTCATGGTGGTGGCCCCCAGCGGCGCCGGCAAGTCCAGCCTGGTGCGCGCGCTGCTCGACCGCGACCCGTCCATCGTGCTGTCGATTTCCTGCACCACCCGCGCCCCGCGCCCGGGCGAGGCCGATGGCCGCGAATACCGCTTCATCACGCCCGACGCCTTCACGCGAATGCGCGACGCCCATGAACTGCTGGAGTGGGCCGAGGTGCACGGCAATTTCTACGGCACCCCGCGCGACCGCATCGACGCCGCCACCCGCGCCGGCCAGGATGTACTGCTCGAAATCGACTGGCAGGGCGCGCGCCAGGTGAAGCAGCGCTATCCGCAGGCCATCGGCATCTTCATCCTGCCGCCCTCCATCGAAGAGCTGGCCAACCGCCTGAAGGCCCGCGGACAGGACGACGACGCCGTCATCACGCGCCGCCTGCTGGCGGCCGGCGGCGAGATCGCGCATGCCCCGGAATGCGAATATGTTATTATTAATCAAGAATTTAGCGTAGCCTTGGCGGAGCTTTCCCAAATCGTAAGCGCCGCCCGGCTACGTTTTTCGTCGCAGGCGGTGCGCAATGCCCAGCTGTTCGCGCAGTTGGGCATTCCTGCGTCGCACTAGGCGCCTGCCGCCCGCCGGCACAACCCCTTCCCGACTTTCCAGGTACCGTCCATGGCCCGCATCACTGTCGAAGACTGTCTGAACCAGATCCCCAACCGCTTCAAGCTCACGCTGGCCGCCACCTACCGCGCGCGCGAGCTGGCCCAGGGCCATGCCCCGCGCCTGGACAGCAAGGACAAGCCCACGGTCACGGCGCTGCGCGAAATCGCCGCCGGCCATACCGGCCTGGAAATGCTGCGTAAAGTCCCGACCTGATCGGGGCCTGGGAGGCGGCGGCATGGCATTTCCCGGGCTGAAACACGCATCGTCGGGGCTGCTTGCCGCGCTACGCGCCGGCTCGCGGCTGGGCCGGCGCTCCGGCCGCAAGGGCCGGGGTCCCGCCACCCCCGTCGAGGCCACCGAGCCCGCCGCCTCGCCGGTCGCCTCGCTGGCTCCCCTCACCGAGATCATCAGCGGCTACCTCGACAAGAAAGAGGTCGAGCGCGTCCGCGAAGCCTATCGCTTCGCCGACCAGGCCCACCTGGGCCAGTTCCGTGCCAGCGGCTCGCCCTACATCTCGCACCCCATCGCCGTCACCGAGATCTGCGCGGGCTGGAAGCTCGACGCCAATGCGCTCTCGGCCGCCCTGCTGCACGACGTCATCGAAGACCAGGGCATCACCAAGCAGGAACTGGCCGAGAAGTTCGGCCCCGAGGTCGCCGAACTGGTCGACGGCCTGTCCAAGCTCGATCGCCTGGATTTCGCTACGAAGGCCGAGCAGCAGGCCGAGAGCTTTCGCAAGATGCTGCTGGCGATGGCGCGCGACGTGCGCGTCATCCTCATCAAGCTGGCCGACCGCCTGCACAACATGCGCACGCTGGACGCGGTCAGCCCCGAGAAGCGCCGCCGCATCGCGCGCGAGACGCTCGACATCTACGCGCCCATCGCCCACCGCCTGGGTCTGAACCTGCTGTTTCGCGAGCTGCAGGACCTGTGCTTCGCGGCCATGTACCCGAACCGCTACCAGGTGCTGTACCGTGCCGTGCTGGCCGCCCGCGGCAACCGCCGCGAGGTCATCAGCAAGATCGAGGACGCGGTGCGTGCGGCCCTGCCCGCCTCGGGCATCGAGGCCGAGGTCACCGGGCGCGAGAAAACGCTGTACGGCATCTACCGCAAGATGCAGGAGAAGAAAAAGTCCTTCTCCGAGGTGCTCGACATCTACGGCTTTCGCGTCATCGTGCACACCCTGCCCGAGTGCTACCTGGCGCTGGGCACGCTGCACCAGCTCTATCGGCCGGTACCGGGCAAGTTCAAGGACTACATCGCCATCCCCAAGGTCAACGGCTACCAGTCGCTGCACACCACGCTGGTGGGCCCGTACGGCACGCCGGTCGAGTTCCAGTTCCGCACGCGCGACATGCACCACATCGCCGAGGAAGGCGTGGCGTCGCACTGGCTATACAAGGAAGCCGACGTCAGCCTCAACGACCTGCAGAAGCGCACCCACCAGTGGCTGCAGTCGCTGCTCGACATCCAGAACCAGACGGGCGATTCCAGCGAGTTCCTGGAGCACGTCAAGGTCGACCTGTTCCCCGACGCGGTCTACGTCTTCACCCCGCGCGGCAAGATCATCTCGTTGCCGCGTGGTGCCACGCCAGTGGATTTCGCCTACGCCATCCACACCGACATCGGCAACCAGGCCGTGGCCGCCAAGGTCAACAGCGAATTCGTGCCGCTGCGCACCGAGCTCAACAGCGGCGACACGATCGAGATCATCACCTCGCCCGCCTCGCGGCCCAACGCGCAGTGGCTCAACTACGTGCGCACGGGCCGCGCGCGATCGGAAATCCGCCACTACCTGCGCACCGTCAAGTACGAAGAGTCGGTCGGCTTCGGCGAGCGCCTGCTGTGCCAGGCGCTGCAGGAACTGCACCTGTCGCTGCCGCCCGCCGACGACCCGCAATGGGAAAAACTGGCGCGCAGCACGGGCGCCAGCTCGCGTGACGAAATCCTGGCCGACATCGGCCTGGGCAAGCGGCTGGCGGCCGTGGTGGCGCGCCGCTTCCAACCCGAGAATTCCCTCATCGCCACGACGGCGGCGGCAGTGGACGAGATCACCTCGGCCCGCGCGGCGCCCATCCTCATCCAGGGCAATGAAGGCCAGGCGGTGCAGCTCGCCCCCTGCTGCGGCCCCCTGCCCGGCGACCCGATCATCGCCGGCATGCGGCTGGGCCAGGGGCTGGTGGTGCACACCGCCGAGTGTCCGGTGGCCGTGCGGGCCCAGCGGCGCGAGCCCGAGCGCTGGGTGCCGGTGGCCTGGGACACGCACACGGCCAAGCACCTGTCCACGCGCCTGGACATCGTCACGCGCAACGAACGCGGCGTGCTGGGGCGGCTGGCCGCCGAAGTCACGGCGGCCGACGCCAACATCGTGCACGTCACCATGCACGACGACGCGGTCTCCACCGTTTCGCTGCACCTGACCGTGCAGGTGGACAGCCGCAAGCATCTGGCCCAGGTGATCCGCGCCATCCGGCACGTGCCGCAGGTGCAGAAGATCGTACGGGTGAAGGGCTAGCCTTTTTGCGAACCCGGCGCCGCGGGCCGCCGGGTCGTCCACGCCCGCACGAGGCGACCCGGCTAGTACCGGGCCGGCCCTCAGGCCACGTGCTGCAGGAAGTCCTTCAGCCGCTGGCTGGGCGGATTGGACAGCAGCTCGGCCGGCGGCCCGTCGTGCGCCACCTTACCGCCGTCGATGAAGATCAGCCGGCTGCCCACCTTGGCGGCAAACTCCATTTCGTGGGTGACCACGACCATGGTCATGCCCTCTTCGGCCAGGTCCCGCATCACCTTCAGCACCTCGTGCCGCAGCTCCGGGTCCAGCGCCGAGGTCGGCTCGTCGAACAGCATCAGCTTGGGGCGGATGGCCAGCGCGCGCGCAATCGCCACGCGCTGCTGCTGCCCGCCCGACAGCTCGGCCGGATAGTGGTTCATGCGCTCGGCCAGCCCCACCTTGCCGAGCAGCTCCTGCGCCACCTTGCGGGCCTCGTCGCGGCTGGCGCCGCGCGTGTGGACCGGGCCGAACATGACGTTCTGCAGCGCCGTCATCTGCGGGAACAGATTGAACTGCTGGAACACCATACCCGCCTCGCGGCGGATCTCGCGCACCTGGGCCGCACGGCCGCGCACGCTCAGGCCGTCGACCAGCAGGTCGCCACCCTGGATCGTCTCCAGCACGTTGATGCAGCGCAGGAACGTCGACTTGCCCGAGCCCGAGGGGCCCACGACCACGACCACCTCGCCCGCCTCGATGCTGAGCGTGATGCCGTCCAGCACCGTGGAATCGCCGAAGCGCTTCGTGACGTCACGGAATTCGACCATGCTCATAATATGCGCATCCTTTTTTCCAGCAGCCGCAGCCCCAGGGCGATCAGGCCCGTCAGCAGCAGATAGATGATCGCCACCGCCGACCAGATCTCCAGCGCGCGGAAGTTGCTCGCCATGATCTCCTGGCCCTGGCGCGTCAGCTCGGCCACGCCGATCACGATGAACAGCGACGAGTCTTTCAGGCTGATGATGCACTGGTTGCCCAGCGGCGGAATCATGCGGCGAAACGCCACCGGCCCGACAATGTGCAGCAGGATCTTGTGGAACGGCAGCCCCATGGCCTGGCCGGCCTCGCGCAGGCCCTTGTGCACCGATTGCAGGGCGCCGCGCACGATTTCGGCGATGTAGGCGCCGGAGTTGATCATCAGCGTGACGATGGCGGCCGGCTCGGCCTCGACCCGCACGTCCATCAGCACCGGCAGCGCGAAATAGATGAACATCACCTGCACCACGATCGGCGTGCCGCGCATCACGGCCACGTACACCGACGCCACGTCGTGCATCAGCATCGCGAACGGGGCCGCCAGCACGGCTACCCCGCCCTCGCGCAACGCGGGCAGCAGCATGCCGGCCAGCACGGCCAGCACCACGATCCAATAAGCCGCCTGCACGCCGCCCGCCAGCTGGCGCACGAAGAACACGTGCACCAGCACGGCAACGATGAGCAGCCACGGCGCGGCCGTGACGCGGCGCCCATGGCGCAGTGCCGCCTCGGGCACGCCCGCGCGGCCGTAGGTCTTGGCCACGCCGGCCAGCACGCCCAGCAGGAAGCCGCCGATCAGACCCCACAGGGTGATCTTGACGGTCATCAGCGTACCGTCGAGCAGGTTGGGCAGCGCGTCCCAGATTACCGACCAGTCGAAGTCCACGGTGTCTCCCCGGAACCTGCGGGCCGCGGCCAAGCCGCGGCGTCCGCGTCAAACGGAATGCCGGCCGCGCCGGGCCCCGGACGGGCGCGGGCGGCCGGCTCAGGCGCAGCGGGCAGTCAGGGCTGCTTGCCGAACCACTTCTGGTAGATGGCGTCGTACTGGCCGTTGGACTTCAACGTGGCCAGCGCCTTGTTCACCTGCGGCACAAGGTCGCTGCCCTTGGGGAAGGCGATGCCGTAGAAGTCGCCGCTCTTGACGGTGCCGACCACCTTGGCGCGGCCCTTGCCGACCGAGTTGGCGTAGTACTGCACGTTGGGCGTGTCATGCACGGCGGCGTCGACGCGGCCGGTGGCCAGTTCCAGGTAGGCGTTGTCGATGTTGGGGAAGAGCTTCAGCTTGGCACCCGGCACCTGGTCCTTCAGGAAATCCACGGTGGCCGTGCCGGTCTTGACGGCGACGGTCTTGCCAGCCAGGTCTTGAGCGGTCTTGATGCTGTCGTTCTTCTCGCCGACCAGGATGGCCAGGCCGCTTTCGTAGTAGGGATCGGAGAAGTCGATGACCTTCTTGCGATCGTCGCGGATGGTGATGCCTGCCAGCGCCACATCGATGTTCTTGGTCTGCAGGCCCGGGATGATCCCGTTGAAGTCCATGGGCTGCAGCTTGTACTTCAGGTTCAGTTCCTTCGCGATGGCGGCCCACAGGTCGATGTCGAACCCGGTGTAGGTATTGCCCTTCTTGAACTCGAACGGCACGAACGCGGTGTCGGTGGCGACGATCAGTTCGCGGTTTTGCGCGGAGGCGGAAGGCGCAAGCGCGCTCAGGGCAAGGGACATGCCGGCCAGCACGGCGGCGAATTTGGTCTTGATCATTGGAAGGCTCCTCTTCGGGTCGAACGCTCGAGCGCAACGGCCAGCCCGGTTGTGGTCGATGAAAAATAGGGCTGGATCGTGCGGCCGCCTTGCCCGGATAAGGCGAAAAGCGGCACGCTGGGCGGAATGTTACCGCATCCGTCCCCACTGTCGATGCGGCCGGAAAACTACAATAAGGATCACCGTGGAGGCGTTATGGCGTTCAAACCTCAGACAATTTCCGGCTCGCGTCGCAAGGTCGGCCAGGAGCTGGGCAAGCTGGCGCGCAGCCGCATGGCCGCCTATCTGGACCAGAGCCCCGTCTGGGCCGCGCTGCGGCCGTGGCGTGGGCATGCCTATCTGGACGAACTGGCCGGGCACGCACAGCGCGCCCTACCGGCGGTCTGGGAAGAATTCGAGGGCCTGGCCGAGGGACTGCACCTGCCGCTGCCCGACGTGCTGCTGTGGAACTGCCGCGGCGACCTGATGCACAACACGTCCGACGGCTGCACCTCGATTGCCTGGCGCGGCGCCGACGGCAGGCGCTGGGTCGGCCACAACGAAGACGGCGATCCGTACCTGTACGGCCGCTGCGCCCTGGTCGACGTACGGCCCGACGACGCGCCGGGCTACCTCGCCTTCAGCTATCCCGGCTCGTTGCCGGGACACACATTCGGCGCCAACCGGGCCGGCCTGGTCCAGACCATCAACAACCTGCGCACGCGCCAACGGCACGCCGGCGTGCCGCGCATGTTCCTGGCGCGCGCCGTGCTCGACTGCACCACGCTGGACGCGGCCATCGGGGTGCTGCAGTCGCATCCGCGCGCCGGCGGCTTCCACCACATGCTGGGCGCAGCGCGCGAAGCCCGCATGGTCGGCATCGAAGCCGCCCCGGGCCTGTGCTCGGTGCAGGAAGTGACGCGAGG
>Ga0182743_1003187_pt1 | contig 13494 bp, 10 predicted proteins | sample eDN3rd30CKraftOP_FD_128522 | JGI IMG/M metagenome (GOLD analysis project Ga0182743, IMG submission 128522) | Enriched Organic Plus compost microbial communities from Emeryville, California, USA - eDNA 3rd pass 30_C Kraft OP (version 2) (version 2) ... | reverse complement strand
GCGCGGATAGACATGGGCGCTGACGAAGACCAGTATGTCGCCGGTCGCGGCCGCGCAGCCGACGTTCAGCGCCCGGCCGAAGGTGAAGAGCCGCTTTTCGATCGGAACGATCCTGACGCCGAATTCGCGCGCGATCGAGACCGTATCGTCCGTCGAGCCGCTGTCGACAAGAATGACCTCGTGCGGCTGCAGCGACTGCTGGGCGATGCCGAGAAGCAGCTTGCGGATATGCTTGCCTTCATTATAGGCGCGGATGACGATCGAGCACTTCATCGTTGGCGGGGACCCCGTGCTGGCTGGGCTGAACTACCACGGCCGGCCGGAGTTGGTAGCTTTCCTGGGTGACACATACCATGACACAGATGGCGCTTGCTTGAATTCTTGCTTTCCCGGACGCTAAGCCGTAGTACGAGGCCAAGCAAGGAAAGAACGTGCGTATGAGCATTGCTGATCGTTTGCGCCTTGTCGCCGCTGCGCTAAGCGAACCGAAAGATCGCGAACTAGCCGATCTCGTGCGGGCCGCTGCGAACAAACTCGACGAACAAACGTCATTCCAATCCAGAATGGCTGCAATAGCGTCGCTGCATGGTGTCGAAGTCCATGACGTAGCGATTCGGCTTGAGGAATTCCTCATATCGCTCGAAGAGGCGAGTATTCCGAGCGCGGAAGTTGGTGCTCACCGTCAAGATTGATCAGGCTAGTGAAGCTGTCGATGCATGGAGGCTTTCAGCCCTACATGTCGCCCACCCTTATAGATCGATCTAACGAACTATATAGCTTGTCTAATATGTGCTCCGACGCTTCGGCAAATGCGCGCTATCTCGCGCGGAATGGACCGTGAACGGGGTCCGCTTGACGAGCAGGTGGAGGGAAGCTAACTCTCCGGGCCCTGTATAATCGGTGTGTTACCTTGATAAGGCTTCCTGCGATTCGCCCCCTTGATTGTTGCTTAACGTCCTTTGGAATGCGGAGGCGAATTGCTGCCCTGCACTCCTACTATGCGGGCGGACGACAAAATGTCTATGCCACCGAAGCTTAAGGACGCACTTTCTGACATACGCACCGGGCTGGGCTTATGGCGGGTGTGGATGGCGCTTGCGCATGAGGACATCGGCGACCAGCATCGCCGAACGACCCTGGGGCCGATCTGGCTGCTCATTACCTATCTCTCTTTTGCTTGCACCTTTATCTTCTTGTTTGATCGCGGACACGGAGCGACCAACTACCCCGCTCATGTCGCAACAGGATTGCTTGTGTGGTTTTTCATAATGGAGACGCTCACCCAGAGCGCGACGCTTTTTACGCGAGAGGAGAGCTTCATCAAGGGTACTAGGCTCCCTTTTTCGGTCTATGTGATGCGCCTAATGGTGCGGTCAACCATTAGGGATGGCTATGCGCTAGTCGGGTGTCTCGCGATTCTGTTCGTCAGTGGTACCACTTTCTCCTTCGCTTGGGGATGGTCAGCGCTTGGCCTGCTTTTGATCCTACTCACCGCGCCTGCCGCCATTATTATAATCGCCTTTCTTGGCGCCTTTATCCCAGATAGCCAGTTCGTTGTAGCCAACTCGATGCGACTGGGCATGTTCTTGACGCCAATCTTTTGGATGCATGACGGGGCGAGCGGTGTACGCGCCTTCTTCTACGACTGGAACCCGTTCACATACTTCATCGAAATCGTGCGCATTCCCGTGATCACGGGTCAGATGCCTTGGCAAGCCTTCACGCTTTGCCTTGTCATGTGCCTTGTTTTGTGGGTTGTGGCCCTGACAGTCTTCGCGCTTCTACGCCGCGACCTAGTGCGAGTTCTGTGATGGTTTCGATCGAGGTCGAAAATCTGCAGCTCACCTATCCGCTACGCAATCGCCCAAGCCTAGCACTACGCGACAGACGTATACCGGAAATGACGGGACGACTGCGCGGGCAAGGGCGGCATCGCTATGTGATAGCGCTGGACGGAATCACTTTCTCTCTCAACGCAGGCGACCGACTAGGCCTAGTCGGCTCGAATGGGTCTGGAAAGACGACGCTGCTTAAGGTGCTCTATGGCATCTATCCGCCCACTTCGGGAACGGTCAAAGTAAGCGGGCGAGTCGACGCGCTTTTCAATATCAATCTAGGCTTTAGGCGTGAGGCCACGGGGCGACGCAATATTGAACTACGAGGTCTCATCAACGGCTGGACGCCGAAGCAGATCTCAGAGCGCATGGACGAGATCGTGGAATTCAGCGAACTTGGCGAATTCATAGATCTTCCCTTCAAAAGCTATAGCCAAGGCATGGCCGCCAGGCTCGCATTCTCGGTAGCTACCGCGCTTGATCCTGAGATTCTGCTCATGGACGAATGGATCGGGGCTGGGGACCGCAAGTTTCAGGAAAAGGCACGAGCGCGCATGACCGAACTGGCCGCCAAGGCCGGTATCATCGTGTTAGCTAGCCACAATCATGGCCTGATCAAGCGCACCTGTTCGAAGGTACTTGAGCTCGATAATGGGCGCGTGACCGCCTTCTACGACAAAATCGAAGATTTTAAAGAATAGCGCGATATCGCATGGCCTAAGAGGGGGAGGCTTTTTGGGGGCGACGAGATCGAGCGCCTCCTTGAGGATCTCGACCTCCATGGTCTTCTTGCCCAGCATGCGCTCCAGATCACGCACGCGTTTCTCGAGTTCGCGGACACGGCCTGCGCCAACGACATCGTCGTCGGCCTGAACGGCGGTCGCACCGCCTTCGAGCATACGCCGCTTCCAGGCAAAGAGCTGGCTGGGCGCAATGCCGGCACGACGCGCAACATAGGACACCGACATGCCGGGCTGCATGGCCTCTTCAACCAGGCGCACCTTCTCGGCCGTGGTCCAGCGCCGCCGGCGCTGCACCGAGGTGATCACTTCAACACGAGGCGAAGGCGAGAACGGATCAGAAGTCATAGTCATAAGGCGATGCGCTCGCCCGACAGAAGAGAAACGACGAAAAGGCGATGAAGGACCATGAGCGGATCAAGGCCGAGACTGATCGCATGTCTGATGCTGAGCTTGATGCTGCCAACGCTCCATGGGTGCGCCGGCGGGGCAAGCTCTGACGTGTGGTGTCGAACCAACGTAAGCGGTGTTCTCAGGCCACGGCCTTGATCTCGGGAGCGGCGATGTAGGCCCACGGGAGGAGATCGTCGATCTTGCTGTTGGGGTGGCTGTTGACGATCCTGGTGAGCACGTCGGCGAGGTAACCGAGCGGTTCGACGCCGTTCAGCTTGCAGGTTTCGATCAGAGACGCGACGACGGCCCAATGCCCGGCGCCGCCGTCCGAGCCTGCGAAGAGCGCGTTCTTTCGGTTGAGCGCGATCGGGCGGATCGAGCGCTCGACCGTGTTGCTGTCGATCTCGATACGGCCGTCGTCGATGAAGCGCGTGAGCCCCTCCCAGCGTGACAGTGTATAGCGGATCGCCTCGGCGAGCTTGGTCTTCTGGCTGATCAGACCCAGCTTCTCGCGCAGCCACGGCTCAAGCTCGGCCAGGATCGGCCTGCTTCTCTCCTGGCGCACGGCACGGCGCGCCTCCGCAGTCTGGCCGCGGATGTCGTCCTCGATGCGATAGAGTTCGGCGATGCGCCGGAGCGCCTCGCTGGCGATCGGCGCGGGACCGGCCGCGGCGAGCTCATAAAAGCGCCGGCGCACATGTGCCCAGCAGAAGGCGAGCGTGACGCCGCTCTTCTCGGCGAGCACACGATAGCCGCCATAACCGTCGACCTGCAGGATTCCGGCAAAGCCCGCCAGATGGGCGATCGGTCGCTCGGCCTTTCGATCCGGCGCATAGACATAGGCGACGCCCGGTGGGTCGTTTCCCTGCCATGGCCGGTCATCGCGGGCGTAGGCCCATAGCTGCCCGGTCCTGGTCTTGCCGCGGCCGGGGTCGAGCACCGGGGCGGTCGTCTCGTCGGCAAAGAGTTTGGGCGAGGCCTTCAGCTTCTCCAGCAACCGCTCGTGCACCGGACGCAGATGCCAGGCAGCGCGGCCGACCCAGTCGGCGAGCGTCGAGCGGTCGAGATTGATGCTCTGCCGGGCGTAGATCTGCGCCTGACGATAGAGCGGCAGGTGGTCGGCATATTTGGACACCAGAACCTGGGCGACCGTCGCCTCGGTCGGCAGACCGCCTTCGATCAGTCGAGCGGGCGCCGGCGCCTGCACGACAACGTCCTCGCAGGCGCGGCAAGCATATTTGGGCCGGCGCACGACGATCACGCGCAACTGCGCCGGCACGATGTCAAGCCGCTCGCTGACGTCTTCGCCGATCCGGTGAAGTCCGTTACGGCAGCAAGGACAGGCATGGTCCTCGATGTCGACGACCATTTCCACGCGAGGAAGATGAGCAGGCAGCGAACCACGGTTCGCCCGTCGCTGCGCGGCGCACTCCCTGCGTTTGGCCGGATCAGCACTTTCGGCTTCTTCTTCGCCGGTCGCCTCGATCTGCTCGGCCTCCTCGAGGCCAAGGAGCAGTTGATCTTCGGGCAGGTTCTCGGCCCGGCGGCCGAAGCGGTGGCGCTGCAGTTCCTTGATGATCTGGGTCAGGCGGGCGTTCTCGACATCGCGCGCCAGGACCATCGCCTTCAGCACGTCCGGGTCGTCGGGAAGCTGGTCCACCGTCATCGCCATGACCGGATCAGACCATATCTGCTGGCTCCAGGCGACGGCGGAATCGAGCCTGATTCACTTCGTCGCGGATCAGCCCGCCTGCGCGGGAACGCTGGTCTGACGCGTCTCGTGAACCCGTCGCCAGTCCAGACCTTCGAGCAGCGCCGACAGTTGCGCGGCCGTCAGCCGCATCACGCCGTCCTGCACTTTCGGCCAGCGGAACTCGCCATCCTCCAGCCGCTTCGCATAGAGGCAGACCCCGGTGCCGTCCCAGAAGATCAGCTTGATCCGATCCGTCCGTTTCGCCCGGAAGACATAGACTGCGCCGCTGAACGGATCGGCGCCCATCGTCTCGCGCACCAGCGCTGCCAGGCCCTCCGCACCTTTGCGGAAGTCCACCGGCTTCGTCGCCACCATGACCTTGACCGCGCCCGTCGGCCCGATCACGTCGTTGCCTTCAGCGCGCGGATCACCGCCGCGACCGTCCTGGCGTCGGCTCCCCGGCCGACCCGCATGGCGATGCCATCGATCTCCAGTTCGATGACGCCACTCCCGCCGGCCGTCTTCCGCTTCCGTGCCCGCGCTGGCCGCGGCGGCGCAGATTCCGGACGCGACGCCGTTACCACCGCCGGAACAAACAACAGTTCAGGAGCCGACGATGCCGCCAACGGCTGACGAGCGGCTCGACGCCATGCGAACAACTGCTGTGGCGACAAGGCATATCGCCGGGCCACCGCGCTCACCGTCTCGCCAGCCTCGTAGCTTTCCGCCACGATCCGCGCCTTCTCATCCGGCTGCCATTCCCGCCGCCGGCCAGAGCCGGTGAAGATCTCCAGCCGACGCACCGGCTCCTCATCCCTGGACTTAAGCGTAAACTCTGAAATCGTCATGTGTCGAAGCCCTCAAAGGCTCCGAACATCGTCCCTCATCTCCAACCGTGAAAGGTGGCAGCGAAACACCGCTTACGAACCAACGACCCGCGCCGTCCGGCTGAAGCGGAATACGCCGCGATGGACGGGCAATCCAAGGAGGACATGCGAACGCATAACGCCTTTGGTGTCGCCCGCTGCGGCTGGAAGCCCTAACGAGCAGGGGCGGGGACATTGCCAGACAGCAACATTGAGCGCGCCCTTGGCACGGTTATCGGAAAACTCTCCGGGATCGAGGGTCGACTTGAACGGCAGGATCAGAGCCGCGCCGTGCTTCATGCCCGCGTCGATCAGCTTTCGACCCAGACAGCCCGGCTGGAAGGCGACCTATCGGCCATCAAGGATAAGGTCGATGGCATGGAGAAGGTCACAGTCGAGGTGACGACGCTGCGCACGAAGGCACAGGGTGCAGGTACGCTGGGCCGCTGGCTGATCCGAATTGGCATTGCGATCGTCACCGCTGCCGGCTGGGCGGTCGGGGCCTATACGTGGATTACTGGCCGGCCGCCGCCTTGATCTCGGAGACTGTCACGCCGCCGTTAGATATCCCGGGCTATCGTTCGGCTGTCCCCAAACCCGCGAGCCTGCCCGTCAGCTTCGGCTGGCGGGCCTTTTATTCGGGGCCGACCGTAAATTTCAGAGTTCTTAGCATGTTGCCTTGGGCTATCCAGTGGTGGAGCCAGTTACCAGTTCTCTGCTCCCTTAGTCCAAATCCCGAAGAAGGGGCACCCAATGGACGGAATCTTCGATCGTCGAGGATCTAGCATCTCGGGCCTTGCGAGACTAATTGTCCCACATAGTGGCCAGTTCATAAGTATTTTAAAGTCACGATGGTCTGTACGAAGAAGGATCGATGTTCCATTAGGTAGGTTCTTTGGAATCTTTTTATGTAGCGCGGGATCATATTGCGCCAGCGGTATCATTTTTTTTGCAATCTTTAGGGATTCAGGATTCTCCCTCTGACGGCGTATAATTGAATTCTTGATTTCTTGTAGATATTTTTCCGCAATAGGCACCATCGGAGCCTGCTCGGCATATCTGGTAAGTAGTGGCTTAAGCTGTTCCGCCTCATCGGCATTGCTGGTATTTTTTGTCATCAGCACCGCCGATGCGGTGCCAAGGACTATGCCGATGCACAGCGCTGGCAGCCCTATTGAAAGCCACGGCGCCGTAGCTGGCTTTGGAGAAGAGGGCGTCGGGGTATATGAGGCCTCAACCTTGCTAATGGCGTCTTCGATGACCTCGGGGCTGGTGTCGCCCCGTCGGATTGCAGCATTTCTGGCAGCGGAATAGACAATCTCGCGATCCGATTTGGAGACAGCGTTGCGCTTTAAGAGTGCATCACGAATTGCTCGTTCGAAATGTTCGTTGTTCATCCACCCCACCGCCTTCTCGCCACCATTCTCCCGGCCGACCCCACCGGGAAGACCAGCGTCAGGCCGTACTCCGTACTCACATTGATCAGCTTGCATCATGCAAGGCACATCGGAAAGCGACCTACCAGCCATCGAGCATAACGTCGAGGCCAAAGCGATGGTTCAAACGCTGGATACCAAGCGACGGGCGCCCATCATCCGCCGCGTCATGCCGCTCCGCTGTGCGGTCGGCTGAGACAAAACTTGTGTGGATACAAATTGCGATCAACTCCGATCCACGTTAATAGGACGGGGTCAGCCCTTCGGGAGGGGGGCGCTTCATCGAGGTGAGCTGTGCAGATGAACAAGCAGTCCTTAGGCGATATAGAAAGCGCCTCCCCCCTTTCACGAGCAAATTTCCAACAGGACTCCACGGCGCTGCCGCAAGGCTCGAAGCGGCGTAAGAAGCTGCTCCTCATTGGAAACGGGCCGTCTACGCGCCGTTTGGCCGAATATGGATTCCACCGGATTCCTGAGGATTTTGATACCTTCGGCATGGGAGCAGCCTATCGCTATTTCCATCTTATCGGCTGGTGGCCTACCTACTATGCTTGGTGCGATAAGAAGGTCGTTCACTCCCACCGCGACGCCTTAACAAAGCTGATTAACAATCCAGGCATACCGACTAGGCGTTTCTTTTTCTCGCTTCCGCTCTCCACGCATGAGCGTTTCGAACAGGTGCCACACAGCTCTACTGGAGATTTCTGCTTCAAGAAGGCCCTTGAGCTCGGTTATGAGGAAATCTATCTCATAGGCGTCGAAGGGAATTATGTCGAAGAAGTTGCCAATTCTCGACGGATTAATAAAGCCGAGATTTCAGAATTACGCAAGGCAATTCCTGGGCTAGGTAAGGCTAGCCTAGTTGGAATTCGTGTAATAGATAGTACTATTTTTCATACAGATAACTACTTTTTCCCATGGTATCAGATGGCAGGGGATATATATTCCCTTCCAAAGGCCCACCTCCATAGAAGTTTTTGGGAAAAATGCCGAGATGACGCCTTTGATGCTGGAGTATCTGTGGTTAATTTGAGTAACCAATCCTTGTTGAAGGGGTTCGAAAGTGCTGATTTAACCGGAGTTTTTCATAAAGAAGGTGACATCAAGTCCATTGCTAACTTGGAGTTTGTGACGCCAGATTCTTCGACTAACGTTGCACTGATTGCGTTTCCGACGTTGCGAACCGATGCAGAGCGTGGTTTTTGGGAGGGGGTCCGCGGCCAATTGGCCGCGCGAGGATATCGTCCAGTTATTCTTTCATATTTTCTTAACGATTTGGCTTCCAATCAGCGCATTGAAGGAGTCGATCAATATTTCATCGCTATCGCTCCTCGGGATGTTGTGGGGGCTTGGGGGGATGAGCAGAATGCGCCAAACCTCAATTCGGCCCTGCAGTCGTTAGCCGGATACGGGGCGGTTCGAGCGTATTTTCGTAGTGACGCCGATAGATTTGAAGAGGCAACCGCAGTTGCACTTCACCTCGGAAGCACAGGCATCGCTCGATCCCTGTCTATGGCCCTCGACACGTTAAAGCCGGCTGTCATTGCGCTCACTAATGATACGCACCAAGTGCCGGTTCTTGTCGAGGAAATAGCGCGTCAGCGCAGTATACCTCTTTTCCACGTAGAACGTTCGCCACTGATAACGAACTGGATTGAGAAGGACGGCTTCTACGCCGAGGCGGAAGCATGGTCCACTCCCAACTCATGGGAGCACGATCCGTCATTGGACGATATTGGTGCCAAAGTGATGGAGGCCGTTGCCGACAACCCAGCTATGCACCGTGCTGGCCAGTCAGACGAACAAGCAGTCTCCAGCGGACTGCCGGACGTGGGATCCTCACCTACGATTTTGATCGCAATGGACGCGGTGCTCAACACCGGATGGGCGATTCCCGGACATCCTAAGCGGGCTTTGAACTATCCACTTTTCCACACACCTGAGCAGGCGGTCCGCGCCATTGTGAGCGCGGCGGCACAGATTGGCGCAAAGGTTGTGCTCAAGCCGCATCCGCAAAGCTTTCCTTTTGATACAGTTACCGAGGTGGAAGGCGCCACAGTTTACCAGGGCGCTATCGAAGAAGCGCTGGAGAAGGCCGACATTGTGGTCTGCTTCCTCACTAAAGTCGCGTTTGCCGCGATAGCGCAACGCAAGAAGGTTGTGACACTCGCGCCCAACATAGCGGCCCTCAGTGGCGCTGTCTTCCACTGTGAGACGGAAAGCGAAATTGCAGCCGCGTTTCGAAAAGCTCTCGACCATGTGTGGAGCGAAGAGGATGAAACGCGTGTGCGGCGTTTCTTCGGTTGGCTGCAACGGGACTATTTCGTCTCCAACGACCTTTCAAATCCGGGTGCAAAAAAGTTTATCGATCGTTATTTCCCTCCGCGCGAAAGTAGCCATCTTACAGCCGGGGAGAGCGATACAAAAAGCCGCATGGGGAAAATACCCGCCATTTTCCCACGTGTTGAGTCGATTGATCCGGCGGGCACTGGGGAGCGAACTGAAAGCATGCTCTACGGCCCGTTCGCCCGCGCCGATGATTTCCGACTGGACGAAGTGGATATCGTTCTAAATCTGTTTCGTACGGGCGTACTGACTCCCGAACGAGAGCGTGGCATGATGATTGATGTTGGCGCCTGCAAGGGTGGGGCCTTCACCGACTTCGCAAAGATGGGTTGGAGGGTGCATGCTTTCGAACCCAACCCCCCTATGCATTCCTACATTAAGAAAAGGATACGGCAGCTTTCCGGAGTTACGCTGAATCAGCTTGCTGTCAGCGAAAAGAGCGGCGAGGAGCTTCCCTTCTACACGTCGGAGGAAAGCATCGGCATCAGCTCGCTTTCCCCGTTCCGGGACACCCACAAGCCCACGGCGATCGTCAAGACCATCCGTCTCGATGAATACTTCGGAAAGGCTGGCATCGAGCACGCTGACTTCCTGAAGGTCGATACCGAGGGTTTCGACCTGATGGTTCTTAAGAGTCATGACTGGGAGAAAGTGCGACCGCAGGCAATCGTCTGCGAATTTGAGGACTTCAAGACGGACAAGCTCGGCTATAGCGTCGAGGATCTTGCACGGTTCTTAATGGAGCGTGGTTACAAGGTCTATGCAAGCGAATGGCACCCGATCACGCGTTATGGAGGAGGAGAGCATCGCTGGCGTGCGTTCCACAGATGGCAGGCGGGAGTGCTGCCCAAGAATTCGTGGGGCAACTTGGTCGCGTTTCGTGACCCGATAGACGAAGATGTCCTGCGTGATATTACTTGGCAGACGATTGAGACTGCCCGGCTTCGTCGCTTGGGCAAGGAGGCCGTCGTTGCATTGCGCGACAAGCATTCGCAGTTTGGTCCACCTGAGCCTGTTGCAGTTGTTGAAGTGGCATCTGGATCGGTTCTAGGTGCGACCCCTAGCCCAATGCCAATCGCCGCTAAAATAGCTGCAACGGAGACTAAAGAGACGCGCCCGGCGAAGGCCGCCGGGCTAGCCGAGGTACCTCGGGCGGCCTCGGCAACAGCCAACAAGCCAAAAACGCATCAGATCGCTGCAACCGTTTCGCCGCCGGTCGGCGATACCGTCCAGACAAAACCTAGAAGGGTTCCGCCGGCACCAAGCTTAGCTTCCGTTCTGCGTGCTAGCTACGGCGAACTAGCCGTTGGACTGAGCGAGAAAGCCCCTCCCTTGTTCAGGATCGGCCAAGCCGTCGTCTGGATTGTACGGGCAGCGAGGCGGCACAAGTTGACCACGGCAGCGCTGCTCGCCGTTTGCGGCGTGTTCGCGGCGCTCCCCTTTCTCCAGCCTCTCGCTTGGGATTGGCGCTTCACTCTCTGGGGCGTGGCTATTCTTCTGGCTTTAGCGGCGGCGATAGCTGCCCTTCTGCGCGAGGCTTTCCGACGCTTCTTGTTCGCCCAGGAGTTAATGATCGCCAGTCGCCTGAAATCGCTCCGTCACGCAAGCGACCGTAGTGCGCGGATACTGGAAAGAAAGCTTGTCGAGCAGAAGAATGATTTTGAAGGTCGCGCTGCGTTGATCGACGCTAAGGTGGCAAAGGCAGCGAAGATGATGCGGGCAGAACTCAGGGAGCTTGCCGCCAGCTCACAGAGCGGCATTAAGCGAATGCGCCGCGAGCACGAAACTCTCCGTGGTGAGATTGCCAAAGCTACAGACGACGCACAGACAGGGCACCGTACGCTCGAGGAGAAGCTAAAGGAGGCGATTGAGGTCGAGAGTGTAAACATCACGAGCTTCATCGAATCTGAAATTTCTGCAGTCGAGAATGCGCTTCAACAACTCGGTCGCGATATGAAGGTGTCTGATGAATTGTTGCGGCAGGCGCTAATGACAAAGATTGCGGAAGGCGACGCGTCTAGCGGAGCCGCGCTTGAAGCTTTGCACCACGAAATCGATCAAAGCCTGAGGAACGAACTAGACGCCTTTTCCAATGCCGCAAACGCCTCGGTGGAGGCTATACGCCATGATCTTGACCAATTTCACGGCGATTTCAACCATGTGCGCGACGAATTCAACTACGTGCGTGGAGACTTCGACTACCGCTTGAGGAGCCAATTGGAGGCCCTGCATAACGACCTTAACCAGTTCCGTGGCGAGTTCGAGGGGCATGCGAGTGCCACGAACCAGTCGCAGGAGACCCTACGCGCAGATATTCAGGCAGATATCCAGGCGGTGCGGCAAGGCATCGATCAGCGGCTGCACGCCGAGGTAGAAAGTTACGCTGGTCAGTTGCGCGAGTTGCTTATGGAGGAACTGACGCAACTGGTTGCGGTAAAGCTCGAGGAGGCAGGCGCCGCGTCTAGTGACACTTTACGGTCCGAAATTGAGTCGCTGCGTGAGAGCGTTGAGGAACGCTTCCGCATTGAACTCGAGAACTATGTGACGCAAGCGACCGGAGCACTCAAAGTGGAGATCGACGCCGTCGCTAATGTGGCAAAAAAGATCAGAAAGACGCTTGGCGCCAAGCAGGAAGAGGTTGCCCAGGCTGTAAGGAGAGGTGATACCGCCCTTAAGGCCGAGATCGGGGAGACGAGAAGGATCGCCGAGACGCAGGACAAGGTCGTGGCTAGATTGAAATCCGGTTTCGAACGGATGAAGTCGCAGCAAGGGCATTCGCTCGATGTGGTATCGGCCCTTCGGGCAATGCGCCCGCTGTGGTTTGGGGGGAGCGCGGTCGACACCCTTCTGCGGCAGCCAGAAATCGAGCATGGGCATGCGCTCTTGATGGCGGTCTTGGCCGACGAGGAACGTGCGCAACCCGGCCTGCTCTTCGACAAGACCCTGATCGAAATAGGTACCACGCGAGAGCGTGACCCAATTCAGAAATCAACCGAAAAGCTTGCGATATTCACCGCGATGACGGGTATGCGGTTCATCACTGTCGACGTGGATCCGCTGAACACAGAACACGCTGAAAAAACGCTTCGCTATCTCAATCCTGTCGCACAGGCAACGACCGCAAAAGGCGAAGACTATCTGGCGCTTCATCCGGGATCGCTCGATTTCATATACCTTGACGCCTTCGATTTCGATCATGGCAACCATTCCGAGCAGCGTCAGGAGCGTTACAAGGCATTGCTCCGCACCGAGATCAATGACCTTGCATGTTGGAGGATGCACGAAGCGTGCGCAGAGATCATCGTCGCCAGAATGCGGCAAGGAGGCATTGTTGTGCTCGATGATACATGGGCGGATGTGGATGGCGGCTATGCCGGCAAAGGCAAACTTGCAATACCGCTGCTACTCGAAAGAGGCTTCGAGATCGTGGCTAAGAACCGTACTGCTATCGCATTGAAGCGTTTAGCAAAGGAATCGGATGGTCCGATAGAAAAACTGTCGGCTGAAGCCAAGCCTGCATCTCAAGAACGTCGTGTCAGCCGGCGGGTCTATGGGGAAGGGCGAAAAGGCGTTTCCCGCAGTAAAAAGGTGTAAAGTATATTCGTAGTTTCGCAAGCGATGTTCTCAGGCCACGGCCTTAAGCTCGGGAGCGGCGATGAAGGCCTAGGGCAGAAGCTCGTCGATCTCGTTGTTTGGGTGGCCGTTGACGATCCTGGCGAGCACGTCGGCGAGGTAGCTGAGCGGCTCGACGTCGTCCAGCTTGCACATCTCGATCAGCGAAGCGACGACGGCCCAGTGCTCGGCGCCGCCGTGAGAGCCCGCGAAGGGCGTTCTTTCGGTCGAGCGCGATCGGGCGTATCGATCGCTCGACGGTATTGGAGTCGAGCTCGATTGCGGCCGTCGTCGAGGAAGCGCGAGAGTCTCTCCCAACGTGACAGCGTATAACGGATCGACGCCCTTCTGCTCGCCGTGGCGGGCATTGAGGTAGAGTGCCAGCGCAACGGCAGCGATCAGCGCCAGCCAGACCCAGCCCGGCACCTCCCACAGCATGTCCTTCACGGGCTTGGTCTGCCCCCTGAAAAGTGGTCCTCCCTGAAGTAGGTTATTGAGCCGTTGGAGAGGACGTTTGAATGCCCCAGAAGAAGCATAAGCCCGAAGAGATCGTCGCGAAGCTGCGCCAGGTCG
>Ga0182743_1003185_pt1 | contig 13499 bp, 13 predicted proteins | sample eDN3rd30CKraftOP_FD_128522 | JGI IMG/M metagenome (GOLD analysis project Ga0182743, IMG submission 128522) | Enriched Organic Plus compost microbial communities from Emeryville, California, USA - eDNA 3rd pass 30_C Kraft OP (version 2) (version 2) ... | reverse complement strand
GGCCGGGCGCACCGAGCTCCTGTGGACGCTCATGACCCGCACCGGCTACCAGAACAGCCAGATGGGCATGGCCAACGCCATGGGCTACATCTCGATCCTGCTCTCGATCGTCTTCACCTTCTATTTCTACCGCAAGCTGGTGGCTGCGCGGACCTTCATGGGAGGCGCGCAATGAGCCGGCAGAGAACAATCGAAAAGCCGTGGCAGCGCTGGCTGATCCGACTGGGCGTGTTGGTGGCCATGGTGATCTTGTGCGTGCCCGGCGTCTGGGTCGTGCTCACCGCCTTCCGCCCCAATATCGAAATCCTGGCGCGCCCGGCGGTGTGGATCCCCAAGGAGCTCACGCTCAACAACTTCAAGGGTATCTTCGGCCTCCTCGATACACAGCAGGGGCTGCCGGTCGCCCAGTACTTCATCAACTCGATCGTCATCTCGGTGACCTCGACGGTCGTGGCCATCGTCATCGGCATGGCCGGCGGCTACGCCTTTGCGCGCTACAGGTTCAAGGGCAAGGGGGCGCTGTTCCTCGCCTTCATGCTGTCGCGCACCGTGCCGGGCGTGGCGCTCTCGCTGCCGCTCTTCATCCTCTGGGCGCGTGTCGGGCTCATCGACACCCCGTTCGGGCTGATCCTCGTCTACATGGCGGTCAACATCCCCTTCACCATCTGGCTCACGGACGGCTTCTTCCGGCAGATCCCGGTCGATCTTTCCGAAGCTGCCCAGATCGATGGCTGCACGCGCTGGCAGGCGTTCTGGAAGGTCGAGTTCCCGCTCGCCCGTTCGGGCCTCGCCTCGGCGGCGATCTTCGCCTTCCTCACCTCGTGGAACGAATATGCGCTGGCCAGCCAGCTCACCCGCACCACGGCGAGCAAGACCATGCCGGTGGGCCTGATGGATTTCACCGCCCAATTCACGGTGGACTGGACCGGCATGAGCGCCATGGCCGTGCTCATTATCATCCCGGCTCTCGTCCTCACTTTCATCGTCCAGAAACATCTGATCGCCGGCCTGACGTTCGGCGGCGTAAAGGGTTAGTCCAATGGCGGAAGTTCGCCTCCAAAAGGTCGTCAAGCGCTACGGGAACCTCGAGATCGTGCATGGCATCGATCTCGACATCGCCCACAACGAGTTCGTGGTCCTGGTCGGCCCCTCGGGCTGCGGCAAGTCGACGACGCTGCGCATGGTGGCCGGGCTCGAGGAAATCTCGGGCGGCACCATCTCGATCGGGGACCGCGTGGTCAACGACCTGCCGCCGCGCTCGCGCAACATCTCGATGGTGTTCCAGTCCTACGCGCTCTACCCGCACATGACGGTCAAGGAGAATCTCGGCTTCGGGCTCAAGATCGCCAAGGCCCCGGAAGCCGAGATCGAAAAGCGGGTGGCCGAGGCCGCCGAGATCCTGGGGCTCGGTCCCTATCTCGACCGCCTGCCGGCCAATCTTTCGGGCGGCCAGCGCCAGCGCGTGGCCATGGGCCGCGCCATCGTGCGCAACCCGGACGTCTTTCTCTTTGACGAACCGCTCTCGAACCTGGACGCCAAGCTGCGCGGCCAGATGCGGGTGGAAATCAAGAAGCTCCACCAGCGCGTCAAGACCACGGTCATCTACGTGACCCACGACCAGGTCGAGGCGATGACGCTGGCCGACCGCATCGTCATCATGCGAGACGGCAATGTCGAGCAGGTGGGCACGCCCTCCGAAGTTTTCGAGAAGCCGGTCAACACGTTCGTGGCCGGCTTCATCGGCTCCCCGCCGATGAACCAGCTTGATGCGGTGGTCGCCGATGGCGGCGCCAGGCTGGGCGACGGCACGATCGTGCCGCTGCCGGAGGGCCTCGCCGTCACGGCCGGCCAGGAAGTCGTCGTCGGCTTCCGCCCCGAAAGCTTTGCGCCCAAGGGCCATGCGCTCCACGACGAATCGCGCACGGTAAATGTCCGCCGCCCGGTGCTGATCGCCGAGCCGCTGGGGACAGAGACCATCCTCTTCACCGAGCTCGGGGGCAAGGAAGTGCAGGGCAAGATGCTCAATCCGCGCCATGTGGCCTCGGGCGAGGTTCTGGATTTCACCCTCGATCTCACGCGGCTGCATGTCTTCGACAAGGCGTCGGGAAAGACCCTGAGGTCGTGATGGCAGCTTTCGCGAAACTGGCACCCCCCTCCCTGTCCCTCCCCCGCAAGGGGGTGAGCCGCAAGCTCCGCGCGGTTTGCCCACCCCCACCCTCGATCCCTCCCCACAGGGGGGAGGGAGGCTCTGGGGGAGAATCGCGCCAGCAGGTTTCCCTCCCCCTGGTGGGGAGGGAACAAGGGTGGGGGGACAACCACACCCTCGGAGCCCGCCATGGCTAAGATCACCCGCGTCGAACTGCTGATGGTCGACCTGAAGCCGAAGGTGAAGCGGGTCGACGCCATTCAGTCCTTCGTCTCCCAGGAGACGCCGATGGTGCGCATCACCGATGCCGATGGCGCGGTGGGCGTGGGCTACAGCTACACCATCGGCACCGGCGGCATGTCGGTGATGAAGCTTTTGGAACTGACCCTGGCGCCTGCCATCATCGGCCGCGACGCCTACGACATCGAAAAGATTTGGCGCGATCTGCTGTTCCTGACCCATGCCACGACCGTGGGGGCGATTACCGCCATCGCCATGGCGGCCATCGATACGGCGCTCTGGGACCTCAAGGCCAAAAAACTGGGGCTGCCGCTGCATATCCTCGCGGGCGGTGCCCAGAAGGAAATTCCGCTCTACACGACCGAAGGCGGCTGGCTGCACCTCGAGCAATCGGCCCTGGTGGAAGACGCGCTGCGCGCCAAGGCCGATGGCTTTGCCGGCGCCAAGCTCAAGGTCGGCCGGCCCATCCACGAGGACGTCAGGCGCATCGCCGCCGTCCGCGAGGCTGTCGGCCCCGGCTTCGAGATTTTCACCGACGCCAACCAGGCCTTTGCCGTGGACGAGGCCATCCGCCGGGCGCGGGCCTATGAGCCGCTCGATATCGGCTGGCTGGAAGAGCCGCTGCCGGCCGACGACATCGAGGGCCACAAGCGGCTGGTCGAGCATACGAGCCTGCCCATCGCGGTGGGCGAGAGCCTCTACTCGCACCTGCATTTCCGCGAATATCTCGAACGCCATGCCTGCTCGATCGTGCAGGTGGACGTCGGCCGCATCGGGGGCATCACGCCCTGGCTCAAGGTCGCGCACATGGCCGAGTGCTTCAACATCGCCGTCTGCCCGCATTTCCTGATGGAACTGCACGTTTCGCTCTGCGCCGCAGTGCCGAATGCCCGCTGGGTGGAATACATTCCGCAACTCGACGACTTGACCTCCGCGCGAATGACCATTCGAGATGGCAAGGCGATACCCAGCGACGCGCCGGGCCTCGGCATCGCCTGGGATTTCGAGGCGATCGACAGGCTCGCCGTCGAAGGGTCGCGGGTTTCTATTTCTTAAGGGGCGGGAGCTTCAGCATGGCCGATCTCAACGGCAAAATCGTCTTCATCACCGCGGCGGCGCAGGGCATCGGCCGCGCCTCCGTCGAGGCTTTCGCCAGGGCCGGCGCCAGGGTCGTCGCCACCGACATCAATGCGGACAAGCTCAGGGAGCTCGATGGGCTGGCCGGCGTCACCACGTGCGTGCTCAACGTGCTCGATGCCGAGGCCGTCACTGCCGCCGTCGCCGAGATCGGCCGCATCGACGTGCTCTTCAACTGCGCCGGCGTCGTCCATAACGGCACCGTGCTCGAAATGAGCGAGAAGGACCTCGAATTCGCCTTCGACCTCAATGTCTGGGCGCAGGTGCGCACCATCAAGGCCATCCTGCCCGGCATGCTCGAACGCGGCGACGGCGCGATCGTCAACATGGCGACGGTGGCCTCCTCGGTGAAGGGCGTGCCGAACCGGGCCGCCTATTCGATCTCCAAGGCCGCCGTCATCGGCCTCACCAAGTCGGTGGCCGCCGACTACGTGACCAAGGGCATCCGCTGCAACGCCATCGCCCCGGGCACCGTTGACAGCCCCTCGCTCCACGAGCGCTGGAGGGCGACCGGCGATTTCGAAGCCGCCCGCGCAGCCTTCATCGCGCGCCAGCCCATCGGGCGCATCGGCAAGCCCGAGGAAGTGGCGGACCTGGCCGTCTACCTCGCCGGCGCCACCTACACGACCGGTCAGGTCCACGTCATCGACGGCGGCTGGACCGGCTGATTGCTTTTCGTTTGCGGAACCTCGTTCGATGACCAAGATTACCGGCCTCAAGACCTTTGACCTGCGCTTTCCGACCTCCCAGTCGCTGGATGGGTCGGACGCCATGAACCCCGATCCCGATTATTCGGCGGCCTATGTGGTGCTCGACACCGACGGTCCGCACGAGGGGCACGGGCTGACCTTCACCATCGGGCGCGGCAACGAAGTGGTGTGCGCGGCCATCAGGGCGCTCGAGGACCGGGTGACAGGGCTCGACCTCGACTGGATCGCCGAAAATCCGGGCCGCTTCTGGCGGCATGTGACCGGCGACAGCCAGCTGCGCTGGATCGGCCCGGACAAGGGCGCGATGCACCTGGCCACCGGCGCGGTGGTCAACGCGGTCTGGGATCTGCTCGCCAAGGATGCGGGCAAACCCGTCTGGCAATTCGTCGCCGACATGACGCCCGAGCAATTGGTCTCGATCGTCGACTTCCGCTACCTCACCGATGCCATCACCCCCGAGGAGGCCCTCGAAATCTTCCGCAAGGCGGAAACCGGCAAGGCCGAGCGCATCGAAAGGCTCAAGGCCGAGGGCTATCCCTGCTACACCACGTCGGCGGGCTGGCTGGGCTATTCGAACGAAAAGCTGACGCGCCTCGCCACCGAGGCGGTGGACGCCGGGTTCAACCACATCAAGATGAAGGTCGGGCGCGACCTCGACGACGACATCCGCAGGCTCGAAATCGTGCGCTCCATCATGGGGCCGGACCGCTACCTGATGATCGACGCCAACCAGGTGTGGGAAGTCGACCAGGCCATCGACTGGGTGCGCGAACTCAAGCGCTTCAACCCCTATTTCATCGAAGAACCGACCAGCCCCGACGATATCGAGGGCCACCGCAAGATCCGCCAATCCATCGCCCCTGTACGGGTGGCGACCGGCGAAATGTGCCAGAACCGCATCATCTTCAAGCAATTCATCACCCGTGGCGCCATCGACATCGTCCAGATCGACGCCTGCCGCATCGGGGGGCTCAACGAAGTGCTCTCGGTGCTGCTGATGGCGGCCAAGTACAAGCTCCCGGTCTGGCCGCATGCGGGCGGCGTCGGCCTTTGTGAATACGTCCAGCACCTCTCGATGATCGATTATCTGGTCGTTTCGGGGACCAAAGAGGGGCGTGTGATCGAGTTCGTGGACCATCTCCACGAGCACTTCATCGAACCCTGCGACATCCGCAACGCCGCCTACATGCCGCCCACGCTGCCGGGCTTCTCCATCCAGATGAAGCCCGAATCGATCCTCGAGCACGTGTTCGAAGGGTAAGCGGGCGCATCTCCAACCTCACTTCCCCGGCGTTGTCGGGAAAGTGAGGCGGAGTTCGCTAGCTCTCCGAAATCCGCATCTCCCGCACCTTCCCGTCATCGAGCGTGAAGGTGAATTTGCTCGTTCCCGAAAAGAAGCTGCTCTGCCAGTCCGTCATCACTTCCACCCTTTGGGGTGACACGGACAGCACCTTGGTGATGGTCAGCGTGCCCTTGGCTCCGATCAGCTCCTTGTCGCTCCAGCCGTGGATGGCGGCGTGGCCGGAAAAGCGCCGGCCCCAGTCTTCGACGACGCCATCTTCCGGGAAGAAGGCGAGAAAGGCGTCGGTGTCACCGCGGTTTATGGCCTGGCGAAGGCTTTCGATCGCTGTGGGCAGGGTTGGGTCAGCCATGTTTTGCACCTAATTGCCGGTAGAGTGACGCATGGACGATTGGCGGGAAGTCGATGCGACACAAGCCAAATTTGTTCGATGCCTTTGGCGCTATCGCTTGCGCGGCAGCCGCCGAATCCTCATTTTCGTTTTCTTGACCACACACGGCGCCCGGGCGGGCGCCGCCGGAGACCTGTTGAATGCCCCATGATACGCCCCTGATCACCACGATCGTCGTTGCGTTCGTCCTGGCGTTCATCTTCGGCTCGATTGCCAACCGGCTGCGGTTACCGCCCCTCATCGGATATCTGTTTGCCGGTATCCTGGTCGGGCCGTCCTCGCCGGGCTTCGTGGCCGATATCTCGATCGCCAACCAGTTGGCCGAGATCGGCGTGATCCTGCTGATGTTCGGCGTGGGGCTGCACTTTTCGCTCAAGGACCTGATGACGGTCAAAACCCTGGCCATCCCCGGGGCACTGGTTCAGATCGCCTTCGCGACCCTCCTGGGTGTGGGCCTCGCCCTCTTGCTGGGCTGGGGCGTCGGCGCCGGCATCGTACTGGGCCTGGCGCTGTCGGTCGCCTCCACCGTCGTGCTCCTCAAGACCATGCAGGATCGCCGCCTCATCGACACCGAGCGCGGCAAGCTGGCCATCGGCTGGCTGATCGTGGAAGACCTGGCGATGATCCTCGCCCTGGTGCTCATCCCGGCGCTGGCCCCGATCCTGGGTGGCGACACCGCGCCGGTGCCGCACGATTCCTTCGTTTCGCTGGCCGAACGGCTGACCGGCGCCGATATCGGGGTGGTCGGCATCATCGCGATCACCATCATCAAGGTGGCCGCGTTCGTCGGTTTCATGCTGGTCGTGGGGCGGCGCGTCATTCCCTGGATGCTCCATGCCGTCGCCCATACCGGCAATCGCGAACTCTTCCGGCTCGCCGTTCTCGCCATCGCGCTCGGCGTGGCGCTCGGCGCTGCCTACCTCTTCGGGGTTTCCCTGGCGCTGGGCGCGTTCTTTGCCGGCATGATCCTTTCGGAGAGCGAATTGTCCCAGCGCGCCGCCAACGAGACGCTGCCGCTGCGTGACGCGTTCGCGGTGCTGTTCTTCGTTTCGGTCGGCATGCTCGTCGATCCGATGGTCATCATCGAGAATCCCCTCCCGGTGCTGGGAGCGCTCTTCATCATCCTCATCGGCAAGTCGGTGGCGGCGTTCCTGATCGTGCTGGCGTTCCGCCGGCCGGTTTCGACGGCCCTCACCATCTCGGCGAGCCTCGCTCAGATCGGCGAATTTTCGTTCATCCTCGCCGCAATGGGCGTGTCGCTGCACATCCTGCCCGAGGAGGGGCGGGACCTGATCCTGGCCGGCGCCATGATCTCGATCATTCTCAATCCGTTGATGTTCTTCATCGCCGATCGTCTGCGCCCACGCCTCGAGGCCCGCGCCGCCTTGCGCCGTGGCGAGCCGGCAGGCGTTGAACCGGGCGTGTCGGCGCCGGTCGAGCCTTCGCTCGAGCCCACGGTGGAAGCAATCGCGAGCGTTGCCGCCGAAGAGCCCGTCATCGCACCGGAGCCTGACGACGTGCCGACGCCCACCACGCTTTCCGGCCATACGATACTGGTCGGTTTCGGCCGGGTCGGGTCGGTGATCGGGGAGGGCCTCAAGGCCGACGGGGAACCATTCCTCGTCATCGAGGATTCCGATAGCAGGATTGCGGAAGCCCGTGCTCTGGCCATCGAAGTCGTTGTGGGCAACGCCGCCAGTCCTGAAGTGCTGGCGCTCGCCAATGTGGAGGGCGCGCGGCGCCTTGTCATTGCGATGCGCAACTCCTTCGAGGCCGGGCAGGCGGTCGAGCAATGCCGCAAGCTCAATGCGGGGATCGACATAGTGGTGAGAGCGCATTCGCACGAGGAACAGGAGTATCTGACGCGAATGGGTGCCAACACGGTAATGATGGGCGAACGCGAGATCGGCCTGGGCATGCTGGCTTTCCTCGAGGGCAAGCGTCCCGAGGAAGCCGGCCCGGTCACTCCCGAGGAGCCCGAGACGAGCGGACCCAAGCTGGCTCCGGTGGAAAATTTCCTGACCAAGGCCATCGAACCCACGCTGGCCGGTGCCGCCGTGGCCGCACCGGCCGCGATTGCGGTGACCGAGGAAACCCTGGTCGACCTGCCAGCCCAATCGGTCGGGCCCGAACCGGTCGCGGCCGAGCCGTCGGTCGGTGAGGCGCTCGCGGTTGAGCCTGCGCTCGAAGAGGCGGCTTCGCCTTCTTCGCTGGAACCCGTAATCGTCGCGCCGGGCCCTCAAGAACCCGAGAGCGACGTGCCCGAGGTGATTATCCTGGGTCCGCCAGGCGACCCGGCCGAGCCAGTGCCGCCGCCGGAAACGCCGCCTGAACCCAAGCCCGAGCCGTCTCCCGAGCCGCTACCGGTACCGCCGGCTCCCGAACCCGAGCCCACCCCGGAGCCGGTCCCGCCTCCGTCCCCGGAACCGACACCGGCGCCCGAACCGGTGAAGCCGCCCGAGGAAGTGCCGGTGCCCGCCCCGACCGAGATTCCGCAGCCTCCGGCAGAACTCCCCACCGTGCCGCCCGCCGAGAGCGAGCCGACCCCGGTCGAGCTGCCTTCGGTCGACCCGAGCCCGCAGGAGTTGCCCGGAAACAATCCTGCCGAGATGGAAGCTCAGGAGCGCGAGGCGCAAGCCCAGGCGCCCGAGACCGAGCAGGAGGAGGGCGAGCCAGGGCCCGGCGAGGAGAAGCAGGACGACGAATCCTCGCGGACACCTTGAGCGGACTGACGAATTTATTGCTGCGCCTCTCACCGGCGCAGCAATAATGTGCTTTACTCGGGTCACGGCGCCAGGCGTCGCAAGGTTCTGTTGGCGATGATTTCTCAGAAGGCAAAGTATGCGCTCAGGGCGCTGGTCGCGTTGACCAGGGCGCCTCCGGGTGCGACGCGCATGATTTCCGAGATTTCGCGCGAGCAGGCCATCCCCAAGAAATTCCTCGAGCAGATCCTGCTCGAACTCAAGCGCGCCGGCATTGTCACCAGCCAGCGCGGGCGCACGGGCGGCTATGCCCTCCTCAAGACCCCGGGCGAGGTGACCTTCGGGGAGGTGCTGCGTCTCATCGACGGGCCGATCGCGCCGCTCCCCTGCCTCTCCAAGGTGTTCTACCGCCGCTGCGAGGATTGCCGCGAAGAGGAAAGCTGCGAAGTGCGCCATGTCTTCGCCAGGGTTGCCGAGGCGACGCGCGAGGTGCTCGACCGCACGACGCTCGCCGACGCGGTCCATGTCGAGCTCGAGACGCTCTAGACCGTCTCGATCAAACCGAAACGGATTGCTCTCTAGCTCGTCCGGCGGCGTGGTGCCCGGCGGACTTTTTCTGCGCATCGAGGGTTGGCAAGGAACTTTTTCTCCTTGTCGTCGGTTCGAGGGCAGGTGTCCGGCTTGTAAAAGCCTACCTATCCAGTAGGCTTTATTCGATCTTCACCGATAGGAGCCCTGGAGGACAGATGAAGACGACCGCTCGAATTCTCGCCTATGGCGGGCTGGCAGCCGCGCTGATCATCGGGTTTGCGGTCACGGCGCGTGCCGACGACCAGACCCTGCTCAACGTTTCCTACGATCCCACCCGCGAACTCTACCAGCAGTTCAACGACGCCTTTGCGGCGCACTGGAAGGAAACGACCGGCAATTCCGTCACCATCGACAACAGTCATGGCGGCTCGGGCAAGCAGGCCCAGGCCGTCATCGATGGGCTCGAAGCCGATGTCGTGACGCTGGCGCTCGAAAGCGACATCAACGCCATCGTCGAAAAATCCGGCCTCATCAAGTCGGACTGGCGTTCTCACTTCGAGAACAATTCCACCCCCTACACCTCCACGATCGTCTTCCTCGTGCGCAAGGGTAACCCCAAGGCGATCCAGGACTGGGGCGACCTGGTCAAGGACGGGGTCGAAGTCATCACGCCCAATCCCAAGACCTCGGGTGGCGCGCGCTGGAACTACCTCGCCGCCTGGGCCTGGGCCAACGACCAGTTCTCGGGCGATGAAGCCAGGATCGAGGATTACATCAAGGCGCTCTACCAGCACGTGCCGGTGCTCGATACCGGTGCGCGCGGCTCGACGGTCACCTTCGCCCAGAAGGAACTCGGCGACGTGCTGCTTGCCTGGGAGAACGAGGCCTATCTCGTGCTCGACGAATTCGGGGCGGACAATTTCGACATCGTCATCCCGCCGCAATCGATCAAGGCCGAGCCGCCGGTGGCAATCGTGGATGGCAATGTCGACAAGCACGGAACGCGCGAAGTGGCGCAGGCCTATCTCGAATATCTCTATTCGCCCGAGGGCCAGACCATCGCCGCCAGGAACCACTACCGGCCGTCCAAGCCCGAGCTGGTAACCGACCAGGCGCTGGTGCAAGCCTTCCCAACGATCAAGCTGGTCAGTATTGATGATCCTGTCTTTGGCGGCTGGAAGGTAGCTCAGCCCAAGCACTTCGGGGACGGTGGTATCTTTGACAAGCTCTACTCACCCGGCCAGTAACCGTGGGAACCAGCCCGCCCGGGCGGGCTGGTCCTTCGTCAAACCCAGCGTCATCCCGGGCTTCGGGCTCACCTTCGGATACACCCTTCTTTATCTTTCGATCATCGTCCTGATCCCCATAACGGCCTTGTTCTTCAAGGCCTTTTCGCTGCCGCCCGAGCGGTTGGTGGAAATCGCCACCGACCGGCGGACCCTGGCGGCGCTCTGGGTCAGCTTCGGGTCGTCGTTCATCGCGGCGGCGATCAATGTCGTCTTCGGGGTGATCGTGGCCTGGGTGCTGGTGCGCTATCGCTTTCCGGGGCGCCGGCTGCTCGACGCCATCGTCGACCTTCCTTTTGCGTTGCCCACGGCGGTGGCCGGCATTGCGCTGTCCACCCTCTATGCCCCCAAGGGGTGGGTGGGGTCGCTCTTCGCCCCAGCCGGCATCATCGGGCAGTTCTTCGCTCCCGGCAGCTGGTGGGCCAGCCAGTTCGGGGCGCTCAATATCAAGATCGCCTACACGCCGACCGGCATCACGCTCGCCCTCATCTTCATCGGCCTGCCCTTCGTGGTGCGCACCGTCCAGCCGATCCTGGAAGAATTCGAGCAGGAGCTCGAAGAGGCCGCCGCAACGCTCGGTGCAACCCGCTGGCAAACCATCACCCGGGTCATCCTGCCGCGCCTCACGCCGGCGGTTCTCACCGGCTTCGCGCTGGCCTTCGCACGGGCGGTGGGGGAATACGGCTCGGTCATCTTCATTGCCGGCAACATCCCCTACGTCTCCGAGATCGCACCCCTTCTCATCGTCATACGCCTGGAGGAATTCGACCAGCCTGCGGCATCGACCATTGCCGTGATCATGCTGGTCATCGCCTTTGCAATGTTGCTGGCGATCAACCTCATCCAGGCCTGGAGCCGCAGGAGGTATGGCGATGGTCTATGACAGCCGTCCCGCGCCGAGCGCACCCAACGTCCATGTGAGTGCGACCACCGAGCGGGCCTCGGTGCGCATGACCCTGATCGCACTCGCCGTCGCCTTCATGCTGCTGGTGCTGGTCCTGCCGCTGGTGCTGGTGTTTTCGGAAGCCTTCCGGAAGGGGGGCGAGTTCTTCCTCAAGTCGCTGACGCAGCGCGACGCAGTGGCGGCCATACAGCTCACGCTCCTGGTTGCGGCTATCGCGGTGCCACTCAACCTCGTCTTCGGCATCGCCGCCTCCTGGGCCATCGCCAAGTTCGAGTTCAAGGGCAAGGCCTTCCTTATCACCCTGGTCGACCTGCCGTTCTCGGTGTCTCCGGTGGTCTCGGGTCTCGTCTATGTGCTGCTGTTCGGGGCGCAGGGCCTGATCGGGCCCTGGCTCAAGGCCAACGATATCGAGATCATCTTCGCCGTGCCGGGCATCGTGCTCGCCACGATCTTCGTCACCTTTCCCTTCATCGCGCGCGAGCTCATTCCGCTGATGCAGGCGCAGGGCAATGGCGACGAAGAGGCAGCGCTCTCGCTCGGGGCCAATGGCTGGCAGGCGTTCTGGCACGTCACCCTCCCCAACATCAAATGGGGCCTGCTCTATGGCGTGCTGCTGTGCAACGCCCGCGCCATGGGCGAGTTCGGGGCGGTGTCCGTGGTCTCCGGCCACATTCGCGGCAAGACCACCACCATGCCGCTCCACATCGAGATCTTGTACAACGAATACAATTTCGCCGGTGCCTTCGCGGTGGCCTCGCTGCTCGCGCTCCTGGCCCTCGTCACCCTCGTCCTCAAGACTGTCCTCGAGTTGCGCTTCGGCGACGAACTCGCCGCGACCCGGCGACACTAAAGGCAAGACATGGAAGATATCTCGGTCCGCCACGTCCGTAAGGAATTCTCGCGCTACCCGGCGCTGCACGATGTGTCGCTCGACATTGAAGGCGGCGAGCTCATCGCGCTGCTGGGGCCGTCCGGCTCGGGCAAGACGACGCTGCTGCGTCTGATTGCCGGTCTCGAATCACCGACGGCCGGCCAGATCTTCTTTGGCGAGGAGGATGCGTCCGCAAAATCCGTGCAGGACCGCAATGTCGGCTTTGTGTTCCAGGCCTATGCGCTCTTCCGCAACATGACGGTGCTCGACAATATCTCGTTCGGCCTGCGCGTGCGGCCGCGCCAGACCCGCCCGCCCAAGGAAGAAATCCGCAAACGGGCCATGGAACTGCTCGAACTCGTCCAGCTCGGCGGGCTCGAAAAGCGCTATCCCCAGCAGCTTTCCGGGGGGCAGCGTCAGCGCGTGGCCCTGGCGAGGGCGCTGGCCATCGAGCCGCGAGTGCTGCTGCTGGACGAGCCGTTCGGCGCGCTCGACGCCCAGGTGCGCAAGGAACTGCGCAAATGGCTGCGTGAAATCCACGACCGGACCGGCCACACCACCGTCTTCGTCACCCATGACCAGGAAGAGGCGCTCGAACTGGCCGACAGGCTTGTGGTCATGAGCCAGGGGCGAATCGAACAGGTCGGGACGCCCGACGAGGTCTATGACCGGCCCAATTCGCCCTTCGTCTTTTCCTTCATCGGCGAATCAAGCGCCTTGCCGGTAACGGTCGAAAACAAGCAGCTCTGGGTTGGGGGCAGGGCCATCGGTCTGGCCGCGCCCGAGGCGCCAGAAGGGGTGGCGCGGCTCTATTTCCGCCCGCACGATGTCGAACTGGTGGAAGGGCAGGCCTGCCTTGCCGGGGTTGTCGTCGCCAGTCGCCGCGTTGGCGGCACGCGGCGGGTGGAGCTTGAAATCGGCGGTGATCAGGGGCTGGTCGAGATCGACCTGCCGTTCGATCATCCGGCCGGCGAAAAGAGCCGCATCGCCTTCCGGCCCAAGCGCTGGCAATTGTTCCCCGTGGCCGCGGCCGCCGGTTAGGTTTCTCCACGGCGCGGCAAACTCGGTTGCCTCGTCTCGCGGTAATTTGAGGAGTCTTAACTCCCAGCCGCTAGCTTGGGTGCTTTCCAAGCCCAAGCGTTGCGGCCGATGATAATTACTTGTCCCCATTGCCAGACTCGCTACCAGATCGCTCTGGAGACCATTGGGTCGGCCGGCCGCAAGGTGCAGTGCGCCAATTGCGGCGAGGCCTGGCAGGCGATGCCCGAATTCCCCAAGCCG
>Ga0182743_1003181_pt1 | contig 13516 bp, 16 predicted proteins | sample eDN3rd30CKraftOP_FD_128522 | JGI IMG/M metagenome (GOLD analysis project Ga0182743, IMG submission 128522) | Enriched Organic Plus compost microbial communities from Emeryville, California, USA - eDNA 3rd pass 30_C Kraft OP (version 2) (version 2) ... | reverse complement strand
TTTCCCCGGTTTACCCCGGGCGCGCCCATAGACTGGCGCCACGCTGGCCCCGAGGAGGTACGCCATGGCTGATGAACGACGTGACCCGGCCCCGCACGACGCCGACGAGACGCCGCCCGTCGATGCGCCGCCGCACACGACCGAGCCCGTCGCGGACGACGGCGCGAGCACGACGCGCACCGACGCGACCGACACGGCGAGCGCCGCGCCGGCGAGCGCGACCGACACGAACGAGTCGAAGCCCGACTACGGGTCGATGGGCTACCCCGAGGTCGTCGAGGCCGAGATCGTCGAGACCGAGACGGTCGTCGTCGACGAGCCCGAGGATCGCACCGACGCGACCGAGACGGCGCCCGCCGCACCCGCCGGCGCCGAGGCGACGAGCGCGTCGACGGCGACGCCCCAGGTCGTGTACGTCCAGACGCCGCTCCCGCCGAAGAAGGCCGGCAACCGCGGCGTCGGCACGCTCCTCGCGCTCCTCGCGACGCTCGTCTTCGCGATCGTGCTCGCGCTCGGCACGCTCGTGCTCGGGCTCGTGACCGGCGAGCAGGCGTCGGTCGCGTTCCTCGCGAACATCAAGTTCTGGCTCCCCGTCATCGTCTTCGGGATCGCCTTCATCCTCCTCGTGCTCGTCGTCAATCGGGCGTCTTGGTGGGCGTACATCCTCGGGAGCCTCGTCGTCGCCGCGGCCGTGTACTTCGGCACGATCGGCCTCGGCTCGCTCATCGACTGGCTCGTCCTGCGCGAGACGACGACGTTCGCCGACGCCGCGCTCAGCCCGTTCGTGATCCTCGCGACGCTTCTCGCGCGCGAGGTCGCGATGTGGTTCGGTGCCGCGATCGCCCGGCGCGGTCGCCGCGTCAAGGAGCGGAACGCCGAGGCGCGCGCCGCATTCGACCGCGAGCTCGCGGAGCACCGCGCGCGGTACTCGAACGCGACGTAGCCGCGGATTCCTCGGAGGGAGGAGGATCGGCCGCGGGGAGGAATCCCGGGCGGCGGGCCTCCTCCCTCCGCCGCATCCTCCGCCCTTCGCGTCGCCCTCCCCAAGCGCGCCTCGGCGCGCGCGATCCACAAGGGGCCGCTCGGGGCGGCACCCGCTCGGTCCCTCGGCGACACTCGGCGCATGGAACTCGCCGCTTGGATCGACGCGCGCGGCGGCATCGCGCACCGCAGCGAGGCGCGGGACGCCGGCTTCCGTCTTCACCGGCTCACGAGTCCCGTGATCCCGATCGGGCGCTTCTGGCTCGCGACGAGCGCCGTGCCCGTCGACCTCGCGATGGCGGCGACCCACCATGCGCGGCTCGCGTGCGTGTCCGCGGCCAAGCACCTCGGTCTCGCGCTGCGCGACGAACCGGGCGAGCGGCACGTCTGGCTGCCTCCGCATTCGAAGCATCCGTGTCCGGCCGGCATGCGCTGCCACCGGTCGCTCCCGATCGTCCCGCCCACACGACACGGCCTCGTCGAGTCGCTCCCCGACGTCCTCGCGCACGTCGCCGAATGCCTGCCCCGCGTCGACGCGCTCGTCGTGTGGGAATCGGCCGTGCACGCGCGGCTCGTCACGCCCGCCGAGCTCTCCCGAATCCGGTGGCGCGGTGAGCGGTCGCGGCGACTCGCGACGCTCGCGGGCGACCGCTCGGACTCGCTCCTCGAGACGGTCCTCGCCGACGCCCTCCGCGAAGCGCGCGTCCCGTTCCGCCAGCAGGTGCGGCTGCTCGGGCACGCGGTCGACTTCCTCGTCGGGGAGCGGCTCGTCGTCCAGGTCGACGGCTTCGCGTACCACGCCTCGAGCGCGCAGCGCGGACGCGACGTCGAGCACGACGCGCGGCTCCTGCTCGACGGGCACCCCGTCCTGCGGTTCGACGCGGACGACGTCCTCCGCGAGACGAGGGCCACGGTCGATCGGATTCGACGCGCCCTCGCGCAAGGCCTCCACCTCGCGGGGCGGAGGGCCGGCCGAGAGGAGTAGCCTTGCGGGCAAGGACTCCTCCCTTCGCGCGATGCTCCTCCCCTCGGGGTCGGGGGCGGCCGGGGTCGGGCCGGGGTCGGGCCGGGATCGGGGACGCGAGGCGGCCCGAGCCCGCGCGAGCGCGTTTGACCCCGCGAGCCGCCGACACTACGATTGATCGGGTGCGCCTACGGCGCGCTTGCGTCGTGTCTGCATGACGCGGCGTGACGCCGGCACATCGACAAGGGAGCCTCGCGCGTCCCCCACGGCATACCCGCCAGCTGAGGCGCGACATTCGTCGCGTCGGCGGGTCCTGCGATTCCGAACAGTCGCGCTGTCACCGTGCAGCAACCAACAGAGAGAAGAAGAGTGCCAACTATTCAGCAGCTGGTGCGCAAGGGCCGCTCGCCGAAGGTCACGAAGACCAAGGCGCCGGCGCTCCGCCAGAACCCGCAGCAGCGCGGCACATGCACGCGCGTCTACACGACGACCCCGAAGAAGCCGAACTCCGCGCTCCGCAAGGTCGCGCGCGTCAAGCTCTCGAACGGGACCGAGGTCACCGCCTACATCCCCGGCGAGGGTCACAACCTCCAGGAGCACTCGATGGTGCTCGTCCGCGGCGGCCGCGTCAAGGACCTCCCGGGCGTCCGCTACAAGATCGTGCGCGGCGCGCTCGACACGCAGGCCGTGAAGAACCGCAAGCAGGCGCGCAGCCGCTACGGCGCGAAGATGGAGAAGAAGTAATGCCGCGCAAGGGACCAGCGCCGAAGCGCCCCGTCGTCGCCGACCCGGTCTACAACTCCCCGGTCGTCAGCCAGCTCGTCAACAAGATCCTCCTCGACGGCAAGAAGGACCTCGCGCAGCGCATCGTCTACGGCGCGCTCGCCTCGGTCGAGGCGAAGTCGTCGCAGGACCCGGTCGCCGTCCTCAAGAAGGCGCTCGACAACATCCGCCCGACGATCGAGGTCAAGTCGCGCCGCGTCGGCGGCTCGACGTACCAGGTCCCGGTCGAGGTGAAGCCGCACCGCGCGAACACGCTCGCGCTGCGCTGGCTCGTGAGCTACGCGAAGGGTCGTCGTGAGAAGACGATGACCGAGCGCCTGACGAACGAGATCCTCGACGCCTCGAACGGCCTCGGCGCCGCGGTCAAGCGCCGCGAGGACACGCACAAGATGGCCGAGAGCAACAGGGCGTTCGCGCACTACCGCTGGTGAGCCCCGCTCACCTGCGGTAGCGGCCGCCCTCGCCGGCGGCCCGGCGAGTGCCCCGCCAGGGCTCCGGCCCGGCGGTGCCGGAACTCAACCACAGCACGTCAAGAACGATAGGAACCCAGTGGCACAAGAAGTGCTCACCGACCTCAAGAAGGTCCGCAACTTCGGCATCATGGCGCACATCGACGCCGGCAAGACGACGACGACCGAGCGGATCCTCTTCTACACGGGCGTCAACCACAAGATCGGTGAGGTGCACGATGGCGCCGCCACGATGGACTGGATGGCGCAGGAGCAGGAGCGCGGCATCACGATCACGTCCGCCGCGACGACGTGCTTCTGGGACGGCATCCAGCTGAACATCATCGACACCCCCGGCCACGTCGACTTCACGGTCGAGGTCGAGCGCAACCTCCGCGTCCTCGACGGCGCGGTCGCGGTGTTCGACGGCAAGGAGGGCGTCGAGCCCCAGTCCGAGACGGTGTGGCGCCAGGCCGACAAGTACGACGTCCCGCGCATCTGCTTCGTCAACAAGATGGACAAGCTCGGCGCCGACTTCTACTTCACGGTCGACACGATCATCAAGCGCCTCGGCGCGAAGCCGCTCGTGCTGCAGCTCCCGATCGGCGCGGAGAGCACGTTCGTCGGTGTCGTCGACCTCGTCGAGATGCGCGCGCTCGTCTGGCCGGGCGACGCCAAGGGCGATGTGACGATGGGCGCGAAGTACGAGGTCCAGGAGATCCCGGCCGACCTCGTCGACAAGGCGAACGAGTACCGTCAGGTGCTCCTCGAGACCGTCGCCGAGACGGACGAGACGCTGCTCGAGAAGTACCTCGGCGGCGAGGAGCTCACGGTCGAGGAGATCAAGAGCGCGATCCGCAAGCTCACGATCGCGAGCGAGATCTACCCCGTCCTGTGCGGCTCGGCGTTCAAGAACCGCGGCGTGCAGCCGATGCTCGACGCGGTCGTCGACTACCTCCCGAGCCCGCTCGACCTCCCGCCCGTCGAGGCCCACGACCCGCGCGACGAGGAGAAGATCATCGAGCGTCACGCGGACGCGAAGGAGCCCTTCGCGGCGCTCGCGTTCAAGATCATGACGCACCCGTTCTTCGGCCGCCTCACGTACATCCGCGTGTACTCCGGCACGATCGAGTCGGGCACGCAAGTGCTCAACTCGACGAACGGGAAGAAGGAGCGCATCGGGAAGATCTTCCAGATGCACGCGAACAAGGAGAACCCGGTCGACCGCGTCACCGCCGGGCACATCTACGCGGTCATCGGCCTCAAGGACACGACGACGGGCGACACGCTGTGCGACCCGAACGCGCCGGTCGTCCTCGAGTCGATGACGTTCCCGGAGCCGGTCATCGAGGTCGCGATCGAGCCGAAGACGAAGGCCGACCAGGAGAAGCTCGGCGTCGCGATCCAGAAGCTCGCCGAGGAGGACCCGACCTTCCGCACGGAGCAGAACCAGGAGACCGGTCAGACGGTCATCAAGGGCATGGGCGAGCTCCACCTCGACATCCTCGTGGACCGCATGAAGCGCGAGTTCAACGTCGAGGCGAACGTCGGCAAGCCGCAGGTCGCGTACCGCGAGACGATTCGTCGCACGGTCGAGAAGTACGACTACACGCACAAGAAGCAGACGGGCGGCTCGGGCCAGTTCGCGAAGGTGCAGATCACGATCGAGCCCCTCGAGGTGCAGGGCGAGACGATCTACGAGTTCGTCAACGCCGTCACTGGCGGTCGCGTCCCGCGCGAGTACATCCCGTCGGTCGACGCGGGCATCCAGTCCGCGATGCAGGTCGGCGTGCTCGCCGGCTACCCGATGGTCGGTGTCAAGGCGACGCTCGTCGACGGCCAGTCGCACGACGTCGACTCCTCGGAGATGGCGTTCAAGATCGCCGGCTCGATGGCGTTCAAGGAGGCGGCGCGCAAGGCGAGCCCCGTGCTCCTCGAGCCCGTCATGGCGGTCGAGGTGCGCACCCCGGAGGAGTACATGGGCGACGTCATCGGCGACCTCAACTCCCGCCGCGGGCAGATCCAGTCGATGGACGACGCGACGGGCGTGAAGGTCGTCCGCGCGCTCGTGCCGCTCTCCGAGATGTTCGGCTACGTCGGCGACCTGCGCTCGAAGACCTCGGGCCGCGCCGTCTACTCGATGGTCTTCGACAGCTACGCGGAGGTGCCGAAGAACGTCGCCGAGGAGATCGTCCAGAAGAGCAAGGGCGACTAGGCGCACGCCCGGTCGCGCAAATTCCCGTAACATAACCAAGTCCCAAATCGCTCGGGCCTCGACCAAAGGCAGCGAGCACGACGTCCTGAGGAGGACCCCCAAGTGGCCAAGGCCAAGTTCGAGCGGACCAAGCCGCACGTCAACATCGGAACGATCGGTCACGTCGACCACGGCAAGACGACGCTCACCGCTGCGATCTCGAAGGTGCTGGCGGACAAGTACCCGTCGCCCGTGAACGTGCCCCGCGACTTCTCGTCGATCGACTCCGCGCCCGAGGAGCGCCAGCGCGGCATCACGATCAACATCTCGCACGTCGAGTACGAGACGCCGAAGCGCCACTACGCGCACGTCGACGCCCCCGGCCACGCCGACTACATCAAGAACATGATCACGGGTGCCGCGCAGATGGACGGCGCGATCCTCGTGGTCGCGGCGACCGACGGCCCGATGGCGCAGACGCGCGAGCACGTCCTCCTCGCCAAGCAGGTCGGTGTCCCGTACCTCCTCGTCGCGCTCAACAAGGCCGACATGGTCGACGACGAGGAGATCCTCGAGCTCGTCGAGCTCGAGGTCCGCGAGCTCCTGTCGAGCCAGGACTTCGACGGCGACAACGCGCCGGTCGTGCGCGTCTCGGGCCTGAAGGCGCTCGAGGGCGACCCGAAGTGGGTCGACTCGATCGTCGAGCTCATGGAGGCGGTCGACAACAGCATTCCGGACCCGGTGCGTGACAAGGACAAGCCGTTCCTCATGCCGATCGAGGACGTCTTCACGATCACGGGCCGTGGCACGGTCGTGACGGGCCGCGCCGAGCGCGGCACGCTCGCGATCAACTCCGAGGTCGAGATCGTCGGCCTGCGCCCGACGCAGAAGACGACCGTCACGGGCATCGAGATGTTCCACAAGCAGCTCGACGAGGCCTGGGCCGGCGAGAACTGCGGTCTCCTCCTGCGCGGCACGAAGCGCGAAGAGGTCGAGCGCGGTCAGGTCGTCGTCAAGCCCGGCTCGATCACGCCGCACACGGTGTTCGAGGGCACGGCGTACATCCTCTCCAAGGACGAGGGTGGCCGTCACAACCCCTTCTACACGAACTACCGTCCGCAGTTCTACTTCCGTACGACGGACGTCACCGGCGTCATCTCCCTCCCCGAGGGCAAGGAGATGGTCATGCCCGGCGACACGACGGACATGACGGTCGAGCTCATCCAGCCGATCGCCATGGAGGAGGGTCTCGGCTTCGCGATCCGCGAGGGCGGCCGCACGGTCGGCGCCGGCAAGGTCACGAAGATCGTCAAGTAGTTCCAGTTCACGACCGAAGGGGTCGGGCCCGGTCGGGTCCGGCCCCTTCGTCGTCTCAGTCGAGCGGGCACTCGTGCGGGTACTCGGCCTGCGGCACCCACGGCGTCGCGCCGGCGCGCGGATCGAGCAGGACGGCGGCGAGCCCGGCGATGACGACGGCGGCGAGCAGCGCGAATGCGGCGATCCCGAGCCGGCGGCCGGCGGCCGAGCGAGCGCGCCGTTCGATCGCGCCGGCGATCGCGATCCCGCCGCTGCCCGCGATCATCGCGAGGATCGGCGGGTAGAAGAGGTTGTACTCGAGCGCGAGCGCCGCGACGGATCCGACGAGCGCGACGAGCCCGCCCCACCGCGCGGGGTCGCGTGCGAGCGCGTCGGCGCGCGGGAACGGCCGAATGCTCCGGACGACGAGCGCGAGCAGTCCTGCCGTGAGCGCGAGCAAGGGGACGAGCATGACGGCTCCGCCTTCCGCCCAGGCGTAGAGCCATTCGTTGTGCGGCGTCCAGCCCCAGTAGTCGAGGTCGGCGTAGCAGTTCGCGAACTCGGGGAAGCGGAGCAGACCGACGCCCGTGAGGGGGTGCGCCGCGCCCATGCCGAGCGCCGCCGTCCAGAAGTCGAATCGCGCCCCGAGCGATCCCTCTCCCGTGCCGCGGCTCGTGATCGCGCCGACGGGCGAGAGCCCGACGTCCGACTCGGGGAACACCAGCGGACTCCGGAGGACCGCGGCGAGCGCGACGGCGCCCGCGATCGCGACCGCGACGCGCACGAAGGGTCCCCAGGATCGCCGTTCGACGCCGATCGCGATCGCGAGCACGACGGCCACCGCGGCGGCGCATGCGCCGAGCGTCGAGCCGAAGCGCGAGCCGGTCAACAGGAGCCCGGCGCCGCACACGATCGCCGCCGACCAGGGCACGGCGAGCGCGGCCCGCCCGATCGCCCGCGAGGGCGCGGGCGGGGGCGCCGCGATCGCGAGCAGGACGAGCGCGAGCGCGAGCGCCGCGAGTGCGAAGCCGGCCGTCTGGTTGTGCCAGCCGAGGATCCCGCGCAAGAGCGCGTGCGGGTCGCCCCCGCGAATCCACGACGCGATCGCGAGCACCGTCCCGAAGAGCCCGAGCGCCGAGACGGCGATGCCGAGCCACGAGCGACGACCCGGCGTCCTCGCCCAGGCGACGACGCCGACGAGGAACGCGGCGAAGAATCCGTACTTCCCGATCCGATCGGCGCCCGCGAGCTCCCCGTGCGCGAGCGCGACGACGAGCACCGAACAGGGGAGCGAGGCCGCGAGCACGAGCAGCCACCACGGCAGCTCCCACGCGCGCGTCGTCGCGAGGAGCGGGAGGACGTAGAGGATCGCGATCATGACGCTGACGTCGTCCGCGGCGATGCCGCGCGAGGTGACGAGTGCGGCGCCGAACAGCGCGAGCCCGATCGCGAGGTAGTCCCGGATGACGAGCTCCGCGATCGATCGCAGTCTCGAGCGCCGGTCTCGCGTCGCGCTCGTTGCTGGCACGCGTTCAGTATCGCCGCAAGGGCCCCGTTCGTCCGGGTTCGGCTCGGTAGTGTCCCCGCCGTGCCTCGACTCCGACGCGCTGACCCTGCGGGCCCCGGGTTCCGTCGCGTCCGCTCGGGCCGCGGCTTCGCGTATCGCGACGCGCGCGGCGAGGTCGTGCGCGACGCCGCATTGCGCGCTCGATTCGAGTCGCTCGTCATCCCTCCGGCGTGGACGGACGTGTGGATCTGCCCGTTCCCGAACGGCCACATCCAGGCGACGGGGGTCGACGCGGCGGGCCGGCGGCAGTACCTCTACCACGCGGATTGGCGCGCCGCGCGCGACCGGGAGAAGTACGACCGCGCGCTCGATCTCGCCGATCGGCTGCCGGCGGCCAGGCGCGGCGTGACGATCGATCTGCGCCGCGGGGAGCCGGACCGGCGCGCGGTGCTCGCGGCCGCGTTCCGAATGCTCGACACCGGCCTCCTGCGCGTCGGCTCTGAGCGCTACGCGACCGAGCACGGGAGCCACGGGCTCGCGACGCTCCTGTGCGCGCACGCGACCGTGCACGGCGGCGAGTCGGTCGAGCTCGATTTCCCCGGCAAGGGCGGCATCGAGTGGACGACGACGATCCGCGACCCGGATCTCGCGGTGCTCGTCTCGCGGCTCAAGCGACGCGGCGGCCGCGCACGGCTCCTCGCGTGGCGCGATGAGCGGGGCTGGCACCCGCTCTCGCCCGCGGACATCAATGCGGATGTGCGGGCGCGCACGGGCGGCGATTTCACGGCGAAGGACTTCCGGACGCTCCACGGGACGGTCGCCGCTGCGCTCGCGCTCGCGCGGACGGGTCCGCGTGCGACGGTCTCCGGCCGCAAGCGGGCGATCGCCGCGGCGATGCGGGAGGCCGCGGCCGCGCTCGGCAACACGCCCGCGATCGCGCGCTCGAGCTACGTCGATCCCCGCCTCCTCGACCGCTACGAGGAGGGCCGCACGATCGACCCGAGCCGCGCGCCGGAGCCCCAGCTCCGCCCCTTCCTCTCCTGAATGTGCACCTTGGCGACGAGCGTGCACGATGTACCGTGCACGTTCGTCGGTAACGTGCACCTTGGGGGACGGCCGGGGGCGGGGGCGCGACACGCCCGAGTTGCACGGGTTGCCCATCCATGGCAGACTTCTGGGGTTCAATATTCCGTTCGCCCTCGGGCGGCGGATCACTCTCAGGCAGTGCATAGCTCGTGAGTGGGGCGCCGGTCTCGACCGGATCCAGCTCCAGACCGCAAGCAGCTAGGCCGCAGGGAGCAGAACGGGTGCCCGCGCCTCGCGCGGACCGCGCACCGATCCCCACACAGCTTGAGCGGCGCTTCGTCGTGAGTGCCCCGTGGGTGGCGCGCGCGGAACTTGACACATCAACAGTGCGCTTCACACAAGTGTGCCGGCGCGGGGGACCGCGGCCGGAACCGGCAGCAGTACAGATAGAGGAAGGCGAGAGCCATGGCGGGACAGAAGATCCGCATCCGACTGAAGTCGTACGACCACGAGGTCATCGACTCGTCGGCCCGCAAGATCGTCGACACGGTCACCCGTGCCGGCGCGAGCGTGGTCGGCCCGGTGCCGCTCCCGACGGAGAAGAACGTCGTCGCGGTCATCCGCTCGCCCCACAAGTACAAGGACAGCCGCGAGCACTTCGAGAAGCGCACGCACAAGCGCCTCATCGACATCGTCGACCCGACGCCGAAGGCGGTCGACTCGCTCATGCGACTCGACCTGCCCGCCGACGTCAACATCGAGATCAAGCTCTGATCCGCTGCCAAGAGGAACCGAACCAATGACTGCCACCAAGACGACCAAGGGCCTGCTCGGCGTGAAGCTCGGCATGACCCAGGTCTGGGACGCCGCAGGCAAGCTCGTCCCCGTGACCGCGATCAAGGTCGACCCGAATGTCGTGACGCAGGTCCGCACGGCTGAGAAGGACGGCTACTCGGCCGTCCAGATCGCCTCCGGCGCGATCGACCCGCGCAAGGTCACGAAGCCGCTCGCCGGCCACTTCGACAAGGCCGGCGTGACGCCGCGCCGTCACGTCGTCGAGGTCCGCACCGCGGACGCCGCCGAGTACTCGCTCGGTCAGGAGCTCGACGTCACGGTCTTCGAGCCGGGCCAGCTCGTCGACGTCGTCGGCACGAGCAAGGGCAAGGGCACCGCGGGTGTCATGAAGCGCCACAACTTCCAGGGCGTCTCGGCGAGCCACGGTGCGCACCGCAACCACCGCAAGCCCGGTTCGATCGGCGCGTCCTCGACGCCGTCGCGCGTCTTCAAGGGCATGCGCATGGCGGGCCGCATGGGCAACGAGCGCGTCACCGTGCTCGGCCTCGCGGTCCAGGGTGTCGACGCCGAGCGGGGCATCCTCCTGGTCAAGGGCGCCGTCCCGGGCGCGAAGGGCCGTCTCGTGTTCGTCCGCAACTCCGTGAAGGGGGCCTGACGATGACCGCCATCGACGTCGTCGACACGAAGGGCAAGAAGGTCGCCTCGATCGACCTGCCCGCCGACGTGTTCGACGTGCAGACCAATGTCCCGCTCATCCACCAGGTCGTCACGGCGCAGCTCGCCGCGGCGCGGCAGGGCACGCACAAGACGAAGAACCGGGGCGAGGTCTCCGGTTCGGGCGCCAAGCCGTTCAAGCAGAAGGGCACCGGTCGTTCCCGCCAGGGCTCGATCCGCGCCCCCGAGCACCGCGGCGGCGGCATCGTCCACGGTCCGCAGCCGCGCGACTACTCGCAGCGCACCCCGAAGAAGATGATCGCGGCCGCGCTCAAGGGCGCGCTCTCCGACCGCGCTCGCGCCGGCCGGCTCCACGTGATCGACTCCTTCGGCATCGAGGGCGCCCCCTCGACGAAGGCGGCCGCGTCGATCATCGCCGCCCTCACGAGCTCGAAGAAGGTCCTCGTCGCCGTCTCGCGCGACGACGAGGTGAGCCTCCTGTCGGTGCGCAACCTCCCGTCCGTGCACGTGCTCGCGTGGGACCAGCTCAACGCGTACGACGTGCTCGTCTCCGACGACGTCGTGTTCACCAGGTCCGCCTACGAGGCCTTCGTGGCCGCGCAGTCGGGCACCACCAAGGAGGTCGAGGCGTGACGCTCACGTACAAGGACCCGCGCGACATCATCATCGCGCCGGTCGTCTCCGAGAAGAGCTACGCGCTCATCGACGAGGGCAAGTACACCTTCGTCGTGGCGCCCGAGGCGAACAAGACGGAGATCAAGCTCGCGATCGAGAAGATCTTCGGCGTCAAGGTCGCGAGCGTGAACACGCTCAACCGCGTCGGCAAGACCCGCCGGACGAAGTTCGGCCTCGGCAAGCGCAAGGACACGAAGCGCGCCGTCGTCACGCTCAAGTCCGGTTCCATCGACATCTTCACGGCTGTCGGCTAGGAGCGAGGGAACACACATGGCTATTCGCAAGTACAAGCCGACGACCCCGGGCCGCCGCGGCTCCTCGGTCGCCGACTTCGCCGAGATCACCCGGTCGACCCCGGAGAAGTCGCTCCTGCGTCCGCTCCCGAAGACCGGCGGCCGCAACAGCGCCGGGCGCATCACGACGCGCCACATCGGCGGCGGTCACAAGCGCCAGTACCGCGTCATCGACTTCCGTCGGAACGACAAGGACGGCGTGAACGCCAAGGTCGCGCACATCGAGTACGACCCGAACCGGACGGCCCGGATCGCGCTCCTCCACTACGTCGACGGCACGAAGCGCTACATCCTCGCGCCGAACCGCCTCGCGCAGGGCGACATCGTCGAGTCGGGCCCCTCGGCCGACATCAAGCCCGGCAACAACCTCCCGCTCAAGAACATCCCGGTCGGCACGGTCGTCCACGCGATCGAGCTGAAGCCGGGCGGGGGCGCGAAGCTCGCGCGTTCGGCCGGTGCGTCCGTCCGGCTCGTCGCGAAGGACGGCCCGTACGCGCAGCTGCGCCTCCCCTCGGGCGAGATCCGCAACGTCGACCTGCGCTGCCGCGCAACGGTCGGCGAGGTCGGCAACGCCGAGCAGTCGAACATCAACTGGGGCAAGGCCGGCCGCATGCGCTGGAAGGGCGTGCGCCCGACCGTGCGCGGTGTCGCCATGAATCCGGTCGACCACCCGCACGGCGGCGGCGAGGGCAAGACCTCCGGCGGCCGCCACCCGGTCACGCCGTGGGGGAAGCAGGAGGGCCGCACCCGAAAGGCCGGCCTCCCGTCCGACAAGCTCATCGTCCGCCGTCGCACCGTCGGCAAGAAGCGCAAGTAGGAGCAGCAAGCATGCCTCGCAGCCTCAAGAAGGGTCCCTTCGTCGACGAGCACCTCCTCCAGAAGGTGGTCAAGGCGAACGAGACCGGTTCGAAGAACGTCATCAAGACGTGGTCGCGCCGCTCCATGATCGTCCCGGCGATGCTCGGTCACACGATCGCGGTGCACGACGGCCGCAAGCACATCCCGGTCTTCGTCACCGAGACGATGGTCGGCCACAAGCTCGGCGAGTTCTCGCCCACCCGCACCTTCCGCGGTCACGAGAAGGACGACAAGAAGGGACGGCGTCGCTAATGGTTCAGTCCATCGCCAAGCTGCGGCACATCCGCATCACGCCGATGAAGGCCCGGCGCGTCGTCGACATGATCCGCGGTCGTCAGGCCGTCGAGGCGCTCGCGATCCTCAAGTTCTCGCCGCAGGCCGCGAGCGAGCCGGTTCGCAAGCTCGTCGAGTCGGCGATCGCGAACGCCCGCGTGAAGGCCGACGCGACGAACGAGTACCTCGACGAGCAGGACCTCGTCGTCGCTCGCGCGTACGTCGACGAGGGCACGACGCTCAAGCGGTTCCAGCCGCGGGCGCAGGGCCGCGCGTTCAAGATCCTCAAGCGCACGAGCCACATCACCGTCGAACTCGCGACTCCGGACCACGTCGTGTCGACCCGGAAGGCAGGGAAGTAATGGGACAGAAGGTCAGCCCCTACGGGTTCCGCCTCGGCGTCACGACGGACCACGTCTCGCGCTGGTTCTCGGACTCGACGAAGTCGGGTCAGCGCTACAAGGACTACGTGGCCGAGGACGTGAAGATCCGCAAGCTCCTCACGAAGACGCTCGACCGCGCGGGTGTCGCGCGCATCGAGATCGAGCGGACGAAGGACCGTGTGCGCGTGGACATCCACACGGCGCGCCCCGGCATCGTCATCGGCCGCCGCGGCGCCGAGGCCGAGCGCATCCGCGCCGACCTCGAGAAGCTCACCGGCAAGCAGATCCAGCTCAACATCCTCGAGGTCAAGAACCCCGAGGCGTAGGCGCAGCTCGTCGCGCAGGGCGTCGCGGAGCAGCTCTC
>Ga0182743_1003180_pt1 | contig 13519 bp, 10 predicted proteins | sample eDN3rd30CKraftOP_FD_128522 | JGI IMG/M metagenome (GOLD analysis project Ga0182743, IMG submission 128522) | Enriched Organic Plus compost microbial communities from Emeryville, California, USA - eDNA 3rd pass 30_C Kraft OP (version 2) (version 2) ... | reverse complement strand
GGAGCAGGTGGTCGCTGACTATCTCGCGGCCAACCGCCCCTACACGCCGCGCCTCGAAGGCCGCATCATCGAGGTCGCGAAGGCCGCGCCCGCCGAGACGGCGCAGCCCGCGCCAGCCGACACGACGCCGGCGCAACCCGCACCGGATATTACCCTTCCCGAACTGCCAGCCGCGTCCAGCGACATCGCCAACCAGCCGCCGTCGGTCGACACGACACCGGCAGCCCCTGAAACGCAGGACCAGCAGCCTGCTCCGGCACCGGCCGAAGCTGCGCCCGCGCCGGCGGAGGCCGCGGCCCCTGCGCCCCAGACCCACGTCGTCGTGCGCGGCGACAATTTCTGGGACTTGGCCGAGCGCTACTATGGCAATGGCGAGAAGTGGCACCTGATTGCGGAGGCAAACTCCAGCTACCGGCCTCGCTTCATTCCGATCGGTGTCACGCTCACCATACCTCCTGCAAACTGAGGCGCCGATAACGGGCTCCGGGCCGTCCCGACATCGCGTTCGGCCTGCGGCCGGACGCGTCATTGAATTCGCGCCAATTCGGGCTAGGTAACGGCTGACCGGAGAGCAGCCGATGCCAGTTTCAGAAGTCCCGAATTCCGCGGCCACGTCCGCCGTGTCGTCGCTGCCACCCGGCCACCCGCCGGTGAAACGGCCGAGGATCGGCGTGCTGCTGGTCAATCTCGGCACGCCGGACGGCACCGACTATGCCTCGATGCGGCGCTATCTGGCCGAATTCCTTTCGGACCGGCGCGTCATCGAGCTGAACCGGTTGGTCTGGTACCCGATCCTCCACGGCATCGTCCTCACCCGCCGACCGAAGACGTCCGGCGCGAACTACGCCAAGATCTGGAACCGCGAGAAAAACGAATCACCGCTGCGTACAATCTCGCGCGCGCAGGCCGAGAAGCTCGCCGCGACATTCCGCGACGACCCGCGCATCGTCGTCGACTGGGGCATGCGCTACGGCAACCCCTCGATCGCCAGTGCGGTCGATCGCCTGAAGGACGCCGGGTGCGACCGCATCCTGTCGGTGCCGCTCTATCCGCAATATTCGGCCACCACCACCGCCACGGCGAACGACGCGCTTTTCCTGAAGCTGATGAAGTTGCGTCACGCGCCGGCGGTCCGCACCGTTCCGCCCTACTATGACGAGCCCGTCTACATCGACGCGCTGGCCCGCACGATCGAGCGCCAGCTGGCGGGGCTGGATTTCGAACCGGAGGTCGTGCTCACCTCCTATCACGGCATTCCCAAGTCCTACTTCGAGAAGGGCGATCCCTATCATTGCCACTGCCAGAAGACGACGCGGCTGCTGCGCGAACGCCTCGGCTGGCCGGCCGAGCGGTTGCTCGTCACCTTCCAGTCGCGATTCGGCCGGGAGGAGTGGCTCCAACCCTATACCGACAAGACCGTCGAGAGGCTTGCGAAGGAAGGGGTGAAGCGCATCGCCATCACCAATCCGGGCTTTTCGGTGGACTGCATCGAGACGCTGGAAGAGATCGCCGGTGAAGTCGGCGAGATTTTCCTGCATGCAGGAGGCGAGAAGTTCGCCCACCTTCCCTGCCTCAACGATTCCGACGAGGGTATGAAGGTCATCGAGACACTGGTGCGGCGCGAGCTGCAGGGCTGGGTCTGAACCCCGCCCGTCGCGGAACCGGCCGCCGGGTCCGTCGTTGTCGGGCGGAGCCATCCCGACCGGAGCCCCGATGAAGCGAAAACTCGATCTGCACACCGGCCGCCCGGTGTGGTCTGCCTACCGCGCACCTTCCGTGCCCGTGACCCCCCTTAAGCGAGACGCTACTGCCGATGTTCTCGTGGTCGGCATGGGCATCAGCGGCGCAATGATCGCAGAGGCATTGGCAAGCGATGGCCACAGGGTCATCTGCATCGATCGTCGCGGGCCGATGCTCGGATCGACGGCCGCAACCACCGCGCTGGTACAGCATGAGATAGACAAGCCGATCTCCATCCTGACCCGAATGATCGGCCGCGACAAAGCAGAGCGAGCCTGGCAACGCTCGCGGCTTGCGATAGCCAATCTGGAGGCGCGCATCCGAGAACGCGGAATCGAGTGCCGCATGACTCCGCGCCAGTCCGTCTATCTCGACGGCAACGTGCTGACGCCGTCACTGTTGCGAGAGGAGGGCCTCGCGCGTCGCCGGGCAGGCCTTCGTAGCGACTATCTCGTGCCCTCCGAACTGGAACGCCAGTTTGGCATAGCTGGGCGCTCCGCCCTCCTTGAACACGGCAATCTGGCACTGGACCCGCGCAAGCTGACCGCCGGGATGCTGCGAGCGGCAGCGGATCGCGGCACCCGCCTGCACGCGCCGCTAGAGGCATCTGCGATCGAGACATCATCGAGCGAGGTGATCACGGCCACTCGTCAGGGCCCGCTCATCCGAACGTCCAGTCTGGTGGTTGCCACAGGCTACGAGCTCCTAGATGTCCTCCCGCCAACCAGCCACCAGATCATCTCCACCTGGGCACTGGCGACCAAGCCGCAGAAGCGCGCGATCTGGCCGGGCGAAGCATTCGTCTGGGAGGCATCTGATCCCTACCTCTACATGCGCGTTCTGCATGACGGCCGGGTGGTCTGCGGAGGCGAGGACGAGCCCTTCATGGACGAGCAGCACAGGGACGAGCTCATTCCGCGGAAGATGGACACGATCGCGACAAAGCTCGGTCGGCTGTTCCCGCTCCTGGACACGACGCCCGACTACACCTGGGCCGGCGCCTTTGGCACCACTGCGACCGGGCTTCCCCTCATTGGCCGGGTGCCGCGCAGGCCGAACGTCTTTGCCGTCATGGGCTATGGCGGCAACGGTATCACCTATTCCCAGATCGCGTCCGAACTGGTCGCAACGGCGCTGTCGGGAGAACGCGACTGCGATGAAGACCTTTACCGACTGACCTGAACCCGGCCCGGTTGCATGGTATCGTCGCGGTCGCCCGCTTAGCTTGATTCGTCCGGATGCCTTTCAGGGGGGAGCCAATGGAACTCAGCGGTTTCGACATCGGGATTATCGTCCTTGTCGTTCTTGTGCTGCTCGTCATGTTCGCGGGCATCAAGACCGTGTCGCAAGGCTACAACTTCACCGTCGAGCGCTTCGGTCGCTACACTCGCACCCTCACGCCCGGCCTCAACCTCATCATTCCGTTCATCGAGCGCATCGGCGCCAGGCTGAACATGATGGAGCAGGTTCTGGATGTGCCAACACAGGAGGTGATCACCCGCGACAACGCGATCGTCTCCGTGGACGGCGTCGCCTTCTACCAGGTGCTGAATGCAGCGCAGGCCGCCTACCAGGTCGCCAATCTGGAGAACGCCATCCTGAACCTGACGATGACCAACATCCGGTCGGTGATGGGCTCCATGGATCTGGACGAGCTCTTGTCGAACCGCGACGCCATCAACGAGCGGCTGTTGCGCATCGTCGACGAGGCCGCCCATGTCTGGGGCATCAAGGTCACGCGCGTCGAGATCAAGGACATCGAGCCACCCGCCAACCTGGTGGAATCGATGGCCCGCCAGATGATGGCCGAGCGCAACAAGCGCGCGCAGATCCTCGAAGCCGAGGGGCTGAAGCAGGCGCAGGTCCTGGAAGCCGAGGGCCGCAGGGAAGCTGCGTTCCGCGACGCGGAAGCGCGTGAACGGGCGGCAGAAGCCGAGGCCCGCGCCACCCAGGTTGTGTCGGAGGCTATCGCAAAGGGCGATGTCCAGGCGCTGAACTATTTCGTCGCCCAGAAGTACACCGAGGCGCTGGGCCGCATCGCCTCCGCCAACAACAGCAAGATCATCCTGATGCCGCTCGAGGCGTCGTCGCTGATTGGTAGCCTGGGAGGTATCGGCGCCATCGCCAAGGAGGTGTTCGGCGACAATGACGGTGGTGGCCCTGCGGCCCCTCGCCGCGTGCCGCGGCCGCCCGTAACGCAGCCCTCGCCGTTCTCGCCGCCCGGCGGTGAGCGGGGTTGAGCAAGGTCGCCATGATTGCCTGGTTGATCGAACAGCTCGGCCCCTGGAACTGGATGGTTCTGGGCATGGTGCTGCTTGCCGCGGAAATACTTCTGCCCGGCGTGATGCTGCTTTGGATCGGCATCGCCGCGCTCATTGTCGGAGCGCTGTCACTCGGGCTCTGGAACCTCGCAGTGTGGAGCTGGCAGGTCCAGGTCCTCGTCTTCCTCGCGCTGTCGCTGGCAAGCGCGGTGATCGGCCGGCGTATCGTAGCCAGGCGTCAGGACGACACCGATCAGCCCCTGCTGAATCGGCGCGGCGAACAGCTCATCGGCCGCACGGCGACGCTCACCGAACCTATCCGCGAAAGCTACGGTCGCATCCACGTCGGAGACACGGTCTGGCGCGTGACGGGCCCCGACCTGCCGGCAGGAACGCGCGTGCGGGTCGTCGGCGTGCGCGACATGGACCTGGTGGTGGAAGCTGCCGAGTGACGGTCGTGGCGTCGCTTAGGCGACGCCGATCTTGAGCAGGTCGTGCAAGTGGACGAAGCCCACCAGCCTCTCGTTCTCGACCACGGCGAGGCCGGTAATCGACATGGTCTCGATCATCCGCAGGGCGCTCGCGGCAAGATCGCCGGGGGCGACGGTCTTCGGCGAATTCACCATGACCTCATCGACGGTCTTGCTGAGCAGGTTGTCGGCAAGGCGCCGGCGGAGGTCGCCGTCAGTGATGATGCCCGCCACGCGATGATCCTCATGGACGACGACCACGCAGCCGAGCCTCTTGGCCGACATGACCTCGATGGCAACGGGCATGGGCGTTCCGGCCGTGACGATCGGCATAGCGTCGCCCCGGTGCATGATCTCGCTGATGCGCGTGAGGCCGGCACCAAGCTGTCCACCCGGATGGAAGGTCCGGAAATGATCGGGGGTGAAGCCGCGCGCCTCAAGAAGCGCGATCGCCAGAGCGTCCCCGATGATGAGCTGCAGCAGGGTCGAAACGGTCGGCGCGAGCCCATGCGGGCAGGCTTCCTGCGCTTTCGGGAGGCACAGGACCACGTCGGCCGCGCGCGCCAGCGACGAGTTCGCTCCCGACGTGACCGCAATGAGCGGAATCGAAAACCGGCGGGAATAGGAGATGATCCCCTTGAGTTCGGAGGTCTCGCCCGACCAGGACATGGCAAGAACCGCGTCATCGCGCGCGATCATGCCAAGGTCGCCGTGGTTGGCTTCGGCAGCGTGCACGAAAAAGGCCGGCGTACCTGTCGATGCCAGCGTGGCCGCGATCTTCGAGCCGATGTGGCCGCTCTTGCCGACGCCGGTGACGATCACCCTGCCGGTAATCTGCGACACGACGTCAACCGCACGCGCAAACGGATCGGCGAGGCCATTCTCCAGCGCTGCTGCCAGTTCGGCAACGCCTTCCTTGGCGAATGCGACTGTTCGCAACGCCGACTCGATCGAGTGATCAGGCGTCGAGAGAATCTTCAGCGCTCCAGCATGCATGTACAGGCGAATACCGCCGCGGGGCGGTGGTGTCTACCGCTTTCGTGGACGCATTTACCAACTCGATTAACCGAAACGCCTCGTTAACCAACCGCCTTTACCGTTTGGTAAGCGGGCGAAACCCGCGAGAATTGCATCTGGAAGCCCATGTCCCGCGCAACCCGACCGGACCTGCGACGCATGCCCGCACCCTTGTGGCTGCTGGCGACGACGCTCGTTGCCGGGTCGGCGGTGCCGGCGCTTGCCCAGCAGGGGCAGATCGTCCCGGGACTGCGCGGCGAATTCGGCCTTTCAGGCGAGCCGTCCACCGACGCCGCAAATCCGACAAATGGGGCGCCGGCGGCGACCTATGCCCCGGCCAGCCCCGGCGCCCTCCCCGACGAGACGATTGACGACACCAGCCTGTTCGGCCCGGTTGCCAACGACGCAGAGCTCACGGGTGCGGCTTCCCTGAACCCCGAACCGGCCCCGCGCCTCTCGCAACGCAATGCGTCCGAGGGAAATAGATCCGCGACGAATGCCACTCCTCCAGCCGATACAAGACGCAGAACGACCCAGGCAAATGCGGCAGGCGAACCGGCGGACACGCAGACCGACCCGACCATCACGGGCGGCACGCGCGTCGAGCCGGCGCGGCGCAACGCGCCCTTCCAGGACGAACCAAACACAAGGGCGGAGCCCGTGCAGAGCCATACCGTGCCCGGCGAGGATGATCCCTACGCCCCGCTCGGGCTTCGCGTCGGAACGTTCATCCTGCGTCCGACACTCGAGCAGGGGCTCGCCACAAGCAGCAACATGGAGCTGAGCCCAGAGGGCAAATCCGGCGTCCTGTCCGAGACGACCCTCCGCCTCAACGCGGTATCCGACTGGAGCAGGCACTCCGCCACCCTGGACGGCTACGGTACCTTCCGGCGTGCTCTGTCGGGTAGCGACTACGAGGACGCCCGCGGCAGGGTAGACGCCACGTTCACCTACGACATTTCCGACGACATGCGGGCCATCGCGACAGCGGGCTATGAGCGCGCACCGGAAACGGCCTCGTCGCCGACCGTGATCGAGGGAACGGCTTCGGAGCCTTGGCTCCAAACCTTTTCCGGCAGCCTTGGGCTGGAGAAGGATCAGGGGAAGGCCCGCTTCGCCCTGACCGGTCGCGTCGAGCACGACGACTACAGCGACGCCAAGCTGGAAGACGGCACGATCCTCTCCCAGAAGGATCGCAACTCCACCTTGGCGACCGTCGTTCTGCGAACCGGCTACGAGATTTCGCCCGCCATCACGCCGTTCGTTGAGGCGGAACTCGGGCGGCGCGAATACCAGGAAGGCGAGGATGCGGCCGGCTACCGCCGCTCCTCCAATCGCTTCGGCTTCCGCGGCGGCTTCGAGCTAGACCTGAACGAGAAGCTCGTCGGCGAGATTTCCGGCGGCTACATCCGCGAGGAGTTCGTGGACGAGCGGCTCGCCCCGATCGAGGGCCCAACCATCGCCGCCGCCCTGCGCTGGTCGCCTGAGCGCGAGACCAATGTCGCCATCGAGGCCACGACAACGGTGGAGGGAGCGACCGGCGCCGGCGAGAGCGGTTCGATGCTGCACATGGGACGCATCGCCGTCGAGCGGCGGATCCGGTCGAACCTGACCGGAACCGCGGGCGTCGCTCTTGGCTGGCGCAACTATTCAGGCACCCAGGACCACGATCTCCTGTTCGATGCGGAGATCGGCGCGACGTGGTGGCTGAACCGCTACGCCGGCATCACCGGCCGCTTCCGCCACGAGCGGCTGGACAGCAACCTTCAGAACCGGAACTACGACGCGAACACCATGTTCCTGGGGCTGCGCCTGCAGCGCTGAAGGGCTGCTATTCGGCGGCCTGTGGGCTTGCTTCTTGATCCAGGTCGGCAATCAGGCGCTCGAGCATGTCCAGCACGATGGGCCGCATGTCCGGCCTTGCCAGCGCGAACGCGATGTTGGCTTCGACAAATCCTTCCGGCGAGCCACAATCATAGGTGTTGCCGCGATAGTGGTAGCCGTAGAAGGGCGATGTCTTCGCCAGCTTCAGCATGGCGTCGGTAAGCTGGATCTCGTTCCCGGCGCCCCGCTCCTGGGTCTCAAGGATGGAGAAGATTTCCGGCTGCAGGATGTAGCGGCCGTTGATGTAGAGGTTTGAGGGCGCCGTACCCTTCTCCAGCTTCTCGACCATACCGGTCACCTCGAAGCCGGTGTGCACGTCCGCGCCGCGCCCGACGATCCCGTACTTGTGCGCCTCGTCCGGGTGGCATTCCTGCACCGCGATCAGGTTGCCGCCGGTGTGGTTGTAGAGATCGACCATCGCCTTGAGGCAGCTCTTATCGGTCTGCATGATCATGTCGGGCAGAAGCAGCGCGAAGGGCTCGTCGCCGACCAGATCGCGCGCGCACCAGACGGCATGGCCCAGTCCCAGCGGCTCCTGTTGCCGGGTGAAGCTGGTCTGCCCCGGCGTGGGCTGCAGCTTTCTCAGGAATTCCAGCTCAGCCGACTTCCCCCGCTGCTGCAGGGTCATGTTCAGCTCGAACTGGAGGTCGAAATGATCCTCGATGACGCCCTTGTTGCGGCCGGTCACAAAAATGAAATGCTCGATGCCGGCTTCGCGCGCTTCATCGACCACGTACTGGATGACCGGGCGGTCGACGACGGTCAGCATCTCCTTCGGGATCGACTTGGTCGCCGGCAAGAACCGGGTGCCCAAACCAGCCACTGGGAAAACTGCCTTCCGAACGCGCTTCATAGAAAACGACCCACTTGGAGAATCAATTTGTGGACATCATCGCGCCGAAATCTGTCGCGATCGTGAACATACCCAATCGGGCCAGACAACCGGCGCGCCGAGATTTGGTTCCAGGCGGGTCCATGGTAAACGGGTTGCTAACTGCACCGTGCGAAAATCAGGGTCCCGCACGCTGCAATGGAGGAAAAAATGACCCTCGGACAGGTGAGCGTCCGCTTCCTCAGAACCGCCACCGCTGTCGTGGCGATCGGATTGTCTTTGGTCGCCGGCCAGGCCGCCGCGGAGCCGGGATTCGAGCGTTGGGTAGCCTCGTTCCGAACCGTTGCCGCCGAGAACGGCATCTCCAAGACGACCTTCGACCGCGCATTCCGCGGCATCACGTCCGCCGACCCCGAAGTCCTGGAAAAGGCGCGCGTGCAGCCGGAATTTACCGCGCCGGTCTGGGATTATTTCGACAATCGCGTCCATGAGCAGTCCGTCCAGGTCGGGCGGGAGATGGCGCGCAAGTACAAGCCCTGGCTCGACCGTATCGAGGCGCGCTTCGGCGTCGATCGCCACATCCTTCTGGCCATCTGGTCGATGGAAACCAACTATGGCGAGATCCTCAAGAACGACAAGGTAATGCGTTCGGTGGTGCGCTCCCTGGCCACCCTCGCCTACGCTGACCAGCGGCGGGCGAAATTCGCCCGCACGCAGCTGATTGCGGCGCTGAAGATCCTTCAGTCCGGCGACATCGACGAGAGCCATCTTACCGGCTCGTGGGCCGGCGCCATGGGTCACACCCAGTTCATCCCGACCTCGTATCAGGCCTATGCTGTCGACATCGACGGCAACGGCAAGCGCGACATCTGGAACTCGGTACCGGATGCGCTGGCCACCGCCGCCAACCTGTTGCGCAAGAACGGCTGGCAGACCGGCAAGACCTGGGGATACGAAGTGGTGCTGCCGGAAGGACGGAAGTTCCCCTCCGGGACGCAGACCCTGTCGAAATGGGCCAGCATGGGCGTGGTCCGGGCCAAGGGCGGGACCTTCCGCAACGGCGGTGACAAGGCCGAGCTGAAGGTGCCGGACGGCCGGGCGGGACCTGCGTTCCTCGTCACGAACAACTTCTTCGTGCTGAAGCGCTACAACAACTCCGACAAGTATGCTCTGGCCGTCGGCCTGCTCGCCGACGAGATCGCCGGCTACGGCGGGCTGGCACGGGACTGGAACCGGCCGTTCACGAAGCTCACTTTTGCCCAGAAGCAGGAGCTTCAGCAGCGCCTCTCGGAGCATGGCTACTATTCGGGCAAGTTCGACGGCAAGATCGGCGAGGGTTCCCGCTCGGCCATCAAGGCTTTCCAGCAGGCGATGGGGATGACAGCCGACGGCCACCCGAGTCTGGAAGTCCTCCAGTCGCTGCGCCAGCGGTAAGGGAAAGGCTTGGGCCCGCGCGCGCCGTCGTCCCGTCTCGTAGCCTGGCTCACGCCGGCGATTGCGGCTGTCGCGCTGGTCCTTGCCCCGGTGGCGCAGGCGCAGGAGCGCCCCTGGTCCCTGCGCAACCTCTTCAAGCCGCGTCAGCAGATGCTGTGGCCGGCCCCTCCGCCGCCGGCAACGAAGCACAAGCCGAGCGCCCGAAAGCCTGCCACGGGCGTGACGTCGCGGCGCACGACGACCGTGGAGACTCGCGAGCCCGAGGCCAAGCCTGAGATCGTCGAAAAGGCGGCGTCGGCGCGCGTGGTCCTGGTCATCGGGGACTTCATCGCGGGAGCGGCCGCCGAGGGCATCGACGCCATCTTCGCCCAGGATCCGACCGTTCGGATCGTCGATCGCTCCAAGGGCGCGTCCGGCCTCGTGCGCACCGATCACTATGACTGGACGCAGGAAATTTCCGCCATCATCGCGGAAGTCAAACCCTCTGTGGTCGTCATTGCGCTCGGCGCGAACGACCGCCAAACGATGTCCATCGGAGACAAGAAGCAACCGCTGCGCTCGGAGGAGTGGATGCGCGAATACCAGGCGCGCACCGCGAGCCTGCTCAGCGAAATCCAGATGGCCGGCGCGCCCGTGATCTGGTTGGGGACGCCCTCGTTCAAATCCTCCCGGATGAACGCGGACATCCTTGCCTTCAACGAGATCTACCGCAAGACCGCGGCGGACGCCGGGATCGAGTATGCGGAGGTGTGGGACGGTTTTGTCGACGAGAAAGGCAGCTTCGTCGTCACCGGGCCTGACGTGAACGGACAGCCGGTTCGCCTGCGTACGGAAGACGGGATCAACCTGACGGCGGCCGGCAAGCGCAAGCTCGCGTTCTATGCGGAAAAATCCTTGCGGGCCCTGCTCGGAAGCGGCGGGGCTAGCCCGCCAGTTGGCGACACCACCGGCCCGGTCGTCGCGGCACCCAACCGGACCGTGCCAATTGCCTTGTCTGATCCTGCCCTCGACGGCGGCGAGGTCTTGTTGGGTGGATCGGGGCAGGCTCCCATCCCCCCAATCTCGTCATACACTGAGCAGGCAGACGTGGTGGGGCGCGCCGACGACTTCCAGCTTCCCGGCACGCACTCCGCAAGCGCCAGAAAAGAGACGCCGGACAAGGCAACCACTTCGTCCCTGCGAGGAACGATGTCGCATCGCTGAAGCGATGCGACGGCAGGGCAGATGCCCCCGCGCCGAGTACCCTCAGCGCGGCAAGACGGTCGAGCCCATCAGGTCGCGGTCGATGGCATGCGCCGCCTGGCGACCTTCACGGATCGCCCAGACGACCAGCGACTGGCCGCGCCGCACGTCGCCAGCCGCGTAGAGCTTCTCGACGCTCGTGCGGTAGTTGCGATCGTCCGCCTGCACATTCGTGGAGCGGCGGCTGTCCTTCACCAGCTTGAGCCTGTCGCCGAGTTCGGAGACGACGCCCTTCTCCCTCGGGCCCGCGAAGCCGATGGCGATGAAAGCAAGGTCGGCACGGATGACGAACTCGGTCCCGGCCACGGGCTGCCGCTTCTCGTCCACTTCGCAGCACTTCACGCCGGTCAGCGCGCCGTCTTCTCCGATGAACTCCAGCGTTGCGACCTGGAACTCGCGCTGCGCGCCTTCCGCCTGCGAGGACGAGGTGCGCATCTTCGTTGCCCAGTAGGGCCAGACCGACAGCTTGTCTTCCTTCTCCGGCGGCTGCGGCCGGATATCGAGCTGCGTCACGCGCACGGCACCCTGCCGGAACGCCGTGCCCACGCAGTCGGAAGCGGTGTCGCCACCGCCGACGACCACCACATGCTTGCCGCCGGAGAGGATCGGTTCGGACGGCCAGGCGACCGAGGTGATCTCCTCCTGGCCGACGCGCTTGTTCTGCTGGACGAGGTACGGCATCGCGTCATGCACGCCCTCAAGCTCGACGCCCGGGATGCTCGCCGGGCGCGGCGTCTCAGAGCCGCCGCAATAGAGAACCGCGTCATAGGTGGAGAGCAGGTCTTCGACGCTGCGGTCGACGCCGATCTCGATGTTGCAGTGGAAGGTGACGCCCTCCCCGCGCATCTGCTCGGCACGCTTGTCGATGTAGTGCTTCTCCATCTTGAAGTCGGGGATGCCGAAGCGAAGCAACCCGCCCGGCCGCGACTCGCGCTCGAATACGTCGACCTTGTGTCCGGCACGCGCCAGCTGCTGGGCCGCCGCCAGACCCGCCGGACCGGAACCGATGATGGCCACCGACTTGCCGGTCTTCTCCTTCGGTGGCTGCGGCACGATCAGGCCCAGCTCGTAGGCCTTGTCGGCAAGCGCCTGCTCGACGGTCTTGATGGCGACAGGAATGTCCTCGAGGTTCAGTGTGCACGCTTCCTCGCACGGAGCCGGGCAGATGCGCCCCGTGAACTCGGGGAAGTTGTTGGTGGAGTGCAGGTTGCGGATCGCCGCCTCCCAGTCTCCGTTGTAGACGAGGTCGTTCCAGTCGGGGATCTGGTTGTGAATCGGACAACCGGTCGGCCCATGGCAGAACGGCACGCCGCAATCCATGCAGCGCGCAGCCTGTTTCTCGACCTCCTTGTCCGACATCGGGAGAATGAACTCACGGAAGTGCCGGATGCGGTCGGAGGCCGGCTGGTACTTGTGGACCTGCCGGTCGATTTCGAGGAAACCCGTTACCTTACCCATGTTCGGTATCACCTAACCCTCGCGCCGCAGGGGAGACTGCAGCAAGTTCTCCGACGCTGACCGCGCAGCGCCCCTGGAAGGGCGGCACCGCGCGGTCGTCGGAGTGACGTAACGTTTCACGACCCGTTCGCTGCTACTCCGCAGCGACGCTCATGCGCATGCGCTCCATCTCTGCCAGCGCGCGACGGTACTCGACCGGCATCACCTTACGGAATTTCGGCCGATAGGTCGCCCAGTCATCCAGGATCGCGCGGGCACGGGTCGAGCCCGTGTAATGCGCATGGTTGGTGATGAGCTGGACCAACCGCTCCTCGTCGTGGCGGGACATGTCGCCAGACACGTCGACTCGGCCCATGTGGGCGATGTCCCCGCCGTGGTGGTGGAGCTTCTCCAGCATGTCGTCCTCCTCGGGGACAGGCTCGAGCTCGACCATCGCCATGTTGCAGCGCTTTGCGAAGTCGCCCTCCTCGTCGAGGACATAGGCCACGCCACCGGACATGCCAGCCGCGAAGTTGCGACCGGTCTGGCCGATGACGACGACGATGCCGCCCGTCATGTACTCGCAGCCGTGGTCACCTACGCCTTCCACAACGGCGATCGCGCCCGAGTTTCGAACGGCAAAGCGCTCCCCGGCCACGCCGCGGAAGTAGCACTCGCCCTCGGTCGCACCGTAGAGAACCGTATTGCCGACGATGATCGACTCTTCCGGCACGATCCGGGCGTCGTCCGGCGGGCGGATCACGATCTTGCCGCCCGACAAACCCTTGCCAACATAGTCATTCCCGTCGCCGATCAGCTCGAACGAGATGCCCCGAGCAAGGAAAGCACCAAACGACTGGCCCGCAGTGCCGGTGAATTTCACCGAGATGGTATCCTCACGCAGGCCCTTGTGTCCGAAGCGCTTGGCAACCTCACCCGAAAGCATCGCACCTGTCGAACGATCGACGTTCCGGATCGGCAGGTCGATCTCGACCTTCTGGCGGGCCGTCAGAGCAGGCTGAGCCAGTTCGATCAGCTTGCGATCGAGCACGTCGTCTATCGGGTGCTCCTGGCGCGTGGTCCAGTAGGTCTCTTCCTTCGACGCCTGCGGCTTGAAGAACAGGCGGCTGAAATCGAGGCCCTGGGCCTTCCAGTGATCGATGACGGCCTGCTTCTCGAGGAGCTGGGACTCGCCAATGATC
>Ga0182743_1003179_pt1 | contig 13524 bp, 10 predicted proteins | sample eDN3rd30CKraftOP_FD_128522 | JGI IMG/M metagenome (GOLD analysis project Ga0182743, IMG submission 128522) | Enriched Organic Plus compost microbial communities from Emeryville, California, USA - eDNA 3rd pass 30_C Kraft OP (version 2) (version 2) ... | reverse complement strand
CGACGTGGTCATCTATTGCGCCTGCCCCAACGAACTCTCCGCGGCCATGCTCGCCGAGCGCCTGCGCAAGCACGGCTACCCGCGCGCCTGGGCGCTGTCCGGCGGGCTGGAGGCATGGCAGGCAAGCCAGGCCCGGGCCGATGGGCTTTCGTAGGATGGGTTGAGCGAAGCGATACCCATCACCACGGCTATCACGGGCAGACATGGCTCCTACAAAAAGCGCGGCGCCCATTGATTGACGTTGCGCCGACCAGCCCTTACCGTTGCCCAGCCGCTCAATCGAGCGGTGCGGGATTGGCGTCCCGGTATCAGAACAGACGCGAGCCTCAGGGCGAGCGTCGGCATGGTCGTACCTGTGTCATGGGCAGGCCGTGCAGGGCATCTTCGGATGCGCCGGATGTTCTGACCGGTACGCCAACCTGTACGGTCTGCCCTCCCTGATTGGCGTCAGGCGGGCAGTTCAAGGCACTTCTCGTCAGGACACAACCATGCATCCATTACGTATTTCCAAAGAAGCGACTTCCCTCGACCTCTTCGACGCCGCCCAGGCCCGTCACTCCGCCGCCTGCGACGCCCTGCGCCTGCTGGCCGGCGCGCCGGACCTGGGCTGCCCGGACGAGGGCACCCTCGCCGGCGCCCTGGGCAGCCTCGAACTGTTGCTGCGCGATGCCTCCCGGCTCTACGAGGCCGCTAGAGAACGGGCCTGAGCGCCGAGGCGCCTTGCGTAGGGTGGGTTGAGCTTGCGATACCCATGCGGTTGCGGTGATGGGTATCGCAAGCTCAACCCATCCTACGGTGTGCTACCTGCGCCATTCCCATTGTAGGAGCGCGCCCTGCGCGCGAATCGCGGGCAGGGCCCGCTCCTACAGGTTACCGGGAGGCACGGTATTCCCCCCGTAGGAGCGGACCTTGTCCGCGATAGCCGGACGTATCGGCGCGGTTCGCGGATGAGATCCGCTCCTACGCTGTCCCACCCTCGCCATTCCCGGGCGCGCTGATCTCATCCGCGACTGCGCTCAGCGCCGCGAATGGTCCCGGCGCAGTTCGGCCAGGCGGGCGGCCAGCAGGTCCAGGCCGGTGGCGCGGTCTTCCGGCAGGCGGCGCACGCTGGCCTGGGTCAGGCGCATCTGGCGGATGAAGCGCCGGCAGTGGCGGCACAGCAGCAGGTGGCGGCGCACCGCGAGTTTCTCGCGCAGGCCGAGCTGGCTGTCCAGCAGGTCGCTGGAGAGGGCCACCAGTTCCTTGCAGGTCAGCATTGGCCGGTCTCCTCGAAATGCTCCAGGGTGGCGAACAGCTTCAGCCGCCCGCGGTGCAGCAGCACCCGGACATTGGAGAGGGAAAGCGACAGAAGATTACAGATCTCCTGCAATTCCAGGCCCTGGCGCTCGCGCAGCAGGACCACGCTGCGCTGCAGGTCCGACAGGCTCAGCAGGGTCTTTTCCAGGCATTCGCGCAGTTCGTCCTCGGCCAGCAGGGCCTCGGGCGAGTCCGAATGCCAGGCCAGGGGCGCGGCGCTCCAGTGGCCGTCGGCGGCGAAGCGGCTGTCGTCGATGCTGCCGTGGGGCGCCGGCAGGTCGTCCAGGGAGACTTCCCGGCGTACCTGGCGCAACTTGCTCTTGGCGGTGTTGGCGGTAACGGTCAGCAGCCAGGTCTTGAGGCTAGAGCGCCCCTGGAAGCCGTCCAGGTGGCGCACCACGGCGAGCCAGGCGTCCTGCACCACCTCGTCGGCGTGGGCGCTGCCGACGATGGCCAGGGCCACGGCGCGCATGGCGCCCTGGTAGGCCGCGACCATCTCGCGGAAGGCCGCGTCCTCGCCGGCGCGCAGGCGCGCCAGCAGTTCGCCGTCGGCTTCGCCCACCCGGTCAGCGCTTGCGCAGGATCACGCTGCCGATGGAGTAGCCGGCGCCGAAGGAGCTGAGCACGCCGATGGAACCGGCGGGCAGGTCCTCGTGGTACTTGTGCAGGGCGATCACCGAGCCGGCCGAGCTGGTGTTGGCATAGGTGTCGAGGATCACCGGCGCCTCGTGGGCCTCGGCGTCGCGGCCGAGCAGCTTGCGGGTGATCAGCAGGTTCATGTTGAGGTTGGCCTGGTGCAGCCAGAAGCGCTTGACGTCGCCGACCGGGATGTCGTTCTGCGCCAGGTGCTCGCCGATCAGCTCGGCGACCATCGGGCAGACGTCCTTGAACACCTTGCGGCCTTCCTGGACGAACAGCTTGTCGCGCTGGCCGATGCCCTCTTCCGCGGCGCGGTTGAGGAAGCCGAAGTTGTTGCGGATGTTGTTGGAGAACTGCGTCAGCAGCTTGGTGCTGACGATGTCGAACTGCTGCTTGCCGATGGCCTGGTCGGCGCGCTCGACGATCACCGCGGTGGCCGCGTCGCCGAAGATGAAGTGGCTGTCGCGATCGCGGAAGTTCAGGTGGCCGGTGCAGATTTCCGGGTTGACCATCAGGATGGCGCGGGCCTGGCCCAGTTGCACGGCGTTGGCCGCGGCCTGCAGGCCGAAGGTGGCCGAGGAGCAGGCGACGTTCATGTCGAAGCCGAAGCCCTGGATGCCGAGGGCGGCCTGGACCTCGATGGCCACCGCCGGGTAGGCGCGCTGCAGGTTGGAGCAGGCGACGATGACGCCGTCGATGTCCGCCGCGCTGCGGCCGGCCCGGTGCAGCGCCTCCTTGGCGGCGTGCACGGCCATCTCGCAGAGGATGCCCCAGTCGTCGTTGCTGCGCTCGGGGATGCGCGGGACCATGCGCTGCGGGTCGAGGATACCTTCCTTGTCGACCACGAAGCGGCTCTTGATGCCGGAGGCCTTCTCGATGAACGCCGAGCTGGATTCGCTCAGCGCTTCCAGTTCGCCCCTGGCGATGGCTTCGGCGTGCTGGTCGTTGTACTGGCGGACGTAGGCATTGAAGGACTCCACCAGTTCATCGTTGGAGATGCTGAACGGCGGGGTATAGAGACCGGTTCCGCTGATCACGACTTTATGCACGGTCAATCCTCTTCTCAATCTGGCTGCCGGCCCCGGCAGCATGGTTAGGCATCGATGTGCCCGCCCGCGGGCCGGCACTGCAAAAGGGGTTCGGCCCGCATGGGCCTGAGGGCACGGCCTGATGACCAGGCAGTGTGCCATCGAAGGTGGCGTGCCGGCATCTTCCACCGCCCAACGGCGACGGCGCTGCGCGGCGCTCGAATAACCGCCGATTATGCGGCAAATCGTCGGCAAATGCCGCTACCGCGGCGCAGTTTTCCAGCATACAGACCTTGTACCGGCCGGTGATTGAAATTCCCGAAAGCCTCGATAGCCAGGCCATCCGGGCGAGTTGGCGGAAGCGCCCTGCGCTCTTGCGCAAATGCCCTTGGGGCGAATACCCGCATGCCACCGGGCAGCTGCGCTGAACCCCGGCGGGAAAACCGCTGTCGAGGAAAGGGGCGCCCGCCGGCGCCCCTTTTCATTGGCAAGCACAGAGGTAGCGATGCTGGTTTCCCTTCAGGCGCTGCGGGCCCTGGCCGCCTGGCTGGTGGTGTTCCATCACTTCATGCAGGTGTTCTTCGATTTTCGCGCCGACAGCCTCGGCGGGAGGCTGCTGTCCACCCGCGGCCAGGTCGGGGTGGACATCTTCTTCGTCCTCAGCGGCTTCGTCATCCAGCTGTCCTGCGCCGGGCGCCAGGTGCCCGGCCTGACCTTCCTGGCCCAGCGGCTGGCGCGCATCGCCCCGGCCTACTGGCTGTACACCGCCATCACCGCGCTGATCCTCTACGCCTTCGGCAACCTGATGCCGGTCTACGGCGTGGCCCTGCCGCAGCTGCTGCTGTCGCTGCTCTTCCTGCCCAGCCAGAACCCCGGCGGCTTCGGCTTCTACCCGATACTGCCGGTGGGCTGGACGCTGAACTTCGAGATGCTTTTCTACCTGCTGTTCGCCCTCTCCTTCGCCGTGGGCGAACGCTGGCGCCCCTGGCTGGTGGGCGCGCTGCTGGCGCTGGTCAGCGGCGTGCTGGCGAAGGCGCCGTGGCTGAGCAATTTCTACCGCAACCCCATCGTCTGCGAATTTCTCTTCGGCCTGCTGCTTGCCGAGCTGTACCGCCGCGGCCTGCTGCGCCTGCGGGCATCGGTGGCACTGCCGCTGGCGCTGGGCGCGGTGCTGGTGCTGCTGCACTTCCCCGCCGACCATCCCTGGCGCCCGCTGACCTGGGGCCTGCCCAGCGCGGCGCTGGTGGCCGCCTGCGTGGCGCTGGAGCCATGGTTCGCCGGCTGCCGCCCGCTCAAGGCGCTGGGCGACTGGAGCTATTCGGTGTACCTGGTCCACGTGATAGTGCTGTGGCTGGCCAGCTACTGGCTGCACCAGCGCCTGGGCCTGGGCCCGTACCAGACGCTGGCGCTGTGCCTGCCGGCTATCCTGCTGCTGTCCTGGCTGAGCTACGAATGGGTGGAACTGCGCCTGGGCCGACGCCTGAAGCGGGCCTGGGCGCCGCGCCCGGCCACGGCCTAGCCGTCGCTGCAGACCAGGCGGTTGCGCCCCTGGGCCTTGCCGCGGTACAGGCGGTGGTCGCAGCAACGGTACAGGGCCTCGGCATCGTCGCCGTCCACCGGCCACTCGGCCAGGCCGAAGGTGGCCGACAGCGGGATGACATGGCCGCGGTACAGCAGCGGGTTGGCCGCCAGGTCCGTGCGCAGGCGCTCCACCAGCGGCGCGGCGTCGAAGCGAACGGTGTTGCGCAGCAGCAGGGCGAATTCCTCGCCGCCCAGGCGGCCGATCATGTCGCCGGCGCGCAGGTGCAGGCGCAGCCGGGCGCAGAGGTACTGCAGGGCCTTGTCGCCGGCGTCGTGGCCCCAGCGGTCGTTGACGTCCTTGAAGTGGTCCACGTCCAGCAGCACCAGCACCCAGCGCTGGCCGTTGCCGCGGGAATCCTCCAGGCAACGCAGCACAGCGCGCTGGAAGGCCTCGCGGCTGGCCACGCCGGTCAGCGCGTCGCTCAGCGCCAGGCGCCGCAGCAGTTGCTGGGCCTGGGCGCGGCGGGTTTCGTAGATGTGCACGAAGGCCATGATCAGCAGGCCGCAGAGGATGGCGTTGCCCAGGTCGATCATGCCCGGGGCGTCCAGGCGCAGCGGGTGCTGGCGCAGGTAGAGCAGCGCGGCCACGCCGACGAAGGGCACCGAGAGCAGGAAACCGCGCCACGCGCCCAGCAGCAGGTAGGCCATCACCGGCATCAGGTAGAGCCAGACGAAGGCCGTGGCCGAGGCCTGCGGCATGATGATGATGTAGACCAGGAAGCAGAAGGTGGGCAGCAGGTAGGCGTAGATCCACGGCGTCAGGTCGCGCACCCGCGCCAGGCGCGAGGTGGCCCACAGCAGCAGCGCGCAGACCAGCGCCTCCAGGCCCGCCAGCAGGTAGTTGCCGTTGAGGCACTGGAGCACCGAGAAGATTCCCAGGGTCAGCCCGGTACAGAAGAAGATCAGGCGCATCAGCAGGCGCTGGTCGGCCAGGTCCAGTCCGCTGGTGCTGGCTGCCGGCTCCCCCGGCGCATTGGCTTTGGCCTTGTCGTGCATGGCTACCTTTCCCTGGCCCCGCCCGGCATGGCGGAGCGCTGGACGAAACGACCGCCCATCCGCGTGGATGGAGTCTAGCCAGTCCGCCCGCCCGGCAGCACAGCCGGTCGTCGCCCGCCGGACGGTGCAAGCATGGCGACCAACGCCGTGAATTCACGGCAGCTTCATCGCCGCTGCGCTAGCCTTCGAGGAACCCCAACCACGGAGGGCGCCCATGCGCGCATTGATCGCTTCGCTGTCCCTGCTGGCCCTGGCCGGCTGCTCGTCCTACCAGGCCAGGGAAACCGGCCCGGTGCCCGCCGACCGTTTGCTGGGCTTCCAGCAGGAGGCCCAGGGCGGCGCCAGGGTCGAGGTCGAGCGCGACCTGGGCTTCCTCGGCGGCGGCTGCATGGTCGCCTTCAAGATCGACCGCCAGTTGGCCGCGCGCATCGCCGTGGGCGAGACCGCCAGCTTCCAGCTGCCGCCCGGCCAGCACATCGTCGGCATCGGCGCCGACGAACAGGGCGAGGGCCTGTGCAGCAAGGGCCTGCTGCGCCGCGAACTGCTGGTGGACCTCGCCGCCGGCGAGACCGCGCAGTTCCGCATCCTCAGCGACGCCAACAAAGGCTTCGACATCCTCCCGGCCCAGCGTTGACGCCCGGGCGGGGCCGCGGCCCCGCCCTTCCCCGGCTTACCCGTTGATGCGTCGCACCAGGCGCGCCTGCAGCTGTTCCAGCTCGGCCGGGTCGGCCTTCTGCGCGGCGTGGATGCCCAGGCCCTGGCCGGCGTAGCGCGGCACTATGTGCACGTGGATATGGAACACCGTCTGCCCGGCGGGCGCACCGTTGAACTGGGCCACCTGCACGCCGTCGGGATTCAGTTCCTCGACTATCGCGCGGGTCAGGCGCTGCACCACGCCCATCACCTTGCACAGCGCATCGGGGTCGACTTCGAGGATGTTGCGCGCGGCGCTGCGCTTGGGCACCACCAGCGCATGGCCGTGGGACTGCGGGAAGAGGTCGAGGAAGGCGAGCACGTCGTCGTCCTCGTACAGCTTGTAGCAGGGGGCGTCGCCGCGAATGATCTGGGCGAAGATGTTCTGCGGGTCATAGGTGCCTTGCAGGCTCATGGCGCTGTCCTTGAGCGGTGGATCGGAGACGGCACCATACCGGCTCGCGGCGCCGCTGGCACCTCCCCCCTGCGCGATCGGCGGCGTATGCTGGGCGTTCGACTTTCAGACCGGAGTTCCCATGCCTTCGCTCGCCGACTTCCCGATCACCCGCAAATGGCCCGCCACCCGCCCCGACGTCCTGCAGCTGTACTCGCTGCCCACGCCCAACGGGGTGAAGGTCTCGATCATGCTGGAGGAAACCGGCCTGGCCTACGAGCCGCACCTGGTCAGCTTCGAGCGCAACGACCAGTTCAGCCCGGAATTCCTCTCGCTGAACCCGAACAACAAGATTCCCGCCATCCTCGACCCCAACGGCCCCGGCGGCCAGCCGCTGGCGCTGTTCGAGTCCGGCGCCATCCTCATCTACCTGGCCGAGAAGACCGGCCAGTTGCTGCCCAAGGACCCGGCCCGGCGCTACGAGGCGATCCAGTGGCTGATGTTCCAGATGGGCGGCATCGGGCCGATGTTCGGCCAGCTGGGCTTCTTCAATAAATTCGCCGGCCGCGAGATCGAGGACAAGCGGCCGCTGAATCGCTATGTGGAGGAGTCCCGGCGGTTGCTCGGCGTGCTCGACCAGCGCCTGGAAGGGCGCGACTGGGTAATGGGGCAGGAGTACGGCATCGCCGACATCGCCATCTTCCCCTGGGTGCGCAACCTGGTGGGCTTCTACGAGGCAGGCGACCTGGTGCAGTTCCAGCGCTTCGGCAATGTGAAGCGGGTGCTGGAGGCGTTCCTGGCGCGGCCGGCGGTGCAGCGGGGGTTGGGGATTCCGCAGCGGGGTTGAGGTTGGGGTTGGGGTTGGGCTGCTCGCGAACGATGGTGTCCAGCTTGGCTACGGAGCGATGTCGAAGTCCGCAGCCCTCTCCCCCCGCCCTCTCCCTGAAGGGAGAGGGGGCTTGTCCGTGCCGAGAGAGGGAATGGTTTCAGCCGGAAACCTTCGGTGCTGCCGGCTAACTCCAAAACATCCCGTTCGGCCCAACGCCCCCTCTTCCGGCTAACGCCGAAACACCCGAGCACGCCGAACGGTCCCCTCTCCCTTCAGGGCGGGGCGCGCAGCCGAGGGTTAGGGAGAGGGAGCGGAGTCCCTCTCGAACACCGGAGCAGCCGGGAAACACTGTTCGCGAGCAAGAACTAGGCGTCCCCCTCGCTCCTACGAAAAACCTCGTCAGGCCTCGACCTGGCTCCACTGCTTGCTCAGCCGCTTGTCCGACACCGGCACCTTGGTCCCCAGTTGCTGGGCGAACAGCGACACGCGGTATTCCTCCAGCATCCAGCGGTACAGCACCAGTTCCGGGTCGCGCTTGCCTTCCTGGGCGTGCTTGGCCTGGCGGGCCTTGTACTGGTCCCAGTAGCCGGCCATCTCGCCGCTCCACACGCGGTCGCGCTGGACCTGGCCGGCGACCTTGTCCAGGCGCTGTTCCACGGCCTTGAGGTAGCGCGGGTATTCCTTCAGCCATTCCAGCGGGGTGTCGCGGACGAAGCCGGGGTAGACCAGGTTGGCCAGTTGCCCCTTCACGTCGTTGAGCGGCACCGTCATGGCCAGGTCGACCTTGCCCTTGAAGCGCTTCTGCAGGCCGTGCCAGAGCTTGAGGATGTCCAGCACCAGGCGGGCGATGCGTTCGGCGTGTTCGGTCCAGGCACCGCGCTTTTTCTCGGCGAGGGACGCCAGGGCCGCGCCGTCGCGGGGCAGGCTGGCCTCGCCTTCGAGGATGCAGGCGTCCAGGCTGGCCAGGAGGATGTCTTCCACCAGCGCCTCGACGCGGCCCAGTTCGCGGTACAGCAGGCCCATCTCGGTCTGCCCCGGCAGCTTGCCGCGAAGGAACTTGGCCGGCTCGGCCAGTTGCTGCAGCAGCAGGCGCTGCAGGGCGCGGCGGTGCTGGTACTCGGCCTCGGCCTGGGTGGGGAAGCGGTTTTCCTTCACCACCCCACCCTCTTCCACCAGCGCCGGGTAGACCGTCATCGACAGCCCGGCGATCTTCTGCTGGGCCTTTTCCGCCACTTCGGCGAAGCCCTTGGCTTCCACCGGCTTCTGCGGCTTGTCGGCCTGGGGGATGGCCAGGGCGGCCTGGCTGGCTTCGGCGAAGCGCGCGGTGAGTTCGGCAAGGTCGCGGCCTTCGCCGAGGAACTTGCCGCGGGCGTCCACCACTTCGATGTTCATGCGCAGGTGGCTTTCCACCTGGGTTTCGGCCTCGGCCCAGGCTTCCTCGGCCACGCGGCTGCCGGTCATGCGTTGCAGCTCGCGGCCCAGGGCCTCGGGCAGCGCGCCTTCGGCGAAGGTCATCTTGCCCAGCGCGGCGCGAACGAAGTCCGGCACCGGCACGAAGTTCTTGCGGATGGCCTTGGGCAGGTTGCGCACCAGGGCCACGCACTTGGCTTCCAGCAGGCCCGGCACCAGCCACTCCAGGCGCTCGGCGGGCAGTTGCGGCAGCAGCGGCGCCGGTACGCGCAGGGTCACGCCGTCGCGCGGGTGGCCCGGCTCGAAGTGGTAGCTCAGCGGCAGCTGCAGCTCGCCCAGGCGCAGGCGGTCCGGATAGAGGCCGGCGGTGACTTCGCTGGCGTCGCGGGCCAGCACGTCTTCCTCGCGCATGATCAGCAGGTCGGGCTGCTGCTTGTGCTCGCGCTCGTACCACTTCTCGAAGCTGGCGGTCTGGTAGATGTCCGCCGGCAGGCGCGCGTCGTAATAGGCGAACAGGGTTTCCTCGTCGGCGAGGATGTCGCGACGGCGCGCCTTGGCCTCCAGTTCGTCGAGCTTCTCCAGCAACTGGCGGTTGGCGGCAAGGCACCTGGCGCGGCTGTTGATCTCGCCGCGCACCAGGGCCTCGCGGATGAACAGCTCGCGGGCCACCGGCGGGTCGATGGGGCCGTAGTGCACGGCGCGGCGGCCGACGACGATCAGCCCGTAGAGGGTCACCTGCTCGTAGGCCACCACCTGGCCGCGCTTCTTCTCCCAGTGCGGCTCCAGGTGGTTCTTCTTCACCAGGTGGCCGGCCAGGGGCTCCAGCCAGTCCGGCTCGATCTTCGCCACCATGCGGGCGAACAGCTTGGTGGTCTCCACCAGTTCGGCGGCCATGATCCACTGCGGCTTCTTGCGCCCGATGACGCTGGAGGGGTGGACCCAGAAGCGCCGCTGGCGCGCGCCCAGGTAGTCGCCGTCCTCGGACTTCTGGCCGATCTGGCTGAGCAGGCCGGAGAGGATGGCCTTGTGCACGGCGGCGTAGTCGATGTCGCGCTTGGGCTGCTCCCCTTCCTTGTAGGAGCGAGCTTGCTCGCGAACGCTCTTTGCACCTTTGTCGGCTTGGGACTTCTCAGCGTTGGGTTGTTCGCGAGCAATGGCTGAGGCGCCCCCCTCGCTCCTACGAGAGCCTTCCGGCTTGCCGAAGGGGAGTTTGAGTTCGCGGCAGATCAGGGTGAGCTGGCGGTGCGCATCGCGCCATTCGCGCAGGCGCAGGTAATTCAGGAAGTTCTTCCGGCACCAGGCGCGCAGGGCGTTGGAGCCCAGGGCCTGGCGCTGTTCCTCGAAGCCGCGCCAGAGGTTGATCAGCGCGGCGAAGTCCGAATCCGGGTCCTTCCACTGCGCATGGGCCTGGTCGGCGGCCTGCTGGCGTTCGATCGGGCGTTCGCGCGGGTCCTGCACGGAGAGCGCGCTGGCCACCGTCAGCACTTCGTTCAGGCTGCCCTGGTGGGCCGCCTCCAGCAGCATGCGGCCCAGCCGCGGGTCCACCGGCAGGCGTGCCAGCTGGCGGCCCAGCGGCGTCAGCTGGCCCTCGCGGTTCACCGCCGAGAGTTCCTGCAGCAGGGTGAAGCCGTCCTTGATCGCCTTGCCGTCCGGCGGCTCGATGAAGGGGAAGGCCTCGATGTCGCCCAGGCGCAGGTGGAGCATCTGCAGGATCACCGCCGCCAGGTTGGTGCGCAGGATCTCCGGGTCGGTGAAGGCCGGCCGGCCGTTGAAATCCTCCTCGCTGTACAGGCGCACGCAGATGCCCGGCTCGACCCGCCCGCAGCGGCCCTTGCGCTGGTTGGCGCTGGCCTGGGAGATGGCCTCGATGGGCAGCCGCTGGACCTTGGCGCGGTAGCTGTAGCGGCTGATGCGCGCGGTGCCGCTGTCGATCACGTAGCGGATGCCCGGCACCGTCAGCGAGGTCTCGGCGACGTTGGTGGCCAGCACTATCTTGCGCCCCGGCATGGGCGCGAAGATCTTCTGCTGCTCCGCCGGGGTCAGCCGCGCGTACAACGGCAGCACTTCGGTGTGGCGCAGGTTGGCCTTGCGCAGCATGTCCGCGGCATCGCGGATTTCCCGTTCGCCGGGGAGGAACACCAGCACGTCGCCGGGGCGCTTGCCGACTTCGCGCTCGTGGGCGGCGATTTCGTCCAGGGCGCGGAGGATGCCTTCGTCCACCGAGAGGTCGTCGAACAGCGCCTCGCCGTCCTCGTCCACTTCGGCGGCCAGCGGGCGGTACCAGGTTTCCACCGGGTAGGTGCGCCCGGAGACTTCGACGATAGGCGCGTCACCGAAGTGCTTGGAGAAGCGCTCCAGGTCGATGGTCGCCGAGGTGATGATCAGCTTCAGGTCCGGCCGGCGCGGCAGCAGGGTCTTGAGGAAGCCGAGCAGGAAGTCGATGTTCAGGCTGCGCTCATGGGCCTCGTCGACGATGATGGTGTCGTAGCGCTCCAGGTAGCGGTCGTGCTGGGTCTCGGCCAGCAGGATGCCGTCGGTCATCAGCTTGACCAGGGTGCTGTCGTCGCTCTGGTCCTCGAAGCGCACCTGGTAGCCCACCAGCGAACCCAGCGGCGTACCGATCTCCTCGGCCACCCGCGTGGCGACGCTGCGCGCGGCCAGGCGGCGCGGCTGGGTGTGGCCGATCAGGCCGTGGCTGCCGCGGCCCAGTTCCAGGCAGATCTTCGGCAGCTGGGTGGTCTTGCCCGAGCCGGTCTCGCCGGCGATCACCACCACCTGGCTCTTCAGCAGCGCGGCCTTGATTTCGTCGCGCTTGGCGGCGATCGGCAGGTTGTCGTCGTAGCGGATCGCCGGGACGCTGGCGCGGCGCGCCTCGACCTTGGCGCAGGAGGCCTGGAAGCGCTCGACCCACTGCGCCAGCTTGCCGTCGTCGGGGTGCTTGCGCAGTTCGTGGAACTGCCGGCGCAGGCGGTGGCGGTCGCGGATCAACGCGTGGTCGAGGCGTTGCAGGAGCTGTTCGGGGCTGGGCGTTACGTCGGTCATCGGCTGCGCTGGCGTCTGTGCGAAAGGCGGCCGCGCGCCTGGCGGCGGCCGCTTCCGGAAAGGGGCAAAGACGGGATTGTCGCAGAGTAACGCCCCGCGTCGCCACGCCCAGTGCGTGGCGGCGGGGTTTCAGGCGCGAATCAGATGCGGAACTGGCCGACCAGCTGGCGCAGGCGCTCGCCCAGGCCGCTCAGCTCGCTGGCGGTGCGCGCGCCCTGCACGGCGTCCTCGGCCACCCGGTCCACGCCGTCGGCGATCTGGTGCACGCTGCGGTTGATCTCCTCGGCCACCGCGGTCTGTTCCTCGGCGGCGCTGGCGATCTGCGCGTTCATCGAGTTGATGGTGCCGATCAGGTTGGCCATGGCGTCCAGCGACTGCCCGGCCTGGTCGGCCTGGCTGCGGGTGCGCCCGGCCATCTCGCTGGCGCGCTGCATGGCCTGCACGGAACCGGCGGTGGTGGCCTGCAGGCGGTCGATCATCTGCTGGATCTCGCCGGTGCTCTGCTGGGTGCGGCTGGCCAGCGCGCGCACTTCGTCGGCGACCACCGCGAAGCCGCGCCCGGCCTCGCCGGCCCGCGCCGCCTCGATGGCGGCGTTGAGCGCCAGCAGGTTGGTCTGCTCGGCGATGGAGCGGATTACTTCCAGCACGCCGACGATGCCGCGCACGTCCTGGCTGAGGGTGTCCAGGGCCTCGCTGCTGCTGCTCACCTCGCCGGCCAGGTCGTTGATCTGCGCCACGCACAGGTCCACCTCGCGCTTGGCCGCCTGGCCCTCGCGGTCGGTGTCGCGGGCGGCGTCGGCGGCGCGCTGGGCGCTGCGCGCCACTTCCTGGGCGGCGGCGGTCATTTCGTTGATCGCCGTGGCCACCTGGTCGGTCTCGCTGCGCTGGCCGGCCATCGCCTGCTCCGAGCGCTGCGCCTGCTGGGCGACGTTGCCGACCAGCCCGGACAGTTGCCCGGTGGTGCCGGCCACCTGCTGCACCAGGGTGTGGATCTTCTCGACGAAGCGGTTGAACGACTGCGCCAGCTCGCCCAGTTCGTCGCGGCTTTCCACCGGCAGGCGGTGGGTCAGGTTGCCGTCGCCGGCAGCCATGTCGTCGAGGTTGGCCTTGACCCGCAGCAGCGGGCGGACGATGGCGTTGCCGGTGGGCACCGCCACCAGGGCGATGATCACCAGCAGCGCCAGGGCCGAGCCGATCATCAGCGTCAGCAGGCTGTTGATCTGCCCGTGCAGTTGTTCGCGGGCCTTGGCCACGTCTTCCTCGATGTCGTCCAGGTTCAGCGAGGTGCCGAACACCAGGTTCCACTTCGGCAGGTACTGCGCGTAGCCGATCTTCGGCACGACGGCGCTGTTGCCCGGGCGGGTGAAGCTGTAGTGCACGTAGTGGCTGTCGTCCTGGCCGGCGCGCACCAGCTCGCGGATGGCGTAGACGCCGTTGGGGTCGCGGAAGCTGCTGAAGTCTTCGCCGATACGCTCTTCGCTGGTGCCCTGGAAGACGCGCACCGAGCGGGTGTCGTAGCCCCAGAAGTAGCCGCCGTTGCCGTAGGCCAGGCGCTTGAGCAGCGCCACCCCGGCCTCGCGCGCCGCCGCATCGCCTTCGGCCGCGGCCTGGTACTG
>Ga0182743_1003175_pt1 | contig 13530 bp, 10 predicted proteins | sample eDN3rd30CKraftOP_FD_128522 | JGI IMG/M metagenome (GOLD analysis project Ga0182743, IMG submission 128522) | Enriched Organic Plus compost microbial communities from Emeryville, California, USA - eDNA 3rd pass 30_C Kraft OP (version 2) (version 2) ... | reverse complement strand
TTGAGGGCATCAACAACACCATCAAGGTCATCAAGCGGCGCGCCTACGGTTACCGAGACCAGGAATACTTCTTCCTCAAAATCCGCGCCGCCTTCCCCGGTAATGCTCAATGAACCAAAAAAATGGGGCCCCGCGGGGCCCTCATTTTTTTGTACGCCATGCCGCACATGGGCAGCACCGGCCGATGCGCGACGCTCAGCCTTCGTCGACGCGCTCCGGTGTGTCCTCGCCGCGCGCCTGGCGTTCGGTGTTACGCACACCGGTGTGCCGCACGTCGGCGCCCTTGACCATGTAGATGACCCGTTCGGCCATGTTCTTCGCATGGTCGCCGATGCGTTCCAGGGCGCGGGCGATGAAGACCATGTCGATGGCGCGCGAGATGGTGCGCGGGTCTTCCATCATGTAGGTGATCAGGTTGCGCAGGGCGGCCTTCCATTCGCGGTCGACCTCCTTGTCGCTGCGCACCACGGCCGCGGCCTGCACGGAATCCAGGCGCGCGAAGGCGTCGAGCGCCTGGCGCAGCATGGCGCCGACCTTGTCGGCCATGTGACGCAGTTCGATCAGCGGGATCTGCGGACGGTCGCTGTCGTGCATGCGGCGCACGGCATTGGCGATCTTGTCGGCCTCGTCGCCGGAGCGCTCCATGTCGGTCAGCATCTTGGAGACGGCCAGCAGCGTGCGCAGGTCGATGGCGGTGGGCTGGTGGCGCGCGAGCAGCAGGCTGATGCGCTCGTCGATCTCGACCTCGTGCCGATTGACCTCTTTCTCGCGCTCGCGGACCTTCTCGGCCATGGCGAGGTCGCCGGAAGCCAGGGCCTCGAGGGCTTCATGGATCATCGTCTCGACCACGCCGCCCATCTGCAGGAATTGCGAGCGGACATGCTCCAGGTCGGCCTCGAACTGCTTGTTGGTGTGCTCCGTCATCCGGATTCCTTGCATGGTTGTAGGCAGCGCGCCGGTACGGCGCCTGTGCATGGCGGGCACAGGACCCGCTCGGCCTGCAGCTTATGACTCGACTATGACAGGATTATGAACCGCCCCGGCGCAGTGCGGCAATGCGCCGCACGGGCCTCAGGGCCGGTCGAGCCGGCGGATGCCGTTCTGCGTGGCCAGCAGGGCCACGTCGGCCCCGGCCAGGGCAAACAGGCCGCAGGTGACCACGCCGGCCAGGTTGTTGACCTGGGCTTCCAGCGCGCGGGCGTCGTCGATGCGCAGGCCGGCCACGTCGAGGATGACGTTGCCGTTGTCGGTGGTGAAGCCCTGGCGCAGGCGCGGCTGGCCGCCCAGCGCCGCCAGGCGGCGCGCCACGGCCTCGCGCGCCATGGGGATGACCTCGACCGGCAGCGGGAAGGCACCCAGGCGCTCGACCAGCTTGGATTCGTCCGCGATGCAGATGAAGCGCTGGGCGACCGAGGCAACGATCTTCTCGCGCGTGAGCGCGCCGCCGCCGCCCTTGATCATGTGCAGCCGGGCGTCGATCTCGTCGGCGCCGTCGACGTAGATCGGCATGGCGTCCACGTCGTTGAGATCCAGCACGGCGAGCCCATGGCCGGCCAGGCGGGCGGCGCTGCGCTCGGAGCTGGCCACGGTGGCGCGCACGCGGCCCTTGAAGCGGGCCAGGCCGTCGATGAACAGATCGGCCGTCGAGCCGGTGCCCACGCCGATGACCACGTCGGGCGCGGCTACGGCGTCGACGAATTCGAGGGCGGCGTCGGCCGCCTGCTGCTTGAGTTGCTGCTGAGTAAGCATGATGTGCGAAAAAACGGCGCGAAGCGCGGTCAATGTCCAGACGGCAATGTAGCAGATGGCGCACGCGGACCGGATGCGGGTCTGCCGCTACGCCAGCCCGGGCCAGGCCCGCGCCAGCACGGCGGCCTGGTCGTGCCCGTCGGGCCACACACCGTGTATGCCGCCGGGCTGTTCCAGCCGCGTGGCGGCGTAGGCCGCGGCCACCTCGGGCGGCGCGTGGCGGATCAACAATGCCGCCTGCCATAGCGTGGCGAGGCCGGCCGCGACCGCCCGGGCGTGCGGTTCGACCTGGGCGGAATCGCCCGCCAACGCCGCCATCCAGCCATCCAGCGCGCGGTCGTAGGCAGGCAGGCGGCCACGCGCGGGGTCCAGCTCGGCGCGCAGGGCCGGCAGGACGGCGGGCTCGCGGCCCAGCGCCCGCAGCACGTCCAGCGCCATGACGTTGCCCGAGCCTTCCCAGATGGAATTGACGGGCGCCTCGCGGTACAGGCGGGCCAGTGGCCCCTCTTCCACGTAGCCGTTGCCGCCCAACGCCTCCATGCATTCGGCAATGGCGGCGATGGCACGCTTGCACACCCACAGTTTGGCGGCCGGCGTGCCGACCCGCAGCAGCGCGCGGGCGTGGTCCGCGCCGGTCGGCGCCGAGCCGGCGGCCGCCTGGGGGCCGCCTGCGTCCGCCGCCTCGTCCACGGCACGCGCCAGACGCATGGCCAGGACGGTGGCGGCCTCGCTCTCCAGGGCCAGGTCGGCCAGCACACCGCGCATGACGGGTTGGTCGAGCAGGCGCCGGCCAAACGCCTGCCGATGGGCCGCGTGGTGCGCGGCCTGGGCCACGGCCTGGCGCAGCAGCGCGGCGCTGCCCAGCACGCAGTCCAGCCGCGTGGCGGCGGCCATCTCCAACAACACCGCCAGGCCGCGCCCGGGCTCTCCGAGCATCACGCCCCAGGCCTCCTCGAATTCGACCTCGGCGCTGGCATTGCTGCGGTTGCCTACCTTGTCCTTCAGGCGGCGGATGCGGACGGCGTTGCGGGGTCCATCGGGCACCCAGCGCGGCACCAGGAAGCAGCCCGGCCCGGCCTCGGTGCGCGCCAGCACAAGATGGGCGTCGGCCTGCGGCACGGAATAGAACCATTTGTGGCCGGTGAGCCGGTGCGCGCGGCCGCGGCCCCCGGCGCCGATGGGCTCGGCCACGGTGGCGACGGCACGCAGGTCCGAGCCGCCCTGCTTCTCTGTCAGCCCCATTCCCACCAGCGCGCCACGCTTGCCGACCAGTGGCGCGTCGGTGCCGTCGAACTCGCGCGAATACAGCGCGGGCAGCCAGTCGCGCGCATAGTCCAGGTCGCCCGCGGGCTCGCGCGCCAGCAGCGGCACGGCGGCGTAGGTCATGGTGGTGGGGCACAGCGTGCCGGCCTCGGCCTGGCCCTGCATCAGGTAGGCGGCCGCGCGCGCGGCATGTGCGCCCGGCTTGCGGCGCAGCCAGGCGGCGCTGTGCAGCCCGCGCGAGACGATGCCGCGCATCAGCTCAGCCCAGGCGGGATGGAATTCGACGTGGTCGATACGCCGGCCGCTGCGGTCGTAGGCGTGCAGCACAGGGCCATGCCGGTTGGCCAGCTCGGCCGCATGCAGCGTCTGGGCGCGGCCCAACCAGGCGCCGTGCTCGCGCAATTCGTCCTGCCAGCCGGCGGCGCCCTCGCGTGCAACGGCCTCGCGCAGCACGGGATCGGTCTCGTACAGCGAGTAGTCTTCGAGCGGCGGTACTTGGTTGACGACCTGGTGCGTGCTGAAAGCGTGCATGGTAGCCTCTTCGGCAAGCGGCCGGCCAGACCCGCGACGGCCCGCAGGCTACACGCTAGCAGCCTTGCGCGGTGCCCGGCAAGCATCGGTGCCACAAAGCCGTCAGTTCAGCAAGCGCGCCTCGAGCGCACGCGCCTCGGTGTAACCCATCAGCGCCATGATGTCCTCGATGCTGGCCAGCAGGTCGGGCCGGTCAACGGGCTGGCCGCTTTCCATGACTTCCCGCATCACCTGCAGCGCCTGCGTCATGGCGCGGATGGCGGCCGCCGGCAGCATGCGCGGCAGGCTGATGCGCCGCACGCCGATGGCCTTGAGCTCGGGCAACGGGATCAGCGGCGTGGTGGGACGCGATCGGATGCCGAAGCCCATGTTGATCGTGACCGGGATGCCGGCGGCGTCGACGATGCGTTTGATGTCGTCCGAAGTGCGTACGGCATCGGGAAACAACATGTCGGCGCCGGCGGCGGCGTACGCCTTGGCGCGGCGCAGCGCGCCCTCGATGCCCTCGACGGCCAGCGCGTCGGTGCGGGCAATGATGACGAAAGCATCATCGCGGCGGGCCTGACACGCGGCTTCGATTTTGCGCACCATTTCATCCTGTTCCACGACGTCCTTCCCAGGCATGTGGCCACAGCGCTTGGGACTGACCTGGTCTTCAAGGTTGATACCCGCCACGCCGGCCTCCTCGAACAGGCGCACGGTATGGAAGACGTTGACGGGGTTGCCGTAGCCAGTGTCAGCGTCGGCCGTCAACGGGATCGATACCGACCGGGCGAGGTTGCGGCAGTGGTTGACGTTCTCCGTGAGCCCCATGACGCCGATGTCGGGCACGCCCAGCAGCGAATTCGACAACGCCGCCCCGCTGGTGCAGGCCGTCTTGAAGCCCGCCGCCTCGACCAAGCGAATGCTGTAGCCGTCGTACACGCCGGGCGAAACGATGAATTCGCCGCCTTGCAGCAGTTGCCGGAATCTTTGTGCGCTGGTCATTGCTCTACTCCACGAATGAAAGGGCCGGCCCACGGCGCACAAGGCGGGCGGTCCGTCCGAAGGAGCGTTAGCCTAACAAAACCCCGCCAAAAGTGTCAACTCTTTTGGGGAAACCTTCAGCAACTCCCGCCTGTTTCAACAGCGCTTCATGCCATGCGCCTCCGGATTTACATGGCGAGCGAAAACTTACGTCAATTCAGTAACTAAACCAAAATTTCGGCTGAAGAGACCAACCGCGACTGCGGACAACAAGGGGGTGTCCTTGCATGCTCCGCGCCGGGGATTACCCTGAGATAAATTTATTAAGTGTTGACAGTGATGCCGACGCGCCCTACCATACCTGGGCTATTCACCCCTTCCTTCCATTGCGCAGATGACCGTCTTCACCCTGTCCGGCAAGGACGTCCACTATTTCGACATCGCGGAGGCGGCCCGTGCGCGAGGCGCAGACATCGCGACCTTTCCCTATGTCATTCGCGTGCTGTGGGAAAACCTGGGCCGGCACCAGCAGTGGGGCATGCCCGTGGCCGACACCGAGATCGATGCCGTGGCGCACTGGCGCACGCGCACCGGGGCCGACCTGCCCCTGCGCGTGGCCCGGGTGATCCTGCCCGACTCAAGCGGCCTGCCTGTACTGCAGGACCTTGCCGCGCTGCGCGACGCCGTGGCGCGGCAAGGTGGAGACCCGGCCGCCGTCGACACGCAGTTGCCAGTGGACCTGATCGTGGACCACTCGCTGCAGGTCGACCACTGGGGCAGCGAGCAGGCCCGCCCGGCCAACCTGCGGCGCGAGTTCGAACGCAACGCCGAGCGCTACCGCTTCCTGAAATGGGCGCAGCAGGCGTTTCGCGGCCTGCGCGTATTTCCGCCCGGCACGGGCATCATCCACCAGGTCAACCTGGAGCACATCGCGCCCGTCGTTGCCCGCACCGAACACGACGGGCGCCAGTGGGCCTACCCCGACTTCGTCATCGGCGGCGATTCGCATACGCCGATGATCAACGCACTGGGCGTGCTGGGCTGGGGCGTGGGTGGCATCGACGCCGAGGCCGCCCTGCTCGGCCACGCGTATACCTTTCCGATGCCCGAGGTCGTAGGCGTACGGCTGAGCGGACGCATCGCCGCGCCAGCTGTCACCACCGACGCCGCGCTACTCGTCACTGAGACGCTACGGCGCGCCGGCGTGGCCGGCTGCATGGTCGAGTTCTTCGGTCCTGCAGTAGCCGAGCTGAGCGTACCCGAGCGCGCCACGATCGCCAACATGGCACCCGAGTACGGCGCGACGTGCGGCTTCTTTCCGGTAGACGGGGTCACGCTGGCCTACCTGGCCGACACCGACCGCGATGCCGACCAGCGGGCGCTGATCCAGACCTACTGCCGCGCCAACAGCCTCCTGCGCACCGAGGCGTCCCCACAGCCGGTCTATTCCCGCATCGTCGAGATTGACCTTGGCGACGCGCGGCCCAGCGTGGCGGGCCCGCGCCGGCCGCAGGATCGCATGACGATAGGCAGCGTTGCGGGCGACTTCGCCAAACGGCTGGCCCTGCCGCTCAAGGAAGACGGCTTCGGCGCCAGGACCGGCGCGCAATCTGGGGCATTGCGACACGGCTCGGTTGTACTGGCCGCCATCACATCGTGCACTAACACCTCCAACCCAGCGGTGATGCTCGCGGCCGGCCTGGTCGCGCGGAAGGCCGTGTCTCGAGGCATACAGCCGCCGGCATGGGTCAAAACCTCGCTCGCCCCGGGTTCACGCGTGGTCACCAACTACCTCGGCCGGGCGGGCCTGCTGGCCCCGTTGCAGGCGCTGGGCTTTCACGTCATTGGCTACGGCTGCACGACCTGCGGCGGCAAGTCTGGTCCGCTGACCAACCAGGCGGCGCAAGCCATCGAGTCCGGCGAGCTGGTGGCCGCGGCAGTGCTGTCGGGCAACCGCAACTTCGAGGGCCGCATCCACAAGCTGGTCCGCGCCAACTACATCACCTCGCCGCCCATGGTGGTGGCCTACGCGCTGGCCGGCCGCATCGACTTCGATCCGCAACACGAGCCGCTGGCCCATGACGCCGCGGGTATCCCGGTCTATCTGCGCGAGCTTTGGCCCGCGCCACATGAGATCGAGGCACTGCTACCGTTGGCGCGTGAGCGCGCCACCTTTCTGCAGACCTACGCGGCGCCGGGCCAGGACGATCCGCTGTGGCGCGACATGCCGGCGCCTGGCGGACTGCGCTTTCCGTGGGACCCGGCCTCGCACTACCTGGTCGAGCCGCCTTTCTTCCGCACTGGTGGCGGCGACGCGCTTGAACGGCTGGCGCGCCGGCTGCGCGGCACGCGCGTGCTGGCTGCGTTCGGCGACTCGCTCACCACCGATCACATCTCGCCGGGCGGCGAGATCCCCCAAGACTCGCCCGCTGGCCGCTATCTGGCCGAGGCCGGCATCTCCGCGCAGGATTTCAATACCTACGTCGCACGGCGCTGCAACTTCGAAGTGATGACGCGCGCCACATTCGCGAACATCCGCGTGAAGAACCTGCTGGTTCCCGGCGTCGAAGGCGGCATCACGCGGCATTTTCCCGACGGCGCGTGCATGAGCATCTTCGAGGCGGCGCGCGCCTATCAGAACGAAGACACCGGCACCATTGTGCTAGCCGGCAAGGAATATGGCACGGGCAGCAGCCGCGACTGGGCCGCCAAGGGTTCGGCGCTGCTGGGCGTGAATGCCGTAATCGCCGAGTCGTTCGAACGCATCCATCGCGCCAACCTGGTCGGCATGGGCATCCTGCCGCTGGCGTTCCTGCCCGGCGAGGGCTGGCGCCAACTGGGCCTGACCGGCGAAGAGGCCTACTCCTTCGACGACGTGGCGCAAGCCGTGCACGAGGGGGGCCCGGTTCGGGTGACGGCCGAGGGCCCGCGGGGCCGCATCGTATTCCAGGCCGTGCCCCAGGTGCTGACGCAAGCCGAGCGCGAGCTGCTTGCCGCGGGCGGCATCCCGGTACAGGTCCTGCAGCATTTCCTGGCTGGCGCGGCCGAATCGCCGCGCGGGCCCGCTCCCTTCCACTCCTAGCCCGAAACGCTCCCATGTCCCTGGATCTCGTACTGACCAATGCCCGCCTGATGCTGCCCGGACAGGGCCTGACTCCCGGCAAGCTGGGCGTGAAAGACGGCCGCATCGCGGTCGTTGCCGCCCACGATGCCGACCTGACCGCCGCCGAGACGATCGATTGCGGTGGGCTGTGGGTGCTACCCGGCGTGATCGATCCGCATGTGCACTTCGGTTTCGGCTCGCCCGAGACCGACTTCGAAACCGAATCGCGCACCGCCGCGCTGGGCGGCACGACCAGCGTGCTGTCGTTTCACCGCTCCAAAGACATCCGCGAGTCCTGCGATGCCGCGCGTGAGCGCGGCGAGCGCCAGAGCTGCATCGACTTCGGCTTTCACTTTGGGATCACCAGCCATCTCCACGTCGAGACCTTGGAAGCGATCTCGCGCACCTTCGGCGTGACGTCATACAAGCTCTACATGATGTACAAGGGTGCGGCCGGCCTGTCCAAAGGATTCACCGACATCGACGATGGCCTGCTGTTCGAGGCGCTGCGCGCGACGGCGCGTATCCCCGGCGCCATCCTGGGCGTGCATTGCGAGAACGTCGAGGTCATCCCGGTGCTGCGCGACCCGCTGCGCGCGGCCGGCCGCGACGACCTGAAGGCATGGAACGAGCAGAGCCCCGACTTCCTCGAGGCCGAAAACGTGCACCGCGTGTGCTACTTCGCGTCCAAGACGCACACGGCGGTGAACATCGTGCACCTGAGCAGCCGTGAGGCGCTGGACGAAGTGCGCCGTCACCGCCGCCGCGGCAAGGACCCGATCTATGTCGAGACCTGCCCGCATTACCTGTTCCTGAACGATGAGTCGCCCGCCGGCACGTATGCCAAGGTAAACCCGCCGGTACGCGGCCAGGACGACGTCGAGGCCATGTGGGAAGGCGTGCTGGACGGCTCGATCACTACGATCGGCTCGGACCACGTGCCGCGCAAGCGCGAGACTAAGCACAAGGACATCTGGTCGGCCAGCAATGGTTTCCCGGGTACGGGCATGATCCTGCCCATCCTGCTGCACGAGGGCTACCATCGGCGCGGCGTGCCGCTGGAACGGCTGGTGGAAGTCGCCTCGGCCACCTCGGCGCGCCTATACAACATGCCGTCGAAGGGCGGCATCGTGGCGGGCAAGGATGCGGACCTGCTGATCGTGGACCCCGATCTGAAACGCACAGTCAACCCGGCCACGTTGGAGTCACACGCCGACTATTCGCCCTACGAAGGTATGACGCTGAAGGGCTGGCCCGTGCGCACGCTAGTGCGGGGGCGCACCGTCATGCAGGACGGCCGTATCACCGAGCAGGCCCGCGTGCAGCCCGGGGGCCGCTTCCTGCGCCGCTGAACCGGCTGGCGCATCGAACCGATCACTTCAAGAGGTGTTACCGTGAACGAGAACAAACGAATCTGGGACGATTTCCTGACCGAGCGCGACAAGCAGGTGCTGGCGGCCGCGGGCTACGGCAAGCGCGGCGGCTTCGGAAAGCGGCCTGCGCTGTTCATCATCGATGTGCAGTACAACTTCTGCGGCGACAAGCCCGAGGACATACTCGAGGGCCTGAAGCAGTACCGCACGCACTGCGGCAAGGAGGCGTGGGACGCGGTGGCCCACATGGTGCCGCTGCTGGAACTGGCGCGCGAGAAGAACATCCCGGTGTTCTACACCGAAAGCGCGCGCCGCCCCGACCTGCTGGACAGCGGCGTGCAGGTCGGCAAGAACCACCGCGGCGCCGAGAAGACCGTCCTGGCCCAGACGCACGCCACGCAGACCGTGGAACCGCTGGCACCGCGCCCGCAGGACATCCGCATCACTAAGCAGAAGCCATCGTGCTTTTTCGGCACCATCTTCATGAGCCATCTGAATTTCTTCGACGTGGACACGCTGATCCTGGTGGGCTGCACCACGTCGGGCTGCCTGCGCGCCACGGCGGTGGACGCGTACTCGTACAACTTCAAGGTGATCATTCCCGAAGAAGCTTCGTTCGATCGCTTCCAGGCCAGCCACGCCGTGAACCTGTTCGACCTGAACTGCAAGTACGCGGACGTGATTCCCACCGCCGAGGTTGCCAGCTATCTGGCTGAGCTGCCCTCGCCGGCCCAGTCCTGAGACCAGCCTGCACAGCGGCCATGATGACCTCTGGTACCGGCCCCATACCGGTCTACCTGCTGACCGGCTTCCTGGGCAGCGGCAAGACAACCCTGCTGGCACGCCTTGTGCGCAGCACCGCGTTCGCCGACACGGCCGTGATCATCAACGAATTCGGCCAAGTGGGGTTGGACCATCTGTTGCTGGGCCGCGCAAGTGACGACGACGCCGTGCTGCTGGACTCGGGCTGCCTGTGCTGCGCACTGAACAGCTCGCTGCAGGATGGCCTGGAGGCCTTGTACTATCGTCGCCTGCGCGGCGAGATCCCCGCCTATGCCCGCATGGTGGTCGAGACCTCAGGCCTGGCCGATCCCGCGCCGCTGATCAACACGCTGGCCGGCGATCCCTCCGTGGCACGCCACTACCGCTTTGCCGGGGTGATCACCACGGTGGATGCCCTGCATGGCTTGGCCACGCTGACTGCGTTCCGCGAAGCTGCCACGCAGGCCGTCCTGGCCGACGTGCTGATCGTCACCAAGACGGACCTGTGCCCGCCTGTGCAGCGCGATGCCGTGCTCGCCGCGCTGGCCGGGCTGAACGCCACGGCCCAGGTGCGCCTGGCCACGGCCAGAGCTTCCGAAGGCGAGGACGCATTCTTCGACGGCATCCAGGCGGCGCGCCTGCCCGCGCTGTCGGCGGGCCGTGCCACCACGCCACTCGCCCATGTGCTGCGCTACGGCATCTCCGCCTACGCGCTACACGTGCGACACCCGGTGTCCTGGGAAGCCTATGCACGCTGGGTCGAGCACCTGCAGCGCCATGGCGGCGAGCGCATCCTGCGCGTCAAGGCCGTCCTGGATTTTGCCGACGGTGAGCGTTATGCGATCCATGGCGTGCGCCATCTGTACAGCCCGCCCCAGCCACTGGGACGGGCGCAGGGGTCAAGTGCGGCGAATGCCGTCGTGCTGATCGCCCGCGACATGACCGCGCAGGAAGCGGAAACCACGCTCGCCGTGCTGGACCCGCTCGCCAAATATGGGGCGTAGGCAAATAGGGATCCATATTTGTCAACAGTTCCGCCGATCTGGACCGCGCGCCTACGGCACGCCCGCGTCATCCAACTCATCAATTCCAATCGCAGACCAACGCCATCGCACCGACGTTGACTTCCTTTCTACGTCTACCTATAGTGTTGACACTTAAGCACCCAAGGGGAAATCCAATGACTCACCGCACCATCGCCATGATCAGCCGCCGCATGGCGCTTCTTGCGAGCCTCGCCGCCACGCTGGCGCCGCTCTCGGGTTGGGCCCAGTCCGACGCCGTGGGCTTTCCCAAGCACGCCGTCACCATGGTCGTACCCTATACGCCCGGTGGTCCCACCGACCTGGCCGGGCGCATCATTGGCGAGGCGTTGTCCAAGAAGTGGGGCCAGCCCGTCGTCATCGAAAATCGCCCCGGCGCCGGCGGCAACATCGGCTCGGCGGTGGTCGCCAAGGCCGCCCCCGACGGCTACACCATCGTGCTGGGCGTCACCGGGTCGCACGCGATCAACAAGTGGCTGTACAAAAACCTGCCCTACGATCCGCAGAAAGATTTTGAGGCCGTCGGCATGGCCGCCATCTATCCCAACGCGATCCTCGCCAACCCCACCCTGCCGGCCAACACGCTGCAAGAGCTGATCGAACTGGCCAAGAAGGACCCCGCCAAGTACAGCTACGGCTCGGACGGCAACGGTGCGGCCAGCCATCTGTCGATGGAACTGCTCAAGGCACGCGGCAAGTTCGAGATGACGCACATCCCCTATAAGGGGAGTGCCCCGCTGCTCAACGACCTGATGGCCGGCACCGTGCCGGTGGGCATCACCGGCCTGCCTTCCGCGGCACCGTACATCAAGGCGGGCAAGATCAAGCTGATCGCGATCACCTCGGCGCGCGACTACAGCGGCAACGGGTATCCCTCCATCGCCAGCCAGGGCTTTCCCGGCTTCGACACCGCCGCATTCTCGGGTTTCTTCGCGCCCAAGAACACGCCGCAGGCCATCGTCGACAAGATCTCGGCCGACCTGTCGGCAGCGCTTGCCGACCCCGAGGTGAAGGGCAAGATGAACCAGCTGGGTCTGGAAGTGCAGCCGACCACGCCCCAGGAGTTCGCCGACTTCCTCGCCAAGCAGATCGACCAGTGGCGCGAGGCCGTGCAGATTTCGGGTGCAGAGGTCGACTGAGCGATGAGACCGGCTGGCACGAACGCTCCAGAGTTCGACGTCCAATTCGACGTCCTGGTGATCGGCGCGGGCGGCTGCGGACTTGCCGCCGCGCTGGCCGCACATGACGCCGCGCCGGACATCGAGGTCGCCGTGGTCGAGAAGGCGGACCGCCTGCAAGGCAACACCATGCTGTCCAGCGGCTCCATACCGGCTGCAGGAACCCGGTTGCAGCGCGAGGCCGGCCTGCATGACAGCCCCGCCGACTTCGTCGAGGACCTGCGGCACATCGCGGGCGAGCATGAGATGTCCGCCCTGGCGCACCGCCTGGCCGGCGTCTCCGCCGAACTGGTGGATTGGTTGACCGGCGCAGTGGGGGCGCGCCTGACGCTGGTCGAAACGTACAAGCACATCGGTCATCGTCAGTTCCGCCTGCATGCTCCGCCGTCGCGGCGCGGCTCCGACCTGATGGATGAGTTGGCGCGCGCGCTGGAGCGGCGCGGCATCCCGTTGGCGTACGGCAACCCCGCCTTGGAACTGCTGACCGAGCCCGGCGAAGGAGTCGTCGGGGTCATCACAAGCACGCCCGACGGCGTGCGCACTGCCATCGGCGCCCGTGCCGTAATCCTCGCCGCCAACGGGTTTGGCGCCAACCGGGCGTTGCTGGCCCGCTACTGCCCGGAAGTGGCCGAGGTGCCCTACGGCGGTTCGCCGACCAGCGAAGGCGAGGCCCTGCAGTGGGGCGAGGCGCTGGACGCCGCACTGGCCAACATGGGCGCCTACCAGGCGCATGCCAGCCTGGCCGATCCACACGGCTCGCTGGTGACGTGGACGGTAGTCGAGAAAGGTGGCGTCATCGTGGACGGCCAGGGGCGGCGCTTCGGCGACGAAAGTATCGGCTATTCCGCCTTCGCCTCGCTGGAGCTCGCTCGCACCGGCCCCTTCTACGTGGTGGCCGATACGCGCGTGCGCGACCTGACGGCAGCCGGCCAGGACGAATACGCCGAACTGGTACGCCACAACGGCGTGGTGGAAGCCCCCGACGCGCAGGCGCTGGCGGCGCGGCTCGGGCTGCCGGGCGATGTACTGGCGACGACGCTGGTCGAGGCTGCAGCGGCCGCACGCGGAGAACGGGCCGACCTCCACGGCCGCACGCACTGGGGGCTGGGCCCGTTGTCGTCGCCCTACACTGCCACGCGCATCGGTCCCGCGCTGTTCCATACCCAAGGCGGCCTGCGGGTGGACGACGACGCGCGCGTGCTGCGCCCCGACGGCAAGCCGATTCCTGGACTGTACGCCGGGGGTGGTGCGGCCGCTGGCATCAGCGGCCGCCACGGCAGTTCGGGGTACATGTCGGGCAACGGGCTGTTGGCCGCGCTAGGGCTGGGGTATCTGGCCGGCCGCGCGGCGGTGGGCGACATACTGCAGCGGCACTAGCCTGTCGGGCAAGCACGGCGAAGCGTGCCCACGCGCCGCCGGCGGAGATGTCCGCCAGCGGCTTTTTTTTGGTTCATCGCGCAATAGCGTGGAGGGATTTGGCAAGTTTTCGTACTCTTGGTGGCAGGAATTTGCCATCAGGAGTGCGTTGAGATGCTGGATCGCAAGCTGCTGGAGTCGCTGGG
>Ga0182743_1003173_pt1 | contig 13533 bp, 11 predicted proteins | sample eDN3rd30CKraftOP_FD_128522 | JGI IMG/M metagenome (GOLD analysis project Ga0182743, IMG submission 128522) | Enriched Organic Plus compost microbial communities from Emeryville, California, USA - eDNA 3rd pass 30_C Kraft OP (version 2) (version 2) ... | reverse complement strand
TCCGGTCGGCATCATCCGTGCGGCATTCGAGAATGTCATGCGGCGCGGCATCACCCAGGGCGGCTCCACGATCACCCAACAACTGGCCAAGAACCTGTTCCTGACCCAGGACAGGACCCTGGCGCGCAAGATTCAAGAGGCCGGCCTCGCGCTCTGGCTGGAAAGCCGATTCAGCAAGACCGAGATCCTCGAACTCTACCTCAACCGTGTTTATTTCGGCGCCGGGGCCTATGGCATCGAGGCGGCCTCGCAGCGCTATTTCGACAAGCCGGCTCGCGTGCTGACGCTGGCGGAGGCCGCCATGCTGGCGGGCCTGGTCCGCGCGCCATCCCGGCTGGCGCCGACCAGCAATCCGAATGGCGCCCAGCGCCGCGCGCGCGTCGTGCTCGCGGCCATGGTCGAGACCCGCTTCATCACCGAGGCCATGGCCCGCGCAGCCCAGGTGGCGCCGGCCCATACCGTGCAGCTTGCCGGTGCCGGTTCGGTAAACTATGTCGCGGACTGGATCATGGATGTGCTCGACGAACTCGTCGGCCCGGTCGAAGACGATATCGTCATCGAAACATCGATCGACGCGGCGCTCCAGGCCGAAGCCGAGCGGGCACTTGTCGAACGTCTGACCGAGAGCGGCGGCAAACAGAATGTGGGTCAAGGCGCGCTCATTTCGATGACACCGGATGGCACGGTGCGCGCGATGGTCGGCGGTCGCAATTATGCGGAAAGCCAGTTCAACCGTGCCGTGGCGGCGCGCCGGCAGCCTGGATCGGCGTTCAAACCCTTCGTCTATCTCACGGCGATCGAACGGGGGCTTCTGCCGAGCACGGTGCGCGACGACAAGCCAATTTCGATCAAGGGCTGGCGGCCCGAGAACTACAGCCGCGAGTATCACGGCCCCGTCACGCTTCAACAAGCGCTCGCCTATTCGCTCAACACCATTGCCGTTCAACTGGCCATGGAGTTCGGCCCGACGGCCGTGGTGCGCACCGCGCACCGGCTCGGCATCGCCTCCAAGCTGACGCCGAATGCCTCCATCGCGCTCGGGACGTCCGAGGTCACGCCCGTCGAAATGGCGACGGCCTTCGCCGCCTTCGCCAACGGCGGCTACGCGATCGTTCCTCATGTCATCGAACGGGTGCGTACACGCGACGGCAAAGTGCTCTACACCCGCAAGCCACAGGCCCTCGGTCGCATCATCGAGCCCCGCTATGTGGGGATGATCAACCAAATGATGCAGGAAACGCTGCTCACCGGCACCGCCCGCAAGGCCACGCTTGGAAGCTGGCCGGCCGCCGGCAAGACCGGCACATCGCAAGAGTTTCGCGATGCCTGGTTCGTTGGCTATAGCGCCCATCTCGTCACTGCGGTCTGGCTCGGAAACGACGATTCCTCTCCCATGCGCAAGGTCACCGGTGGCGGTCTGCCGGTGGAGATCTGGGCGCGCTACATGCGCCGGGCGCATCAAGGCCTGGCGCCCGTGCCTCTACCCGGCGTCGCCGTCGATCGCGCGCCGCCGATCGCTCAGCGTGGCCCATGGTTCGGTGGTGACGCCCCACGTCCGCCCGCCGATGTCTCGCCGCGCCCGGCCCGCGGCGAAGGGGGCGGCCTCGATCTCTGGTTCCTCGACCGGCTGTTCGGGTCGCGCTAGAGCCTGTCCGGTTCTGATCCCATCAGAACCGGGGCTCTAGCCTTATATTTTGTCTTCCGGCTCCATCTCGTCGGCGTGGGATTGAACCGTCGCTTCAGTCTGGCGGCGGCGCAGTAACGGGGGAGCGATTGCTCGAACAGACGGTCAATGCGCGCTCGCGAACGGCGCGAGTGAACACCCACACGGCCACCGCGGCGCAACCGGCGAAAGCCACGGCCAGTCCCAAAGGCGCCGCCGTCATGCCGATCTGGTGACCGATGACCGCGCCGGTGATCGCGGCCGCCGTCTGCTGGACCAAACCCAGAAGCGATGACGCCGACCCGGCCCGATCTGGAAACGGCAGCAACGCGCCCGCCTGACTCTGAGGCAACACCATGCCCATCCCCGCCAGATATAACGCCATGGAAAGGAACAGAGGGATCGCTCCGGAAAAATCCGACAGGGCCAAGGCCATCATGACCACGCCGCCGGCCGCCATTCCGATACAACCGATTCCGATCGTCCGGCTGATACCCCAGCGCATGACAAAGCGTGCGGCGGTCGCAGCACCCATCATATAGCCGGCGGAGCAAAGCGCGAAGCCGATGCCAAAGGTCAGCGGGGTCAGACCATAGAGATCCTGGATGACGAAAGACGACGCCGATATCCACGCGAACAAACCAACAAAACAACAGGTGCCGAGACTGAGATAGGCGAGATAGCCGGGATCGGCGAGCAAACCGCGATACGTGCGCAGGATCGACATAACAGACACGCGTTCAGGCGAGCGAAGGCGCAACGTTTCGGGCAACAGCCGCCACACGCAGAACAGCGCCAATGCGCCGATGCAGAACAGCAACACGAAGTTCGATCGCCAGCCGAACAGCGTTTGCAGCGCGCCACCGATGAGCGGCGCCGAAATGGGCGCTATGGCGATGATGGTGGCCAAGCGGGCCAATTCCCGGCCGACATTGGCGCCCTCATACAAGTCGCGCACCATGGCGCGCGCGAGCACGATCGAGCCCGACGCTCCAATGGCTTGAAGCAAACGCGCGGCGATCAGGATTTCGACATTGGGAGCGACCACGCAGACGGCGGTCGCGACGATGTAACCGCCGAGCGCCGCGAGCAACACGGGTTTACGCCCCAGCCGATCGGAAAGCGGGCCGTAAAGCACCTGGCCGATGGCAAAGCCGATCAAATAAGCGGAAATGGTGAGTTGAACTTGCGACGGCGGCGCCTGAAGGACCCGAACCATCTCGGGAAACGATGCCAGATACATATCCACCGAGAGCGGGCCGAGCCCTGTCAGCAAGGCCAGCAATGCGGTCAGCGCCAGGGTGCCAGGACGGAGCATGATTGGGTCCGAGTATTGGTCGTTGGTATCTGCAATCAGACGCGGACAATGCCTAGCACGGTGCCAGCAGAAAAGGATGCCACACCAGGGTGAAGCGTGACACCCGAAAAGCTTGGAGGTGATCAAGGAGCGCCGTAGCGGTGCAATTCGGCACCGTTGGCGTCGAGCCACGATTTGGCGCGCTCGACATCAGAACACAGCCCGTCGACTATTCGCCAGAAGCGGGCCGAATGGTTCATCTCGACGAGATGAGCGACCTCGTGTGCCGCAAGGTATTCGAGAATGAACGGCGGCGCCAAGATCAGACGCCAGGAGTAGGACAACACCCCGGTTGTCGAGCATGAGCCCCATCGGCTCACGGGATCGCGCACCGTGACCCGCCCGATGGTCACGCCGAGTTTCTCGGCCAAGCGCCGGCTCGCGGCCTCGAGATCGCGCAGCGCCTCGCGCTTGAGAAAATCGGTCACGCGGCGCGCGAGATAGGGCGCTGCACCCGCGACGCATAGATGCGGGCCATCGGCGCCGGCCTCGATCCAGACAGTGCCGCGCCGGTCCGGCCGATGCACGATCCGGTGCGGCTCGCCGCGCAACGGCACGATGGCGCCGTCCACAAAGGGGGTCGGATCGGGCAAGCGCTTGAGACGGGCGGCAATCCAGCCGCCGTGTTGCTCGGCGAAGCGTTTGGCCTCGCGGATGGTGCCGCGCGGCGGCATGGTCAGGATCGCCTCACGCGCAGCCGCGTTGATCCGCAATGTGTAGCGCCGTGCTTGCCGGTGACGCTTGAGACGGATCAGATAAATGGCCCGATCGAAAACGATCTGAATGATCTGCGGCTCGCCGGCCTTGCGGTCGGGCCGCGCGCGCAGAATCGCGGGGCGCTGCGACGACAAACCGTCCAGGTAATCGAGGATGCGCCGCATGCGCGCTCCTATCCCACCACCTTGGTGAGATACGGCCTGCGGGCGGCGCCGGGACGCCGGTCATGGCTCAGCATGAAATCGGCGATGCGCGGCGCCACCTCCGACCTGAAGCGCGAACCGTTGAACACGCCGTAATGACCGACGCCAGGCTGGAGGTAGTGGACCTTCCGGTCATCCGGAATGTTCGGGCACAGGTCATGCGCCGCCTGTGTTTGGCCTACACCGGAAATGTCGTCGTTCTCGCCTTCAACCGTCAGCAGCGCGCAATGGCGGATCGCACCGGGATCGACCGGCCGGCCACGATGCGTCATCCGGCCGAGCGGAAGCGCGTGCTCGATGAACACCTTCTCGACGGTTTGGAGATAGAACTCCGCCGTCAAGTCCATGACGGCGAGATACTCGTCGTAGAAGGTCCGATGCTTCTGTGCGGAATCGCCGTCGCCCTCGACCAGATGAAAGAACAGATCCCGGTGCGCATCGAGATGCCGATCGAGATTCATCGAGACGAATCCGTTGAGCTGCAAAAAGCCGGGATAGACGTCACGCATGAAACCAGGATTGGGAAACGGCACCTTGGTGATGACGTTGCGCCGGAACCAATCGATGCCGCGATCTTCGGCCAAGCGGTTGACCGCCGTCGGATTGCGGCGGGTGTCGATCGGCCCGCCCATGAGCGTCATAGAACGCGGCGCGCATGGATCGTCGGCCGCCTCCATGACCGCCGTTGCGACGAGCACGGGGACGGACGGCTGACACACGGCCACGACATGGCACCCCTCGCCCAGCCGATGCAGAATGCCGATGACATAATCGACGTAATCGTCGAGATCGAACGGCCCGTCCACGAGCGGAACCATCCGCGCGTCCACCCAATCCGTGATGTAGACGTCGTGGTTCGGCAGGAAAGCCTCGACGGTTCCGCGCAACAGCGTGGAGAAATGGCCGGACATCGGCGCGACGATCAGAACCTTGGGCTGCGGCCGGCGCGGTGCATGCGAAAAGATGCGCTCGAAGTGTAGAAGCTGGCAGAATGGCCGCTCCCAGGCGGTGGAGATGCGGACCGGGACGCGCTCGCCGCCCACCATGGTGGAATCGATCCGCCATTCCGGCTGGCTGTAGCGGCGCGTCGAGCGCTCGAACATCTCCATCGCCGCTGCCAAGGTCTTGCCATAAGGCGTATGGGTCAGCGGATTCAGCGGGTTCTTGAAATAGAGCTTGGTCAGGTCCGCCATGACGCGCGCGGGATTGAGCGCGGCATGGCCCAGCTCGTACATCCAATACAGCCCGTTCGACAGGGCGGGCTCGCCAGACGCAGGCGCCCCGCCAAACTCTCCGATAGCCATGTCTGGGGCTCCCCGACCCTTCTGCTGCGGTGCAGCATGGTGGCGGCTCGATGTCATCAGGTCAATATATAACCAAGGCCCTGCGGAGCGGTTACCCTACCGGGAACACGAAACGGCGAGCGCCGACGGTCCCGCGCCACCCTCAAAAACCTTATTCCCCGGGCTGAAGAAGGCTGCCGTGCTTTCGGGCGCTGCGCAGCAATGCGAGAAACGCAATGATCGCGCCGACGAAGAAAATCCCATTTAGAACAAAGGCTTGAAGCATCAGATCGACGCGGAAAACCTGGTCGATCAAGAGCGCGCGCATGCCTTCGAATACATAGGTCGGCGGCAGGGACCAGGCGATCCACTGCAACCATTCGGGCAGGACAGCGACCGGATAATAGACGCAGGTCAGCGGCAGAAAGAGGAACATGATGGTCCAGGCGAGCGTCTCGGCCCCGAGCCCATTGCGCAGCAGGAGACCCGCGACCACCAGCCCCACCGCCCAGCTCGTCAGGATCAAATTCAGGAAGAAGACAGCCAGCGCCAGTCCCAGCCCCCAAAGATTGAAGCCGAAGAAGGCCATGGCCAGCAGCGTCACCGGAACCATGCCGATCAGCAAGCGGATGATGCTGACGATCATCAGCGAAATGATGAGTTCGCTGGACCGCAGCGGGCTCATCATCAGGTTGCCGAGGTTGCGGGCGTACATCTCCTCCAGGAAGGAAATCGAAAACCCGAGCTGGCCACGGAACAGGATGTCCCACAGCAGAACCGCGCCGATGAACGTACCCGCGGCCTGCGCGAAGAATCCGGAATGCTGCTGAAGATAGAGCTGCAAAAAGCCCCACATCAGCATTTGCACGGTCGGCCAATACATCAAATCGAGAATGCGCGGCCACGAAGCCCGCAGCAGGTACCAGTAGCGCAGCACCATCGCCGCGATCCGCCGCGGTGAGAAGGCCAGCGGAGGCCCGCCCGGCTCGATCCGATCGATGCTCACCGGCACGCCTCCATCATCATTCGGCCGCCGCCCGGGTTTCGCCGCGGCCCCGCGCGATATCCAGGAACACCTCTTCCAGATTGCGGCGACCATAGCGGCTCAAGAGTCGCTCAGGCGTGTCATCGTCCTCGATCCGGCCCCGCTTCATCATGATCACCCGATCGCACAAACGCTCGACCTCGGCCATGTTGTGCGATGCGAGGAGGATCGTCGCGTGGCATTCCTCGCGATAATGCTCCAACCGCCCGCGCACCCAGTCAGCCGTGTCGGGATCGAGCGAGGCGGTCGGCTCGTCGAGCAGCAGAACCTGCGGCCGGTTGAGCATCGCCTTGGCGAGCGACACCCGCGTCTTCTGCCCCGAGGAGAGCTTGCCTGTCGGCCGATCGATGAAGCCCCCAAGATCGAATTCTTCCGCCAGCACACGAATGCGCCCGGCCACATCTTCGATCCCGTAAAGCATGCCGAAGACCGTCAGGTTTTCCCGAACGGTCAAGCGCATCGGCATATCGACGTAAGGGCTTTCGAAATTCATGCGGTGCAAGACGCGGTGACGCTCGCGCGGCATGGCGGCACCCAGCACACGCACCTCGCCGGAGGTCGGCTCGACCAGCCCCATCAGGGTCGCGATCGTCGTCGATTTTCCGGCCCCATTGCCGCCGAGCAGCGCGGTCGCCGATCCGGGCCTCAACGCGAAGGATATTCCATCGACGGCGGTGCCGTTCTTGTAGACCTTGACCAGACGATCGACGGATATGGCGGGTTCTGATGCGGACATATTGAAAGCAGACAAAGGACCCGGCAGATGTGAGGCAACCGCGGGTCCGACGCAAGCCCCAAGGGCTGTTGCAACGGTCCATTCCGATCACACGCGGTTGAGATGGCGGTTTCCGGGCCGTAGATTGGCCCAATGACGACACTGTCGAGCGATCACGCCCTGGACCAGCTCCACCTGCCCAGGCGCCGGAATGTGCGCCTGGACACGCTGGTCCGCCTGCGCTGGCTTGCCGTTCTCGGCCAGACCACCGCCATTCTCATTGTCTACTATGGGCTGAATTTCGAGCTTCCGCTGGTCGCATGCCTGGCGGTGATCGGCCTGTCGGCCTGGCTCAACGTGGCGCTGCGGGTCAGCTTCTCGGTGACACAGCGTCTTGAGCCCGAACGGGCGGCCTGGCTCCTGGCCTTCGACATCGCCGAACTGGCGGTCCTCCTGTTTCTCACCGGCGGCCTGCAAAACCCCTTCGCTTTTCTCTTCCTCGCACCCGTGATGCTGTCGGCGACGGCCTTGCCGCCGCGTTTCACACGCATCCTGGGCGGCTTCGCCGTGATCTGCGCCACCGTCCTCGTCTTCGTTCATTACCCCCTGCCGTGGGAGCCCGACGATCCGCTGGAATTGCCCTGGATCTACCTCGTTGGCGTCTGGTTCTCGATCCTGCTGTCGATCGGCTTCATCGGTGTCTATGCATGGCAGGTGACCGAGGAGGGCCGACAGCTCGCGGAGGCGCTGACCGCCACGGAACTCGTACTCGCCCGCGAGCAGCACCTGTCACAACTCGACGGGCTCGCAGCCGCGGCGGCGCACGAGCTGGGCACGCCGCTCTCGACCATATCCGTGGTCGCCAAGGAGCTCGAGCGCGCGATCAAGCCCGGGATGCCCCATGCCGAGGACATCCGGCTGCTGCGGGAGCAGGCGCAACGTTGCCGCGACATATTGTCCAAGATCACGGAATTGTCATCCAGCGGCGAGCCCTTCGACAATCTCACGTTGCCCGCGCTCATCGACGAGGTCGTGGCGCCGCATCGCAACTTCGGCGTCGTCATCGACATGTCGGTTCCCACCGGCCGCCCGCCGGCTGGAGCCCGCAACCCGGCGATCCTCTACGGCTTGGGGAACCTTCTCGAAAACGCCGTCGATTTCGCGAAGGAGCGCGTCGAAGTGACCGCCGATTGGACCGATGCGGAGGTCGTGGTCATCATCAGCGACGACGGACCGGGCTTCGCGCCCGAGGTCATGGGCCGGCTCGGAGAACCCTATGTCCGCTCGAGCAAACGGCGGCGCATGAACGCCGGCAGCGAAACCACGGGATTGGGGCTCGGCTTTTTCATCGCCAAGACGTTGCTGGAGCGCTCCGGAGCAACGGTCGAAATCGAGAACCGGCCGTTTCCTGATCGCGGCGCGGTCGTCAAGATTGCGTGGAACAGACCGGACTTCGAGCGCATCGCCGAACCGGCCACCCCTTGAGATACCGCAAGCGGCTCTCTAAGTTGCGCTGGCTAGACTGCGGTCAGCCATCGCAATGCCAGTTCCTGACCCGGGAGGACGAGATGCCGGATATCGCCATCGAATCGGAGGACGAGGTCCGCACCATCCCCGATCTGGCTGAACGCTCACTGCTGATCGTCGAAGACGACAAGTCGTTTTTGCAGCGACTCGCCCGTGCCATGGAAAGTCGCGGCTTCGAAGTCACGGCGGTGGAATCAGTGGCCGACGGCTTGCTGCAAGTCGAAAGGGTCGCGCCAGCGTTCGCGGTCGTCGATATGCGGCTTGGTGACGGCACCGGTATCGACGTCATTTCCGCGCTCAAGCAGCGCCGTCCCGATGCCCGCGCCATCATCCTGACCGGCTACGGCAACATCGCCACCGCCGTCAGCGCCGTGAAGATCGGCGCGGTGGACTACCTCGCCAAGCCAGCGGATGCCGACGACGTGGTGGCCGCGCTTCTCGCCCTCGAAGGCCACAAGGCCGATCCGCCCGAGCATCCCATGTCGGCGGACCGGGTGCGCTGGGAACACATTCAGCGCATCTATGAACTCTGCGGCCGCAACGTCTCGGAAACAGCGCGACGCCTCAACATGCATCGCCGCACGCTACAGCGGATACTCGCCAAGCGCGCTCCGCGCTAACCATCAGCCGGCCGCAATTGCTAAAGCGGATCGCGTCGTGCGTGCCGTTGTCGAATGTCATCGTTGAATAATCGAACGAGCCGGGATCAACCCGGCTCGAATCAATTGGGAGGAATGAATGATCCGGACCCTGCTTTGCGTCGGGGTGACTGCGCTGGCGACTGTGATCGGCGCGCAGGCACAGGACAATGCTGCCAAGAACGACGCAAAAGACTGGCCGTCAAAACCCGTTCGGATCATCGTTCCAGTTACAGCGGGCAGCGCGGTGGACATCACGGCACGGGCCGTCGCCGACCAGCTCACGCAGCAACTCGGACAACCCTTTATCGTCGAGAATCGGACCGGCGCCGGTGGCACCACCGGCATGGGTTACGTGGCGCGCTCATCGGAGCCTGACGGCTATACGATTCTGGTTCATTCGGCCGCGCTGGTCATCCAGCCGTCCACGTTTCCCAATCTCGGCTATCATGCCGGTCGCGATCTGGCAGCCGTAACGCCGCTGCTCAACGTGCCTCTTGTCCTGATCGTACCGCCGAAGCGCTACAAGACGCTCAAGGATCTCGTCGATGCCGGCAAATCCAAAAGCGCCGGACTGAATTACGCGACGGTCGGGTATGGCGCCGCGGCGCATCTGACAGCGGAGCGTCTGCGACTCGCTTCAGGATTCCAGGCTCAACAGGTTCCGTTCCGCGGCGCGCCAGAGGCTGTCAACGAGGTCATGTCCGGCCGGGTCGATTTCTTCTTCTCGCCAACGCTTGCCGCGATCCCGTTGGCTGAGAGTGGCAAGATCGATATTCTTGCCACCTCCAACGCCACCCGCGCGGCCGCCCTTCCCGACATTCCAACCACCATCGAAGCCGGTTATCCGAACTCGGACTATCGATTCTGGGTCGGCATGTTCGTACCCAAGGATACGCCCGGCGCGATCATCGACAAGCTTTACGAAGCCACCCGCAAGGTGCTGGAAAACGAGACGATCAAAAAACGGCTGGCCGGCCTTGGCGGCGAGCCAATGGCGATGACGCCGGCCGAATGGCACAAGTTCATTCAGGAGCAGATCGCCATGAACGCGGACCTGGTGAAGGCGGCCGGCATCAAGCCCAATCCGTGACGATCGATCCGGACGCCGCGCCATCCGAACCGAAGCGATCAGATTTCCGCGCCATAAGGCCCGGTGGGATCGGCCAAAGATTGCAGCCGCAGCGCGCTGGCGCGCGCAAAAGCCAGCAGCATGGCCTTGCGCCGCGATGCATGAAGCCGGTGCTCGGGCGCCGGACAGCGAATGTCCGCCCCGAAGGCATCGGCCACGATCAAACCGGTATCCGGCGGAAAAATCTCCCAAGGGACATTGACGGTGGTCGCGAAGAACAGCCGGTCGCAATGCGCCCGATATTCGGGCCATTTGTGATCCGCCCGCAGGTCGGCGACCGACGACTTGATCTCGACGATCCAGATCTCGCCGTCGTGGCCCATCGCCACGAGATCGGCGCGGCGGCCTGACGAGAGCGGCAATTCACTGACGCAGCAAAAGCCGTAGGATAGAAGCAGGCGAGCAGTGCCACGAGCGATTGCGAGCGCGGTTTCCGATTGACGGCCGTCGACGGGAAACGTTTCGATGGTCGGCAGAACGACGCTCATGACGCCGCTCCAACACGCAGCTTTGCTGCTGAAACGCGCTCTGGAAACGCCCGCTCAAGCCCCTCGCGCGTCGCCGGAAGAATGCCGCGCTCCGTGATCAGTCCCGACACGAGTCGCGCAGGCGTCACGTCGAAACCGAAGTTTGCCGCAGCCGACCCTTCGGGAACGACAGCGACTGTGGCAATGCCGCCATTCGCGGCACGCCCGCTGACCGTGAGAACCTCGTCGGCGGCGCGCTCCTCGATCGGAATCTCCGCCACTCCGTCCGACACCGTAAAATCAAGGGTTGGCGACGGCAGTGCCACATAGAACGGCACGCCGTTGTCGCGCGCCGCGAGCGCCTTCAGATAGGTGCCTATCTTGTTGCAGACGTCGCCATTGGCCGTCACACGATCCGTTCCGACAATCACAAGGTCGACCAGCCCGTGCTGCATCAAATGGCCGCCCGTGTTGTCCGGGATGTAAGTGTGCGGCACGCCGTGCTGACCGAGCTCCCAGGCCGTCAGCGCACCCTGGCTGCGCGGCCGCGTCTCATCGGTCCATACGTGCAACGGAATACCCGCATCGTGCGCCATATAGAGCGGCGCGGTCGCCGTTCCCCAATCTACGGTCGCGAGCCAGCCGGCGTTGCAATGGGTCAGCACGTTGACCGGCTTGCCACCCTTCTTGGCGGCGATGTCCTCGATCAGTCGCAACCCGTGACGGCCGATAGCCTGGCAGATGGCCACGTCCTCGTCACAGATCTCCGCCGCCCGGGCGTAGGCCGCCTCGACGCGTTCGCCGCGCGGCCGGTTGCGCATCGCAGCGATCACCTCGTCGAGCGCCCATTGCAGATTGATGGCCGTCGGTCGCGTCGCGGCGAGTTCGGCACACGCCCGCTCCATGCTCTCGTCGGAGGCATCCTGGCGCAGCGCCAGACACAGCCCATAGGCGGCAACGGCGCCGATCAGCGGCGCCCCGCGCGTCTGCATGGACCGGATGGCATGGGCCGCCTCCGCGCAAGTGGTCAGGCGCAGAGTGGCGAACGCGTGAGGCAGCCTCGTCTGGTCGATGATCCCCACCGACCAGCCATCGTGTTCCAACCAAATGCTTCGCGTGTGGCGGCCATTGATCCTCATGCCCCGTCATAACCGGCGCGCGGCGACAGGACAACGGCCACTCTAAAGCCAATAGCGCCACACGAAGGCCACGGTCAGGATCACGCCCACGGCCACCACCAAGACGCGCATGATCGGCTGTGGGACGACGCCGACAAGGTGCCCGCCCATCATGCCGCCGAGCACGGTTCCCGCCATCATCATGAATGTCGGCGGCCATGCCACAACGCCCTGCGCACTCAAAACGGCCGCCGCGACAATGGTGTTGAGCCCCATGACGATGTTCTTGGTCATATTGGCGATGCGGTAATCACCCTCGGCGCCGAGCGAGAGAACTGCCAACGCCAGAACCCCGACGCCAGCCCCAAAATAGCCGCCATAAACCGACACCGGCAGCATCAACGGAATGCTGTTGGGATTGACGGCGTTAACGGTGCGGCCGCGCGCCTCGGCCCGGGCCCGCAACCAGCCGGCGATCCGGCGGGATGTCGCAAAAAGAATGGTCGCGAAGGCGAGCAGAAACGGGACGAGAACCTCGAACAGGCGTTGCGGTGTCATGACCAGCAGCAGCGCGCCGATCCCCGCTCCCAGAACCGAGGCGCCGGCAAACGCCAGGAAAGGCCGGTCCAATCGCGGCAGCCGCTTGCGATCCATCATCGCGGCCGCGAAGTTGGATGGAATCGCGGCCACGATATTGCACGCCGCGGCATTGATCGGCGGCAAGCCGGCGGCCAGCAATGCCGGGAACGTCACCATCGATGCGCCGCCGACCATGCCCGACAACGCACCGCCGATAACGCCGGCACCGAACAACAAGACGCCGATAAAGAGATCCATTTGTTCTTATCTTGTCGAACCGCCAAAGATCGGCGCTGGCTATGTGAACGCCTGAATACCGGTCTGCGCGCGCCCCAAGATCAGGGCATGGATGTCGTGCGTGCCTTCGTAGGTGTTGACGGTCTCAAGGTTTGCCATGACACGCATGACGTGAAACTCCTCGGAGATGCCGTTACCACCATGCATGTCACGCGCGACGCGCGCGATATCGAGCGCCTTGCCGCAATTGTTGCGCTTGAGCATCGAGATCATCGCCGGTGCGGCCTTGCGCTGTTCGAGCAGGCGTCCGAGCCGGAGCGCGCCATGCAGGCCGAGGGTGATCTCGGTCTGCATGTCGGCAAGCTTCTTCTGAACAAGCTGATTGGCGGCGAGCGGCCGGCCGAACTGCTTGCGGTCGAGCGTGTATTGCCGCGCCTGATGCCAGCAGAATTCCGCCGCGCCGATCGCACCCCAGGCGATGCCATAGCGGGCCATGTTGAGGCAGCCGAAGGGACCCGCAAGGCCGGACACATCCGGCAGGAGATTGTCCTCCGGCACCAATGCGCCCTCCAGGACGATCTCGCCGGTGATCGAGGTCCGCAACGAAAGCTTGCCCTCGATCTTCGGCGTCGAAAAACCCTTGGTGCCGCGCTCGACGATAAAGCCGCGGATCTTGCCATCGAGCTTCGCCCAGACGATGGCGATATCGGCAATCGGCGCGTTTGAAATCCACATCTTGCTGCCGGTCAGGCTATAGCCGCCGGCCACCTTCTCGGCGCGGGTCGCCATCGAGCCCGGATCGGAACCGTAATCCGGCTCGGTGAGGCCGAAGCAACCGACAAGCTCGCCCTT
>Ga0182743_1003172_pt1 | contig 13536 bp, 13 predicted proteins | sample eDN3rd30CKraftOP_FD_128522 | JGI IMG/M metagenome (GOLD analysis project Ga0182743, IMG submission 128522) | Enriched Organic Plus compost microbial communities from Emeryville, California, USA - eDNA 3rd pass 30_C Kraft OP (version 2) (version 2) ... | reverse complement strand
GGAAGCGCTGGCGCGACAGCGCCACGCTGTCCTGCACGCTGGACTCCAGCGCCGCCTGCGCCACCTCCAGGCACACGAACGGCGCCGGCTGTCCGCGGTGGGTCTTCTGCAGCTTCGTGCGCAACGTGTCGAAGAATTCCGGCGGGCAGGCGGCCACGGCCATGTCGCAGGTGCGGCGTACGCCCTGGCCCTGCGCCAGGAGTCCGCGCGCGAAGTCGATGGCCGCCTCGCGCACGTCGCCCTGGACAACCAGGTCGACCACTTCCGCCGCACGCGCGGCTTCGGCGCTGATCGGCTTGCCGCCGATCATCATGTCCAGCGCCTTCTCGGGGCCGGCCAGGCGCAACAGCCGCGGGATGCCGCCCGCGCCGGGAATCACGCCCAGCGTCACCTCCGGCAGCCCCAGCCGCGTGCCCGACTGTGCCACCCGGTAGTGGCATCCCAATGCCACCTCCAGCCCCCCGCCCAGCGCCGTGCCGTGCAGGGCGGCCACCACCGGCTTGCGCGCCTGCTCGATGCGGTCGATGACGGCCGACAGGTGCGGATCGGCCGGCGGCAAGCCGAACTCCTTGATGTCCGCCCCGGCGATGAACGTATTGCCCGCGCAGGCGATGACGATGGCGCCGACGCCCGCGTCGCCGTCCGCGGCATCCACCGCCTCGCGCAACGCCTGGCGAACGGCCTGCGACGTGGCGTTGACGGGCGGATTGTCGATGACGATGACGCAGATCCGGTCGGCGAGATGCGAAGATACGACTGGCATGATGCCCCTGTGTGTGTAAGCGGATGGTCGGGAAAAACGGTGCGCCGGTGCGTGCTCAGCGCGTGTCCTGCACAGGCACGTTGGCCGACTTGATGACGGCGGCCCATTTCTCGCGCTCCTGTGCGATGTAGTCGCGGAAGCCCTCCGGCGTGTCGCTCTGCGGCTCCATGCCTTGTTGCTGCAGCCAGCTCTTGCCCGCTGCGGACTGCACGATCGCGTTGATTTCGGCATTGAGCTTGCGCACGATGGCCGGGTCCGTGCCCGCCGGCGCGGCCATGCCGTACCAGCCCGAGGCCTGGAACGAGGGATAGCCGGACTCGGCCACGGTCGGCACCTTGGGCAGCGACTGGATGCGCTTGGACGTCTCCACCGCCAGCGGAATCAGCTGGCCCGACTGGAACATCGGCGTCAGCGTGATGGCGTTGTCGCTGATGGCCGAGACCAGCCCCGATTGCACGTCGACGATGGCGGCGGCGCTGCCCTTGTAGGGAATGTGCAGCATGTCGACCCCGGTGGTGGACTTCAGCAGCTCCATCGACAGGTGTTGCGTGGAACCCGTGCCGGTGGAGCCGAACGTCAGCTTGCCCGGCTGCTTGCGCGCCATGTCCAGCAGCTCGGTCAGGGTCTTGGGACCCAGCTTGGGATTGACGCTGATCACCAGCGGCGAGACGGCGACGATGCCGATGGGGTCGAGATCCTTGGCGGGGTCGTAGGGCAGGTTGCGGTAGAGCGAAGGATTGATGGACATGGCGCCCGAGAACACCATGCCGATGGTGTAGCCGTCGGGCTCGGCGCGCGACAGCGCAATCATGCCGACGATGGCGGCCGCGCCGGGCTTGTTCTCCACCACGACGGGCTGCCCCAGTTTCTCGGACAGGCCCTTGCCCACCATGCGGGCCAGCGTGTCGGCGGCCCCGCCCGCGGCGGCCGGCACCATCAGCCGGATGGGACGATCGGGATACCCCGCGGCTGACGTGGCCGCGGAGAACAACATCGGTAAAGCTGCTGCAAGGGCGATCAGATGCTTTTTCAATTTTGTCTCCATCGTTGTGATTGGTATCGGGTACTGCCGGATGCTGCCGCTATGCGGAGGTATCCTCCGTTGCCGGGGCACGCACGGACACCGTGCCGACCTGCACCTTCTTGCCATCGGGCAGCAGGCAGGCATAGGCCAGCTCGGCCTCCTGTCCCTGCGCCCGCATGACCTCGATCTCGACCGTGACGACGTCGCCTGGCCGGGTGAAGGCGACGAACTTCGCCTCCACCTCGGACCGCTCCAGCCAACCGGGGCCGAGGATTTCGCCGCAAATATCGAACACGGGCGCCATCACCAGCGCGCCCTGCACGATGACACCGCCGAATACGCTGCTGCGCGCATATTCGGGATCGGTATGGGTCTTGCCGGTGGTGCCGTGCAGGGCGCCGAACCGGTTCAGGTCTTCCTGCCGCGCGGGCCGAAGCCGGGAAGAAAACTTGTCGCCTGCCTTCAGTTGCATGGTCTTCTCCGTCAATTCGGCCAGACGAGCGTACGCTCCACCACCATGGCGGTACGCTGGTTCTCGAGCTTGTCGATGGTGATCTGCAGCACGACGAACTTCCTGTCGTTCTTCAGGTACCTGTCCTTGACGGAGACGACCGCCTGGAGCTGTTCGCCCGGGTACACGGGCTGGCGCAGCCGCACGACCTCGCGGGCATGCAGCACGCCGGTGGGCCAGGCAAACGCGGCGTGCTGGGGTTGGAAGCTGCCGACCAGGGTGGGATGCACGGGGCGCACGGCGCCCGGCTGCGCACGCAGGGGCGTGCCCGCGGCGTCCTGGACCGGCTCGTGATCGAAGGTGGCAAGGAAGGCATCGGCATCGGTGGAATCGATGCGGTATCGATGCGGAGGGAAGGCGTGGCCTACCTGGAAATCGTCATACGCAAGCACCTGGTTCGACATGGCGGCACCGACAGGGTTGTTGTCAATGCCGTGGATCGTACGCAGCTATGCGCTGGTGCTGGGATAGTTAATTTAATTTAAGAAGATAAATTTCGTGCTGCGCTTGCGCCTGCGCCGCGTCAGGCCGCCGGCAGCGGTTGCCGGCCGGTGGAACTGCGGATGACCAGCTCGTTGGCGAAGCACTCCTGCGCCAGCGGGCGCTCGGCGTCCTGGATGCGGGCCAGCAGCAGGTCGATGGCGCGCGCCACCATCAGGTCGATGGGCTGGCGCACGGTGGTCAGGTCGTAGGCGCCCCACGAGGCCTGTTCGATGTCGTCGTAGCCCACGATCCACAGCGCGTCGGGCACGCGCACGCCCAGCGCCCGCGCGCCGTCCATGGCGCCCAGCGCCAGCACGTCGTTGGCGCAGAAGATGGCGTCCGGCGGCGAAGCCAGTTCCAGCAGCCGCATGGCGGCGTTCTGTCCGTCGGTGTGTGAAAAGGCGTCGGGCCGCACGCAATAGTGCGGCGGCAGCGCCACGCCGTGGGCCTGCAGCCCCGCACGGAAACCCGCCTCGCGGTCGCGGATGGTGCTGGCGTCCTGCGGACCGCTGATCATGGCGATGCGGCGCCGGCCCCCGTGCACGAAGTACTCCGCCACGCTGCGCCCGCCCTGCATGTTGTCGCTGGCGACCTGGTCGCTGGGATAGCCGTCGATGGTGCGGTTGACCAGCACCACCGGCGCGTGCGGCGAGCTGACCTCGCCCAGGAAGGGCGACTGGCGCGTGGCGGTGGTGAGGATGACGCCGTCGACGCTGCCCTGGCGCAGCGCCTGGCTGGCCTGGGCGTCGCCGCCGTATTCGGTGTCCCAGACGATCATGCGCTGGCCCAGGCTGGCCAGGCGGGCGCCGATGGTCTCGAGCATGGCGGGATAGATCTGGTTGGACAGGCGGCCCACCACCACGCCGATGGAATCGCTGCGGCGGGTACGGATGGCACGCGCCGCGGCATTGGGCTGGTAGCGCAGCTGGGCCAGGGCCTGCATGACGCGCAGCCGCGTGGGCTCGCGCACGGTGGGGTCCTGGCGCAGCACGCGCGAGACCGTGGTCTGGGACACACCCGCCAGCCGCGCCACGTCGTGGCTGGTGGGGCCGCCGCCGGCACGCGGCGGCTTGGGGGGAGTGCTCACGTGCGGCCGCCTTCCGGGCCGCTGCCCGCCTCAATCGAGCCGAACGTTGCTCTCACGTGCCACCTTGCCCCATTTGTCGATTTCCGTCTTCAGGTACGTTGCGAACTCGTCCGGGCTGGTGGCGACGATCTGCGCACCCAGGCCGGCCAGCTTTTCCTGCACGTCGGGCATCTTCAGGATCTTGACGAGTTCGGCGTTGATCCGCTGGACGATTTCGGGCGACATACCCGCCGGCCCCATGACGCCGCCCCATGATACTGCCTCGAAATTGGGAATGCCAGATTCGGCCACGGTGGGCAGGTCGGGCAGCGCGGGCGTGCGCTTGGCGCTGGTGACGGCGATGGGGCGCAGCTTGCCGGCCTTCACCAGCGGCATGCCGCCGATCAGCGTCGGGAACATCATGCTGACGTTGCCCGCGATGACGTCCTGGATCGACGGACTGTCGCCCTTGTAGGGCACGTGCAGCATCTGGATGCCGGCCATCGATTTCATCATCTCGCCGGCCAGGTGGTTGGCCGCGCCGGTGCCGGCCGAGGCGAAGCTGAGCTTGTTGGGCGCCGCCTTGGCCTGGGCGATCAGATCCTTCATCGAATGGATGGGCAGGTCCGGGTTGACCAGCACCACCAGCGGCACGATGGTGGTCAGCATGATCGGCGTGAAATCCTTGATGGGGTCGAACGGCAGCTTGCTGTAGATGGCCGCGTTAATGGCGTTCGGGCCCAGGTTGGCCATCAGCAGCGTATAGCCGTCGGGCTCCGACTTGGCCACGTTCTCCAGCGCGATGATGCCGTTGGCGCCCGGACGGTTGTCCACCACCACCGACTGGTGCAGCGCCTCGGTCAGTTTCGCGCCCAGCAGGCGCGCGGTGACGTCGGACGCCCCGCCCGGCGGATAGGGCACGACGAAGCGGATCTGCTGGCGCGCCGGCCAGTCCTGCGCCGCGGCCGAGAAGGCCAGGCAGGCGGCCGCCAGGCCGAGACAGAACCGCTGGATGAGCTGCGCATGAAACGTCATGGAATTGTCTCCTCGATGTTCTTGTGGGCGATACAAGGCGGCGCCGCCGGCACTGCGTCCGGTCCGGCGCCACCCGGGGTCACGCGGGAAGCGGAATGTCCAGCGTGGTGGTGCGGCACATCTCGCGACGGTGCTTACGGTCGTCGAACGGGCGGGCGCGGTGCATGGTGGCCCGGTTGTCCCAGACGACGAAATCGTCTTGGCGCCAGACGTGGCTGTAGACGAACTGCGGCTGCGTGGCGTGCTCCATCAGGTCGCGCAGCAGCAGCCGGCCCTCGGGCAGCGGCCAGTCGATGACACGCTCGGCGTGCGAGGCCAGGTACAGCGCGCGGCGGCCGCTGCGCGGAATCACGCGCACCAGCGGGTGGGCCGCGCCCTTCAGGCGCTCTCTTTCGGCTTCCGAGAATTCGAAGCCCATCACCTGGCGCGAATAGGCGATGGAGTGATGCACCCGCAGGCCTTCCAGCGAGGCCTTGGTGGCGTCGTCCAGCGCATCGTAGGCGGCGCGCATGTCGGCGAACTGCGTATCGGCACGCACGGGCGGCACCACGCGGCCCGACAGCATCGAGTAGCGCCCGGGCGGGTCCTCGAACGACGCGTCGGTATGCCACAGGCGATTGCTGACGGTGCTCATGCGGCGGCGGTCGTCGTCGGGCAGGATCTGCCCGTCGGCGCCGACGTTGGACACGTCGGTCAGCGCCTCGTTGCCGAAGCGGTTCTTGCCCAGCACGGCCACCGAGGTCTTGGTGTGCAGCGTGCCGTCGAAGCGCTGGGCGAAATCGAGCTGCTCTTCGTTGGTGAAGGGCTGGTTGCGGAAGACCAGCACGGCGTACTGGTCCATGGCGGCCTGCAGGGTGTCCAGGGTGGCGCGGTCGCGCACGGCGCGCAAGTCCAGTCCGGAGATCTCGGCCCCGAAAAGGGGATGGATGGGGGTGGCGGCTAGGGTGGTCATGGGCATTGCACCGGCGCGGGCCGGGCGGGTAGGAAAAAGGGGGAATGCGGATGGCCGCAGGATGATGGCCGTTTAAAATTACGTAGTTTTTACATACGCGAACGAGCCTGGTAAAACTCAGGCTAATAAAAACTACGTAGTCATATTCGCGCCGATCCCGGAGCTTGTCAACTGCTTGCGGAGTCGGTGCAAAACCGGCGCGAGTCAGATCCGCCCCAGCCGCCGGTACAGGGTGCTGCGGTGCATGCCCAGCCGGCGCGCCGCCCGGCTGACATTGCCGCCCGTGGCAGCCAGGGCCTCGTGGATGGCGGCATCGGCGAGGGCCTGCAGCGTGGGCGCGGCGGGGGCCGGCGCCAGCTCGGCGCCGACGGCGACGTCCGCGGGCAGCATGTCCAGGCGCACCTCGCCCAGCGGCGCCGCCAGCACGCGCAAAGTGCGTAGCGTGGCCGCCAGCTGGCGGAAGTTGCCCGGCCAGGGATAGTGCGCCAGGCGCTGCACCACCTCGGCCGGCAGGCGCGGGCCGGGGCCGCCGGCCTGCCACAAGGCGCGCACCAACGCCGCGCGGTCGGCGCGATCGCGCAGGGCCGGCAGGCGCACGGTGTACTCGGCGATGCGGAAATACAGGTCGGCCCGCACCGCCGCGGCGGCGTCCGCCTCCAGCGGCTGGTGCGTGGCGCAGATGGGCACGAAGTCCACCGGCACCGCGCGGCCGCCGCCCAGCGGCACCACCTCGCGCGCCTGCAGCACGCGCAGCAGCCTGGCCTGCAGGGCCAGGGGCATGTCGCCGATCTCGTCCAGGAACAGCACGCCGCCCTCGGCCTGGCGCAGCAGGCCCTTGCTGCCCTGGCGGCGCGCGCCGGTGAAGGCGCCATTCTCGTAGCCGAACAGTTCCGACTCGATCAGGCCCTCGGGCAGCGCCGCGCAGTTCACCGCCACGAAGGGGCCACCTGCGCGGCGGCTGCGCGCATGCATCTGCCGCGCGAAGACTTCCTTGCCCGAGCCGGTCTCGCCCAGCAGCAGCACCGATACGCCCGCGTCGAGCAGGCGCACCGCGCGGGCCAGTTCGGCCAGCGTGGCGGGGTCGAACCACGGCTGCGCGGTGGCGGGGGACAGCGCGGCACTTGAAGACGGAGTCATCGCGGGACGCGGCGTCTGCACGGCGTGTTCCGCCTGCGCACCAGGCGCCATGTGCGCGAGGCGGTTGGCGGGCATGTCCGGCGCCGTCTGCCCGGCGGGCCCGGTCCACTGCCCGGCCGGATGCGCGGCGGGCGCGGCATCCCGCCCATCGGCCGGCAACGTCTCCGTTGCGTTGCGTGCGCCGGCCCTGCCCTGCATCGCACCGGCGCGCCCTTCCCTGGGCCAGCCGACGCGCGCCGCCAGCGGTCCGCCGCCCTGCAGCGGCTGCACCCTGCCCTGCGCCGCGGCCTGGGCCGGATCGCCGGCGAACAGGTCGCCATAGCGATAGATGCCGAGCGCCCCGGCGTCCAGGCCCAGCAGCCGCAGCGCATGGCGGTTGGCGGCGGCCAGCACCTCGCCGTCGAAGGCCAGCACGGCCTCGCGCGCCGTGCCCAGCACGGCTGGATCGGTGTGCAGTCCCAGCCGCAGGCAGTGGCCGTAGTCCTCGTCCAGCATGCGGCGCTCGATCTCGTCGACCGCCATGCGCACCAGGCCCAGCGCATGACCGTGCGCGTCGGCCGCCCGACCCGACAGATCCAGCAGCCCGATCGTGCGACCGCGTGGATCGGTGATGGGCACGGCCGCGCAGGTCAGGATGCGGTGCGGCTCGAAGAAGTGCTCGCCGCCGTGCACGGCGATGGGCCGGCGTTCGACCAGCGCGGTGCCGATGGCATTGGTGCCCGCGGCCGATTCGCTCCAGGCCGCGCCGGGCATCAGGGCCACGCGCGCGGCGCGGTCGGCGAAATCGGTGCTGCCCGCGGCGTCGAGCACCAGGCCGTCGGCGTCCGTCAGGATCACCAGGCCGCGCGTGCGCCGCGCCTCGGCCGACAGCAGCTCCAGCGCGGGGTGGCTGATGCGGCGCAGCGTCTCGTGGCGCTGGCGGGCCTCGCGCAGCTCGGCCTGCGTCAGCGGCTGCGGCGGGCGCGGGCCGTGCATGTCGTAGCCAAGGTCGGCGCAGCGGCGCCACGAACGCAGGATAGATTCGGCCACCATGTGGTCCGGCACCGCGCCGCGCTCGGTGAACAGCCGGCGCGCACTGGCCAGCAGATGCTGGCGGGGTAGAGGCATGGCCATGATTGTCTCCGGCAGGCGTTCTGCGACACCTGTTCCAGCCGTCCGTCGCAAAACGCGACAGTCGCGGCGCGCACCACGCGGCCGCCATGCGCGCCGGGCGGACGAGGCTACTTTCGCACGCGGGCCGGCGGCCTGTCCACGCATGAAACGTCCGCATACGTAACGCTGGCACGCTTATTGCATCGCGTAGCGCGGGTCCACCCCAATTAAAGAAAGGAGACACGCAATGGACACCTCCACCCGCATCGCGCCGGGCGACTACGGCTCGCCCATCCAGATCCAGAAGCAGTACGACAACTTCATCGGCGGCACGTGGCAGGCGCCGTCCGACGGCCAGTATTTCGACAACGTCACGCCCGTGACGGGGCAAGTGCTGTCGCGCCATGCGCGCTCCACTGCGCAGGACATCGAGCGGGCGCTGGACGCCGCGCACCAGGCCGCGCCGGCGTGGGGCCGCACCTCGGTCGCCGAGCGCGCGCGCCTGCTGAACCGCATTGCCGACACCATCGAGGACAACCTGGAACGGCTGGCCACCGTGGAAACCTGGGACAACGGCAAGCCCATCCGCGAGGCCCGTGCGGCCGACATGCCGCTGGCCGTCGACCACTTCCGCTACTTCGCCTCGGCCATCCGCGCGCAGGAAGGCGGCCTGTCGGAAATCGACGCCGACACCGTGGCCTACCACTTCAAGGAACCGCTGGGCGTGGTCGGCCAGATCATCCCGTGGAACTTCCCCGTCCTGATGGCCGCATGGAAACTGGCGCCCGCGCTGGCCGCCGGCAACTGCGTGGTGCTCAAGCCCGCCGAGCAGACGCCGCTGGGCATCCTGGTGCTGGCCGAACTCATCGCCGACGTGCTGCCCCCGGGCGTGCTCAACATCGTCACCGGCTTCGGCCTGGAAGCGGGCAAGCCGCTGGCCTCGAACAAGCGCGTGGCCAAGGTGGCCTTCACGGGCGAGACCACCACCGGCCGCCTCATCATGCAGTACGCCTCGCAGAACCTGATCCCGGTCACGCTGGAGCTGGGCGGCAAGTCGCCCAACATCTTCTTCGCCGACGTGGCGGCGCAAGACGACGACTTCCTGGACAAGGCCATCGAGGGCTTCGTGATGTTCGCGCTGAACCAGGGCGAGGTCTGCACCTGCCCCAGCCGCGCGCTGATCCAGGAATCGCTGTACGACCGCTTCATGGAACGCGCGCTGCAGCGCGTGCAGGCCATCAAGCAGGGCAATCCGCTGGACGCCGAGACGATGGTGGGCGCGCAGGCCTCCAGCGAGCAGATGGAGAAGATCCTGTCTTACCTGGACATTGGCAAGCAGGAGGGCGCCGAGGTGCTGGCTGGCGGCGCACGCGCCGAACTGCAGGGCGACCTGAAGGACGGCTACTACATCCAGCCCACGGTGTTCAAGGGCCAGAATCGCATGCGCGTGTTCCAGGAGGAAATCTTCGGCCCGGTGGTGGCCGTCACCACCTTCAAGGACGCCGACGACGCGCTGGCCATCGCCAACGACACGCTCTACGGACTGGGCGCGGGCGTGTGGTCGCGCGATGCCAACACGTGCTATCGCATGGGCCGCGCCATCCAGGCCGGGCGCGTGTGGACCAACTGCTACCACGCCTATCCCGCGCACGCGGCCTTCGGCGGGTACAAGCAGTCGGGCATCGGGCGGGAGAACCACCAGATGATGCTGAACCACTACCAGCAGACCAAGAACCTGCTGGTCAGCTACAGCCCGAAGAAGCTGGGGTTCTTCTGATCGTCCGGTCGTCCTGGGCGACTGCGCCGGCGGGCGCGCGTGCGGCACGGCGCGCGCCCGCCGGCGCCAGGATGCCAGGCATCGGGCCAAGGCAGGAAACGACGATGAACGACACCCCCAAGACCGAGCAGCCCGCCCGCGGCAAGGTCACGGCCACGCCGGCCGCGCTGCGCCTGATCGCCGAACTGACGGCGCAGTACGGCCCCATCATGTTCCACCAGTCCGGCGGCTGCTGCGACGGCTCGTCGCCCATGTGCTATCCGCAGGGCGAGTTCCTGGTGGGCGACAACGACGTGCTGCTGGGCGAGATCGGCGGCGCGCCCTTCTACATCGGCGGCGCGCAATACGAGGCGTGGAAGCACACCGACCTCATCATCGACGTGGTTCCGGGGCGCGGCGGCATGTTCTCGCTGGACAACGGGCGCGAGGAGCGCTTCCTGACCCGGTCTACGTTGTGCGCCACGTAGGCGGACCTCCGCGCGGGCGGCCCGCGCCGGGCCACGCGCGCATGCCAGGCGTGGGGGCGCCTAGCGCCCGCCCGACACGTCGATGAACGTGCCGGTGGTGTAGGCTGCCTCGTCCGAGCACAACCACAGCACCGCGCCGGCCACCTCGTCGGGCTCGCCGCCGCGGCCCAGGGGTACGCCGCTTTTCAGACGGTCCACCCGGCCCGGCTCGCCGCCGCTGGCGTGCATCTCGGTACGGATGAGGCCTGGCCGCACCGCGTTGACGCGGATGCCGTCGCCACCCACTTCCTTGGACAGCCCCACCGTCAGCGTGTCCACCGCGCCCTTGGAGGCCGCGTAGTCCACGTATTCGTTGGGCGAGCCCAGCCGCGCCGCCATGGACGACAGGTTGACGATGCAGCCGCCGCGCCCGCCGTGGCGCGGCGCCATGCGGCGCACGGCCTCGCGGCAGCAGATGAACGTGCCGACCACGTTCGTGGTCAGGATGCGGCTGATGCGGGCGGCGTCCAGGTTTTCCACGGTGGTCTGCGTTTCCAGGATGCCGGCGTTGTTGACCAGCGCATCCACCCGCCCCAGTTCGCGGTCCACCGTCTCGAACAGCGCCACCACCTGCTTCTCGTCGGCCACGTCGGCGGCCACGGCGATGGCCCGTCCGCCCTCGCGCTCGATGTCGCGCACCACCGCGTCCGCCGCGTCGCGGCGGCTGTGATAGTTGACGCAAACGGCGTAGCCGCGGCGCGCCGCCATGCGCGCGACCGCCGCGCCGATGCCGCGGCTGCCGCCCGTGACGATCATGACCTTGCCGGTGGAATTGCCGTTCTGCATGGTTTTCTCCTTGTTGGGCGCCGGACGGCGCCGTTGATGTTCCGGCCCGCGCCGCGCCGGCGGGCCGGCATGCAACTAGACGATGCTGCCGTACATCGCGCCGTCGACCGGCACGTTGGCGCCGTTAATGTAGCTGGACCGCTGCGAAGCGAGGAACAGCACCACCTCGCCCACTTCCTCGGCCGAGACGATGCGGCCCATCGGCAGCTTCGCCACCGCACGGCGCATGGCCTCTTCTTCGCTGATGCCTTCATGGCGCGCCTGCGCCTGCAGGCCTTCGCGCATGCGTTCGGTCAGCGTGATGCCGGGATTGACGCTGTTGACGCGAATGCCCTTGGCCGCATAGCCGTTGGCCAGGCCTGCGGTGGCCAGCATCAGCGCGGCGTTGGCCGAGCCGCCCGCGATGTGCGTGGGCGACGCGATCTTGCCGCCCATGCCGATCACGTTGACGACCGCCCCGCGGCCGGCCTGCGCCATGGCGGGCAGGCACGCCATCATTGCGTTGACGTAGGTGAAGAACTTGGCGTCCATGGCGTCCTTCCACGCCTGCATCGTCAGCTCGAACACCGGCGTGCGGCGCGCGGCGCCGGCCGAGTTCACGAGCACGTCGGGCACGCCCGCCAGGCGCACCGTCTCGTCGAACATGCGCTGCGCATCGTCGGGCTGGCGCAGGTCGGCCTCGATGGCATGCACCGTGCCGCCCGTGTCTTTCAGCGCCTGCTGCGCCGCCTTCAGGTTGTCGGCGCTGCGCGAGGCCAGCGCCACCGTGGCGCCCTGCGCCAGGAACAGCCGCGCGCACGCCAGGCCAATGCCCTTGCTGCCACCCGTGATGAGTACGACCTTCGATGCGAATTCCGCTTGCGCTGCCATGCCTTGCTCCCAGGTGGATGCGCGGCGACAGGGATGCCGCCTGCAATCCGCTTATCTTACTGATTGGAACCCGGCTGCCGGGTGCCCGGCCGCACCGCCCACGCCAGCGCATCTTCCAGCCTGTCGTTGCCCCAGAACATCTCGTCGCCCACCATGAAGGTGGGCGCACCGAAGATACCCCGCTGCAGGGCCTCGTCCACCCGGCGGCGCAGGGCCTGCTTGGCCACGTCGCTGCGCGCCTGCGCGACCAGCGCCTCGTCGTCCTGCGACAGCGCACGCAGCACGCCGCGCACCGTGTCTTCGGCCTGGATGTCCCGGTCGTCCACGAAATTAGTCCGGAAGATGTCCAGGCAGAACGCCGGCGCCCAGGGTTCGTGCTCCACCAGCAGCGCCACGCGCGACGGCAGCAGCCCCACCCGCGGAAACGCGCTGGGCCAGCGGTATGGCACGCCGTGCTTCTCGGCCAGGCGTTCGACGTCGCGCACGATGTACGCGCCCTTTTTGGGATACAGCCGGAAGGGCGTGTCGCTCCAGCCCTGTGCCTGGAAGACCGGCCCCAGCAGGAACGGCCGCAGCGCCACGCGCACGCCGGCCGCACGGGCCAGCTGGGGCAGCCGCGCCAGCGACAGATAGCTGTACGGGCTGGCGAAATCGAACCACATTTCGATCGTGGCGGCCTCGCCGCCATCGGGCGCCGGGATGGCATTCATCGTCTGTCTCCTGTAGCGTCCAGCAACTCCACCTGCGCCTGCGGCAGGCCGCTTAGCACCACGTCCTGGTCGCCGTCCACGCGCACCGACTGCCCCGCGGCCAGCACCATGTCTTCACCGCCGCGATACCGCGACATCCACAGCGTGCCGCCCCGGCACACGATACGCGCGCCCGCCGCCCGCTTCAAGCGCATGGCCGTGCCGCGCGGCAGCGTGAATGACATTCCGGTATCGCACATGATTTGGACGGGTTGCATGCCCATGACGGCTCCTGCGGCTGCGGTGGGAAGTTCCTGTGCCCGCACGCTTGCGCGCGGGCTTATCCCCTTTGGTGCTGCGCCTTGCGCCTCGCACCCCCTGGCGTATTTGACCCTTCCCTCGTAAGATCGCTCAAGCGATTTCCGCGCCGCTTTCGCATGAGCTACAGGAATGTCATCGCCGCTATCCGACCTGCCCCCGCTGGACCTGCTGCGCGGCTTCGTCGCCGTGGGACGGCGCATGAGCATCACGCTGGCCGCCCAAGACCTGCACCTGACGCAGTCCGCCGTCAGCCGCCAGGTACGCGCGCTGGAAGACCACCTGGGCGTGACCCTGCTCTCGCGCGGCTTTCGCAGCGTGGCGTTCACGGAAGAAGGCGCGCGGCTGTTCCGCCTGGCCGATCCGTGGATGACCCAGCTGGGTGAGCTGGCGGCGCAGTGGCGCGCCCCGGGCCAGCGCACGCCCGTCACCGTCACCAGCAGCATCGGCGTGGCCTCGCTGTGGCTGCTGCCGCGCCTGGGCGCCTTCCAGGCCGCGCATCCCGACATCGACGTGCGCGTAGCCGC
>Ga0182743_1003171_pt1 | contig 13540 bp, 9 predicted proteins | sample eDN3rd30CKraftOP_FD_128522 | JGI IMG/M metagenome (GOLD analysis project Ga0182743, IMG submission 128522) | Enriched Organic Plus compost microbial communities from Emeryville, California, USA - eDNA 3rd pass 30_C Kraft OP (version 2) (version 2) ... | reverse complement strand
TGGAATTGCGGAGCAGAAATTAAAAGTAGAAATTAAGTGCGATAAATTTCCAGGTAACGGTGTTAAGTCGTAACTTTCGAGACAAATGTTAATTCGGACACGGCGGTTTCCACCTTATTAATCGAAGCCTGCCGGCAACATTGCCTTCATATATAAACCAACAGATAGTCATGACCATTGAGAAGATCTTCCAGGACAAATCGATAAGGGCAAAGGCAAAGGTTTCAACGATCGGGGAATGGCTCCTGAACGGAGAACTGCCTTTGGATGAGTTGCTGGTATACGCGGAAAAGCAAAAAGCCACCGACAAAGCAACGTGCATTGAGGCCGTGGAATTTGCCACGAGAAAAACTCCCGGCATCGCGAACGAAAGCCTGCTTGCTTTTGTTACGACAGCGTTAGCGGACGATGAGCCAAGGGTAAAGTGGGAAAGCGCGAAGGTAATCGGAAATATCGCTGCGTTATTCCCGGCTGGATTGGAAAGATCAGTGGCCAATCTGCTGACAAATGCCAAAAATAAAGGAACTGTTGTCCGTTGGGCCGCCGCATATGCGTTGGCTGAAATATTGAAATTAAAGACCAGTGCGAATAAAGAGTTGTTGATGGAGATAGAGGTGCTCATTGGAAATGAGGAAGACAACGGCGTAAAGAAGAAATACCTCGACGCGTTGAAGAAGGTAAAGAAGTAACGCGTAGGGCCTAAGGCCTAATTGCTGTGTTTTATCAAACGGGCTGATTTTAAAAGAGATGGATTTTGTGCGAAAAAAAACGGGACGATTTTTTAATCGTCCCGTCGGGTGGAGTCGGAGAGATTCGAACTCTCGTCCAGCCATGGTGCAATATACGCTTTCTACATGCTTAGCATCCGTTTAATTGTCGGGAAAGGGAAGGCCGGACGCTTGCCTATACCGTTTTCCTTAGTTGTTGTGTCTCACCGATCCGTCACAACGCCGGCTCGGCCAGTTCCATAAATCGATGCCCCAGGTGCTACGCTACGGAACCAAGCGTAAGCGGGACAAAAGCTGAGCTAATTCTAAATTAGGCAGCTAAGGCGTAGTTATTTTCGCCATTTATAAAGTTGAAAGTTTGGATTAAAGCGCAATACTTACAACGCGCTGCATGCTTACATAACCGCCGCCATCCTGTCAATTCCGGTCGACCCCATGTTAGAAACAGGGTACAAAATTACGGAATTGTTTGTATATTATCAAGACTTGCCGCCGGCTACATCTTCGCGGCATGGGCCTTTAATAACCCGTTGTAGTATTCCAGCTGTGCAGGACTTAATTGCAAGTTATTTGTGTGAAGGTACGTGCCGAGCTCATCCCAATCTTCACGCATTTCGAGAAACTCAATCGGCATGCGATCGATATGCCGGGCAAGCGCCGGAATGGGATATTTTGCCTTGGTTTGACCGGCTAACAGGGCCACATTGACATCCTTATCGTTAAGATATGGAGTGAACGTCTCGTGAAAGATGATAGCCGCGAGTTTTTCCACGTCAATCGGGCGGTCTAACAACAAGTGAAAGCCTGGATCACTGCTCCGGGTTGTATGTCGCATGATAAACCGTAAGTCCGCGTCGGTCGGTGGCGTGGGTAACGTTTCCAGGTACGCTTGCAGAAACCGCGGAGCGTTTACGGAGTCGGCGGCATCCGTAGCGCCGATAATCAGATTCGCGAGCAGATCGGTTGAACGATCGCCGCTTTCGAAGCGGGATAACAATGTGTAATATTGAGTTTGATCGTCCAACCCGCGTTTGATTTTCACGGCCAGCTCGTACGGGTATTTTTCGTCGGCCACACGATGCACCAACTCGCGTTGTTGGTTGTAGATGAGGTAACAACCAATATCCGCATCGGCGACTTGCGTTTCGATGACAAAGTGCTTGTCCAGAAATTGCGAGATGTGCTTATCTTTCAAAAGTGCGGCAAATCCACCTTCTTGAGGGGGATGGCTGACCACGAGGATGAGTTTGTTCGCCAACCTGGCTTGTTCTACGGTGTGCTTGGATAAATTGGCTTTTTCTTTTTGGTTCACTCCAGCGAAGCTCAGCAACGGAGCTACGATGGATGCGATAATTAACGTTTTCATGTTCGTTGCGTTCAAATTTTAGTGTATTTTGAATGTTAACGCTGCGAAAATGAATCTTTGAGATACAACCGGTTGTAGGATAACGGCTACCCCATATTCCTGTTGGTTTTAACCGGTTTGTTAGTATTTGGTTTTCAGGGAGTTTCAGTGGTTGAATACCTCCCGCCAAAACAGGAGTTGATTTTTAATTTGTCGTCGATTTTTGACAGTAAGCCACTAATCGAGCCTGACCGATACCGCATTTTTGTGAGCCTGCAAGCCCTCCAGTTCGGCCAGTATCTCCACGGTAGGGCCGATATGCCGAAGACCTTCCGCCGTTATATGCTGGAAGGTGATTTTTTTGACAAATGAATCAACAGATACACCCGAATACGAGCGGGCAAATCCGCTTGTAGGCAACGTGTGATTCGTGCCGGAGGCGTAATCTCCAGCACTTTCGGGTGTAAGGTGGCCCACAAATACCGAACCCGCATTGCTTATTTTCCGTAATAGCGGCTCCCATTCGTCGGTTTCTACGATCAGATGCTCCGGCGCATACCGGTTGCTGAATGCGATCGCTTCATCCAGTGTATTGCACAAGATTGCATAGGAGTTAGCAAGGGCTTTGGTGGCCACTGCGGCCCGGGGTAACTTTGCAAGTTGGGCCGATAAAGCCAGCTGCACTTCGTCAATCAGCCGCGGATCCGTACTCACTAAAAGGGCCTGGCTATCGGCCCCATGTTCGGCCTGAGCCAGCAGATCGGCAGCTACATACTCGGGATTGGCCGTATGATCGGCAATAACGAGCACCTCGGATGGCCCGGCAGGCATATCGATACTTACCTGGGCAAGGCTTTGAACCAAGCTCTTGGCTTTTGTGACGTATTGATTACCCGGCCCGAATATTTTATCAACTTTCGGAACCGTCTTCGTACCGTATGCCATGGCGGCTATGGCTTGCGCACCGCCCACCAGATAAACGTTGTCGATCCGAAGCAGTTGCAAGCAATAGGCAACGTATCCGTTGATGCCGCCCCCGGCTTGTGGTGGCGAACAGACGACGATTTCCTTGCAACCGGCGATCCGCGCCGGAACACCTAGCATTAACAGTGTGCTGGGTAAGACGGCCGACCCACCTGGAATATACAATCCGACCTTTTCGATCGGTCGTGGCTCGCGCCAGCATTTCACACCGGGCATCGTTTCGACAGGCCGCTCTTTGCGCAATTGCGTCTCGTGGAAACGGTGGATGTTGGCAAATGCAATTTCCAATGCACGTTGTTGTTCACGCCCAATGGTCGAGGCAAGGGAAGCGATTTCATGCACTGTGAGGCAAAGGCTTTCCAAACGAATGCCGTCAAACCTCTCTGCGTAGCCTTTGAGTGCGGCATCGCCGTTGGTTTGCACATCATCCAAAATCGATAAGACCGACTCTTGGATGGCGTTGGAAGGGTCGGTGTTGCGGGTGAGAAGTTGTTGGAGCTCAAGCTCCCCAAGCGATGAGTATGAGAAGGTCTTTAGCATGGCGTCCGTCAGATGATGATTTTTTCAACAGGCATGACGACAATCCCCTGAGCACCTGCAGCTTTCAGTTTATTGATTTTTTCCCAGAAATCTTGCTCGGAAATAACGGTATGGACCGCGACCCAGTTTTCTTCCGCAAGTGGTACAATGGTAGGGCTTTTGACGCCAGGTAATAAGGCAATGATTTCGTCAAGACTGCTGCGCTCAACATTCAATACGACGTATTTGGTCTCGGCAGCGCGAAGGACGGACTGGATCCGTTGAATCAATTCACGTACCACCGGATTGCTGTCGATGCCGTTTTTGCTGATCAGAATTGCTTCTGAGGTCATGACGTCTGCGAAAGGTACCAATCCATTGCTGCGCAGGGTGCCTCCCGTAGATACGATGTCAAAAATCGCATGACTTAATTCCAGAGCCGGCGAAATTTCGACCGAACCGGAAATCATCCGGATATCCGCGGCAATGTTGTTTTCCGTTAAGAATTTTTGGAGAATAGTGGGATAAGAGGTCGCTATCGCCTTCCCATTCAGGTCGGCCAATTTACTGATGTCGCTATGAGTTGGCACAGCAATTTTGAGGCTGCATTTGCCAAACCCGAGCCGTTGTAAGTAACGTACGCTGGCCTCGGTCTCAGCAATCACGTTTTCTCCTACTATACCGAGGTCCGCGATGCCGTCCTGGACGTATTCGGGAATATCGTCATCTCTTAAAAACAGAATTTCCAGCGGGAAATTGGAAACGGAAGTTATCAGCGAACTTTTATAATTTTCAAAACTCAGCCCGCAGTTTTTTAGCAGTTGTACCGACTTTTCATTGAGCCTGCCGGATTTTTGGATGGCTATTTTGAGATTCTTCAAGATTGTAAATTATAATTATTAATAAAGACTAACATTTTCCTTGCTTCACGTAGAAACATACAGATTACCATTCGCCGCAGGGGCGATGATGCAGGTGTACGCGATGGAAGAAAGTATACATGTTTACTATTAATAATCGCATGATGGAATGATTCGGCAAATATAGTAGGTAAGTGTCGTGAAACAAAAAATAATGGAAATTAATTTGTGTAGCGATCATTGTATTAGTTCACCAAAACATGTACTTTGGCTAAATCAAAGGAAGTGATATTTATGGCGAAGGATTTGACTAAACAACAGGAAACAGACGAAAATCATGGAACGCAGGTGCTGGAAGAGGGCGTACACCATGTCAATAACCCGGTATTGGATCTGCCGGAAATTGTTAAGAATTACCTGGGACCCGTAGCGGGATACCATCAGGAAAATAATAACTATTACTTTAGCGATGGCAGTGCGAGCGTAGAAATAAAGGTAGTAAGCGATGAAATCATTCGGGTGCGGTTGGCACCTAAAGGCCTATTTCTGGAGGATTTTTCCTACGCAGTACCCCAATCGGATCAACACGTCGCTGTCTATAATTTTGAAGAAGACCAGCTGGCTTATCGGGTAAAAACCAATACCGTAACCTGCGTCATCAACAAGGCAGATTTTCTCGTATCTTTTGAAGATCGCGAGGGAAAGGCCTACAACAAGGACTATGCACCCATGCATTGGGAAGAGAATCCCGATTTCGGAGGCTATTACGTGTATTGTACCAAGTTAGCGATGGCCAGTGAGGCATTCTACGGGCTGGGCGATAAGCCCACGCATTTGAATATTCGCGGTAGGCGGTTCGTTAACTGGAATTCAGATACGTATTCATTTCAGTTTCATCAAGATCCCTTATACCGCAGTATTCCGTTTTACATAGGTTTGCATGAGGGAGATGCGTATGGCATTTTTTTCGATAATACCTTCAAAACGTATTTTGACTTTGCAGCGGAAGCCCAGGACCAAACGAGCTTCTGGTCTGAAGGCGGTGAGCTTCAATATTACTACATCCACGGCCCGCATATGATGGACGTGGTGAAACGATACCATACCCTGACCGGTACGCACTATTTACCGCCCCTGTGGGCGCTAGGGTTCCATCAGTGCCGATGGAGCTACTATCCGGAGAGTAAGGTGAAGGACCTGGCAAAAAACTTCCGTGAACGCAAAATCCCATGCGATGCCATTTACCTTGACATCGATTACATGGATGGCTACCGCTGTTTTACCTGGAATAAGCGATATTTCCCGGACCCGAAAAAGATGATCAAGGAGTTGGCTGATGACGGCTTTCACACGGTAGTGATCATTGACCCGGGAATAAAAGTCGATGAAAACTACTGGGTATTTCGAGAAGGAAAGAAAAACCGGTATTTCTGTCGCCGCGGAGATGATTATTTCATGGAGGGATACGTTTGGCCGGGTCGTTGCCAATTTCCGGATTTTACCAACGCTGAAGTACGCGAATGGTGGGGGGGGCTATTCAAAGGCTTGGTGGAGGCCGGGGTGGCCGGGGTATGGAATGATATGAATGAACCGGCGGTATTCGGTAGAGGAACGTTTCCCAATGATGTACGGCATAATTTTGATGGCTTCCGCGGTTCACACCGCAAAGCACATAACGTCTACGGCATGCAGATGGTGCGGGCCACCTACGAGGGACTGAAAAAGCTGTTTCAGAAAAAACGTCCATTTACCATTACCCGGGCAGCGTATGCGGGTACGCAGCGGTATGCTTCGGTATGGACCGGGGATAACGTGGCCACCTGGGAGCACCTCCGCCTGGGCGCGCTGCAACTTCAGCGGCTCTCCACGTCCGGTATGCCGTTCTGTGGTACGGATATCGGAGGGTTCAGCGGTGAGCCGGATGCAGAGCTGTTTACCAGGTGGATACAGTTCGGTGTGTTTTCTCCGTTTATGCGTGCGCATTCCGCCGGGGACACCGCCGAGCGCGAGCCGTGGAGCTTCGGCGAAACCCATGAAGCTCTCAACCGTAAGTTCATCGAATTACGGTATAAACTACTGCCTTACATCTACTCTGTGTTTTGGGAACATGCGAAGTACGGTTTTCCCATCCTTCGGCCGATAACCATGGTAGAACAACTGTTGGAAGGTAACATCCAACGGGAAGAGGAGTTTTGTTTCGGCGACAAAATACTGGTGTCGCCGGTCTTAAACCCGGGGCAACCAAACAAAATGGTGTACCTGCCTGTTGGGGAGTGGTATGACTATTGGGAGGACCGCCTACTCGAGGGAGGGAAGGAACACAAGGTGGATACCCCGATCGACAAAATGCCAATGTTTATTAAAGCAGGGACGGTATTGCCGGAATACCCCGTTATGCAGTATGTCAACGAAAAGAAGATAGATTCGCTTAAGCTCGTAGTCTATCATACCTTGCGGGAGGTCAATTCCTATCTTTATGAAGACCATGGCGATACCTTCGCATATGAACAACAGATATATCTGGAGAAGAAATTTGTGGTGAAAGGCGCCCCCGATAGGTTAAGCATCCACCAGCACGTGGAGGGATTGTATTCCGAGAAATACGATACATATGATGTATATCTTGCTGCACTGCCTTTTAAAATAGGCCAGGTAAAAGTTGACGATACCCTCGTTTCGGCTGAACCGGACGCAACGGGAAGATATTTAGTAAAGGTGTCCAAAGACTTTCGAAGTATTCAGATTGTGGGGCAGTGATCGATTTGTTGACATCACGATAGGCTAATTATAAACGGTACCAATTATGCAGGCGGTAGAATTCCACTCGTTGTTTACGGATTTTGACATAAGCCTCTTCCGGGCGGGCAAACACTATAAACTGTATGAAAAGTTTGGGGCGCATGCGCTTTTGCGAAATGAAGTCCGAGGGACCTATTTTGCGGTTTGGGCACCGAATGCCGAGTCGGTATCTGTAATCGGTAATTTCAACGGCTGGAATCCCTATTCACATGTGTTAAACGTTCGCTGGGACGGATCGGGCATTTGGGAGGGATTTATTCCAAATGTGGATATTGGCGAAATTTATAAATATCACATCCGTTCCTATCACGGTGAAACGCTTCAAAAAGGTGACCCGTTTGCGTTACAATGGGAACTCTCGCCAAAAACAGCTTCCTTGGTTTCCACTACCTGGTATGAGTGGAAGGACGATGAATGGATGCGTACCAGACAGGAACATAATGCGCTTAATAAGCCCGTTGCAGTGTATGAAATGCATTTGGGGTCTTGGATGCGCAGCCCGGATAACCCCCAGCAGCTACTGGGCTATCGGGATGTCGCCGGCCGTCTGGTCGAATACATCAAAGAGGCAGGTTTCACGCATGTGGAACTGCTACCGGTCATGGAGCACCCCTACTATCCCTCGTGGGGCTATCAGATTACCGGATATTTTGCGGCTTCATCGCGTTATGGCTCCCCACAGGATCTGATGTTTCTCATCGAGCAGTTACATCTTAACGGCATCGGTGTTATATTGGACTGGGTGCCTTCCCATTTCCCCGGGGACGCCCACGGCCTCTATCGCTTTGACGGATCACACTTATACGAACACGCAGATCCCCGGCAGGGGTATCATCCCGATTGGGGCTCCTATATTTTCAACTACGGCCGTAACGAGGTGCGGTCATTCCTGATCAGTAACGCATTGTTCTGGTTGGAGCGATATCACGCAGATGGCCTTCGGGTGGACGCCGTTGCCTCGATGCTTTACCTGGACTACTCACGAAAAGAAGGCGAATGGATACCCAACGAATATGGCGGGCGGGAAAATCTGCACGCTATTGGTTTTCTTAAGGAATTAAACGAAGCGGTCTACAGCCATTTTCCCGATGTGCAGACCATCGCGGAAGAATCCACGTCCTGGCCGGGAGTAAGCAGCCCGGTGTTCAGCGGCGGACTGGGATTCGGGATGAAATGGATGATGGGGTGGATGCACGATACCCTACAATATTTCAGCCGCGACCCGCTATTCCGGCAACATCACCATGGGCAGCTTACCTTTAGCATGTTGTATGCGTTTCATGAAAACTTTATGTTGCCGCTGTCTCATGATGAGGTGGTACATGGAAAGGGATCGATGGTTTACAAAATGCCGGGCGATGACTGGCAGCGCTTCGCAAACCTACGGTCGCTCTACTTATACATGTATACGCACCCGGGTACGAAACTGCTGTTTATGGGCTGTGAGTTTGCACAGACGGCCGAGTGGAACCATAACCAGTCACTGGATTGGCACTTGATGCAATACGACCCCCATAAGGGGATGTTTGCCTTCGTTAAAGCGCTTAATCACTTATACCGAAGTGAACCGGCGTTGTATGAACAGAGCTTTAGCCCGGATGGATTTGAGTGGATCGAAGAGGGAGACGCTTCAAATTCGGTGGTAGCTTACGCAAGAAAAGGGATCAACGCAGAAAACGATTTGCTGATCATCTTAAATTTGACACCGGTGGTACGTTATTTTTTCCGATGCGGCGTGCCTTCGCCGGGCGAATGGGCCGTGTTGCTCAATTCGGACGACGGCAGCTATTTTGGGAGCGGCATCGAACAACAGACGGTACAAGCAGAACCCATAAGGTGGATGAATAAAGAGTGGTCGGCAAAATTGACCCTGCCACCGCTGACGGGATTGGTACTTAAAAAAGTGAAATACCATGCCAAATGAATCGAAACCTATCATCCACCTGAGTGCGGAATGTTACCCCGTTGCCAAAGTGGGAGGGCTCGGGGATGTTTTGGGTGCATTGCCGAAATACCTCCAGCAAGCCGGACTCCATACTTGGGTGGTCATGCCTTGGTACAACAAACCGTTTGTACAGCAGCGCACGTTCGAACGGATTTATACCGGAAATTTTCTGCAGGGGTCAAGGCCGTTGGAAATGCAGGTGTACCGCGAAAAGGCAAGTGTGTTGGGATTCGGCTTATATCTGATCAAAATACCGGGACTACTGGATCGCGATGAACCGTATGGCTATGCGGATGAAAGTGAACAATTCATGGCCTTTCAGCATGGATTTCTGCATTGGATTACCGAAACCGGGATTCTGCCGGATGTGGTGCATTGCCATGACCACCACACAGGGCTCATTCCTTTTTTGATGTACCATTGTGAACGTTTTAAGGCATTGAAACAGGTTCCGACCGTGGCCACGGTGCACAATGGGCAATACCAAGGGTGGATGGATTGGAACCGGGCGATTCTTTTGCCACCGTTTGACACGTGGAAATGGGGACTGCTGGACTGGGACGGGGTCATCAATCCGCTGGCTGCCTTGATCAAATGCTGCACCGTTTTTACAACGGTATCAACGGGATATTTGGACGAGCTGATGGTACAAGCCAACGGCCTTGAGCGTCTGTTTGCCATGGAACGTGCGAAGGGCGTGGGCATTGTCAACGGCATCGACACCACCGTATGGGATCCTGCGCAGGACGGGATGCTGCTCCATCATTACCAGAGTTCTAATGTGCAAACCGGCAAACGCAGAAATAAAGCGTCGTTATGCGACGCCTATGGGCTGGATCCCGAAAAGCCTTTACTTGCTTACATCGGACGGTTCGCGGGGGAGAAAGGGGCAGATCTTTTGCCCGAAATTATCGAAAACTTATTGGGCGATGAAGCTGTTGATCTAACGATGATGGTATTGGGTTCCGGGGACGCGCAAATACAGGATAACATCGCTTATCTGACCGAAAAATACCGCGGAAAGCTGGGCGCTTACATCGGTTACCAGGAAGAACTGTCACACCGGATTTATGCCGCTGCGGATTTTCTGCTAATGCCGTCGCGGGTGGAACCTTGCGGCCTCAATCAACTCTATTCCATGCGGTACGGCACCCTGCCGGTGGTTAGGAGTACCGGGGGGCTTAAGGATACGGTAAAGGACGTGAGTGAGGAGAAGGGGTACGGCATCACGTTCCTCCATATGAACGCCGCAGACGCTGTACAGGCCGTTCGCCGTGCATTGATATTGTACGTCGACAAGCAACGGATGCAACAACTGAGAAAATTTATGATGAAGCTCGATTTTTCGTGGGACAAATCGGCTGCTAAATATGTGGAGATTTATCAAAATATAACCGAATAAATTATGATTAAGCACAACGTGATTTCTGTCGTATTGGGGGGAGGGAAAGGCACACGCCTGTATCCATTGACGCACCAACGTTCCAAACCTGCCGTTCCCATTGCCGGCAAATACCGGCTCGTAGACATTCCGATTTCCAACTGCCTCAATTCGGGATATAACCGGATTTTTGTGTTGACTCAGTATAACTCTGCATCTTTGAACTCCCACATTAAAAACACCTATAATTTCAGTGTGTTTAGCAAGGGATTTGTGGACATACTCGCGGCGGAGCAAACCAATGAGGGCGAAAAGTGGTATCAGGGAACGGCAGATGCCGTGCGGCATTTATTGCGTTACCTCCAACATCACGACTACGAACATTTGCTGATTCTTTCCGGTGACCAGCTTTATCAAATCGATTTTCAGGAGATGATAGAGAACCACATCACCGCGAAGGCCGAAATATCGGTTGCGACGATCCCGGTGAGTGCCAAGGATGCTACGTCGTTCGGAATACTCAAGTCTGATGACGAGGGGAATATTACGTCGTTTATTGAAAAACCGGATAGTTCATTGCTGCCACCCTGGGAATCCGAAGTAAGTGAAGAAATGAAGGCCGAAGGCCGGGTATTCCTCGCCTCCATGGGAATTTATGTGTTTAACAAACACGTGCTCAAAGAAATATTAGATGAAAGTCCCGGTGTGGACTTTGGCAAAGAATTGCTGCCCGAAGCAATCGGTAATTACCGCATACACAGCTACCAGTATCCCGGATATTGGACCGATATTGGTACGATCGATTCTTTTTTCGAGGCCAATATCAGTCTCACTGACGACATCCCGAAGTTTAATTTGTTTGATAAACATACCATCTTCACCCGGGGTCGGATGTTGCCACCCTCCAAGGTATCGGGCACTAAATTGGACAAAGTGGTAATTGCGGACGGTTGCATCATCGCCGGTGAGGAGATCGAACGGTCGGTGATCGGCATCCGTTCGCGTATCGGTGTCGGAACGGTGATCAAGACGACGTATATGATGGGGAGTGACTTTTACCAAACGCTGGAGGAAATCGAACGAGTCAAGGAACAGGGCAGCCCATTGGTAGGTGTCGGCGAAAACTGCTACATCGAAAATGCGATCCTCGATAAAAACTGTTGCATTGGAGACAATGTGCGTATCAAGGGCGGTGCGCATTTGGAGGACGGCGATTTTGAAACCCACGCAGTCCGCGACGGTATTATCGTGGTAAAAAAGCGTGCGGTCATTCTATCCGGCACGGAAATCGGTTAATTTCGTATTTTTGCCGAATGGCAAATCTTGATACGATTGTCGCGTTGGCCACCGCCACAGGTAGCGGTGCCATCGCGGTTATCCGCCTTTCCGGTCCGCAAGCAATACCGATTGTAAAGGGGGTTTTCAAAGGCAAAGACTTGGCCAAACAAGCCTCACACACCGTGCATTTCGGTACCATACGGAACGGGACAGAAATATTGGACGAGGTTTTGGTTTCGTTGTTTGTCGCGCCCCATTCTTATACGCGCGAAGATGTCGTCGAGATCTCCGCGCATAACTCACGGTACATCATTGAGCGCATCCTCGAGCTATTGATCCAACGGGGCGCCCGTGCAGCCCGCCCCGGCGAGTTTACGTTACGGGCGTTTCTCAACGGGCAAATGGATCTCTCGCAGGCAGAAGCGGTAGCTGATCTCATTGCTTCTACATCGGCAGCTTCACATTTGGTAGCCATGCAGCAAATGCGCGGTGGCTTTTCTACGGTGTTAAAGGAGCTCCGGGAGCAGTTGATCCAATTCGCTTCGCTGGTGGAACTTGAACTTGACTTTTCGGAAGAGGATGTCGAGTTTGCCAACCGATCCCAACTTGAGGCACTCATAGTGGAGATAAACCGTGTCATTCATAAGCTGATCGGGTCGTTTGAACAGGGCAATGTGTTGAAAAATGGAGTGCCGGTAGTCATTGCCGGCCGGCCCAACGTAGGTAAATCTACACTGCTCAACACGTTACTCAATGAGGAGCGGGCCATTGTTTCGGATATCGCGGGCACCACGCGCGATACCATTGAAGATGAAGTAAACATACACGGCGTAACCTTTCGCTTCATTGACACGGCCGGCATCCGGGATACACGCGACGTCATCGAAGCCAAGGGCGTGGAGCGTACGCGTGAAAAGATGCGAAAAGCACGGCTTATCGTATACCTTGCAGACCCGCAGCAGGACGACCTGGACGAAATAAAAAGCCAGTTGGCAGAAGTGGCCCAATTGGGTGTGCCGTACGTCACAGTGGTGAATAAGGTGGATCTGCTGACGCGTGACCATGTGGATACACTCAATGCCATCGATCCGCTATTCATCTCGGCCAAAAATAATACGGGGGTAGAGGAACTAAAAGAAGAGCTGTTGCGAAAGGTGAACCTGCACAAGCTTGACGCCGGTGATGTGCTGGTGACCAATGTACGCCATGTAGAAGCGCTGCGCAGGACGGAAGAAACTCTGCAGCGGGTACTTCAGGGTATCAAGGGTTCGGTTACGTCTGATTTCCTTGCCATGGATATCCGGCAGGCATTGCATCACCTCGGTGAGATTACCGGATCGGTGTCTACCGATGATCTGCTGGATAATATCTTTTCGAAATTCTGCATTGGGAAGTAACAGGAAGTAACAGAGCAAACGCAGCTATATTTCACAGGATACCTAATCTTGCAAGGTACACATGAGGTACATATGTGGTACGGAACAGGTACATATACCGTGCGGATAGCGTAACGAGAGGTTGGTTTGGAATAACGTGCCGGGAAAGTTATATTTGTAAGTGTGCTGAATGTTCAGGCACAGATTATAAACCACCACAGAAATGAAATTGAACAAAGCCGTTTCCTTATTAGCCGTATACACGATCGTCGTCCCCTGTTTAAGTGCTGCCCAACCTTCAAGGGTACAGGAAGTGGAGCAGGCT
>Ga0182743_1003169_pt1 | contig 13541 bp, 17 predicted proteins | sample eDN3rd30CKraftOP_FD_128522 | JGI IMG/M metagenome (GOLD analysis project Ga0182743, IMG submission 128522) | Enriched Organic Plus compost microbial communities from Emeryville, California, USA - eDNA 3rd pass 30_C Kraft OP (version 2) (version 2) ... | reverse complement strand
TCAGGGTCTGTGCTTCTCGTTGGTTGAAGCCTCGCGAAAAAGTTAAATCGCTCAGCACAGATCCAAGAACAAAGCAGGCTTCGACCATTTAGGTCAGAAGCCTGCAAACGTTTTAGGTCATATCAATCGGTCAAGTTATATAAAATCAAGGAGTTATAAACCAATGTCAGTAGAATCATACCCAGTAGTCGAAGCGCAAGAAGCCGTCGTAGCGGAATTTACGGTAGCGCACAAAGCGTTTTTCGCGGCACAGGTTGGTGAGCTGATCTTTGGCGGTCCTGAATCAACTACCGACCACAACGTCGTAGATTAGGAGAGTCACATGGAAACGCTCTATGAGCGTGCTTCGCGCGAAGCCGCGAGCGCAAACTTGGGCGAGCTGGCGACGATGCGTCTAGTCGGGATGGACGCGCAGGACCCACTGAGCGTTTACTACGGTCACCCAAAGGCTCAAATAGCAATGATGCTAAGCGATGTCGCCATCGCCAATGAGCATGAATAAAAAAACAAAATTAACGCTGAGCCTGTAGCTCGGCAGAAAACGTTCTTTGATATAGGTGCTGCTCACGGGCTGCAGCGCTCATCCACTCATACAGCTTGGGGATGATATGCAGCGCAGGGCAGCCGATTGGTGTTTCGTTGACGATAGATGCAACTTCTGACGGATGTCGGCCGCTGTAATCTCGGAGCGTTGGATACGTCTGAGGATTGAGCTTGATTTGCTGCTTGAGCGCATCGATAGCAAAGAGCTCGGGCGCAAATGACAGCTGCTCGTCGAAGATATAGCCTCGGCGATCGCCGCTACTGCGAAATGTCTCGTCGAGCGACTGTGCGAGAGAAGGGTCGGTCTCATTGCTCACGCGTGACCAGTCTGTGATGAAGCTGCGGGAACGCATAGCGTATGTATGGCTTGTGTGGCTGGCGTCATCGGTAACAACCTGCTCACAAGCAAGCACACGAGGAACGACGCGGAGAAACGCACTGATCGTGATCGTGCCGGCAGTGGCAAGATCATCGAAAGGCTCGCGCATCGGATCTGTATGCTCCATGTGCGCATACTGTGCGCGTAGCCACGACGCGGTGCTGTAGTTGAGACTTCGCCAATCTGTTGCATCGAGTTCTGGTGCGGCATGGCCATGAGCGGGAGACGGCCCCATGTCACGGACAATGACACGCTTATCAAGCGCTTGCTCCCGGGCAACTTCGCTCAGTCCGTGGGGCAGCGTGCCGCCCTTTTGGACGAAGCCGACGAGCTCGTTGGACGCAAGTTCGATATCAGGGAAGTTTTCGCGAGAAGACATATCTTATCATTATAACACAAAAAGCATGATAAATCAATTTATAAGGAGTTAGAAATGTCAAAAATGAATGAATTCGGCCCATACAGAGACTGGGGTGAAACACCAGAAGAGTATGCTGCTTACATGGATGCAGTAGAGACGATCGCGAAGGCACGGCGCGACATTAATCAAGTCGGCGCGGTCGCAGTGTTGGGGGCATATACCCATGAGGCTCCACGAGAGCTGCCGCCACTTGGCTAAAACGCTTGTACGAACGCCTCGCCTCTGGTATACTCATGCATGAGTTACCAAAGACAGTAGCGGTGAACTATTGAATGTACGTTCACTTAATCAGCTACCGAGGCTAAACTTCAATCGTTTTTGTTTTGAAGCACTTGCAAGAGAAAGTCCTTTGGTAATGAGTGAGCCAAAGGGCTTTTTCATTAACATCTGATCGGAAGAGCGTCGAGTGTAACTCCTCACAGCTCATAGGTCGAACCGACAGATTCCAAAAACCATAATTCCAACAAGGATATCTATGGCACTAACCAAATCAGAGAAGAACGATGTAGTCGCCGAACTCGGTGAACTGCTTAGTGATTCCAAAATGACTGTTGTCGCCAAATATCAGGGCACAACAGTGAAGGCTCTTCAGGAGCTCCGCCGCCAGGCAAAAGAGAACGGTACCAAGGTCAAGGTTGTCAAAAACCGCCTCGTTATCAAAGCTCTCCAGGCAAACGACACCCTGAAGGCCGCTGACGTTTCGGCGCTGAACGGCATGCTCCTCTACGCTTTCAACAGCGAAGACGAAGTTGCTCCTGCGCAGAAGCTCGCAGCATTTGCAAAGACTAACCCAAGCATCGAGTTTGTTGGCGCGATTAGTAGCGAAGGTGTATTCCTCAGCAGCGATCAAGTCAAGGAGCTCGCAAATCTGCCAAGCCGCGAACAGCTTATTGGTCAGGTTGTCGACACGCTGCTTTCACCAGTCAACGACGTTACAAACGCGCTTTCTGGCAATCTGCACGCACTGCTCGATGGTGTTCGGGATAAGGCTACTGCCTAATAATTCATAAGGAGATAGAAATGGCTGACGTAAAGAAACTCGCCGAAGAGCTGACTAAGCTCACTGTACTCGAAGTTAACGAACTTAAGAATGTCCTCAAGGACGAATACGGCATCGAGCCAGCTGCTGCAGCTGTCGCTGTTGCTGGTCCTGCTGCTGGTGGCGATGGCGCTGCAGCTGCTGACGAGAAGAGCGAATACGACGTTGTTCTCAAGGACGCAGGTGCTCAGAAGGTCGCAGTCATCAAGGCTGTTAAGGAAGTTACCGGTCTCGGTCTCGGCGAAGCTAAGGCTCTCGTTGATGGCGCTCCAAAGACTGTCCTCGAAAAGGCAGCTAAGGATGACGCTGAGAAGGCAAAGGCTGCTCTCGAAGCTGCTGGCGCTACTGTCGAACTCGCTTAATTATAAGCAATTCGACCCTACAAACACCGCTCTATCCAGGGCGGTGTTTTGTTTTTTGCCGAGCAGCCCCTCGCGGTGCTATACTGGCATGCATCAATGATGACGAGAGAAGTATGAGTATAGTAGAGCTGGGTGGCTACAGGGACGCATGTGATCAGTTGAGCGCGTCGAGAGAGGCGCTAACTACACGCCTGCAGGGTGTGCTTGGGGAGACTGCATTATTGGTTGCAACCAGGCCATTTCTCGCAAGGGTAACTGTGCCGACGCAGTTTGGCGGTAGGTCGACGCAGCTGCGACGTAGCGGGCATGATTTTCCAGAAGAACCTACGGAGTACACTGGCTCGGTAGCTAGTGTGTGGTCGTATAACTGCTGGGAGAAAGGGCGCGGCATAGATGTTCCCGTTGTGGTTCTTGATTTTGAGGCGCCACTGCGTCACCCGGAGCTGGGAGCTGATGTGCATGCATATTTCTTCTCGGTGGATACAATCATAGGAGATGTGCAGATACTCGGAAGAGAGTAATATTGTGAATCATAGGCTGGCGGGTTGAAGTTATCCACAGTTTTGTGCTGATTTTTTGACACTATTTGCTATGCGTGCTAGATTGAGGTATAAGTGTAACCAAGACAAACACTTGTGAGAGGTGAGAAAAACTGAGAAAGAGACAACAAAATGCCAGATGTACCAGAGAAACAAATTAAACGACTACGGGCTCTAATCCAAGAGGCCGAGACTAGTTTAGGTGCAGCAAATGAGCTTTTGATCAGTCTTCTCGGTGATGAGGCGCATGTAACTGCGCCAGCAGCCGCGGCACAAGAAAACATCGGCAAGGTTATCGAGGGTGTCTTCGACGGCCAGAACATGGTCGGCTCAGACGGCAAGACCTACCCAGTCCCTGCCAACTATGCCAGCAAATCCAAGCTTGTTCAGGGTGATATCCTCAAGCTGACGATCGCAAGTGACGGCATGCTTCTCTATAAGCAGATCGGTCCTGTGCCACGCAAACAAGTCGTTGGTACGCTCATTCTCGACAATGGTCACTATTTCGTCGAAGTAGGTGATCGTAGCTTCCGCGTCCTGATGGCAAGCGTTACGTACTTCAAGGCAAAGCCTGGCGATCAGGTGAGCGTCAATCTCCCAGAAGATGACAGCGCGGCTCAGTGGGCAGCACTCGAAGCAGCACTCTAGTCGAAGCTATATTGTAGAAAACACCGCGGACAACCACCGTGGTGTTTTGCTATGATGAGGCTAACGCTTAGAGGGAGTAACTGATACGTGGCTAAATTGTATTTTCGCTATAGTGCGATGAATAGCGGCAAGAGTACGGCACTTTTGCAGGCGGCATACAACTACGAGGAGCGTGGTATGCGCGTCCTATTGATCAAGCCGGCGGTTGATAGCAAAGGTGATGATTTGATCGTCTCGAGACTTGGAACGACACGCAAGGTAGACGTGCTACTTGCAGGCGACGAAGATGTAACGATACGCCTCCAGCCGCTGCTCGAAGCCGGTCCGGTTGCCTGCGTGCTTGTTGATGAAGCGCAATTTCTGGACCCCCGGCAGGTTGATGCGCTCTTCTGGTTTGCGGTGGATGCGAATGTGCCAGTGATGGCATATGGATTACGTACAGATTTCCAGACACAAGGTTTTCCGGGCGCTTCACGTCTGCTCGAGCTCGCGCATGAACTGACCGAGCTCAAAACGATCTGCCGATGTGGCAAAAAAGCTGTTTTCAACGGTCGACAGCGCGGGGGCGTGTTTATTTTCGACGGTGGGCAGGTTGCTATCGATGGTGAGGGCGCTATCACGTATGAATCGCTATGCGGGAGCTGTTACCACAAAGAGCGCACAGCAGCTCTATCGCATACAAAAGCATAAGCAAATTGATAAAAACCTAAAATAGTGCTATAATATAAATATATACGCGTGGTGGAGCAAAACTAGAGGGGACGGACAGCAGGTATGGATATTCAGAAAGCAGTGCTACATCGTGTTGGCGATAAAGCTGATTGGGAACGGCAAGACCCATCCACTTGGAATCTGTGGCAGCGGATAGCAGCAAGGACGCATGGCATCGTCACGCCGGGCAACGTGGTAACGGTGGCGAGTCTGGTCGCTGGTGCAATCTCAAATGTCGAGCTGGCCAAAGGCAACGACAAGCGTGCAGCAATCGCGGGTGGTCTAAGTATGCTTGGGGATTTTTTCGACGGGGCTGTGGCACACGCGACCGGCACCAAGAGCCCCTTGGGCGCAAAACTAGATCCCATCAAAGATAAAATACTGCTTGCCACGATGCTACCGACGCTCGCGAAGCGTGAGTTTGTCTCGAAAGAGTACGCAACAGCGAGTCTCGTGCTCAACGGGGTGATCGCTGCGACAAACACCATCAAACACATCCGTGATGGCGCAGAGCAGACGAGTGTACTCGGTAAGCTCAAGACAAACGCAGAATTTGTCTATATCGGCGCGGCTATGGTGAATCGAGCATTTGATATGCCGCAGCCATACGCGACGATAGCTGAGCGGGGCGAAGATGTTGCGCGTTGGTCGAGCATCGGCCTCGCTGGCCTCGCTACCGTGAACTACGTGCATGATGTCGCAAAGACAGCAGCGTAGACTCGCTGATTGGCGTATACTAAGACCTAATGGGGAAAGCACTATATCGAGCCTATCGATCGATGTCACTTGACGAAGTCGTAGGGCAGGAACACATCACGTCAGCGCTTAAGCGCGCGCTTGGTAGCGGCAAAATTAGCCATGCCTATCTCTTCACGGGGCCGCGTGGCGTTGGCAAGACATCTATAGCGCGAATTCTTGCGCACGAAGTGAACGGTTTGTCGTACGAGAGTGAGGGCCAGCACCTTGATATCATCGAGATTGATGCTGCGAGCAACAATGGTGTTGAAGACGTACGAGATCTACGTGACAAAGTGCACGTCGCGCCGACGAGCAGCAAGTACAAGGTATACATCATCGATGAAGTGCATATGCTCAGTAAAGCTGCGTTCAACGCGCTCCTGAAGACGCTCGAAGAGCCGCCTGAGCATGTGATTTTTATCTTGGCAACGACCGAGCTACACAAAGTGCCGGAAACTATCGTTAGCCGCACACAGCAGTATACTTTCCGCCCAGTCGGCCAAGACAAGGTAGTCGCGCATCTCCGTCATATCGCTGATGAGGAAAAAGTAAAGATCAGTGATGACGCACTTGGGCTCATTGCGCGTCACGGTGGCGGTAGCTTTCGCGATAGCATCAGTTTGCTCGATCAAGCGCGTCATGTTAGCGATGAAATATCGCTCGAAGCCGTCGAGCTACTGCTCGGACGCGCATCTGATGATGCGGTTTCTGGACTGATAGGTCATGTTGGCGAGAGGGATTTGCAGGCAATCATCGGTGATCTTGATGCATTTCGCCAGCAAGGCGTGCAGCCAACGCAGCTCGCCAGCCAACTTATCGAGGCGCTGCGCGCAGACATACCGCGCGGCGTAGCAGGGTTTTCAACGGCAGAGGTGCTCAGGCTTATCGAGGGGCTCAGCGAAGTATCTGGCGCGCATGATCCACGCATCGCTCTAGAGGTGCGTCTATTGGAGGCGGCCACTATCGACGATATGCCAGCCCGAGCGGTTCCCCCTGCAGCCTCGGCTCGTCCACGTAGCGTGGTCCAGGCGCCGAAGCCCGTAACTCCGGCTTCTGCTCCCAGTATTCCTAAGCAAACAGAAGCTAAAGCGCCACCGCAGCCAACAGCTGAGCCTACTGATGAGGTGCAAGCTGAGCTTGCTCCACCGTCAAGCGACCATGTCATGACCGCAGAGCAGTGGCATGGCGTGCTCGCAGATATCAACAAGCAATACAATACTCTCTATGGCATCCTCAGGATGGCGCAGCCAGAATTTGCTCCTGGCAAGGTGAACCTCGTGTTCCGTCATGCATTTCATCAGAAGCGCGCAAGTGACGCAAAGAATAAAGGGTACATTCTCGATGCTGTCGGCCGAATTTGTGGTGTTGGACTGATCGTGGACTGCGTTGTTGGCGAAGCAAATGAGCAGCCAGCTACTGCCGAGGCGATTGTGTCGACCAACCTCGAAACTGCGCCAGAACCAGCTGCCCCTACGCCGCCATCGCCCGCCGAAGCAGCATCCCCTGCGGCCCTTGCAAACATAAGCAATATTTTTGGCGGCGCCGAAGTGCTAGACTCATAATATGGACGAGCGGGAGACACGACAGATGGCGCCTCAGAACACCGAAGCTGAGGCCAGTTTGCTTGGCGCGATTTTGATCGACAATGATGCGATCGTCAAAGTAGCGGATCATATCACTAGTGATGATTTCTACGATGCCCGCCACAAACATATCTATGAAGCGGTAACGCGGCTCTATGAGCGCCGTGATGCTATCGATGTACTGACACTTTCGGATCAGCTACAGGGTGCAGGCTTGCTTGACGCGGTAGGCGGTGCGAGCTACCTCACGGAATTGACCAACTTCGTGCCGACAGCAGCGCATGTTGAACAGTATGCTGATATCGTTGCACAGAAAGCGCTCCGTCGGCGCCTCATCAAGACGAGTCAGGCGATCACGCAGCTTGGCCAGGATGAATCGCGCGAAATCAAAGAATTGATCGAAGAGGCCGAAACCAGTTTGTTCCAGGTCAGCCAGCAGCATGTGAAGCAATCGATCACAAGTATTGAGGATATCCTCGCCTCGAGCTTCGAGCGCTTGGACGATCTGCACAAAGACAAAGCGAAGATCCGGGGTATCCCGACGGGCTATGCCGATATGGATGATATGCTCGCAGGCTTGCAGCGCTCAGACCTTTTCATCCTGGCGGCGCGTCCTGCCATGGGTAAAACGGCTTTCGTCCTAAATCTTGCACACAATGTCGCGGTGCAGGCCAAAGAACCGGTGTTGATCTTTAGCCTCGAAATGAGCAAAGAGCAGCTTGTCGATCGCCTCCTTTCGATGGAGTCGGGTGTTGACGCCTGGGCACTTCGCACCGGTAACCTCACGGACAGCGACTTTGAGAAGCTTAGCATGGCGATGGGCACACTATCAGAAGCACCGATCTATATTGATGATACGCCAGGTGTGACGGTGAGCGATCTTCGGACCAAAGCGCGCCGCGAGGCACACCTCCGTCCGCTCGGTCTGATCATCGTTGACTACCTGCAGCTGATGAGTGGTGGCTCGAAGTTTGGTGGTTCAGACAATCGCGTCCAGGAGATCTCAGAGATATCTCGTGGCCTGAAGGGTGTGGCCCGCGAACTCAATGTGCCTCTGATTTCCTTGTCTCAGCTCAGCCGTTCGGTCGAAAGTCGTAGCCCACAGATTCCGCAGTTGTCCGATCTTCGTGAGTCGGGTTCGATCGAGCAAGATGCCGACGTGGTGGCCTTCCTCTACCGCGAGGACTACTACAATCCAGAGACCGACCGCAAGAATATCATGGACGTGCTCATCAAGAAACATCGTCACGGCCCTGTCGGTAATGTCGAACTGTATTTCGATCGTGACAAACAGCTCATTCGTTCGCTTGATACGCGCCACGGCGACTCGCCATTCGTGGACTAAACAGCGACGCTGCGCTATACTAAAGCATGATGAAAAAGAGACGCATCCGCATCTCATTGGGCGGTTTATGGTCTGCTGTGAGCAGCCTGGTGATTGCCGGATTGGGTATTGCTTTGATTTTGTTTGCTGGTCTCAGCACGCATATAACAGGCTACGGCGAAGCAGAAGTAGCGAGCGCGTATGAAGCACGCAGCATCAGTGCTATTTTGCAGGATCCGGTAAACCTGCCACACAAATCTCTAACCCTGGTGTATAGCAAGATAGCTGATGACGGCGTGATAGCCTCACGCATGGCCTCCGCGACGATCGGTGCGGTAGCGATTATCTGTCTCTATATCGCGACGCGCATGTGGCACGGCAAACGTGTGGCGTTTCTGGTCAGTGTGCTCTTCGGAACGAGTAGTTGGTTCTTGTTGACGGCGCGCAGTGGCGTGCCAGATATCAGCGCGTCGTTGTCCATCTTGGTTATCGCACTGAGTGCGTACTGGATGCGTTTGCATTACAAAAACTTATGGAGTTATGTTGCACTTATCGTCGCCTTGGCTCTCGTGGTATATGTGCCTGGCATGATCTGGCTTGTTGCGGTCGGACTATTGGTGCGCGGCGCAAGAGAGTTGCGCGGCATTGTTCAGTCGCTTCCGCGTTGGAATCTGCTGGTTCTGATTGGGCTGCTCGTGCTGCTCGTCGTGGCACCGATTGTGTTTGCTGCCGTGCGCGAACCGCGCGTACTGCTTGACCTACTTGGTTTGCCTGCGCAGCTGCCAACTATCACCGAGGCTGGCCTAAACTTGCTGCATGCATTCTTGTCACTCTTTGCGTGGCACGCAGACGAGCTCGCTATCACGATCGGCGCTCTACCGGTGCTTGATATCGTGACGGCAGTGTTTGCAGCCCTTGGACTGTATTATTACTGGCAAAAACGTGCGCTTGACCGTACGAGATTACTTACGGGAGAGCTTATTTTGGCTGCGGTGCTTTTGGCACTCGGTGTCACTTCTGGGTACGCGGTGCTGCTGCCTGTTATTTTCTTCCTCGCCGCGGGCGGTATGGCGGCGCTACTGAGCCGCTGGCTCGGCGTATTTCCGCGTAACCCACTCGCTCGAGCCATCGGACTTGTTGCGATTACGATCGTGGTGGGCCTGGCATGCTTCTACAATTTGCGGGCGTATTTCGTGGCAGCCCCGCACGCCGACAATATCCGCAGTATCTACAGCCAACGCGAGTAGATCTGATACAATAGATACCTAGGAAAAGGAGACAGATACATACTATGGGTAAGTTTGATCAAGCGAAAATGCTATTGCAGGTAAAGAAGATTCAGAAAGAGCTGCAGAAGATGTCGATCGAAGTGAGCAAGGGCGATGGCGCTGTCACGATCGAGATCAACGGTGAGCAGAAGATTAAGCGCGTAAAGATTGATCCAGAGCGCGTTGATGTTGATGATATCCGCGAGCTCGAGCAGTGGATCGAAGAGGCCGTCCGCGACGCAATCCAGACGAGCCAGAAGGTTGCTGCCGAGAAGATGCAGCCTATGATGGGCGCACTCGGTAGTCTCGGCCTCTAATCCAGAAGCTGCACGCACATGGCAATCCTCCCGAAGGCATTACAAGATGTGATTGAAGCGCTCGGCGCGTTGCCGGGCGTTGGGCCGCGCACGGCTGAACGCTATGCGTATTTTTTGTTGCGTCATGATCAGCATAGCGCACACAAGATCGCTGACAGTCTCCAGGGTCTTCATGGCGGTATCGGCTACTGCAAAAAGACGTTTGCGCTTATACCGGCAGATCAGGATTTTTCAGATCTCTACACCGACCCTACGCGCAATAAGCAACAAGTTGCAGTGGTTGCTGAGCCATTTGATATCGTGGCTATCGAAAAGACTGGTCAATTCAACGGCACGTATCATGTACTCGGTGGGCTTATCTCGCCAATCGATGGTATCGGTCCTGAGCAGCTCCATATCAGCCAGCTCATTCAGCGCGTCGATGAGGACGAGGTAGAAGAGATTATCTTGGCAACCAATGCAAACGTAGAAGGCGAAACAACAGCGTTGTACTTACAGAAACAGCTTGCCGACAAGTCACTCAAGATAAGCCGCCTTGCGCAAGGTCTCGCGGTAGGCGTAGACCTGGAATATGCCGATCAGATCACACTCGGCCGTGCCTTTGCCAACCGTACCGTCCTCTAATGGTATACTGATGCGTATGAATGCCTCTGATTTTGACCAGGTGGCGAGCATACTGGCCGATAGCCAGCGTGTGCTTGTTATCCAGGCTGACAACCCCGATGCTGATTCGCTCGGATCGGCGCTAGCACTCGAGGCTTTGCTCGAGGAGCAGGGCAAGCACGTCTGGCTGCAATGCAGCGTCGATGTGCCTGGCTATCTGCGTCATATGGCGGGCTGGGACCGCGTGACGCGCGAGCTGCCGAGCCAGTTTGATGCTACGATCATCGTCGACGCGAGTACGATGACACTTCTAGATATATTCAAGGACACTGCGGTACGTGGTGCTGTGGCTAGCAAACCCGTTATCGTACTCGATCACCACGCAGTGACCGACAATCCGATCGAGTTTGCTTCGGTCGTCATCAATCGTCCAGATTTGAGCTCGACCGGAGAACTCATCTATTTGCTTGCGGGTCAGCTCGGCTGGGGTGTGTCGGTCGACGCGGCAACCCAGATCATGCACTCTATCCTAGGCGACACGCAGGGTTTGGCAAATGAATTAGCCAAGGCGAGTACTTACCGCGTGATGGCTGATCTTGTCGAATTAGGTGTGAGCCGTCCGGAGCTCGAAGAGGCACGCCGCGAGATGAGTAAAATGCCTGAAGTGATATTTCGCTACAAAGCAGACCTTATCAAACGCACTGAATTTTACGCTGACGGCAAGTTGGCGGTAGTAACTGTGCCACAGCACGAGATCAATGACTACAGCCCACTCTACAACCCAGCGCCGCTCATCCAGTTTGATACGCTTCAGACCGAAGGCGTGCTGCTGAGTATCGTGCTGAAGCAATACGACAGCGGCCGTGTCACGGCGGCAATACGCGCTAATCAATCGGCACCTGTTGCTGGCGAGCTAGCTGGCCGCATGGGTGGGGGCGGTCACGCCTATGCTAGCGGCTTCAAGATAGAAGACGGCACAAGTTATGGCGACGTCAAAGCACGTTGTCTGGCCGAAGCAACCGAGCTCCTCCAGTCAATCTAAGAAATATCTAGCTTCATGAAACTCTACAATACACTTACTCGCACTACAGAAGAAATACAACCACTCCATAGTGATAAGGTCACGATCTATACCTGTGGACCAACCGTTTATGACTACCCACATGTTGGCAACTGGTTCACCTTCGTGCGTTATGATCTGCTCGTGCGGACGCTGCGCGCTTTGGGCAAGAACCCTGTGTGGGTGATGAATATTACTGACGTTGGCCATCTCACTGACGATGCCGACGACGGTGAGGACAAACTCGAGAAAGGTGCGCGCCGTGAAGGTAAGACGGCGTGGGACGTGGCGCAATATTATGGCGATTATTTCGTGCAAGGTTTGCAGCGGCTCAATGTTACAGATCCGCAGTATCTCCCGAAGGCAACAGAACATATAGCTGAGCAGATCGCGCTCGTGGAGCGGCTCGAAGAAAAAGGCTATACCTATACGACGAGTGACGGCGTGTACTATGACACGAGTAAGTTCGAAGGCTATGCTGCATTTGCGCGTCTTGATCTCGATGATCTACAGGCCGGTGCGCGCGTCGAATACAATCCCGAGAAGCGCAACATCACTGACTTTGCGCTCTGGAAGTTCAGCCCCAAGGATCAACAGCGAGACATGGAGTGGGATAGTCCGTGGGGGCGCGGTTTCCCCGGGTGGCATATCGAGTGCTCGGCCATGTCGATGAAATACCTCGGTGAGACTATCGACATTCATTCGGGTGGCATCGACCACATCCCCGTGCACCATACCAATGAAATCGCTCAGAGCGAGGCTGCCACCGGCAAACGGTTCGCTAACTACTGGATGCATACCAATCACGTCACTGTTGAGGGCGAGAAAATTAGCAAGTCACTCGGCAATGGCATCACGCTAGAGGATATCGAGGCAAGAGGTTACAGCCTTGAAGCGTTTCGTCTGCACGTCCTCGAAAGCCACTATCGCAGTCAGAGTAAATTCACCTGGGAGTCGCTAGAGGCAGCCCAGAATCGACTGCAAAACTGGCAGGCGATTGCCGACCTTCGCTACCAACCTATAGCGACGGGTGGGAATATGCTGCACGCAGCAGACACTGATTTCAGCCCGCTGTATGATGATCTTGCAACCCCTGTTGCGCTCGCGCGAATTGATTCACGTTTCCGTGGCATTGCATCTGAGCTGGTGTCTAACGAGTCAATGCCGCAGTTTGTCGCATACTTGAGCAAGATTGATGCGCATTTGGGCACCGCACTTATGCAGAGGTCGGATATTGCCGAACGGCAAAAGGATCTTATCAAACAGCGTGATGAGGCTAGGGCAGCCAAAGATTGGGCTCGTTCTGACGAGATCCGTGATGCACTCCTCGCAGAAGGCATCAGCGTACGCGATACGCCGCAGGGTACTATTTGGGCTCGGGTTTAGCCCAAGGTTTATTCGCCGGGGTCTTCGTCGCGACTGACAACACGTCTTTTGGGGAACTGGAGCGTAAGTTTACCGATCTGAGCGGTGATGACTTCGCTCGGGTCGTGATATTCGATGACCGCGCGTGTGTGCCACCCAAACTTAATCGACAGTAGCCGCATGAGAAATACGAACGCGATAGTCGCCCATGCTGCGATATTGGCAGCGATATGGAGGCCATCGTACATGCCGACAAATGCCGTGGCACCGATTAAGGCCAGCAGGCTATAGAGCGTCCCTGGCTTGAATCGTTTGCGTTCCTCGCCCATCATGATCTCGCGCAGCACGCCACCACCCATGGCGCTGATTGTACCGACGACGATTGCTGCCAGGATGGTGAAGTCGAAGGCAAGCGCTTTCTGAGCACCGAATACTGCGTACATGCCAAGTCCCACTGCGTCGATGACTAGTACTGCCCAGCCGACAAATTTGAGGTTGAGCAAGGATCGAGCAAGAAGCACGGTCGAAACACCTATGGTCGTCACGGCCAGGTAGCGCCAGTCCGAGATAAAGACGGGCACTGAGTTGAGGAAGATTGCGTCACGGAGGATACCGCCGCCGCCACCGCTGATTATCGCGAT
>Ga0182743_1003167_pt1 | contig 13545 bp, 13 predicted proteins | sample eDN3rd30CKraftOP_FD_128522 | JGI IMG/M metagenome (GOLD analysis project Ga0182743, IMG submission 128522) | Enriched Organic Plus compost microbial communities from Emeryville, California, USA - eDNA 3rd pass 30_C Kraft OP (version 2) (version 2) ... | reverse complement strand
TCGACGATCGAGCCCCACGCCTGACACTCGGGGCAGCGGCCAAACCATTTGGCGCCCGTCCAGCCGCACTCGGCGCATGCGAATCCGGGTGATGCAGGGCGGGCCATGCGGTCAGCCTAGGCGTCGCCGCCGACAGCGCCGCCGAGGGCTCTCAAGCGCGCATCGTGCCGCGCAGCACGCCTATGGCATCCGCACGCGCGCGAGCGTCAGGCGAACAGCTGCACCGCGAGCACGACCGCCGCGAGCGCGAGCGCCGCGAGGCCGAGCCATCCGGTCGCGAGCACGGCGCGCCCGTCGCCCCAGCTCGGCACGTCCGGCTCGCGTGCCGGGCTCTCGAGGAGCCTTTGTGCGGCTGCGAGCGAGTGGGAGCGACCGATGCGCGTGCCCCGATGATCGGCCGTCACGAAGCCGCCGTCGACGAACTCGATCGTTCCGACGAACTCGCCGTCACGCGTTCCGGCCCAGAGGCCTTCCGCGACCGCGTTCCATGCGGCGCGCGTCGAGGGAGCCGCGGGGGATGCGGGGATGAGGGTAGCGGTCATGGTGCTCGTCCTCTCGTGGTGACGATCCCGGGGGGATGACGTGGTGGTGTCCCTCCCCCGATCATCGCGAGCCGCGGTGTGCACGTCCACACAGCCGGAGGGGCTTGCGGTGCCTCATCACACCTGGTATGCACGCGTTCCGGCGGCTTTGAGCAGGCGGTGCTACGGTCGAGACGGCCGCCGCCTGGTGACCGATGTGATCACCCGAACCGCGTCACGACCGAGCGCATCCGCACTCCCACAGGTGATGCGTGGATCGTCGCCGGGAGGAGGTGTGCTGCGGCCGTGGAGGGAACGAACGGTGCCCGACTGTCGGATGCGTCCGACGCCGAGCTCATCCGTCTGACGCGCGACGGCGACGCGGATGCCTACGGCATCCTCTTCGCGCGCCACGCGGATGCCGCCACGCGCTACGCAGCGCGCCTCACGGCGGGCACGCCCCTCGCGGCCGACGACGTGGTCTCCGACGCCTTCGTGGGGGTGCTTCAGGCCATCCGTGCGGGCAACGGCCCGGAGGAGGCCTTCCGCGCGTACCTCTACACCTCGATCCGCAACGGGGTCATGAGCCTGCGGGCACGCGAATCGCGCACTGTCGCCGTCGAGGACCCGGTCGCCTACGAGAAGGTCGACCCCGCACCCGACCCCGGCATCGCCGCATTCGAGTCCGCGGTCGTTCAGCGCGCCTTCTCGGCGCTCCCGGAGCGCTGGCAGGCCGTGCTCTGGTACCACGAGATCGAGGGCATGAAGCCGGCCGCGATCGCGCCCCTGCTGGGGGTCAGCCCCAACGGCGTATCGGCACTCGTGCTCCGCGCCCGCGAGGGGCTGCGCGACGCCTATCTCGCGGCGCACCTCGCGGAGGTCGACGCATCGCGCCCCGAGTGCCGGTGGACGGCCGAGCGACTCGGCGCCCACGCGCGCGGGACCCTTGCACGCCGCGAGAGTCGGCGGCTCTCGCGGCATCTCGCCGAATGCGCCGATTGCCGCGCGATGGCCGCCGAGGTGCACGACGTCGCACGAGGGCTGCGCGTCGTCGTCGCTCCCCTCGTTCTGGGCGCCGGCCTCGCCGGCTGGTTGCAGGCCCACGCGGCCTCGCAGTCGGCGTCGGCATCCGCGGATGCCGTGGCCGGCACCGCGCGCGCGGCCGGTCGGGCGGCGCGGGGCCCCGCTCTCGCGGTCGTGGGGGCGAGCGCCATCGTCGCGATCGTGGGCACGGCCGCCGTCGCGGGAATCATCACGTGGCTCGGTGCTGATGATGTGCGCCCCGAGCCGTCTGCGCCGCCGGCGGCCGCACCCGGCAGCGAGGGCGAAGCGCCTCCGGTGGACGTGCCGGACCCGACGACCGAGCCGGAGCCCGAGGTCGCCGAGCCCCCTGCGCCGCCGCCCGTGCGTCCGCCTTCCACGCCGCCGGGAGGGCCCGTGGCGCCTGTGGATCCGGTGGATCCCGTCGACCCTGTGGATCCGGTGGACCCGGTAGATCCCGTCGACCCCTGGGACGATGTCGTGCCCGATCCCGACCTGATGGTGCAGACAACGACTCCCGGGCGCATCACCGTGCTCGATGCGGATCATGCGACGCTCGACCTCGTCTATCCCGTGCACGAGGCGCTCATCACGTGGGAGACCGACGTCCTCTCCGATCCGAGCGTCATCGTCATCTCGACGCCTGAGGGGGAGTATGCGCTGTACGCCGATTCGGTGACGACCACGACGGCACCCGACGGCAGCATCCGGAACGTCTCGACAGCCGATGCGACGCCCATGGTGCGGGATATCGGCTCGGGCGACTGGGCGATCCCCGACAACATGCCGGCGCTCGACTGGCATCTCGATGTCACGGAAGCGGGGGGCGTGGAGCTCGAGGGGCCGCTCGAGCTCGAGGCGGGCGAGCGTGTGGCCATTCCGTTGCTCGCGGAGGTCGCAAGCGGCACCGTCACGCTCACGACCCTCGACGGCACGCAGGTCGAGGCGACACAGGTCGAGGCGACGGTCGTCGACGGCGTGCTGCGCATCCGCGCTCTCGCCCCCACGGTCGTGGTCTCGGCGACGGTCGTGTTCGGCCCCGGCACGCCGTAGCGAGACTCCGCGAACTTTTTTCGGGGAATCGCGTCACAATTCGGCTCGACGCACGTCTCTCTCCATGGACGGATGCGTGCATCGGCACCGTCCGCCGCCCACCCACCCGAAGGAGCCGCCCATGCTCGTCCGTGCCCGCGGTCGCGCGCAGACCCTGCGGCATCCGTTCACGCGTGCGCGGCGCGCTCGTGACCGCGCATCCGCCGCGATGCTCGCGGTGCTGCTCGGATCGGGCCTCGCGTTCGTCGCGTCGTCGGCCGCCGTGGCCGCCCCTACAGGGGAGAGCCCGCGGGGTGTCGGCGTCGCGAGCGCGAATGGCGCGATCACGTCGTCACGTGACGAGGGCGAGTTGAGCCTGCCGACGGCCGAGTCGCCGGGCTTCGCGATCGCGGGCGGACTCGTGGGTGTGACGGCGAGTGCGATCCTCGTGCTCGCCGTGCGGCGCACCTCGCCGCGTTGAGCTTCCGGCATCCGGTCGCGACCCGAACGCGACCGGCCGTCGGAATGCATAACGGCCCCGGGCAGCGACTGCCCGGGGCCGTTGCGATCATCGGGATCAGCTCGTGAAGTAGGCGGTGTCCATGCCCGCGAGGATGTCGTCGATGCCGGCCTGGCCGCCGAACACCTTCTGCACGCCCTCCTTGTGCACCGTGGCGACCATCGGGTTCGGCCACAGCTGGTCGGGGAACGGATAGGTGCGACCCTCCGACCAGAACTGGTCGAGCACCGCGAGGGTGCCGTCGAGGGCGAAGTCGTCCGACTCGACGGAGGGCAGCGAGCCCGCGACCGTCGCGTACGCCGCGATCGACTCCGACGACGTGATGAACCGCAGGAACTCCTCTGCGGCTGCGCGGTTCTTCGCCTTCGCGTTGATGCCGAAGCCGTCGAACGCCGCGGCGGGCATCCAGGTGTCGTCGGCGTCGTCGGTCGCAGGCAGCGCGAACATGCCGAACGTCGTGCCCTCGGGCGCGAGCGCCTTGATCTGCGAGATCGTCGTCGTGAGCGTCACGGTCGCGAGAGCCGTGCCGTTCGCGACATCCGCCTGGGCGACGTCGTTCGTGGTGCCGAGCGCGTTCTCGGTGAAGCAGCCGGCATCCTCCATCTCCATGTACTGCTCGAACGCGGTCTTCCAGCCGGAGTCGGCGAACGTGGCCTTCTTGTCGGCGACCTTCTGCTCGAAGTCCGGGTCGTCGGCGTAGACGAGCGTCGAGGTGAGCGAGTAGTTCACGAGCTGTGTCACGAAGAGCGACTGCAGCCCGAGCGAGAACGCGACCTTGCCGTGATCGGATGCCGCGGCGCAGAAGTCGAGGACGCCATCCCACGTCGTCGGGATCTCGGCGCCGACCTCCTCGACAGCCTGCTCGTTGTAGACCGCGCCGATGCCGGCGACCGTGAGCGGGAAGACGTACTGCTTGCCATCGATCTCGGTGACGTTCTCGAGGGCGTCCGGAAGCTCGGGAAGGCCCTCGACAGTCGAGAGGTCGAGCAGATAGCCGCCGGGTGCGAGGACCTCCATGGCCCCCGGGTTCCCGTTACCGGGCCACACCGTGAAGAGGTCGGGTGCCGTGCCCGACGAGAGCTGCGTTCGGATGGCCGCTTGGTAGGGCTGATTGTCGGCGTACGTCGCATTGACGGTGACGTCGGGGTAGGCGTCCTCGAACTGCTCGATGAGCGGGTCGAGCGCCGGCTTCGCCGTCGCGTAGGCGCCGATCACGAGGGTGCCGCTGATCGTTCCGTCGTCATTGCTCGTGCCGGGGTCGGACGAGCACCCGGCCAGCGCGACCACGACGGTCGCACCGAGCACGAGGCCCGCGGTCTTTCTCATCCTCATCGGGACATGCTCCTTCGCATAGGGGTTCTGAATGGATTGCACGGGACGGGCTGACCTATCCCTTCAACCCCCCGGAGAAGCCCTGGATCACGGACTTCTGCAGGAGGAAGTAGACGATCAGGATCGGCGCGATCCCGATGATGAGGCCGGCGAAGACCACCGGCCAGTTGGCGGCGTACTCCCCGACGAAGCCGAAGAGGGCGACGGGGATCGTCTGGCTGCCGCTTCCGCTCAGGTAGAGCAGCGGGGTGAGGAAGTCGTTCCATACGAAGATCGCATTGAGGATGACGACCGTCCCCGTGACGGGCCGCATCATGGGGAACACGACGCGCCAGAAGGTCGTGAAGGGGCTCGCCCCGTCGACCGCCGCGGCCTCCTCGTACTCACGGGGCATCGACCGCAGGAAGCCCGTGTAGAGGAACACCGAGAACGGCACCTGCAGGCCCGCGTAGAACAGCACGAGCGACCACGTCGTGCCGAGCAGGCCGATGTCACGGATCGTCACGTAGAGCGGGATGAGCGCCACCTGGAACGGCAGCAGGAGGCCCACCATGACGATCCAGTACGTGACGCGCGAGAGCGACCACGTGAGGCGCACGAGCGGGTAGGCGGCCATGGCCGAGATCGCGACGACGATGACGACGCTCAGCACCGTGACCTGCAGGCTGTTCCACACGGCGAGCCCGAGGTCCGCGTCGTTCCACGCCGCGACGAAGTTCTCGAAGGTCGGCTGCGCGGTCGGCACGAGCGGCGAGGTCTGATCGTTCGCCCGCCGGATCGCGAGATTGACGAGCACGTAGAACGGGAACGCGAAGACGACGGCGATCGCGAGGGCGACGACTTCGAGGATGCCTGTGCGCCACGTGTAGCGGTTCACTTGTGACCTCCCTGGAACAGCAGGGCGCGGTACTGGATGGCCGAGATGACCGCGACCATCACGAGGAGGACGAGCGCCATCGCGATGCTCGAGCCGAAGAGCCCGAACTGGAACGCGTTCTTGTAGATGAGCGTCGAGAGCGAGTTGGTGGCGTTGCCGGGGCCGCCGCCCGTCATGATCCACACCTCCGCGAACACCTTGAGGCCGTGGATGAGGATGAGCATGACGCTGATCGTGATGGCGGGCGCAAGCTGCGGCCGGGTGATCGACCAGAAGCGGCGCACGGGACCTGCGCCGTCGACGGCGCCCGCCTCGAGCAGCTCGGCGGGAACGCCCTGGAGCCCGGCGAGGTAGATCACCATCGCGTAGCCCGACTGCTGCCAGATGATCACGATCATGATGGCGACGAGCGCCCAGTCGGCGTCGCCGAGCCAGTCCTGCTTGAGGCCGGGGAGCCCGACGGCGTCGAAGAGGCCGTTGAGGGGTCCGAGCGGCGCGAAGATGTACTTGAACAGGTAGGCCGTCACGACCGGCGTGAGCACGGCCGGGGCGAAGAAGAACACCCGCAGCACGTTGCGCGAGCGGATGCGCGCGTTGAGCAGCAGTGCGAGCAGCAGGCCGATGATGTTCGAGACCACAGTCGTCACGACCGCGATGACGAGCGTGTTCACGACGGCCTTGACGGCATCCGGGTTCGCGAAGATGGACTCGAAGTTCTTGAGGCCCACGAGGTCGAACGTGGCGCTCAGACCGTCCCAGTTCGTGAACGCGTAGACCGAGCCGCGCAGCGTCGGCACGAGCAGCACGAAGGCGTAGAACACGACCGCGGGAACCGCGAAGAGCAGGATCGAGCGCGGCAGCGTCGAGACGCCGCGCCGGCGCTTCATGCGGGTCGCCTCAGCCACGGCTGCCCGCCGGGATGTGGATGTCGTGGTCATTCAGCTTGCGTCCCTCCAGGAGCTGTCTCGCCATCCAGTCGTTCGCCACCATCGAGTCGTCGTCGCGCCGCAGCTGGTGATACAGACGCGTGCGCAGCTCGGGGAGCACCTCGGCGGCCGCCGGCTCGCCGATGATGTTCACGAGTTCGTCGGGATCGTTCTCGAGGTCGTAGAGCTCGTCGACGTCCGTCGGGTTCCACACGTACTTCCAGCGGCGCGTGCGCAGCATCCGTTGCGTGAAGAGGCCGAACTGCTGCCCGTTGTAGGTCGAGACGACGTGCTCGCGCGCCGCCGTCGCGGCCGAGGGCACGAGCCCCGCCTCCGACGCATCGAAGAGGGGAAGGCCATGTGCGCGCGGCGGCGCGGCGACGCCGATCGCCTGGGCGATGGTGGGCGGGAGGTCGAGCATGTTGTAGGTGAAGGCGTCCGATCGCGTCTCCGCGGGGATGCGGTCGGGCCAGCGCAAGATGAGCGGCACGCGCACGACGTCGTCGTACATCACGTAGTGCTTGTCCATCATCCCGTGCGAGCCGCACAGGTCGCCGTGGTCGGTCGTGTAGACGACGAGGGTCTCGGATGCCTGACCGGTCGCGTCGAGTGCGGCGAGGATGCGGCCGACTGCGTCGTCGAGCTGCGTGATGACCGCGTAGTAGCGGGCCACGATCGGTGCCCACTCCTCCCAGGTCCAGTCCTCGACACCCCAGTTCACCCGCTGCTGGCGCTGGATGTAGGGCTTCCCGACGAGCGGGTCGTCGAACGCGCGCCAGCGGGGGATCTCGTCGACGGGGTACCGGGCCGCGAACTCCTCGGTCGGCACGCACGGCAGGTGCGGCTCGAGGAAGTCGAGCCGCAGGTGCCACGGCGCGTCGGCCGTCGCCGCCTCGGCGAGGAACTCGGCCGCGCGATCCGCCATCCAGTGCGTGCGGCTGTCGGCGGTCGGCACGACGTCGAGCTCGCCGAACCAGTCGCTCGGAAGCGGGCGTCCCGGGTGGCGCTCTTCGCGCCACGCGTCGTAGGCCTCGAGCGGGATCCACGAGTCGTAGCCGAAGCGCGTCGGATCGTGGTCGGGGCTGACGTGCCACTTGCCGATGTAGCGGCTGCGGTAGCCGGCGCTCTGCAGCTCGCGCGGCCAGGAGTACTCGCCCGGGTCGAGGGCGGGGATGCGCGAAGCGAGGTCGTAATTCCAGAGACCGCCCGTGCTCTCGGCGCGCACGCCCGTGAGCAGAGCCTGGCGCGCGGGCGTGCAGAGCGGGATCGGCGTGTAGGCCGAGGAGAACCAGGCGCCCTCGCGCGCGAGCGCGTCGAGGTGCGGCGTCGCGACCGGGTAGTCGTCGCTCGCGCCCACGCAGTCGAGTCGGTGCTGATCGGAGACGATCATCAGCACGTTGGGCTGGCTGCGGGAAGCAGGAAGCGACATTCGGCACACCCTTGTATCGAGATTCGTGGATCGATTCATGAATCGATTCACGACGACCATAGCGAGTCGCTCACCCGCGGTCAACTTCCCCTGTAGCCTGTGCCCTTGTGGGCGAGCCATCAGCAACCCGGCGCGCGGACCGGGCCGTGCGGATGCTCGAGGTCGCCGCGGCGGCCGGCGTCTCGCGCACGACGGTGTCGAACGTCATGCGCGGTCTCAGCACCGTCGCGCCCGACGTGCGCGCGCGCGTGCTCGCGCAAGCCGAAGCTCTCGGCTACATCTACAACCGCGGCGCGGCCAATCTGCGCACCAAGCAGTCGAACCTCGTCGGGCTCGTCATCCCCGACATCGGCAACCCCTTCATCGCGCAGGCCGTGCGGGGCGCCCAGGCCGCCCTCTCGGAGCGCGGCTACCTCGTCACGACGATCGAGACGGCCGACGACGTCGCACGACAGTCGCTCGTGCTGCGGTCGCTCGCCGAGCATCGCGTCGACGGCTTCATCCTCATCCCCGCGATCGACACCGACGTGCAGCAGCTCGCGCTCGACCTCGGAGGGCTCCCGACCGTCGCGATGAACCGCGACCTCGGGCTCGCGGATGCCGGATATCGCGGACCCGACGAGCTCGCCGTCGCACGTGCCGGTGCCCGGCACCTCATCGACGTGCACGGCAGCGGGTCGATCGGCTACTTCGGCGGTCCGGAGGCCGCGGGGCCACGGCGCGAGCGCGTGGCGGAGTACCAACGGCTCGCCGGTGAGGCCGGGGTCGAGTTCTCCGCTGCATGGTCCTCGCCGTGCGAGGCGAGCGCCGCTCGCGCCTACGAGCTCGGGCGCGAGCTGCTCGCGACCTCGCGCCCGCCGCGCGGCATCCAGTGCCACAGCGACGCGATCGCCTTCGGGCTGCTCCGGGCGTTCGCCGAGGCGGACATCGGGTCGCGGGAGTGCGCGGTGATCGGCTGCGACGACCTGCCCGACTCCGCCTACTTCAACCCCGGCGTCACGAGCATCGCCGTCGACTCCGATCTCATCGGCCGCAGCGCCGCCGAGGAGCTCCTCGCGCGCCTCGGCGAGCAGACCGAGCGCTCGGCGATCCCGGCGCCGCACCTTGTCGTGCGCGAGTCGTGTGGATGCGTCAGGCTCTGACGCCGCGCTCGAGCAGCACCATGACCTCGTAATGCTGCGTCTGCGGGAACATGTCGAAGACGCGGATGCGGCGCGCTCGCAGCGACGGCATCGCGGCGAGGTCGCGGGCGAGGGTCTCGGCGTTGCAGCTCGAGTACACGACCGTGCCGACCGTCGAATGCTCGAGCGTCGCGCACAGCTCTGCACCGAGACCGCGACGCGGCGGGTTGACGATCACGGCATCCGGAGCCGCCGCTCCGCCGATCGCGGTCGCGTCGCCGACTTCGAACGCGACGTCGGCGAGCCCCGCCTCGGCGGCCGAGAGCCTTGCACTCTCGACCGCGGGCGCGCTCGTCTCGATGCCGAGCACGCGCCGGCCCGGCGCCGCGACATGGAGAGCGAAGCCCCCGACGCCGCAGTAGAGGTCCCACACGGATGCCGGCCGCACCTCGTCGAGCCACTCGCGCGCCTGCCGGTAGAGCGCCGCCGCGATCTCGGTGTTGGTCTGGAAGAAGCCACCCGGCCGCAGATGCAGCACGACGTCGTCGAGGCGCATCGCGAGCGTCTCGTCGGCTGTGAGCGGGATCTCGACGTCCCCCTCCGTGACGGCCTTGTGCTCGGGCAGGAGGTTCGCCGAGACGACGGCGAGCTGCGAGAGCTCGGCGAGCAGCGAGGGCAGGTGCTTCCGGATGCGGGCGAGCGACTCGGTCGAGCGCAGCACGAGCCGCAGCATGAGGCGGCCGTCGGGCGACTCGGTGAGCAGCACGTTCTTGAGCTCGCCGCGGCGGGCCGGCACGTCATAGGGCACGAGGCGTGCGCGCGTGATGAAGCTCGCGATCGCCGGCATGGCGGCGCGCAGTCCCTCGGCGAGCACGCCGCACGCGCGCAGATCGACGCCGCGGCGCGCGCCGTCGAGGATGCCGAGCGTCGGCTGCTCGACCGTGCCGCCGACGACCATCTTCGCCTTGTTGCGGAAGCCCTCGGGGCGGCTCGCGACGGGCGGGAGCCACTCGGCATCCGCCCACGGCGCGAGCAGCGACTCGGCGTGCGCGACCTTGCGGGCGAGCTGCGCGTCGTGCGCAACGCCCATGAGGGTGCACGAGGTGCACACCCCCGCGTCGAAGTAGTCGCACTGCATAGCGAGTGGAGTCACCGCCATAGTTCCTGCTCCCGCCAGGCCGAAGGGAACCCCATGTCTCGTTCGGGTGAGACGAAGTCGTTAGCGGGGAACCGTGTCATGAGTTCGGCGAATCGCCTCGGCCAGTCAGATGTCGGGGAGAGCGAACTCGCGATGTGGGCGACGACGACCGCCGCAGCGTAGACCTTGGCCCGCTGGGCGTTGTCGAGCTCGCGCAGATGCACGATCGCGGAGGGCGCCTGCGGGCTGGGTCGTGCGATCGCATAGGTGAGCCTTCGGTTCCACAGCCGGCCATGGTGCGCGGAGACGTTGCGCAAGTAGGCGATCGTCTTGAGCCAGCCGTACATGACGGTTCCCGAGTTCGTGCCCAGCGCTCGTGCGATCTCGCTGCGATCATCGTCGCGCAGGAACCCGAAGAGCCGCACCAGCGCCCCGAACTCCATGATCTCGGTTGCTACCCAGATCGGGAGGCGCCCGTCGTACTTCTCGACGTAGTGGCGAACAAAGTCCTCCGACTTGGCTGCGTCTTGGGCGCGGAGGTGGCGCGCGACCCAGGTGTCCCAGAGCGCCGCCCCGTCCGGACCCGGGCGAGCGCACGACGCCTCATCGAGGTGTCGGGGGTTGAGATGCCCGAAGGCGTCGCGTCGGCCGAGGACGTAGGAGAGCTGCACGCGAAGGCCGATCTCGATGGCCTCGAGTGCGTCGATCAGCAAGAGACGGAGCTCTCGGTCGAACCGCCACAGCTTCTCGACCAGCTCGAGGGATGCACCATCCATGAACTCGTCCCGGCGGTACTGGACACTGCTCGAGCGCGCCTCGTCGGGGCCGAGGAGGATCCGGAGTGGATACGCGTAGGCGCTCAGTCGGTAGTAGCCGACACGACGAAGAAGTGCGACGGCGTCGGCCGGATCGGAGATCCGCAGGCCGCGACGACGCAGATGCTCGACCTGGTCGTCGAAGCTCAGATGGGGCTTGTCGTAGTCCATGTCGGGTCGATCCGGAAAAGAAAACCAGCCCGTGACCTGCGGTCAGAGGGGCTGGTGTTTATGGCGAAAGTCTATCAGGCACCCACGACAGGCGCAGAGGCTTCGCTCGTGTCGGCCGCGCCCGTCGCGAGCGCCGTACTGGGCCTCCTCGTCGTGCTGGGCTGAGCCCCGGCGCGGTGATCGGCTAGTCTCCGAGGCTGTGACCACCGAGCCCGCGCCCGTCTCGCGCACGCGCCGCGGCATCCGCTGGGTGGCATCCGGGGTCGGGCTCGTGCTGCTCGCGGCCGCCGTCGTGCTCGTGGCGCGCTGGCTGCGTGGGACCGAGCCCGTGCAGGGCTTCCTCGCCGAGTACCCCGGGGCGTATGCGCTGCCCGAGGGCGCGCCGGTCGGCTTCCCCGCGTGGCTCGGCTGGCAGCACTTCTTCAACGCGTTCCTGCTCGTGCTCGTCGTGCGCACGGGGCTGCAGGCGCGCGCCGAGAGGGTGCCCGCGGCCCTGTGGAGCTCGCGCCGCAACCGTCGCCGACGCATGAGCCTCACGGTGTGGCTGCACCTTGCGCTCGACCTGTTGTGGATCGCCAATGGCGTCGTCTACGTCGTGCTGCTGTTCGCGACCGGCCAGTGGATGCGCGTCGTGCCGACCGATGGGGCCGTCGTGCCGAACGCGGTCTCGGCGGCGCTGCAGTACGCCTCGCTCGACTGGCCGCTCGAGAACGGGTGGGTGGGCTACAACAGCCTCCAACAGCTCAGCTATTTCGCCACGGTGTTCGTCGCGGCGCCGCTCGCGATCCTGACGGGCGCCCGGATGTCGGCCTTCTGGCCGCGCGACGCCGAACGCCTCAACCGCCGCTATCCGTTCGCCGTCGCGAAGGCCGTCCACTTGCCCGTCATGCTCTACTTCGTGGCGTTCACGATCGTGCACGTCGCGCTCGTGCTCGCAACGGGTGCTCTGCGCAACCTCAACCACATGTTCGCGGCGCGCGATGCCGACGACTGGGTCGGCTTCGGCATCTTCGTCGTGGCCCTCCTCGCGATCGCGGGCGGCTGGGCGCTCGTGCGCCCCGCGGTCGTCGACCGCATCGCGAGCGCGTTCGGCGACGTCAGCCGACGCTGACGGCGGATGCGCGGCGCCGACCGGTGCGCGCGCTCCAGCGGTCGCCCACGCGCTCGACCTCGATGGGGTGCTCGAACGCGCGCGTGACGGTGTCGGTCGTGAGCGCTTCGGCCACGGGCCCGGATGCCACGGTGCGCCCGTGCGCGAGCAGGAGCACGTGGGTCGTCGTCTCGGGCAGCTCCTCGAGGTGATGGGTCACGAGCACGGTCGCGAGCTCAGGCGAAGAGGTTGCGAGCTCGGCGATCGTCTCGAGCAGTTGCTCGCGGGCCGCAACATCGAGTCCCGTGGTCGGCTCGTCGAGCAGCAGGAGTGCCGGGTCGATCACGAGAGCTCGCGCGATGAGCGCGCGCCCGCGCTCGCCCTGGGAGAGCACGGGCCAGACGGCGTCCGCTCGGTGCGCGAGACCGACCCGCGCGATGAGCTCGCGTGCTCGGGCGAGCTCGTCGGCGCTCGGCTCCCAGCGCAGGGGCGGCTCGATCGAGCCGGTGAGGCCCGTGAGCACGACCTCCGTGACGGTGATGGGCGAGCGCACGGGGTGGCGCGGGTCGACGTGGCCGATGCGCCGACGCAGCTCTTGCAGGTCGACGCGGCCCAGGCGGTGGCCGAGAACCTCGACCGTGCCGGAGCTCGGGTGGGTGCGCGCGCCGCAGAACCCCAGCAGCGTGCTCTTGCCCGCGCCGTTCGGGCCGAGCAGCGCCCAATGCTCGCCCGCCGCGACCGTGAGGTCGACGCCGTCGAGGATGGCCGAGCCGCCCCTCGTGAACGTCACGTTGTTGAGCGCGAGCACGGCCGTCACGAGAGGCGCTCCACGAGCGAGCGCAAGTGGCTGCGGCTGAGGCGCGCGGCAAGCCCCGCGTCACGGGCGGCGACGGTGTCGGCGAGCTCGAGGTGCGCGTCGTGATCCGCCTCGGCGGGGAGCGGCCGCATCCGCAGCATGTCGACCATGGCGCGGCGCACGCGCGGCGTGAAGCCATCGAAGAGCTCGAGGAGGATCGCGTTGTGCGCTGCGGCGACGACGGCGCGATGGAAGGCGATGTCGGCATCGACGAGCGCCTCGACGTCGCGTGCACTCGCGCGTTCGTCGAGGGCACGCCGCATCGCGCGCAACTCGGTGGGCGTGCGCCGGATCGCGGCGAGCTCGGCGGCGTGCACCTCGACCGCCATGCGCGCCTCGAGCACCGAGACGATATCGGCGCGGCGCACGACGGCATCCCACTCGTCGTGTACGTCGAGTGCCGTGACGTAGACGCCGGAGCCCTGGCGGCTCTCGAGCACGCCGCGCCCTGCGAGCTGCCGGATCGCCTCGCGCACGGTCGAACGGCCGACCCCGAGTTGCGGTGCGAGCGTCGTCTCGCCCGGGAGCCGGCTGCCGAGCGGCCACTCGCCCTCGCGGATGCGGGTGAGCAGAAGCGCCGCCGCCTGCTCGGCGAGCGGGGTCCGGGTGAGCTGCGTCATGTCGCCTCGATCTGTCAACTTGTCTGAGGAGTTCGAGTGTACGCGATCGAGGCGAC
>Ga0182743_1003165_pt1 | contig 13547 bp, 12 predicted proteins | sample eDN3rd30CKraftOP_FD_128522 | JGI IMG/M metagenome (GOLD analysis project Ga0182743, IMG submission 128522) | Enriched Organic Plus compost microbial communities from Emeryville, California, USA - eDNA 3rd pass 30_C Kraft OP (version 2) (version 2) ... | reverse complement strand
GTGATGCGGATCGCGGTAGCTTTGGCGCGCGATGGGCACGGGCGCGTTCTGCTGGTGCGCAAGCACGGGACGGCGGCTTTCATGCAACCGGGCGGCAAGATCGAGCCGGGTGAGGAACCTGTGGCCGCACTGGTGCGGGAACTGGCCGAGGAATTGGGGTTGCGCGTTTCTGCCGCCGATCTGGCGTATCTCGGGCGAGCGACGGCTCCGGCGGCGAATGAACCGGGCGTAACGGTTGAAGCGGACATATTCGGGGTGACGGTTACGGAATTGTTCACAGTGCAGGCTGAACTGGCGGAAGCCGTGTGGGTCGATCTGCTCCACCCGGGCGAGTTGATACTGGCTCCTTTGACGCGCGATCATGTTCTTCCTTTGGCGGTGCCTGCATCATGATCGGAACCTTCCGTCATCCTGAACTTGTTTCAGGATCCATCCTGCCTTTCGCGGGGTGCCAGCGGCGGCAGGCCGAGCGTGGCCGCCAGATCGGCCCATTGCGGGTTTGCCTGTTCGATCAGGTTGATTTTCCATTGCCGATGCCAGTTCTTAAGCCGTTTTTCGTGCATGATGGCCTGTTCCATCGTGTCGAACATTGCGAAGTGAACAAGGCGATGGACACGGTAACGAGTGGTGAAGCCTGGCCGGGTCCCGTTGCGATGTTGCCAGAGACGGGCCGTGAGATCGGACGTTACCCCGATGTAAAGGGTCCCATATCGCTGGCTGGCGAGGATATAGACGCAGGGCTGGCGCTCTTGCCGCATGTGGCAGAGCATGGGGTGAAATGGACCCTGAAACAAGTTCAGGGTGACGGAGAAAACTCTGTTCCAGTCTCAATCCGTCATGCTGAACCTGTTTCAGCATCCATCTATCCCAATGCGGTGGGGATTGGAGAATGACCGACAACCCCATCCTTTCCGCGCACCGCCAGATCGAGGATCAGGACGCTGCCCTGCGGCCCAAGTCGCTGACCGAATTCGTCGGGCAGGCGGCGGCGCGGGACAATTTGCGCGTGTTTATCGAGAGCGCCCGTTCGCGCGGGGAAGCGATGGATCATGTGCTGTTTTTCGGCCCGCCGGGCCTCGGCAAGACGACGCTGGCGCAGATCGTGGCCAAGGAACTGGGCGTCGGCTTTCGCGCCACCAGCGGCCCGGTGATCGCCAAGGCGGGCGATCTGGCGGCGCTGCTGACCAATCTCGAACCGCATGACGTGCTGTTCATCGACGAAATTCACCGGCTCAATCCGGTGGTGGAGGAAGTGCTCTATCCGGCGATGGAGGACCGTGCGCTCGATCTCATTATCGGGGAGGGCCCCTCGGCCCGTTCGGTGCGGATCGATCTGCCGCCGTTCACGCTGGTCGGGGCGACCACCCGGCAGGGGCTGCTGACGACGCCGCTGCGCGACCGGTTCGGCATTCCCGTCCGGCTCAATTTCTACACTGTGCCCGAACTGGAAAGCGTGGTCACGCGCGGGGCGCGGCTGCTGGGGATGGGCATCGATCCGGGCGGGGCGCAGGAAATCGCCCGCCGCGCGCGCGGCACGCCGCGTGTCGCGGGGCGCCTGCTGCGCCGGGTGCGCGATTTCGCTCATGTCGCGGGCAGCGACGTGGTGACGGCGCGGATCGCCGACGAAGCGCTGACCCGGCTGGAAGTCGATTCGCTCGGCCTCGATGCGATGGACCGGCGCTATCTCACGATGATCGCGGATACCTACAAGGGCGGCCCGGTGGGGGTGGAAACGCTGTCGGCGGGCCTTGCCGAACCGCGCGATACGGTGGAAGAAGTGGTCGAACCCTATCTGATCCAGCTCGGCCTCGTCGCCCGCACCGCGCGCGGGCGGATGCTGAACGATCGCGGCTGGAAGCATCTGGGGCTGGCCCCGCCGGTAGGCGATCAGTCGGGGCTGTTCGATTAGCGCCGCCCGCCATTCGCCCCATGCGGGCGTGGGCCCCGATGCGCGTTTACCATTCTCCCTCAATCGGTTCCAAATCGGGACAGCTCGCTTTCAGCCCGCACGGACGCCGCAAAACGTGGCATCCCGGCACGATGATCACCACCGGTGGAGACGGCTCCCTCATACGTCTGCGCCGGTGGTGACTGGAAACTCGGCCGGTCTGGACTTCAGCTGGCATAGCAAGCCTTTGGGGAAGGTACGAAGCGCATGTCGGTCAGGATCGCACTTGCAAAACTAGCGGCGGCAGCAGCGGGCGGTACGCTGCTTGTCGGCGGTGCGGTGCATGTGGCCGAACCGCAGGCGGCGAATGTCAGCTACAAGTCGATCAAGCAGGACAAGCGCGTGCGTCTGGTTAAGCAGAAGAAACCCGCGCCCAAGCAGGTGAAGCGGATTCGCCGCGTGATCGAACGGCCGCTGGAATGCGGCCCTGGCCAGCAGATCGGCCCCGATGGCAAGACCTGCTATGCTCTGGCGCTGATGCCGGTTCCCTATCTGCCGCCATTGCCCGCGCAGCCGATCTCCGGCGGGGCCGGGGGCGGCGATCCGGTCATTATGGGTGGGTCCGGCGGCTGGGGCGGTTTCGGCGGCGGCTTCTTCGGCGGTTTCATCGGGGGCGGCGGGTCCAGCAGCGGCAGCATCCACATCGTCAGCACCACGACCACGGGTGGCAGCAGCAGCGACGGCACCACCAGCAGTTCGGGCAGCAGCAGCTCCAGCAGCAGTTCGTCCTCCTCCAGTTCGAGCAGTTCCTCCAGTTCCAGCTCGAATGGCGGCGGCACGACGACGACCACGACCACGTCCGGCAATGTCTCCACCACCACGACGTCGGGTAACAACACCACCAGCACGACCACGACTTCGGGCAACAACACCACGACCACCAGCACTTCGGGCAATAACACCACCAGCACCACGACGACGTCCGGCAATGTGACGACCAGCACGACGAGCACCACCAGCACGACCAGTTCGACGTCCAATGGCGCGACGACCACCACGACGTCGACTTCGTCGGGCACGGAAGTGCCGGCCCCGCCGATGCTGCTGCTGTTCGGCACGGCCGTGGCGGCGCTGATCGGGCGCAGGGGCTGGCGGCGCAGGCAGGCGATCTGAACGGGCCAATGGGGCAACAGGGGAGGGCGGCCGTGGGGCCGCCCTTTTTGCATGGCGGTTGCAAATACGCCGCCGTTCGGCCTGAGCGGTTGGGGCAAACAGTCAGCCGAAGGGGCTGCACGCACCAGCGTCTCCCGCTTTGAAAAGCGCCCGGTCACACGTTCGGCGCGTGGCCTTCGACAGGCTCAGGCTGAGTGGAGGAGGTATCGGTAAACGATATGCGCGGCCGGGTGCCGGATGCTTTGCCAATGCTGGAAAGCGGGGGCTTTGCGCGATCGGTGATGAGGGTGTGCAGGCGTCAGCGTTTGCGCCGCCGCAGCCAGATCGTGCCGAGCGCAATTGTCAGCGCACACAGGCCCGCGATCGTTGCCCCTACGGTCGCCATGGTCATGAGAAGGCCGCCGCCCAGCATCCAGATGATTTCCCAGAAAGCCCGCAGATCGGCTACTCCCTCATACGCGGCTGCCCGCCGTGGCAGCGAAGGGGGCAACCCTTGCCGCATTTCCTTTACGCGGCCAGCCTATTCGGGCGGGCGGCGCCATGCATGCCTTTTTCGGCCAACCGGCCCGGGGCAGGGCTGCATCAGTTGGCACCGGCGCTTTCCCACGCGACATCGGCGTCCGCCGAACCGATGACATCGGCCAATTCCCACACATTGCGATAGCCATAGCCGTGGAGATTGATGAACGTGGGGATGTTGAGCGCGAGCGGGGCGCTTTTCAGCGGCACTGGCGGGCGGTGATCGCTGAAATTGTTGTTGCAGTAGATGTAGATCGGCCGGGCCGGATCGTCGCCCACCACCGCGCGCAGCGCTTCGGCGGTGAAATCGGTGAACGGCAGGTTGACCGCGCCTTTCAGATGGCCGCGGGCGAAAGCATCGGCGGATCGGGCATCGAGTAGCAGCGCATTGCCACTGCGGGCCGCCCGGGCAAATTCCGCCCACGGCAGGCGACGCGCTTCGCGCACGGGCCCCAGTTCGCTGACCAATGCGGCGAACGCGGTATAATCGATCTGGGGATTCTGCGTCGGCCGGGCGGGCGCAGCCGTCTGGGCGAAAGCCGGTATGGCCGCGGCGAGAGCGAGCGGAGCGAGGAAAAGGTGGGCCTTGCGCATCGATAACTCCCCTGAAACCAAGGGGTGAGGCTGTGCGTCCGGCCCTGAATTGGTTGTGAACAGGGGCGCCCCGGCCTGCCGGAGCGCCCCCATTCGTTCAGGTGTTCAGCCTCAGGCGGCGAGCTTGCGCAGCACGTACTGCAAGATGCCGCCGTTCATGAAGTATTCGACTTCGTTGGCGGTATCGATGCGGCACAGGGCGGTGAACGTGAACTTCGAACCGTCCTTGCGGGTCACTTCCACCGTCACGTCCTGACGCGGCTGGAGCGAAGCAACGCCGGTGATGGTGAAGCTGTCGTCACCCGTCAGGCCGAGCGTTTCGCGGGTTTCGCCGTCCTTGAACTGCAGCGGCAGCACGCCCATGCCGACGAGGTTCGAACGGTGGATGCGTTCGAAGCTTTCGACGATCACGGCGCGGACGCCCAGCAGATTGGTGCCCTTGGCCGCCCAGTCGCGGCTGGAACCGGTGCCGTATTCCTTGCCCGCGACGACGACCATCGGCGTGCCGTTGGCCTTGTGCGCCATCGCCACGTCGTAGATCGGCATGACTTCGTCGCCGAAACGGCTCATGCCGCCTTCGATGCCGGGGACCATTTCGTTCTTGATGCGGATGTTGGCGAAGGTGCCGCGCATCATCACTTCGTGGTGGCCACGGCGCGAACCGTAAGAGTTGAAGTCTTCCTTGGCGACCTGGTGTTCCATCAGCCACTTGCCGGCCGGGCTGTCCGCCTTGATCGAACCGGCGGGGCTGATGTGGTCGGTGGTGATCGAATCGCCGAGGATGGCGAGCGGCTTGGCGTCGATGATGTCGCCGACCGGGGCCGGGGTCATTTCGAGGCCTTCGAAATAGGGCGGGTTGGCGATGTAAGTCGAACCGGCGCGCCACGAATAGGTTTCCGAACCGGTGACGTTGATCGCCTGCCAGTGCTTGTCGCCCTTGTAGACGTCGGCATAGCGGGCCTGGAACATCGCCCGGTCGAGCGCACCCGACATCACGCTGGCGACTTCCTGATTGGTCGGCCAGATGTCCTTGAGATAGACGTCCTGCCCGTCCTTGCCCTGACCGATCGGGGTGGTGGTGAAATCTTCCGTCACCGTGCCTTTGAGCGCGTAGGCAACGACCAGCGGCGGCGAAGCGAGGAAGTTGGCGCGCACGTCGGGGCTGACGCGGCCTTCGAAATTGCGGTTGCCCGAAATCACCGAGGCGGCGACGATGTTGTTTTCGTTGATCGCCTTGCTGATCGGTTCGGCCAGCGGGCCGGAGTTGCCGATGCAGGTGGTGCAGCCGTAACCGACGAGATTGAAGCCGATATTATCGAGGTGCGTCTGCAGACCGGCCTTTTCGAGGTAGTCGGTGACGACCTGCGAACCCGGCGCGAGCGAGGTCTTGACCCAGGGCTTCGGCTTGAGGCCCAGTTCGTCAGCCTTCTTGGCGACGAGCCCGGCGGCGACCAGCACGCCCGGGTTGGAGGTGTTGGTGCACGAAGTGATCGCGGCGATCACCACGTCGCCATCGCCGATGTCGTGATCCTTGCCGGCCACGGGCACGCGGGCGTTGGTCTTCTTGTAAACCTCGCCCAGATCCTGGTTGAACACGTCGTCCACCTGGGTGAGCACGACCTTGTCCTGCGGGCGCTTGGGACCGGCGAGCGAGGGGACCACGGTGGCGAGATCGAGTTCGAGCGTGGACGAGAACACCGGGTCGATCGCGGGATCGATCCAGAAGCCCTGTTCCTTGGCATAGGCTTCGACCAGAGCGATCTGGTCTTCCGCGCGGCCGGTGAGGCGCAGATAGTCGAGCGTCTTGTCGTCGATGCCGAAGAACCCGCAGGTCGCGCCGTATTCCGGCGCCATGTTGGCGAGCGTGGCACGGTCGGCCAGCGACAGCGAAGCGAGGCCCGGGCCGAAGTATTCGACGAAGCGGCCGACGACGCCGTGCGCGCGCAGCATCTGGGTGCAGGTCAGCACCAGATCGGTGGCGGTGACGCCTTCCTTCAGTTCGCCGGTCAGCTTGAAACCGACGACTTCGGGGATCAGCATGGAGACGGGCTGGCCGAGCATCGCCGCTTCGGCTTCGATGCCGCCCACGCCCCAGCCCAGCACGCCGAGGCCGTTGATCATGGTGGTGTGGCTGTCGGTGCCGACGCAGGTGTCGGGATAGGCGACGGTCTGGCCGTTCTGGTCGGTGCTGCTCCACACCGCCTGAGCGATGTTTTCGAGATTCACCTGGTGGCAGATGCCGGTGCCCGGGGGCACAGCGTAGAAGTTGTTCAGCGACTTGGAACCCCACTTGAGGAAGTCATAGCGTTCCGCATTGCGCTGGTATTCGATTTCCACGTTCTGTTCGAACGCCTTGGGGTGGCCGAATTCGTCCACCATCACCGAGTGATCGATGACGAGGTTCACGGGAACCTGCGGGTTGATCTTGCTGGTGTCGCCGCCGAGCTTGGCGATCGCATCGCGCATCGCAGCCAGATCGACCACGCAAGGCACGCCGGTGAAGTCCTGCAGCAGCACGCGGGCCGGGCGATACTGGATTTCATCGCCGGTGGCGGGGTTCTTCTGCCAGTCGGCAATCGCCTGGATATCGCCCGTCGAAACGGTGAAGCCGCCGTCTTCGAAGCGCAGCAGGTTTTCGAGCAGCACTTTCATCGAGAAGGGCAGGCGCGAAACGTCACCGATCTTTTCCGCCGCCTTGGCGAGCGAATAATAGGCGTATTCCTTGCCGCCCACGTTCATCGTGCTGCGGGTGCCGAGCGTATCCTTACCGACCTGGGTCATAAGTGTCGTTGCCTTCCTCGAATGTACAAGTGGGCCCGCCCCGCCGCGAAGGACACTGTAGGTGAGCCTGGATGCCGAGGCGCTTGGGCGTTCTGCTTCAGAAAATCAAGGGTGCAAGAGCATCGAACCTTGGCGTAATCGCGCAGTTGCGCTAGGAAAGGAGCGGGCCGTTCCGGGAATGAGGGAGGTGATCGGACCCATGGAAACCACGACAGAAGCACGCTCGGGTTCGCCGCGCGCCTTGCGTGCGGGCATTACGGCGGCGATTTTGGCGGTCATCGGATGCTTCGGTGCAGCCATTGCGTTCGCGCATGCGCCGGCGCAGCAGGCTACTCCGGCGGCGGAGGAAAGCGCGCCTTAAACGGCAACCTGTTCCGGTTCGCGGCCGGGTGCCGCGATCAGGCAGCCGATCACGATCAACACACCACCCAACAAGGTGGGCAGGGTGAGCTTTTCCGCGAAGAACAGCCAGCCGAACAAGGCGGCCCACAGGAAGCCGCTGTATTCCATCGGCACCAGGATATGCGTTTCCGCCCGGCCATAGGCCGAAGCGAGCAGCATCAGCGAGATAGTGGCCAGCACGGCGGCCAGCGCCAGGATGCCCAGTTCGCCCCAGTCGGGCAGATGCAGCAGCCATGGGGCCGCCAGCATCAGCAGGAGCGCAGCCATGGCGTGCTGCGACAGCGCCACTTCGGCCGGCGGCGCGATCTGCGCGATTCGCCGCTGCAACACCAGATTCCATGCATAGAGCAGCGCGGACACCAGCACCGAGACGATCCCTTCCACCGATTGCCAGCCGGTGACATCGCCATGGAGCCGCCCCACGGTGATCGCGGCCACGCCGATCAGGCCGAGCAGCGAAGCGATGATCGCCTTGCGGCCGATTCGTTCCCCCAGCGTGGCCGCCGCGAGATAGAGCGCGATCAGCGGTGCGATGAACGACAGCGCGATCGCTTCGGCAATCGGCAGCAGAGTCAGCGCGTGGAAGAACAGGAAGGCCATGCCGCAACTCACCGTGCCGCGCAGGATATGGATGCGCAGCCGTTCCCCCCGCGGCCATTCGCTCTGCCGCGCGCGGTAGAAAGGCAGGAGGATCAGCGTGCCGATAAGCGAGCGAATCAGCAGCGCGCTGTAAGCCCCGATCATAATGGAAGCGTGTTTCATCAACGCATCCATCAGCGAAAACAGCGCAATACCCACAGCCGCGATGAGAACGGGTGGATACAGGCGGGGCGCGGACATGCGAACGGTTAAGCACGGCAGGGCCCCGGCGTCATCCCCGGCGATGCGCTGGCGCCCTTCGCCATGACGCCGGAATTTCATTCACGATGGAGTCATCCGCAATGCTTGATGAAACAGCGTGAAACAGGCATTTATGCCGCCGATATCCGGAACGTGCGCGGGTTTCGCGAGTTCCGGACCAAACCTTGCGGGAACTGGGGCTATTTTAGGATGATGATAACTAAGCGGTTCACTCTGCTTGGCGGGCTTACCCTGCTGGCGATACCTCTCACCGTGGCTGCGCAACCGGCTCCTGCTCCGCAAAATATTCTGCCCCCGGCCATCGCGCCCAAGCCGGCGAAGGATGCGCCGCCCACCGCCCCGGCGCCTGCCACAGGCCCGGCAACGGCCGCCGCGCCGGTGATCCCGGTGCAACCGGTGGTGCAGGAATGGAATGTCGCCGCTGCCAAGGCGCTGCTCGCCGTGATCGAGACGATCGGCCAGGAAGGGCTTATTCCCGCCGATTACAAGCCGCAGGTGCTGCGCGATGCGATTGCCGGGGGGAAGGGCCCCGCGCTCGATCAGGCGGCAAGCACCAGCTTCGCCTGGCTGGTGGAGGATCTGCGCGATGGCCGCACGCCGATGAGCGCGCGGGTGCAGTGGTTTGTGGTTGATTCCGATGCGGATGACATGCCGACGGCGGCCCTGATGACCAAGGCGCTGGACACGAACGATGTGGCCGGGGTGCTGGCCAGCCTCGCACCCGCTCACCCGGATTACGCCCGCCTGAAGCAGGAACTGGCCGCCACGCCCAAGGCCGAAACCAGGAAGCGTGCGCTGATCCGCGCCAATATGGACCGCTGGCGCTGGCTCTCGCGCGATCTCGGCTCGCAGTATCTCATCACCAACGTGCCCGAAATGCAGCTCCGGCTGACGGTGAACGACAAGATCATCCGCACTTATCGCACGATCGTGGGCAAGCCGGGCAAAACGGCGACCCCGCAACTGGCGGAAACGGTCGAAGGGGTGATTTTCAACCCGACCTGGACCGTGCCGCAAAGCATCGTGAAAGGCGAAGGGCTGGGCGCGCGTCTGCTCGCCAATCCGGGTTCCGCCCGCGCGCAAGGCTACAAGGTGACGCGGGGGGCGAACGGATACGTTTCCGTGGTGCAGCAGCCCGGGCCCAACAATTCGCTGGGTCTGGTCAAGCTCGACATGCCCAATCCGCATGCGATCTTCCTGCATGACACGCCCAACCGCAATCTGTTCAACCAGGCGAGCCGCGCGCTCAGCCATGGGTGCATCCGGACCGAGCGGGCGCTGGAAATGGCGATGACGATGGCCATCATCGGCGGCGGCGCGTCGGCGGAACAGGCGGTCGCGATTTCCAAGTCGAAGGAATACACCCGCGTGCCGATGACCAAGCACGTGCCGGTGTACATCACCTATTTCACCATGGCGCAGGACATCAACGGCAAGCTGTCGACCTTTGCCGACCTCTACAGCCGCGATGCGCCGGTTCTGACCAGTTTCGAAAAGCCGCGCGTGGCCAACCGCCCGCGCAAGAGCAGCGAAAAGGTGGTCGAAATCGTCGACGATCTCCAGACCTGATCCGGCCGGTCAAGGTTTCCCAGGCGGGCGGTGTGATGATGGATCACGCCGCCCGTTTCCGTTGGCGCGTGCTCCTGCGGGGCGGAGGCATCAGAACCGTGTCAACTGTGTCAACTTGGTCCGGCGCAAGCGCCAGTTCGCCGGATGGGCGGGATCAGACCAGCCCGAGCCTGTCGGCGTAAAGCAGGCGGCCGCCCGAAAGATGCCACAAGGCTTCGTTGAAATCGCCCGGCCCCATGGCGAAACACCCGTCGGACCGGCCGAGCTTGCCCCACCGGGCGACGTGTTCCGGCGTCGCATAGGCGGCCGAATGCATCACGATGGCGCGTTCCAGCGCATTGGAATTGTCGGGATCGAGCCCGCCGAGGCGGATCGAGGTGCCATAACGGCCGGTGTACCATTCCCAGGTGATGAAAGCGCCGCGGCTGGTGGCGTTGGAACCCGGGACGTTGGAGAAAGATTCCAGATAACCGGTATGGGCCGGATCCGAGCCTTTGCCATGCGTGACGAGGAAACTGCGCACGGTGCCGTTTTCCAGATTGGCGAAATGGAACCGGGGCAAGCCGGACGCGACGCCGAAATCGGCGACGGCGGCAATATCCCTGCGCCAGAGCACGCTTCCCGCCCGATCGATCTCGCGCCTGGCGATGGCGAGGATCGCCCGGTCGCGCGCGCTGGCGGGTGAAGCCTGCGCGAACACGCGCGTGGGGAGCGTTGCGCCCGCCACGGCGAGCGCCGCCGATCCGAGAAAATTCCGCCTGTCCATCCGTCCGATCATGATCCGCCTCTAGTCACCTATATATAGAGGCGAATGGCCCGAATTTCCAGCCTTTGCGGGCTTAACAGCTCACGTTTCGGCCCGCGTGCGGTCCGTCTGGAGGGCTGCGATCAGAGCGCGGCTCTGTTCGGCATAGCACCCGTGGTCATAGCGATGCGTGCCGACGAAATGGACGAAGCCTGCGTCGCCATTCCAGGGGGCGCCCCAGTAATTGAGATACCGCGCAGACGGCAACAGCACCGGCGCGGGTTCGTTGGCGACAAGGAAGCTGGAGGTGATCTGTTCGGTGCCCCAGATGGTCGCGCCCTGTTCGCCGATCTGCCGTTTCAGTTCGGCCAGAAACGCGCCCGCCAGGCTGCGGCCCGCATTGCCGGCGGCGAACCCGGCAAAGCCGGAGCAGCCACGGATATAGCGCCAGCCCGGATCGCCCTGCATCAGGCCCATGCGGGATTCGACGCGGGTCTGGATGTGCCCTTCGTCCTGCGGGCCCTGCGGATAGAGGCGCGCGGCGATATCGGCGAGAGGCAGCGCCCCGATTTCGGCATCGGAACCGCCCAGCAGGGTGAAACTGCGATTGGCCGCAATCGCCTGCTCCACTTCGGGGATGGGCCCTAGAGTCACCGTGTCGCTGTCCAGTTGCAACCAGTATTCGCTGGTGCGGCGATCGAGGATGGTCAGCAGCCGTTCCCAGGTCCCGCCCTGCGGAAATTCGCCTGTCCGCACGGAGGCGATGGGGATGATTTCGGGATTGCCGCAATGGTGCGCCAGCACAGCCTTGTCGTCGGCGGTCAGCGTTCCGTCATCGAGGATCACCACCCGTCCGCGCTGCAACTGGCGCCACAGCGATTTGACCGCCACCAGATAGGGGCGGAGCACCGCCGTGCCGATCATCGAAAACAGCACCAGCCCATCGTCGGCCGGAACGATCGGCGGCGTGTCCAGAATCGCGCGGATGGCGCGGTTGTGGCGGCGTATCGCCAGGTGGGTGCGCCAACGATATGGGAGATAACGAGTCAGCATGAGGGGATCATAGACATGGCGAGGCGGATTTTGGGTGAACCGGCATGGTTAAGATGGACTTGACGGGAGAGTGCCGGGCATGAGCCGCGCCCGGACGCGCGGCCATAACATGCCCAGCGTCAGCCCGGCCATGACCAGCGCAAAAGCAGTCAGCTTCCAAGGCTGAAGCGGCTCGTTCAGGAACAGGGCGGAGGCGCCCATTCCGAAAACCGGCACGAGCAGCGCCATCGGCGCGACCGCCGCCGCCGGATGGCGATTGAGCAGCCAGCCCCATGCGACATAGCCGAACATCGTGTTGCCGACCGATTGCCAGGCGACGGCGCCCCAGGTCCACCCGTCTGCGGCCCTGATCCCGCGGAGCATCGCCTCCGGCCCTTCGAGAATCAGCGCGAACAGCGCCAGCGGCGGAATGGCGAACAGCGCCGACCAGACGACATAGGACAGCATGTTGGCGGGTGCGGCCTGCCGTGCGGCCATATTTCCGCCCGCCCAGCTCATCGCGGCGAGAAGCACCAGCCCCAGACCCAGCGGTGTCGCGCTGCCATCGGTATGGAGCGCGATAGTGGTGAGGCCCGATGTGGCCAGCAGCAGCGCCACGATCTGGTAACGCGCGACCTTTTCGCCCGTCATCCACATCGCCAGGCCGATGGTGAAGAACACCTGCACCTGCACCACCAGCGAAGCGAGGCCGGGGGTGATCTCCGTGCGCAGGGCGGTGAACATGATGCCGAACTGGCCCGCGCCGATCAGCACCCCATAAACCGCGAGATTGCGCCACGAGGCATTCGGGCGGGGCAGGAAGAAAGCCAGCGGGAAAAAGACGAAGACGAACCGCAGCAATGCGAAAGTCAGGGGCGGCAGATGCGCCAGCGCCAGCTTGATGACCACGAAATTAGTGCCCCACACCACCATGACGGCGATGGCGAGCAGAAGGTGCAGCGGGGGCAGGCCGTGGCGGTGGGGCACGGCTTATGCCGCGCCTGCCGCCGCCAGTTCGCCCGCGCTCTGCGCTTCGATTTCGGCGGCTTTCGCTTCCACCAGCGCGACGATGTGATTCAGCATCTGGTCGCTTTCCACGTGATGATCGGTCACCCCCGAAAGATAGACCATGTGCTTGCCGTTGCCGCCGCCGGTGATGCCGATATCGGTTTCCCGCGCCTCGCCCGGCCCATTGACCACACAGCCGAGGACGGAGAGCGAAAGCGGGGTCTTGATATGCTGCAGCCGTTCTTCGAGCGCGGCCACGGTTCGGATCACGTCGAAACCCTGCCGCGCGCAGGATGGGCAGGAAACGACGCGCACGCCGCGCGTCCTGAGCCCGAGGCTTTTGAGGATCTCGAAGCCGACGCGCACTTCTTCTTCCGGTTCGGCCGAGAGCGAAACACGGATCGTGTCGCCGATGCCGGCCCACAGCAGATTGCCGATGCCGATGGAGCTTTTCACCGTGCCGCCGATCAGGCCGCCCGCTTCGGTGATGCCGAGGTGGAGCGGGCAATCGACCGCATCGGCCAGCCCCTGATAGGCGGCCACGGCCAGAAACACGTCGCTGGCTTTTACCGCCACCTTGTATTCGTGGAAATCGTGATCCTGCAGCAGCTTGATATGGTCGAGCGCGCTTTCGACCAGCGCTTCGGGGCAGGGTTCGCCGTACTTTTCCAGCAGGTCCTTTTCCAGGCTGCCCGCGTTGACGCCGATGCGGATGGCGCAGCCGTTGGCCTTGGCCGCGCGCACCACTTCGGCCACGCGGTCGCTGCTGCCGATATTGCCGGGATTGATCCGCAGGCACGCCGCGCCCGCATCGGCTGCTTCCAGCGCGCGTTTGTAGTGGAAATGGATATCCGCGATCAGCGGCACCCGCGCCGCGCGGGCGATGGCGCGGAACGCGGCGGTGCTTTCCTCGTCCGGGCAGGAAACGCGGATCAGGTCCGCCCCGGCATCTTCGCACCGGCGGATCTGGTCGAT
>Ga0182743_1003161_pt1 | contig 13558 bp, 10 predicted proteins | sample eDN3rd30CKraftOP_FD_128522 | JGI IMG/M metagenome (GOLD analysis project Ga0182743, IMG submission 128522) | Enriched Organic Plus compost microbial communities from Emeryville, California, USA - eDNA 3rd pass 30_C Kraft OP (version 2) (version 2) ... | reverse complement strand
GAGTCGCTTCTGGAGCGTCGCGGCGGCATCCACCGGCAGCAGCGGATCGGGCACCGGGTCGGCCCCGAGCAGGATGCGGATGCGCGGCAGCTTCTCCAACTCATCCGCGAGCAGCAAGAAGCCCGCCGGGTTGATGTAGGCCGTCGCAATCGCGGCGCTCGGCGGCACCGCAAGCGCCTCCCGGTTGACCCGGAACAGCCGACGCACCTCCTCGCGCACCGTCATCGGCGGCGCGATCCGGTTCGTCGCAAAGACGGGGAGCTGCTCGGTCATGCCGCGTCCTTCCACTGCTCGTAGTACGCGAGGACACGCTCAAGGCGCGCGGTGTAATCCCAGCCGCGATGGAACGTCGCAAAGACGTGCTCGACCTGCTCTTCCGTGAGCCCGTAGAGGAGCGACACGAGTGCATCGAGCTCCGCGATCAGCTCCGACTTCGTCGGTTCGTCGTTGGCGGTGCCGACGTCGACGCCTACCTCCGCGGCCCAGGTCTCATACCTACCATCGACCGCGGCAAGACGACCGGAAATCTCGATGATCCGGCCAGTAAGTACGCCGGATTCATCCCTGGCGGGGACGCCCATCGAGTTGAGTACCTCAAATGTGAAGTTCATCTCAGTGAGAAGCCGAACCTGCCAGTCGAACGGAATTGACGCGAGCACTCCGAGAACGAACGCTTCATCTCGCGGCCCTCCTTCAAGGAGGTGCATGACAGAAGCCGAATCGTCCGTAGCGCATCCCGGAGGAAGCAGTGCGACTATGCAAGTGCGACTGTCGGTTGCCCGGCTGATCCACCGCGTAGCGATTCTTGGGCGATCAATCGGTAGATCGTCAAGTTCATAGGCGCGCCCGAAATGAGCCGATCGTCGATTACGCCCCGCAGACGAGAGATAGGCAAGGTAAGCACGCCGAAACTCGCGCGACTCCAACCCTGCACGAGGCACGTCCGCGTCAACGTCCCAGATGTTGAAGGAGCGGCCGCTTCGGAGAAGGACAGGATTCTCGGTGCTGCGGGTAACCGTCTTCCACGACAGCAAGTCGCCACGGGTCGGGCGGAGCCTCCAGCCATCGCCTCCTTCCCCGAACGGGCGGTGTCGCTTCATCGCCCGGAACACGTCGACCGACTTCGCGTCCGGGATGGCCAAGAACGCTGCGGTATCGGTCCACGTGAGGAACTCAGCAACGGGAACGGACGCGAGTGCAGACACACCGCTGCGGAAAGATGCCTCCGATGTGAACGGCCCTCCGAAACTCACTTCGGTTCCTGGGGACCGCTCAATGACGGTAAGCCCGATTGTGTAGCGAGGTTCCATGTCGAACGCCCATCGCCCAGCATTTTCGATGAGACATACGGAGGCGAAAGTACCTTCTCCGGCAATGCGACGCCGCCATTGCTCAAGGCCAGAACCCGATTGTGCACCGCGCGGGAGCACGAGCCCAATGCGTCCGCATTCACGAACCACGTCCCAGTTCCTCCAAGCGAAAGCCTGGTACAGATCTACATGTCCCGATCCAAGCCCTGGCCATCGGCGCTTGAGAAGCGCGGCTCGCGTCCGATCTTGAGCTTCAGTCTCGGCTACGAATGCCGCCGCAAGATCCGGGCGTTCAGAGCGGAGGGCACTGATTCGTTGCTCTTTAGCGTCATCGTCGAGCAGGATCACGCCGGGGAATCTAAGGTTCCACCAGCGGTCCACCTTGAGATATGGCGCCTCCCACGGCGGGTTCCCCACCAACGCATCGAAGCCGGGCCGCTCTCGGAGGAAGACCTCGGGGAACAGGTACGGCATGTGCGCGGGCTCGAGCGGATCGATTGCTTCGCGCACTTCGCGCATTGCTGCGAGTGCGGCGAACTGTTCGGCGTCCCACGCCTCGTCGATCGTCACACCAAGGCGCTTGGCGACGGCTACATCGAAGATCGCCTTCGCCGGAGCCGCTGCGTCGCGTGCCTTCGCCAACATCTCGGCACCGGCGGCGACCTCCGACTTGTCGGCCTCGGAAGCGTTCGCGTAGTCGATGAGAAGGTCGCGCGCGGCCGTCAGCGGCTCGCGGATGATCTGCTCGAACAGGCCGTCGGCCTTCAACGCCTCCATCGCCTCGTCGATGGTGCCGATGCCGGTGAGGGAGTTGGCGAGGACGAGGCCGTGGTCGAGGCTCGACATCGGCAGGCCGGGCACGAAGGTGTGAATCCAGAGCGCGAGCTGCGACAGCTCGACGGCGAGCGGGTTGATGTCGAGGCCGTAGATGCAGCGACGCGCCACCTGACGGCGAAGAAGCTGGCCGTCGGTGATTGCCTTCGCGCCCTCCGTGTCCTGCCCGAGCGCCTCGCGGGCCTTCTCGGCGAGGCGAGCGAGTTCCGCGCGGACGCCAGGCACCTCGGTGGCGGTGAGGAAGTCGCGCATCCCGCGCTCGATCTTGTCGACGGCTGCGACCAGGAAGTGCGCGGAGCCCATCGCAAGGTCGGCGACGCGGAAGTCGAAGAAGGCGTCGGCGGCCTGGCGTTCCTTGCCCTCGTCCATGAGTGCCTTGATCCGGTCGAGATGGGCTCTCAGCGCGGGCTCGACCGACCGCTCGATGAGGTGGTCGACGACGATCTTCGGCGTGTAGTACGAACCGGTTGCCTTGCGCTCCCCCGAGGCGGAGTGGAAGTACGGGCGACCGGCTGGCGCGACGACCTCGTCATCGTCCTTCGCGGGCACGTACGCGCCGTTCCGATCCACGGTGAGGTCCTGCTCGGCGAGCGAGAGGCTGGATTCCAGGAGGCCCTCGTAGATGGTGCCGAACTCGCGCACCTGCAGGCTGCGGAAGTCGACCGGTCCCCACGTCTGGTCGACGGTCTCCTCGCTGAGGAGTTCCTGAAGGGCAGGGCCGATCACACTGTCGGTGAGCTTGACGCGCGATAGCAGCGCGCCTTCTTCGGTGCCCGGGTCGAACAGGCTGCCGCCGTAGGCGGGCACCTCCCAGCGGGAGTTGCCGTGGAAGATCACTTCCCATACCTGCGTGAGGTCCGACCAGATCGCTGCCGACTCGGTGGAGAACTGGTCGGGGCCGGTGCCGATCTCGCGCGTGATGAACGCTTGGAGGGAGTTGGCGTCGTAGTGATCGTTGCGGCCCGCGGGCAGCAGCTCGGTCGCCTCCCCGTATGCCTGGAAGAGCAAGCGGAACAGCACGCGCATCGTCAGGCGATACGCCATCTGAAGACCCTGAGCATCGAGCTCGAGCCCGAGCGCCGGAAGCTGATCGGCGATGGCCAGAGCAACCCGAGGCACCACACCCTCGTACACACGGTCGCGCAGGCGCGTGCCGAGTTCGGCGGCATACTTGCCCGAGCCATCGAGGATCTGCTGCGCGGAGCCGTCCGCGTCGAGTGCCTCAGCGGAGAAGATCAGGGTGAGCAGCGCAGCCTGCTCGGGTGCGAGCAGATCGAGATCCAGCTCGAAGTAGGTCTCGGACTGCCCGCGCTGGCCGACGCCGACACCATCGCGGCCGGGGTAGAGCCGCAGCGTGGACTTGCGCAGCGCGATCACCCACGGCACGTCCTCACGGCCAGCGATCTCCAGGGCTTTGGCGACAGGTGTGAGCTGATACGTGGCGGACTTCTGATCGAAGTGTTCGTCATCACGCAGCAGCACCGCGACGGCGCGGCGTGGGCCGCTGGAGGTGCGCAGGACGAGCAGCCGCTCCGACCCCGCGGGTTCGGCGTCGAACCCGAGCGCGGTGACCAGCTCGATGCCGCGCTTGGGCAGGATCGGCGTCGCCTTCTGGCCTGCCGACTCCCAATCCGGGCGGCGAGGCACATCGCGGTTCAGGTGATAGGTGGCAAACAGGAAGTGGTTGGAGAAGCCGTCCGTGCCCGCCGAGGACATCGCCTCCTGGATGGCGCGAATGCGCCCGTGGGCGGCAAGCCCGTTCCCCTCCTCCAGCACGGACTGGAGCTGTCGCTCCGCCTGGCCGACCGTGATGGGGCCGATGGGCGGAGCGTCCGCGGACGGGTAGTGAATCCAAACGCCGTCCGGCGTGACGGCTGCGACGATGAAGCCCATCGGAGCCCGCGTGCCGCGCGACTTCCACAGGTCATCGAGCACGCCCTTCGTCGGCCGCGCGACCAGGCGGGCGACACCCACCTGGATCGCTCCTGCCCCGGCGTCATCCCGGCCGAGGACGACGATGGCGTCGGCCGCGCCCGCTGGCGCATCCGCCCACGCTACCGTGCTCGACCCGTCAAGCTGCAATGCCGACACGTTCCCTGCCTTCTCCATGCTCAACCCAGGTGCCCTGGAAACCACTCGGCTGGCGTCACCGTCGCCACCCGTTCGATAGTGCCGTCGTCCCCGACCAGCAGCACATCGCCGTAGGTCGTCACCCGAAGCATCGCGCCGTCCGCGAGCCCCTGTGCCAACGGTGTCTTACGGCGCTCTCCCGTGTCGACGTCGGCGATCTCGTCGCCGTCGACGGCATAGAAGTGCGGCGTGAAGAACCCGCGGGCGATATCGCCCTCCGGGTCGGGGCCGAGGTAGCCGAGCAGTCGTGGGGTTGCCCCGATGAACCCGCCCACGGCCCCGTCGCGGTCGATCCACAGCTCACGCCCCCGCGGCTCGACAGCGGTCCAGGCACGCACCTTGTCGGCGAAGTCGCCGGTGACCCTGGAACGCACGGATTCCATCGTGTCAGGGTGTACGACGTCGCCCGCGCGAGTCATGCGATAGCGCAACTCCGGGATGGGGCCGACCCAGGTGCCGCCGATGCTCGGTCGCGGCAAGTCCTCCGGCGCATCGAGCGGTGCGGGCTCGGCGACGGCAGGAACCGTCGCTGACGCCCTCGGCACGGCATCCGCGGGATAGCGTCCGATGCGCAGGTCGCTCAGGCGCTCGATCAGCGCGTCGATGCGTCCGGCGATGTGCATGTCGCTGGACTGTACGAATCCGCGCACGACCTTCGCAGCCTCTTCGAGCTGGGCGGTCGTCGGATCTTCACCGAAGTGGAACCACGTGTTCCTGGTGGCGAGGATCTTCTTCGCAGCGGTCTGCTTCTGGAACTGTCCGCCGAACACGCTCAGATACGGCGAGTCCTGCTCGTGAATGTAGTCGCGGAGGATCACACCGGGGTCTTGCGGCTCGAAGCGGTGGTTGGGTCGCCAGTTCTTCGGGTCCGAGTCCTTCAGCTCGCTGATCCGGGCCGCGAACCACTGCGGCCCCAATGACTCGCGCAGCGCGAAGTGGCTCGTGACGTAGAGATCCCACCCGAATGCGCGCATGAGGGTGAAGTAGCCCTTGATGAGTTCGCCAGGCGTCTCGTCCTCGGGCAGCGCGATGGAGACGTCGACGCCGCTCATGCGTTCGGGCTTTCGACCGATTCCTTGCCGTAGCCGGTCATGATCGGCACGACGCGCGTGAGCGCGTAGACAGCGAACAACGCTGACGGATCAGCGACGGGCACCTCGATGGCTGGCTCGGTCTTGAAGCGCGTCGCGCTCGGTAGCAGCACGCCGTATGCGCCCGTGCGCGTCGCACCGAGGTCAGCAAGCAATGCCTGCGCGTCACCGCCAGCCCACTCGCTGATCTGCGCCCACTCGACCGCCGCGCCGGTCGCCCGCCCGGTCTTCCCGTAGCGCAGCGCACGAATGCGCGCGACCAGCTTGTCGTCGACGAGATTCGGCGAGATCGCTCCGGCGTCCTCCAGCCGCTCATAGTCCGACGGTCCTGCGAGCAGCTCGGCGAAGCCGAGCGAGACCTCGTCACTGTCATCCCACCGGACCAGCGAGACCTGTGCACGGAGACCGTCATCGGCCCTGAGGTTGGCGAGCACGGCGTGCGCCGGGCGTTCCTGCCTATCGCCGTGCCACTGGCTCGGCGGGACGACCGCAATCGCGTGCTCGCCCTCGAGCACGTCGACACTCACTGACCCGATTCTGAAGCTGCTCATGCGCGCTGTCCTCCCCTCATCTGCTCCGCCGATCGGTCTCACGCGCGAAAGTCCTCCAGGCTACGCCCGACCTCCGACATCGCTCAGTCGGCCGCCGACGAGGCTCCCCCCGAGCGCACCCACTCATCGACCTCGCTGACCTGGAACTTCCAGAGGCGGCCCACCTTGTGAGCGGGCATCCCCTTGTCGGCGATCCAGGCGTAGACCGTCTCCTTGGTGACGCCCAGGTGAGCGGCGATGTCATCGGCAGACAACCAGGGCTCGCTCACAAGGGCACCGGCTTGACGAGTTCGATCGAAGTCATACCTCAGAGCCTATCGGCGGAACCAGCTTTTGGCCGGTTTATCCCGGTTTAGTTTTGTACAGCGCAGTTCCGGCACCGATGATTACAGTGAAAGCCCGTCACGGTGTGGGGGACGATCTCGATTCCGTTCATATCTCGGAGCGTCGAGCTGCTTCGCGCGCGCTTCCACCCCTCTGCGTGCTTCCTCGGCGACGAGGCGCTCCGCCTCGGCTTGCGCTGCACGCCTGTGGACGAGCTGCAACGCTTCATCTGGTGGAAGCGCATCAAGCTGGGTGAGGTAGCGGCGGTCCTGCGCCGCCTGCTCGCGCAGGGCCTTCACCCGCGCGGCAATCGCGCTCGGACGCCGGTTCCCGAGGACGCGCTCGTACAGCGCCATGTGCTCCCGCAACTGCCTTGCGCGGGCCTCACTGGCGATCTGCCGGTCCTGCGTGGCTTCCGCGCGTGCTTCGACGACCGCGGGCACGTGGCCGGCTTCGTGCTGGGCGACTGACTCGGACCACGCAGGCAGATTGCTCTCGCTGCGGGGGACGCTGTGCCACCGGTCGCGCACGACCCGCTCTGTCTCCGCACGGCGGGCGTCGGCGTTGTTCGCGGTGCGGGTGGCAGAGCGCTTGCGGAACCGAGACGCGCTTTCCTTGGCCCGGCGTGCCGCGATGGCGTTCTGCCGCGCAGCCAGGAACGTGGCGCCGTCCGCAATTGCCTGCTGTGTCAGCGACTCCACAACGTCCGCGAGTACCGCAGCGACCTTCGCATCTGCGGCTTCTGCGAGCTCGCGCTGCGGCTCGTACTCGGCCTCGTGTCGTTCGGACTGGTCGTGCAATCTGGCGGCTGCCGACGCCCAGTGCTCTCGCTCCGCGTCAGCCTTCGAGATCCGCTCGATGATCCGGTCACGCCCCGCGCTCACGATGGACATGGGCCCGTCTGCGACGAGGTTCGCGACGGCCTCACGGGCGCGTTCGGTGGCGTCTTCCAGGCCGCGGTCGGCGCGGTCTCGGGCGAGCGCATCGACGAACTGCTGCTTCGCGTCTGCGAGATCGCTGGCGACGATGTGCAGCCTGTTCGTCTCGCGCCCGCGAGTCATGCCGACGTAGACACCTGCCGCATCGATAGCGTCGGAGAGGAACGTGTGTGCCGCGTTCACGGTCGCGCCCTGGACGCCGTAGGCGGTGACCGCGTAGGCCAGGTGCGCGTCCTCGGTCACGTACTCCGCGGGCAAGGTCACGGTGCGCTGCTGCTTACGGCCGTTGCCGGTTTCGACGACGCTCAGCGCACCGTCGTCGCCGACGTGCTGCACGGTCCAGGTCTGCCGGTTGGCAACGCCGAGCGTGGACTCGTTGCGGCGGGTCTGGATCACGTCCCCGGCGCCGATGGGCAGCCCGTCGCTGCCGAACACCGTTCGCACGTCATCGACCTCACCGCGATCGATGCGCTCGGCGCGGATGCGTTCGTTCAGCGTCCGCGCTTCGTCGTTCGTGGCGGCAGTGATCGCGTCCTCCAGGCACGCAGCCTTCGCGATGGCCTCCTGCATGTCGTCGTCGTTCTCGTACAGCTTGATGAGTCCGAGAGCACTGAGCTGGTCGAAGATCGCGGCAGGGTTGCGGCCGTGCCGCAGTTCGAGAGTGAGAGTCGCATAGGCGTCATCAGTGAAGCGGTGCAGGCTGGTCATGTCCACGACGACTGGAGTGAGGCGGGCGGCGAAGTCGAGCACGCCACCTCGCCCGACAGCGGGGAGTTGCGCGCGATCGCCGACGAGCGCGATGGTCGCACCGGCTTCGTCTGCGACGCGCAACAGTGCGAGTGCGCTGTCTTGGTCGAGCATTCCGGCTTCGTCGACGACGATCCGCTCGCCCTTCGCGAGCTGTGCTTCCGTCACTGGCCCGCGGCAAGTGCTGCCGTTTTCGGGGTCGGGGTCGCCGGGCCGCAGGCGCGTCCAGACGCCGTAGCGGTTCCATCGGAATCCGTGTGCGTAGACGAGCGCCGCCACGGAGTCGGTGGGGATACCGAGTTCTTGAGATGCAACGTCAGCCGCCTTCTTCGTCGGCGTGACGACCCGCGTCGAGCGGCCGTCCTCAGCTGCGGCAGCGATGGCCGTCTTGAGCATCGTGGTCTTGCCCGATCCGGCCGCGCCTTCGATCACGACGAGCGGATGGGCAGATGCGACGGCGGAGGCTGCACGTTCCTGATCATCATCCAGCCCCCGCCCGTATCGCGAGGTCGTGCACATCGGGCATGCAACGGCGGGTTTGTTCAGCGCGCGCGGTGAGCAGGTCGCGCAGCTCCATTTCTACGGCGACCACGCGCAGAGAGGTGAGATGCGCGACGTGCTCCGGCGTCGACCCACCGGGCGGGAGCACCGAGAAGCAATCCTCTGCCGCAAGCTGAGTCGCGAGTTGCACAAACTCCCGCAGCTCGCGCGGAGCAGCCTGCACACCATGCTCTGTCGTGATCCTCGTGACGTGCTCGCGCACCGTGTGCACCGTCCAGGCCGATGCTCCTGCGGCGCAGCGGTCGAGCGCACGCGAGGCGATCTCCTCGATGTGCAGGTCGTCGAGCGCGACGGGTGCAGCGCGCCGTGCGCGGTGCAGGTTCGGGGTGTAGCCGGCGTCTTCGAGCTCGGCGCGCCAGCCAGCTTCGCTGCCGAGCACTGCGGGCTTCTTTCCCGGCCGCTCGTGTTCCCACGCCTTCGCCTTCAATCTCGCCCGCACGACAGGTCCGGGTTCCTCGCCCGGATGGGCTGTTTCCCACTCGGCTTCGAAGCGGGCGAGATTGCGCTCGACCTGAGCGCCCCGCTTCGACATGACCGCGTTGAACGGCTCCAGCTCGGCCACCTCACCGGTCGCCGAGTCGAGGGTGAGTCCGTGCTGGTCGAGCACGGAGGCAAGCTGCGGGTGCGCGGCGATGACCGCGGAGCCGAGTGCACGGATCGCCCCTTGCTGCTTGAACAGTGCGGCAGTGTCGAGAGCCCGCCACTTGCCTGCGGCATAGACGCGGGTACCGATCTGGAAGTGAATGTGTCGGTGCGGATCACCCGCCCGGCTGGTCTTGTGCGCGACGGTGACCGTCTGCAACTGCTGCACCGGCACGATCTCGCGCGTGTTCCGCCGGCCGACACGGGTCACTGAGTGCTCCGCGAGCCATCGGCGAATCTCCTCTGCCGCGTCCCGCTGCGCCGCATCAAGCGCGTCAGAGACTTCCGGATGCAAAGCAGCGGCAATCGAGAGCGACTTCGGTGCATTGATGACCATCTCCGCAAAGCGCGGCGACTCCTTCGATCTGTCGCTTGCCGCTCGGGGCGTTCCCATCGACGTGCCGGTGATCGGATCGATCCAGTCGACCCAGGCCGCGTAGCTCTCCGGATCGAGCGTTCTCGTTTCGATGACTTCGCCGTCATGGCCGCTCACGACGAACTCGGCGAGCGCGGTACCGCCCTCCAAGTAGTACTCGTCGGCGGTGGACCTGTCCGAGTCCAGGTACCGGCGCGCTGCGGCACCGGTGCCCCGGAACAGGATCACACCGCCCTTCATCTCGAGCCTCCTCACGAGTCGTCTCATGAGAGAGGTGCGCACGCCCCACCATCGGTGGCATACGTCCATAAATCAGATGTTCCGCTGTTCTCTGAAACGCTGAGCGGCGGTCCGAATATCCTTCGGACCGCCGCTCAGTCACCGTCAGCCGTGCCTCACGTCGGCATCCGTGAACGTGTTCGCGCCCAGAGCCTCTTTGTGCCGCCGGTACTCACGCGGTGTCAGCCCGCGGGATACGAGCTCCCGAGCACGCTCGGGATAGCCGAAAACTTCGGGCAGCCCGCCGGCCTGCAGCTTCTGCATCGCCTCGTGGCGCACCTGCGAGCCGGGATGCACGAAGCCGTGCGGTTCGTACTGGAACAGGTTCCAGCACCATGCGGTCGCTTCGCCTCGTGTGAGCCCCGCCCAGCGGCCCTCTACGACCACCTGATCGGCGTCAGCCGCAGAGAGCACCTCCTCGATCCTCGCCCAGCCGGACCTGCGCCGCTCCTCGGCGTCCGCCCCGCGCTGACACTCGGCTTTCTCCTCGGCATTCGCGACGGCTCGTTCGACCAGTGCTTTGAGCTGTACAGCGGTGAGCGTGACGCCCTCGAGGTCGCCGGCGAAGCCGACCGGCGGATGGGCCGCCAACACCGCGAGCGCGGCCTGCTCGACCTCCAACTCGTGCCTGGTCGTCACCGGAATGCGGTGGTAGCTCAGGTCGAGCGCGCCCCACCAGTCGTCTCGGCGGGGGTTAACGTACTTGATGTCGGACATGGTAGATGCCCCTCTCCGGGGCAGAGCCCCATCGAATCTTGCATCACGAGATATCGTGAGCCCGTTCTTCCCCTGGGACACCCGGGAATCGATGGATTCGGGTTGTCGCGTGACCAGCCAGGTACTTACCGCCACGACTCTTGAACGTGGGAACGACTATACACGAGAGTCCGGACATCGACGCTGCCCCGGTAAGCTACGAGACATTGGCCGTTTTCCCAACCCCCGGCGAGGAGTTGCGCTGTGTCTGAAACCAACGCCGAGAGGTTCCTCAATGCCTTCTCCGAGATCGAGGATAAGCTTGCGCAGCAGCAAAGGCGACGCGAGAAGCACGACGACTGGGTGCCTTTCAGCGACCTCCTCGCGGGCTCCGTCACTCTCCTGCAGCGGCAGAAGGATCTGCTCCGACAGTACGCGAAGCTGCGTAACGCCATCGCTCACAGTAAGCGCGTGGGAGGGAAGCCCATCGCGGACCCGCGCGAGGACGCCGTCGTCAGTATCGAGAAGATCCGCGACAACCTCCTGAGGCCGCCCAGGCTGGTCGACGCCCTCGATGGCTACGGACGTCCGCAAGTGTTCGAGCCCGAAGATGGCATCGGCGAATTCCTCGCGCTGGTCGTCGAGAAAAGCTTCTCCCAGGCGCCGGTTCGCACCGACGACGGCTACCGCCTCATCACCACCAACGCAGTGGCGCGGTACCTCGCACCGAGTCTGATCGAACACGAGATCGTCGGGACCGCCACCATCGGAGAGGTTCTCGACTTCGCCGAGACCGGCGATCGCCTCGAGACCCTCGCGCCCAGCGCTACCGTGCTGGAGGCGATCAACCTCTTCTCTGGTGAGGCCAGCACCCGCGTTGAGCCGCCTGCCGCGCTCCTGGTGCTCGACGCGACGAAAGAGCACCTGCCCCAAGTGCTGTGTTCGCGGGCCGACCTCTCGCAGCTCTACGCCCAGTTGGAGGTCTAGAAGGCTGCACGTCGCTTCCCACGATTAGGTTTCACGGTCCGGGAAAATTTCCACCACCGTCAGGAGCCCCTCGGCGTCCCAACAGTTGGGAGGCCAGTAGCGGATGCTTCCGGCGCGGCAATCACGGTGGCGGCAATTTGCCGGGACCGTGGGGGTGCCGATTCGGCCCGCCCGTGCCCGGGTCTTTTACGGTGGTGCCGAATCGACACCACCGTGGTTTTCGACCTTGCGGCGAGCAGAAGAACTGATCGCCAGCCCGCGCGGACATCACCGCGGTGGAAGTACCGTAGCTCACTCTGGCAGGTACGGCAAGCAAGCGGCGAGCACCTCCAGGCGCACTCCCAGCCTTCACAGCAGATCGCTTTCGAGGTGACCGCTCGCGGTACCGAGCATCGCCGTGAACGCGTCGTCCATGATGTCGGCGGTGACAGGGTCAACCATCTCGGCGGTGACGACGTAGTTGCTGCGGGTGACCTGCTCGTTCGCGTGGCCGAGCAGGCGAGAGGCGAGGGTGATGCCTGCCGCCGCATCGATGATCGTCGCGGTGGTGCGGCGGAAGATGTGCGTCGAGAACTCGGTCGGGTCGATGCCCGCCTGTTGCAGGGCTTCCGCGTTGTCGTCCACGAAGGTGCGCAGCAGGCGCTCGTAATTGCTGACGCTGAGCGGTCGGCCTGTCTTGGTGGAGAACAGGAATGCCTCCGGATCACGATCAGCGGTCGCGAGCTGACGACGGATCGCCGCGGCGGAGAAGCTCGGCAGCGCAACGCGGCGCTTCTGCCGCGAGCGCTTCGGGGTGTTCTTCCGATACAGCCCATTCGCTTTGCTCTGCTTGATGGTGCCGGCGATCAGCACCGTCGAGGGGCGTGAGTTCACATCCACATCGCAGCGACGCAGGCCGAGCACCTCGCCGATGCGTGCGCTGGTGCCGATCATGATCCACATCACGTGCTCCAGCACCGCCACGTTCGGGCGCGGCCCGTAACCGTCGCCATCTTTGCGCCACTCCTGGATAAGGCTCTGCACCACCATCACCTGCGCGGGGTTCAGCACCGATTCCTTCTTCTCCGGCAGCGGCAACCGCCTCGCATCCCGGATCGGATTCGCCATGAGCACCTCGTGCTCGATCCCGGTCTGGCACACCTGTGAGAGCACACTCCTGGCGCGCCTCGCGGCGGAGAGCGACTTCTGCTCGCGGATCGATTGGAGGATTCGGTTGCAGCGCAGCACGCTGAGGTCCTTCAGCGGCAGGTTGCCGCAGGCGGGGTTCACGACATGCTTGATCGTCGAGCGGTAGGACTCCATCGTGGTGTCCTCGACGGTCTGCGACTGCTCCTTCTCGTAGACGAACACCTCGCACGCCTGTGCGATCGTGGCGTCCAGGCCGAGAACGGGGCCGACGGTGCGGTAGCGGATGTCCTCAGCCTGCTTCGCGAGGCCGGTTCGCGCCTCATCTTGGGTGTCGCCCGTGGCTTTCAGGCGGCGCAGCTCACCGACCTCATCGCGCATCTTCGCGGTGGCCTGCACGCGCCCGGATGCGAGGGTGCGAATCTGGATCGCGCCGATCTCGCCGGGTTCGAGTCTCGGCCTAGCCATGGCGCACCAGTTCCTGGAACCAGGCGAGCACCTCGGGCCGCAGGTAGCGCACGTGGCGTCCGACGCGACGGAAGGGCGGGCCGCTGTTCGTCTGCCGCCATTCCTCGATGGTGCGCGGCGAGACCTGCAGCAGCTCGGCGACCTGCTCGCCAGTCATGATCAGGGGCTCGTCTCGGGTATCCATACCCCATAGGTGCGCACGCCACACCACAGCCGTTGCGGCCAGTGCGCGGGCGACACGGAACAACCCGTGCCACAACTCGGCGAATGCCGTCGATACGGGGTTTTGGACCCCGTTTAGGACCCCGCGGCCGGTTTTCGAGTGACCAGGAACCATGAAACTCCTCAGATTCCCGCGGAATCTGAGGAGTTTTGCGCTGGGGTACCTGGACTCGAACCAAGAACAACTGAACCAGAATCAGCCGTGTTGCCAATTACACCATACCCCATCGGTTCCGGCCGGAGCCGTACCGAGGATCGAGTCTATCCGACTCCGGAG
>Ga0182743_1003158_pt1 | contig 13569 bp, 12 predicted proteins | sample eDN3rd30CKraftOP_FD_128522 | JGI IMG/M metagenome (GOLD analysis project Ga0182743, IMG submission 128522) | Enriched Organic Plus compost microbial communities from Emeryville, California, USA - eDNA 3rd pass 30_C Kraft OP (version 2) (version 2) ... | reverse complement strand
GCAAAACGGTGATAAAGCCACACCGCGTAACCGATAACGCTGCGGGGGAAGCGGTGACCTTTCAGCCGGGCAGGGCAGGACGTCAGTATCATACGGAAACTCCAGCCGCCATCCGAGACCGTGGCTAACATGACAATGCCCAAACGACATAGGCGACCAGCCCGGAAATCGGGAGGTCCAAAAATCTTTGCGACAGAGCCCTCTTGTCCGGCTGTCAGGGCTGGCCCTGGGTGGTCAGCGGCGGGCCGTTGCCGGCGTCGGAGACGAGGGCGGGCTTGCGCCTTGTGAACAGCCGGTCGCGCGAATGGGTCAGGTGATCGCGCATCAGGTCGCGCGCGCGGGCACCGTCCTGCAGTCGGATCGCCTCGAAGATCCCCGCATGTTCGTCGAAGACCCGCGCCAGCCCGCTGGCCTCGCGCTTGACCGAGGCGCCGTGGAAGCGCATTCCGACGGCGATATGGTCCTTCAGCGCCTCCATCGCGATCGAGAAATAGCTGTTCTCGGAAGCGATCGCGATGGCCAGGTGGAACTGGAAATCGGCATCCTCGCGATGGCTCTGGCGGTTGGTGGCGTCGCGCATCAGCTCCAGCGCGGCGGCGATCCGTTCCAGCGCGGCGGCGTCGCGCCGCTCGGCCGCGCAGGCGGCGGCGGCGGGTTCCAGCGTCAGGCGGAACTCATAGCAGCTGAGCAGGTCCGAGACGTTTTCCAGAGGCCCGAAGCCGAGCGGCTGCTTCAACCCGATGGTGCGCACGAAACTGCCCGCGCCCTGGCGCGAATAGATTAGCCCGCGCTCGCGCAGCTTTTTCAACGCATCGCGGATCACGGGGCGCGAGACCTCGAATTCGGTGGCCAGGTCATGTTCGGTCGGCAGTCTTTCGTCGGGGCGATAAGAGCCCGACTTGATCGCCCGTTCCATCCGTTCGAAGACGATCTCACTGAGGGATTTCCGCGCCCGCTTTTCCGGCTCCGCCATCAGTTCTGCTCCTGAAACATCTCCAGCAAGGTGGCGAGGGTATCGGCCGCGCCGAAGCCCCCAGATTTGGCGATGATGCTGATTTCGCCCCCATATGCCACAGCTAACCCAGGCAGGCATTCGCCCGCAAGCCGCAGCGAGGTGATGCCCATATGCGCCAGCACCGCCTCGGCAGTCGCGCCGCCGGACAAGAGCAGTGCCTGCCGACCGGCGGTAAGCCGGGGATGGACGCTGCGGGCCAGGGCTTCGGCGACCTGCGATCCGGTTCGCGTGGCCTGCCCCGCCACTGCCTGCACCAGCAGATGCGGCGCGGTGGCGTCTGGTACCGCTTCGCCCGCGGGGGCGGGCAGGACCGCCGCCAGTCCCGAGGCCTGCACCTGTCGTGCCTGTTCCACCGTGATCGGATCGCGAGAGCCGATGACCAGCAGGCTGCGCGCGGCGCGCGGCAGGACCGGTGTGGCTGCGGGCTGCCCGGTCATGCGGATCGCCAGCGCCTCGGCCAGCCCGCGCGCGCCGACCAGCAGGTCGCCCGGTTGCGTCCTGTCCAGCGCGGCGGCCAACTCAGTGGCGCTGGTCACGTCGGGGATGACGGCGCGGCCGGCCAGCGGGCCAAGGGCTTCGGCGATGGAAAGGGGCCGGGCGACGCCGTAGCCCCCGACATGGCCGGCCTGCGTGATCCGCCCGAAATCGGGAATGGCGGGGGCGACCAGCATCCGCGCCGGGTCCAGCACCGCGAGTTCGGCGGCGACATGCCCCTTCAGCCGCGAATCGATCTTCTTCAGGACTGGCACGCCTGCGGGCAGCGCCGCCACGACCTGCGCCATCGCCTTGCGCGCCGCGTCCTTGGTGCCATCGCGCGAGCGGGTGCTGACCGCCATCACCTGCGCGCCGCTTGCCGCGACCGAGGCCACCGCCTCGGGCGACAGCGCGACCTGGACCGCCAGCCCGCGCCCGGCGAAGGGCGCGGCGCTGTCCAGCGCGCCGGTCAGGTCGTCGGCGATGATGCACAGCTTCATCGGCGCGCGCCCTAGAAAGCGGCGCGATAGATGGCCAGAACCTCCTTGGGCGTCATGTCGCGGGGGTTGTTGTCCATCAGGCGGCGGATGGCATGGGCGTCACTGGCGAAGCGGGGCAGCTGGTCCTCGGTCGCGCCATGCGCGGACAGCCGCATCTCGACCCCCAGATCCGCGCAGAAGGCATGGGCGCGGGTCAGAAGATCGCCTTCGCCAAGTCCCAGGGCGGCCACGATCTCGGCGGTCTTGGCCTGGGCCACGGGTTCGTTGAAGGCCAGCACATGCGGGAAGATGATCGCATTGGCCAGCCCGTGCGGCAGGTGCAGCAGCGTGCCAAGCGGATAGGACAGCGCATGTCCCGCCGCGGTGTTGACCGGGCCAAGGCAGATGCCGCCGTAGAAGGATGCCAGCATCATCCCTTCGCGCGCCTCGGTGTCGGAACCGTCGCGGACGGCGCGTGCAAGGTAGCGGCCGACGAGGCCGATCCCCATGCGGGCGAAGCCGTCGATCACCGGATGGGCGTTGCGGTTGGTGAAGGCCTCGACGCAATGGGCCATCGCGTCGATCCCGGTCGCGGCCGTCACCGCAGGCGGGACCGAGAAGGTCAGCTCGGGGTCCAGCACCGCCAGGTCGGCGATCAGATGCGGGCTTTCCACCGCGATCTTGTTGCCCTTGCCGGGATCGGTGATCAGCGCGCGGATGCCCGCCTCGGACCCGGTGCCCGCCGTGGTCGCGACCTGCACAAGGCCGGAGCGGCGCCCCGAGACCCGGTTCGGGCCGGCGACATCGGCCAGCGACTGCTCGCCGTCCCACATCGCCGCGACCAACTTGGCCACGTCCATGACCGAGCCGCCGCCAAGCCCGATCACCAGGTCGGGCCGGGCCTCGCGCGCGGCGGCGATGGCGGCGTCGAAGGTCGCGATGTCGGGCTCGCCCGGAATGGCGTCGAAGACCGAGACCTGGCCCGCAAGCCCCAGCCTGTCCGCGAAACCGGCGGTATGCGGGCTGGCGATGACCAGGACATTCCGCGCGTCATGCGCCCATGCGCCGGTGCGGGCCGAGGCGCCCGCACCGATTTCCAGCCGTTTCGGCTGATGCAGGGTGATGATGCGGCTCATGCTCATGCCTTGCTCTCCAATTCGTCCATGACGGCCCAGACCTTCGCGGCCTCGCCCTCGGAGAGGGGCGAGAAGGGTGGGTGCACGTTCATCCAGCCCATGTCGCCGCGGCGCCGGGCCAGCATGGTCTTGACGGTGGGAAGCTGGGTGTAGCTGTTGGTCAGGTTGCGCCACGCGACGATCACGTCCTGCGCGGCCTTCACCTCGGCGGCCTTCGCCGGGTCGTTCCAATGGTCGTAAACCACCCGCAATTCCCGCGCGACGAGGTTGGAACTGGCGGTGATGCAGCCCGCGCCGCCGCCTTGCAGGACCGGCAGCAGCAGCGGATCGGCTCCGGCCAGCACGGCGAAACCGGGGAAGCGGGCGGCCATCGCGTGCATGTTCTCGATCTTGCCGTCGCTGTCCTTGATGCCGATGACGGTATCGGGGAAGGCCTCGACCAGCATCGCGATCAATTCATGGCTGATCGGTACGCCGGTCAGCATCGGGATGTGGTAGAGGATCACCTTCAGCCGATCATCCGCGACCTTTTCGATGATGGAGGCATAGAAGCGGAACAGGCTCTCATCGCTGAAGGCAGTGTAATAGAAGGGCGGCAGCAGCACCACGCCCTTGACGCCCGCCTGCACCGCGTGGCGGGTCAGCTCGACCGCATCCGTCACCGCGCAGGACGAGGTGCCGGGCAGCATCTGGTCGGGCCGGGTGCCGCCGGCGATCGCGGCTTCCAGCAGGTCCATGCGCTCGCGCACGGAGAAGCTGTTCGCCTCGCCGGTCGAGCCCAGCATGGCGATGCCGTGGCAGCCTTCCTCGATCAGTGCCTTGGCATGGGCGCCGAACAGGGGCAGGTCGGGGGTGCCGTCGGCTTTCAGGGGCGTGGCGGCGGCGCAATAGACGCCCTCGATGGCGAAGCTCATCTCGATCCTCCGGAAACCAGTTTGCGGGCATAGGCGATGGCGGAATTCATGTTGCCGTGATCGGCGACGCCCTGGCCCGCGATGTCGAAGGCGGTGCCGTGATCGACCGAGGTGCGGTCGATGGGCAACTCGACCGAGACGTTCACCGCCGTGTCGAAAGCCACCAGCTTGATCGGGATATGGCCCTGGTCGTGATACTGCGCGACCACCAGGTCGAATGCGCCGGAATAGGCGCGGTGGAACACGGTATCGGCCGAGATCGGGCCGTAGGCGTCGATCCCCTCGGCGCGGGCGGCGGCGATGGCGGGGGCGATCTGGTCGGCGTCCTCGGTCCCGAACAGCCCGTTCTCGCCGCAATGGGGGTTGATCCCGGCGACCGCGATGCGTGGCGCACTGACGCCGATGCGCTTCAGATGGGCGTTGCCCGCGCGGATCGTGGCCAGCACCCGCTCGGTCGTGGCGCGGGCGATGGCGTCCTTCAGCGAAACATGGGTCGAGACATGGATGACCTTCAGCCGCTCGGACGCCAGCAGCATATAGGCGGCCTCGGCCCCTGTCAGGCTGCGCAACATGCCGGTATGGCCGTCATAGTGATGGCCGGCGGCGTTCAGCGCCTCCTTGTTGATGGGCGCGGTGACGATGCAGCCGATCCGGCCGGCCTGCGCGTCCTGGACGGCGCGTTCGATGAAGCGGAAGGCCGCGTCGCCCGCGACCGGGGACAGTTGCCCCCAGGGCAGGGGGGCGCCGTCATAGTCGATGTTCACCACCCGCTCGGCCAGGTCCAGCTCGATGCCTGCGACCGCCTTCGCGGCCTCCAGAGTGGCGCGGTTGCCATAGATCAGCGTCCGCGCCCGGTCCTCGGGCGACATGTCGGCCAGCGCCCTGACGCTGATCTCGGGGCCGACGCCGGCGGGGTCGCCCATGGTGATGCCGATGATGTCGCTCATGTCAGAGCCTCCGAAAGGCGGCTTTCCCAGCCAGGTTGCAGTTGCAGGTATTTGATGGCGCGGCGGTGGTAGGTATAGGCGAGGTGCAGGGTGCCGTCCGGGCCTTCCAGCAGCCAGGGATAGGACATTTCCTTGTTGCGCCCGTCCGTCGAATCGTTCGAGGTGCAGGTGCCCGGCCCGTCCTCGACCAGGTAACGCCGCGGGAAGGTTCGCCCGCCGTCGCTGGATATGCAGATCGCCACCGGCGCGCGCCGCACACCCCAGACGGGCACGCAGCCGCCTGTGGGGTCGGCGTCGGGGCGGTCGTCATCCTCGCCCAGCTCGTCATACAGCGAGGCGCGGCGGTCGGGCGACATCGCGGCATTGACCGGGTTGCAGATCATCGCGATCCGCCCGTCGCGCAGGGTGATGGCGGCGATCGAGGAATTGTTGTTCGGCACGTCCGTCGCCACCGGCGCGGCCCAGCTGTGCCCGCCATCCGCGCTGTCCGAGCGGTGGACGAAATCGGACTGGCGGCGGCGATAGAAGGCGGCCATGCGCCCTTCGCCCAGATCGACCGGGCTCATATGGACCGAGCCGACAGAGTCCGGCACGTCCTCCAGCCGCCAGCTTTGCCCGCCATCCATCGAGACGCCCATCGCGGCGGTGTCGTGGCTGCCGTTCCATTTCTGGCCGGGGCGCTGAACGCAGCGGAAGATCGGCAGCAGCCAGGCGCCGTCGTCGCGCAGCCGGACCGGGGCGCGCACGAAACAGCCGCGCGGCAGGTCGAGGAAGCGCCCCTCCTCGGCGGTGATCGCCACCCCGTTACGATGCAGCGCCGCCATGCGGATGCGGCACTGGTCCTGATTGCCCGAGGGTTGCGAGGTGTGGAACAGCCACAGCCCGCCATTGGGTGCAGCGAAGATCACCGGGTTCTGTTCCGAGTGATCGGGATCGTGGCTGAGCCTTTGCGCGGGTCCCCACGCATCCGCGCCGGGCAGCAGCACCGAGGCATGGATCGAGATGTCCGACTTGCCCTCCAGCGTGCCGCCGAACCAGGCGCAGATCAGCGCGCCGTCATCGGCCAGCGACAGGAAGGCGGCATGATTCTGCACCATGGGCGAGGGCAGGAATGCCTGCTGCATCCCCTCCGCTGCGCTGGTCAGGCGCCCGTCCATGCGCCGCGCGATATCCTCTGGTCGCATATGCTTCTCCTGCGTCGAATTGACGGGAAGACAGCGCATAACGAAAGCAGTTGTCAAGTTGAAAGATTAAGAAACTGAGCGGATAGATTGTTTGTAATGTAAATTAATATAGTAAAAACAAATATATAAATGCAAGCATCCTGAGGCCATGATCTTATGGAGATTTTTTATTGACAAAATTGATGGCCTGTCCGATGGTTCGGCAACCGTGCTGGAGGAGTGTCGGCGCGGGTTTTCGGAGGGGGCATGGCTTGGACGGTTGCACGAGGCGGGACAGCGATGCTGGCGGTCGGGCTGGCGGCGATGGGTGCCGCGCTTTCTGCCGTCGATGCCGCCATCGTGCGGCAGCTGGACGGCGGCGTTCATCCGATGATGATTGCCTTCACCCGCGCCCTGTTCGGCGCGCTGGTGGTTCTGCCGATGGCGGTGATGCGGCCCTCGGTGCTGGAATCGGCCTATCCGCTGCGCCAGCATCTGATCCGTGCGGCGCTGAAGCTGGTCGCACTGGTCGCATTCTTTGCCGCCTTCGCGCAGGGACCGCTGACGGATGTGACGGCCATCGCCTTCACCTCGCCGATCTTCGTGGTCCTTGGCGCATCGCTGATGCTGGGCGAAAGGCTGGGCGGGTTGAAGATCCTGGCCGTCGCCACCGGCTTTTGCGGGGCGTTCCTGGTGGCCGGACCGGCCGGTGCCGGCCTGACGCCGGCGATCGGCTTCGCGCTGATCGGGGCCGTGGTGCAGGCGGTGATCCAGCTGATGCTGAAAAGCATGTCCTCGGGCGACCGGACGGCGACGCTGGTGATCTGGAACCTGCTGCTGACCGTCCCGCTGGCCTTCCTGCTGGCGCTGCCGTTCCTGACCATGCCGAGCGCCGGACAGCTGGGCCTGCTGGCATTACAAGGCGTTCTGGGCGCGGGCTGCATGGCGCTGATGACCCATGCCTTCAGCCTGGCCGATGCGTCCATCGTCGCGCCGGTCGATTTCCTGCGGCTGCCGCTGGTCGCCGTGCTGGGTTATCTGCTGTTTTCGGAAGTGGCGAAGCCCTCGGTCTGGATCGGCGGCGTGCTGATCTGCCTTGCGGCCCTGATCGCGTCCCGCGCCTCGCGTCGCGCAACAGCCGTCGAGTGAATTGATCCGATATCCACGGGAGGAACGAATGATCAGAAGATCCTTGATATGGGGGACGCTTGCCGCCGCGACGATGCTGACCCCCGCTTTCGCGCAGGACAGCACCGTCCGCATCGTGCTGAACGAAGAGGTGGACCTGCTGGAACCCTGCATGTCCACGCGCTCGAATATCGGGCGGGTGACGCTTCAGAACATCAACGAGACGCTGGCCTTCCTGGACCTGCGCGAGGGCGGCGGGTTGCAGCCGAAGCTGGCCGAAAGCTGGGAACAGCTGGAGGATGGCTCGTGGCGCTTCCACTTGCGGCAGGGCGTGACCTTCTCCGATGGGACGGGTTTCGACGCGCGCGACGTGAAGCATTCCTTCGACCGGGCGATGGACCCCTCGATCACCTGCGAGGTGCCGCGCTATTTCGGCGGCATGACCATCGAGGCCGAGGTGGTGGACGACCATACCATCGACTTCAAGGCCGATCCCCAGCAGCCGATCCTGCCCCTGCTGCTGACCCTGATCTCGATCGTGCCCGAGGAAACCCCGATCGAATTCGTGCGCGAGCCCATCGGCACCGGCCCCTATACCCTGACCGAATGGACGCCGGGCCAGCGCATCGTGCTGAGCCTGCGCGACGATTACTGGGGCGAGACGCCTGCGGTGACCGGGGCAACCTATCTGTTCCGGGCCGACCCTGCGGTGCGCGCGGCGATGGTGGCGACGGGCGAGGCCGATATCTCGCCCTCGATCGCAGCGCTGGATGCGACCAATCCGGCGACCGATTTCTCCTATCTGGACAGCGAGACGGTCTATGGCCGGCTGGATCACTCGGTCGCGCCCTTCGACGACCTGCGCGTGCGCAAGGCGATGAACCTGGCCATCGACCGCGAGGCCTTCATCGGCACGCTGGTCCCCGAAGGCGCGCTGCTGGCCACGGCCGTCTATCCGCCCCCCACGCTTGGCTGGAATGAAAACGTCGAGGTCTGGCCCTATGACCCCGAAGAGGCCGCGCGCCTGCTGGAAGAAGCCAAGGCCGACGGCGTCGCCACCGATACGCCGATCACGCTGATCGGGCGCACGGCGAATTTCCCCAACAACGTGGAGATCCTGGAAGCGGTCCAGCAGATGCTGCAAGAGGCGGGCTTCACCGTCGAGCTGCAATTCTACGAAGTGGCCGAGTTCGAGAAGCTTTACTCCAAGCCTTACCCGGAAGGCCGCGGGCCGATGGTGGTCGTCGCCATGCATGACAATTCGCGTGGCGATCCGTCCTTCTCGATGTATTTCAAATATGCCTCGGACGGGCGGCAGTCGGGGATCAGCGATCCCAAGGTCGACGACCTGATCAACCGCGCCCAGGCCGCGACCGGGGATGAGCGCGAGGCGCTGTGGAAGGAGCTTCACGCCTATCTGCACGACGAGGTGGTGGCCGACCTGCTGCTGTTCCACATGGTCGGCTTCAGCCGCGTGAACGAGCGCCTGGACTGGAAGCCGACGATGGCGACGAATTCGCAGCTTCCGCTGGCGGATATCGCCTTCAAGTGACCTGACAGCCGGGCGGGGGCCATCCCCGCCCAAACCGACCGGAGCCTTCGGCCATGATGAGTTTCATACGCAAACGCGCATTCGCCAGCCTGATCTCGCTGATCCTGCTGGTCGTCGCCGTTTTCTTCCTGTCGCGGCTGACGGGCGATCCGGCGGCGCTTTACCTGCCCTCGGAAGCCTCCGAGGAGATGCGCCAGCAGTTTCGCGAGATATACGGGCTGAACGATCCGATCCTGGTGCAGTTCGGCCGCTATGTCTGGGACCTGCTGCATCTGGATTTCGGCGATTCCGTGCGCCGCGCGCGCCCGGCCTTCGAGGTGGTCAGCGAAGCCTTCCTGTGGACGCTGCAGCTGGCCGTCATCACCATGACGCTGGTGACGGTGGCGGCCATCGTCGTCGGCTCTATGGCGGCGTTCCGGGTGGGCGGGTTCTTCGACCGCATCGCCTCGCTGACCTCGCTGATCGGGGCGTCGGCGCCGGATTTCTGGGTGGCGATCGTGGCCATCGTGGTCTTTTCCGTGGGCCTGGGCTGGCTGCCGACCTCGGGGACGGGCAGCGTCTGGCACTGGATCCTGCCCATCGGCGTGCTGTTCATCCGCCCCTTCGGGCTGATCGTGCAGGTCGTGCGCGGCTCGATGATCAACGCGCTGTCCTCGGCCTATGTAAAGACCGCGCGGGCCAAGGGCGTGAAGACGCGCCCGATCATCTTCGTCCACGCGCTGCGCAACGCCATGCTGCCGGTCATCACCGTGATCGGCGATCAGGCGGCGGCGCTTCTGAACGGCGCGGTGGTGATCGAGACGATCTTCGGCTTTCCCGGTGTCGGCAAGCTGATGATCGATTCCATTCTGCAACGCGATTTCAACGTCGTGCTGGCCGCGATCATGATCACCGCCATCGCCATCTTCCTCATGAACCTGCTGATCGACCTGGCCTATGCGCTGCTCGATCCGCGCATCCGGTATTGAGCCATGACCAGCATCGACATCATTCCCGACGAGCCGAAGCCGCTGGTCCGCTTCGCCCGGATGCTCTGGGCCGACAAGTTCGCGCTGGCGGCGGTGCTGTTTCTGCTGCTGGTGCTGGTTCTTGCGCTGATCGGGCCGACATGGCTGGACGAGGTGGCGCAGAAGCAGAACCTGCGCGGGCGCAACGCGCCGCCGTTCGAGTGGGAACGCGGCTGGCTGTGGATCCTCGGCGCGGATGCGCTTGGCCGCCCGCTGCTGGCGCGGATCATCGTCGCCACCCAGAACACAATGATGGTGGCCGGGGGCGCGGTGTTCTTCTCGGCCCTGATCGGGACGGTGCTGGGGCTGATCGCGGGCTATGCCGGCCCGCGCACCGGGCAGGCGATCATGCGGCTGGCCGATGTGATCATGTCGTTTCCGTCGCTGCTTCTGGCGGTGGTGGTGCTGTATATCCTGGGACCGTCGATCCTGAACCTGGTGATCGTGCTGGCGATCACCCGCATCCCGGTCTATCTGCGCACCACCCGCGCCGAGGTGCTGGAGGTACGCGAGCGCATGTTCGTGCAGGCCGCCAGGGTGATGGGCGCCTCGCCCCGGCGGATCGTCTTCCGCCATATCCTGCCGGTGGTGCTGCCGACGCTGATGACCATCGCCACGCTGGACTTCGCCTTCGTGATGCTGGCCGAAAGCTCTCTGTCCTTCCTCGGCATCGGCATCCAGCCGCCGGAAATCACCTGGGGGCTGATGATCAGCCAGGGGCGGCAATACCTGACGACTGCGTGGTGGCTGTCCTTCTGGCCGGGCCTTGCGATCATCCTGACCACGCTGTCCCTGAACCTGCTGTCGGGCTGGATGCGCATCGCGCTGGATCCGACCCAACGCTGGCGGCTTGAAATGAGGGGGCGCAGGAATGGCTGAGCCGATGTTGCAGGTCAGGAACCTGTCGGTCGAATTCCACACGGCGGCCGGCACCGTCCGGGCGGTCAGGAATGTCAGCTTCGATCTGGACCGGGGCGAGACCCTGGCGATCCTGGGCGAAAGCGGCTCGGGCAAGTCGGTGTCCTCCTCGGCGATCATGGACCTGATCGACATGCCGCCGGGCATGATCACCAGCGGCCAGATCATCTTCGAGGGTCGCGATCTGCTGAAGCTGAGCGCCTCGGAACGCCGCAAGGTGAATGGCCACAAGATCGCGATGATATTCCAGGACCCGCTGAGCCATCTGAACCCGGTCTATACCATCGGCTGGCAGATCGTCGAGACGATGACCGTCCATGGCATGGCCCGCCCGCAGGCGCGGGCCGAGGCCTTGCGGCTGTTGGGCCGCGTCGGCATCCCGGACCCCGAGGGCTCGATGGGGAAATATCCGCATCAGTTCTCGGGCGGGCAGCGCCAGCGGCTGATGATCGCGATGGCCTTGGCGCTGAAGCCCGACCTGTTGATCGCCGACGAGCCCACCACCGCGCTGGACGTGACCGTTCAGGCCGAGGTCCTGGCCCTGCTGGAGGAATTGCAGCAGGAAACCGGCATGGGCGTTCTGATCATCACCCACGACCTTGGCGTCGTGGCCGAGATCGCCGACCGCGTTGTGGTGATGAATGCGGGCGAGGTGGTCGAGACCGGCGACACCCGGCAGGTTTATCGGAACCCCGCCCATCCCTATACCCGCAAGCTGATCGGCGCGGCGCCCGGCAAGGGCGCGATGCACGAGCCCCTGCCGCCCGCCGAGCCGGTGCTGTCCGTGCGCAATGCGCGCAAGGTCTATGGCGATTTCGCCGCCGTCGAGGATGTCTCCTTCGACCTGATGGCGGGCGAGACCCTCGCCATCGTCGGCGAAAGCGGCTCGGGTAAATCGACCGTGGCCAAGATGCTCTTGCGGCTGGAGGAACCGACCGGCGGCGAGGCCCACTGGAAGGGACAGGACCTGTTCGCCATGTCGGAACGCCAGCTGTTCGCGCTGCGCCGCGACTTGCAGATGGTGTTCCAGGATCCGACGCAAAGCCTGAACCCGCGCATGACCGTCTGGCAGCTGATCACCGAGGGCTGGGTCATTCATCCCGGCATCCTGCCCCGGTCGAAATGGAAGGCCCGCGTGGCCGAATTGCTGCATCAGGTCGGGCTGAAGCCCGAGATGGCCGGGCGATACCCGCATCAGTTCTCGGGCGGGCAACGCCAGCGCATCGCCATCGCCCGCGCGTTGGCGCTGGAGCCGGAGCTGATCATCTGCGACGAGGCGGTCTCGGCGCTGGACGTATCGGTCCAGGCGCAGGTGATCGAGCTTCTGGACGGGCTGCGCAACTCCCTGGGCATCGCCTTCATCTTCATTGCCCACGACCTGCCGGTGGTGCGCGACTTCGCCGATCACGTCATGGTCATGCAGAAGGGCAGGGTGGTCGAGGCAGGCACCGTGCGCCAGATCTTCGACAACCCGCGCCAACCCTATACGCAGGCGCTGCTGGCGGCGGGCCTGGATCCCGACCCGGACGTGCAGGCCGAACGCCGGGCCGCGCGCCTGGCGATGGCGGCGGGGTGAAACGTTACCGACATTGCCCTGAAGCATTTCTGTTGAACCCTGGATCGCTTGGGGTTCCGTCGCAGTTCGGATCGGGTTGCCCTTCTGCCCGGGAGGACGGATCATGTCGGCACCATTGCCGTCGGCGCTTCGGACGCGGTTTCAGCGATTATATCGAGGAGGGTTTGAGCGGCCGGACGGCGACGTTGCGGCTGAAGCTCTCGCCGGCGACCGGAGCACGTTGGGGCCGGGCGATCAGGACCAGCAGGACGCCGATTCCAGCTTAATGCATCATTTGCGACTGAACCCATTGCCACCTTGCTTTCAGATCATCGGAGCATCGGGAGGCAAGTATGCAGTTTCAAAGAGCAATCGGTATCGACTACTCCGGCGCGGAAACGGCGGATTCGAGCCTCAAGGGGTTGCGCGTCTATGTAACCGAAAACGGTGGCGATGTGATAGAGGTCGGGCCGCCACCTGGACCCAGAAAGGCATTGTCAGGTTGTTTTCGCCGGCTGCCCTGAAGCGCGTATCTGGGTCTCACCCGACCAGTTCGTCGGTCATGTGGCGCCAGAGGCTGAAGGCGTCAGCCCTGGCATGGTGATACGAGATTTTGGAAATGCGGTGGCGTTTGGGGCGGAAGAGCGCGGCGGTCTGGTCATGAACGGAAAGAAAGATCTGCGCCTGTCCGGCTGACTTGAACCGCCCCATCACCTTCTCCCTTCGTCGGGTATGGCGGTGTGAAGCCTCGCATCGATTGTTCAGGCCCTTGTGCCTCCGATGATCAACGGCGGGGCAGAGCTGCCGCACGGCGACATCGTAGCTGCGCAGCTTGTCGGTGACGAATACCCGTGGAAGACCCCGTCGGGTCATCAGTTTCTTCAGAAACCGCCTGGCCGCGCGGGCATTTCGGCGGCTCTGCACGAGGATGTCCAGCGTATCGCCCCTGGCGTCAACAGCGCGCCACAGCCAATGCTTCCTGCCGCCGAGGGTGATGAGCATCTCATCCATATGCCACTTGTCGGCAGGGTTGGGGCGGTTCCGGCGAATGGCCGCCGCGATCTGCGGCCCGAACCTCCGGCACCAGACGCGGATCGTCTCGTGGCTGACCGTGATCCCGCGCTCGGCCAGAAGATCCTCAATATCGCGCAGGCTCAGCGCAAAACGGTGATAAAGCCACACCGCGTAACCGATAACGCTGCGGGGGAAGCGGTGACCTTTCAGCCGGGCAGGGCAGGACGTCAGTATCATACGGAAACTCCAGCCGCCATCCGAGACCGT
>Ga0182743_1003155_pt1 | contig 13573 bp, 8 predicted proteins | sample eDN3rd30CKraftOP_FD_128522 | JGI IMG/M metagenome (GOLD analysis project Ga0182743, IMG submission 128522) | Enriched Organic Plus compost microbial communities from Emeryville, California, USA - eDNA 3rd pass 30_C Kraft OP (version 2) (version 2) ... | reverse complement strand
CGCTCTGCGCGGCATGGGCGCGGGCGATCTCGACGCTCTCGCCGGCCGGCTCGATGCCGGTGACGCTCGCGCCGAGCCGGGCCAAGGGCTCCGACAGCAGCCCGCCGCCGCAGCCGACATCGAGCGCCGACAGTCCCTCCAGGCTCTTCAGCGAGCGCGCGTCGCGGCCGAAATGCTCGGTGGCGCGGTCGCGGATATAGGTCAGGCGGACCGGGTTCATGCCGTGCAGCGGCCGGTAGGGGCCGTCCGGATTCCACCATTCGTCGGCCAAAGCCGCGAAGCGCGCGACTTCCTCGGCGTCGATGGTGCTGCCGGGGGTATGTTCGGGCTTTTTCGCGCGGGCGTTCATGCTTTTGGTCGCACCGTGAAGTGGGTGATTGCGGTCGCACAAAGCGGTCGGTATGTATACGCGCCTTTTTCGCCGGGTTGGCGAGGTTCTCCCGCGCCGCCCTGTCTTTTCCCGATCCGCGAAGAGCCGTGATGGCCCGCATCGTCATGAAATTCGGCGGCACCTCTGTCGCCAACATCGAACGCATCCGTAACGTCGCGCAGCATGTGAAGCGCGAGGTCGACGCCGGCAACGAGGTGGCCGTCGTGGTCTCGGCCATGGCGGGCGCCACGAATCAGCTCGTCGCCTGGGTCCGCGAGGCATCAAGCAAATACGACCCGCGCGAATACGACGCCGTCGTCGCCTCGGGCGAGCAGGTCACGTCGGGCCTCCTAGCCATCGTGCTGCAGGACATGGGCGTGAAGTCGCGCTCGTTCCAGGGCTGGCAGATTCCGATGACCACCAGCGACGCTCATGGCTCGGCGCGCATCGAGGGCGTCGACGGCGAGTCGCTGGTCGCGGTGATGCAGGCCGGCGGCGTGCCGGTGATCGCGGGCTTCCAGGGCATCGCCACGGAAAACCGCATCGCGACGCTTGGCCGCGGCGGTTCCGACACCAGCGCGGTGGCCATCGCCGCCGCCGTGCAGGCCGACCGCTGCGACATCTATACCGATGTCGACGGCGTCTACACCACCGATCCCCGCATCGTCTCCAGGGCGCGGCGGCTGGAGCGCGTGGCGTTCGAGGAAATGCTGGAAATGGCGTCGCTCGGCGCCAAGGTTCTTCAGGTGCGCTCGGTCGAGCTCGCCATGGTTCACAATGTGCGCGTCTTCGTGCGGTCGAGCTTCGACGCCCCGGACGCGCCGCAAACCGGCAACGGCGATCTGCCGCCCGGAACGCTCATCTGCGACGAGGACGAGATCGTGGAACAGCAGGTCGTCACCGGCATCGCCTATTCCAAGGACGAGGCGCAGGTCACTCTGCGCAACGTCGCCGACAAGCCCGGCGTGGCCGCCGGCGTCTTCGGCCCGCTGGCCGAGGCCAACATCAATGTGGACATGATCGTCCAGAACATTTCCGAGGGCGGCAAGACCACCGACCTGACCTTCACCGTGCCGGTGGCGGACTACGACCGCGCCATGGCGCTGCTTGAGAGCCGCAAGGCCGAAATCGGCTATGGCGCGCTGGACGGCGCCAACGACGTCGTCAAGGTATCGGTGGTCGGGATTGGCATGCGCAGCCACACCGGCGTCGCCGCCAAGGCCTTCCGGGCGCTGGCCGAGCGCGGCATCAACATCCGCGCCATCGCCACCTCGGAGATCAAGATCTCGGTTCTCATCGACGAAGCCTTCACCGAACTTGCCGTGCGAACGCTGCATTCGGTATACGGGCTCGACGCGGCCTGATCGGGCTGGCGGTTTTTCCTCCGCCGACCCAAATCTGACCAAAGCCCTGTGAGGCGCCCCTGGCGCCTCTACCCGGAGATCGGCGGATGCGAGGCGCATATGGCGGCCCGCGCGTGCTCTTGCGCCGGCTTCGCGAGGTCATGGCGGAGCCGGTCACCGCGCAGGAACGCCTCGACAAGATCGTGATGCTCATCGCGGCCAACATGGTCGCGGAAGTCTGCTCGGCCTATGTGCTGCGCGTCGACGGCGAGCTCGAGCTCTACGCCACGGAAGGCCTCAACCGGGACGCCGTCCACCAGACGACGCTGCACCGCGACGAGGGCCTCGTCGGCCTCGTCGCGCGCGAGGGCGAGCCGCTGAACCTGCCCGACGCGCAGGCGCATCCCAATTACGTCTACAAGCCGGAAACGGGCGAGGAGGCCTATCACTCCTTCCTCGGCGTGCCCGTGCTCCGCGCCGGCAACACGCTGGGCGTCCTGGTCGTCCAGAACAAGGCGCACCGCACCTATTCCGAGGAAGAGGTCGAGGCGCTGCAGACCACCGCCATGGTGCTGGCGGAGATGATCGCCTCGGGCGAACTGACCTCGCTGGCGCGGCCCGGCGCCGAGCCCGCCGTGGCGCGGCCGCTGCACACGCAAGGGGCGCCGCTCGCGGAAGGCGTCGGCCTCGGCTACGCCGTGCTGCACGAGCCGCGCCCGATCGCGGCGCAGAACCTCATCGCCGAAGACACCAATGTCGAGATCGCACGCCTCGAACAGGCCATCCAGGCGCTGCGCTCCTCGCTCGACGACCTGCTCGAACAGGGCGACGTGGCGCGCGCCGGCGAGCACCGCGACGTGCTCGAAGCCTTCCGCATGTTCGCCCATGACCGCGGCTGGGTGCGGCGCCTGCAGGAAGCCGTGGCGCAGGGCATCACCGCGGAAGCCGCGGTGGAGCGCGTGCAGTCCGATACCCGCGCGCGGATGATGCGCATTTCCGACCCCTATCTGCGCGAGCGCCTGCACGACCTCGACGATCTGTCGAACCGCCTGCTGCGCGTGCTCACCGGGCGCGAGGGGCCGAGCAAGGAGGAACTGCCGGAGAACGCCATCCTGGTGGCCCGCAACATGGCGCCCGCCGCGCTGCTCGACTACGACCGCTCGCGCCTGCGCGGCCTGATCCTCGAGGAGAGCGGCCCGACCAGCCACATCACCATCGTCGCCCGCGCGCTCGGCATCGCCATGGTCGGGCAGGTCGAGAACATCGTCGGCCTCGTCGAGGCGGGCGATGCGGTGATCGTCGATGGCGATGTCGGCGACATCCATGTCCGTCCGCCGGCCGACGTGGAGAAGGCCTACCAGGAGAAGGCCCGCCTGCGCGCGCGGCGGCAGGAGCAGTACAAGGCGCTGCGCAACAAGCCCTGCATCACCCGCGACGGCACCGAGATCGCGCTGATGATGAATGCGGGCCTGCTGGTCGACCTGCCCAACATGGCGCTGACCGGCGCCGGCGGCATCGGCCTGTTCCGCACCGAATTGCAGTTCATGGTGGCCACCAGCCTGCCGCGTGCCGGCGAGCAGGAAGAGCTCTACCGCGCCGTGCTGGATTCCTCCGACGGCAAGCCGGTGACTTTCCGCACGCTCGATATCGGCGGCGACAAGGTGCTGCCCTATCTGCGCTCGGTCGAGGAGGAGAACCCGGCGCTCGGCTGGCGCGCCATCCGCTTTGGCCTCGACCGTCCGGGCCTGCTGCGCTCGCAGATCCGAGCCCTGGCCCGCGCCGCGGCGGGCCGCGAGCTGCGCGTGATGTTCCCGATGGTGGCCATGGTCGAGGAGTTCGACGCCGCCAAGAAGGTGGTCGAGCGCGAGCTGACGCATCTGCGCAAATGGGGCCACAAACTGCCCGAGCGCGTGCAACTCGGCGCCATGGTCGAGGTGCCCTCGCTGCTGTTCCAGCTCGACGCGATCATGGAGAAGGCCGATTTCGTCTCGGTCGGCACCAACGACCTGGTGCAGTTCCTCTATGCCGCCGACCGTGGCAATCCGCGCGTCGCCGACCGCTTCGACATGCTGAGCACGCCGGTCCTGCGCGCGCTGAAGAGCATTTCCGAGGCAGCCAGCGCGGCCGGCAAGCCGGTGACGGTGTGCGGCGAGCTGGCGGCGCGGCCGCTCGGCGCGCTGGCGCTGGTGGGGCTTGGCTTCCATTCGCTGTCTGTGGCGCCGACCTCTATCGGCCCGCTGAAATCCATGCTGCTCGAAATCAATGCCGGCGAGACGAGCGAGCTCGTCCACTCGCTGCTGGCCGGCGGCGATGGCGAGGTGCGCGAGCGCCTGCGCCTGTTCGCCGAATCCGCCGGGCTGCCCTGAGGCTTCATGCTGCCGCTTGCCAAGCTCGATCAACTGGTGCGCCGGTTCGAAGCCATCGACGCCGAAATGGCGCATGGCGGCACGGGCTCCGACGCGCTGATCCGCCTTGCCCGCGAGCGCTCCGAGCTGGAGCCGCTGGTCGAGGCCGTGCGCCGCTGGCGCGCGCTGGAGGAGGAGCGCAAGGGCCTCGCCGCGCTGCTGGCCGATTCCGCGACCGATTCCGAGATGCGGGCTCTGGCGGAGGAGGAGAAGGACGAACTCGACGAGCGCCACGCCGCGCTCGAGCATTCCATCCAGTTGCTCCTCCTGCCCAAGGACGCCGCCGACGAGCGCGGCGTCATCCTCGAAGTGCGCGCCGGCACCGGCGGCGACGAGGCGGCGCTGTTCGCGGGCGATCTCTTCCGCATGTACCAGCGCTACGCGCAGGCGCAGGGCTGGAGCGTCGAGGTGATGTCGGCGAGCGAGGGCACCGCCGGGGGCTTCAAGGAAATCATCGCCTCCATCGAGGGGCGGGGGGTCTATGCCCGCCTGAAGTTCGAATCGGGCGTGCACCGCGTCCAGCGCGTGCCGAGCACCGAGACGCAGGGGCGCATCCACACCTCGGCCGCCACCGTCGCCGTCCTGCCGGAGGCGGAGGAGGTCGATGTTGTCCTCAACGACGCCGACCTGCGCTTCGACGTCTTCCGGGCGCAGGGGGCCGGCGGCCAGCACGTCAACAAGACCGAATCGGCGGTGCGCGTCACGCATATCCCCTCGGGCATCGCCGTGGCCGTGCAGGACGAGCGCTCGCAGCACCGCAACAAGGCGCGCGCGCTGGCGCTGCTGCGCGCCAAGCTGTTCGACCAGGAGCGCGAGGCCAAGGATTCCGCCCGCGCCGCCGACCGCCGCGGCCAAGTCGGCTCGGGCGACCGCTCCGAGCGCATCCGCACCTACAATTTCCCGCAGGGGCGCGTCACCGACCACCGCATCGGCCTGACCCTCTACAACCTGCCCGAGATCGTCGAGGGCAGCGGGCTTTCCGAGATCGTCGATGCGCTGGTGGCCGAGCACCAGGCGCGGCTGCTGGCCGCCGAGGCTGAAGGGTGAGCATGCCGCCGACGGTGCGCGCCGCCTTGGTCGATGCGCGTGCGCGGCTGGCGCAGGCCGGCGTCGATAGCGCCGGCCTCGATGCCCGGGTGCTTCTCAGGGAGGCTCTCGGCGTCAGCGACGCGGTGCTCCTGACCGAGGGCAATCGCCCGCTGTCGGAGGACGAGGCTGCACGATTTGCCGAAAACCTCGACCGCCGCGTCGCCGGGGAGCCGGTGGCACGCATTCTCGGGCACCGCGAATTCTGGGGCCTGGACTTCGCGCTCGGCCCCGACACGCTCGTGCCGCGCCCCGACACCGAGATCGTGGTGGAGGCCGCGCTTGCGGCAATGCGACGCGCCGGGAAGGCAGCGCCCAGGATCGCCGATTTCGGCACCGGCACCGGCTGCATCCTGCTGGCGCTGCTGCATGAGATGTCCGCCGCGCGGGGCGTCGGCGTCGACCGCTCGCCCGGGGCCCTGGAGGTCGCGCGCGGCAATGCGGAGCGGCTGGGGCTCTCCGGACGCACGCGCTTCGTGCTGTCCGACTGGGGAGCGAAGCTCGAGGGCGGGCTCGACCTTCTGGTGTCCAACCCGCCCTATATTTCCTCGCGGGAAATCAGCGGCTTGGACGTGGAGGTCCGCGCCCATGACCCGCGCCTGGCGCTGGATGGCGGCGAAGACGGGCTGGAGAGCTATCGACTGATCATTGCCGATGCCGCGCGGCTTCTCGCCCCCGGTGGGGCTTTGGTGCTGGAACTCGGCGTGGGGCAGGGCCCGGATGTTGCCGCGCTGGCTGTCGCTGCGGGGTTCCGCGTGGAGGAAATCCGTCCCGACCTCGCGGGCATTCCGCGCGCCCTTGTCGCAATCCGTTGAACTTGCCCCTTGGAAAATCGCGTTCGAGTGGTTAGATTTGTTGCCAGACAAGCTGAAAGCACGCAGCGATGCCGGACCTGATGTTCGCCGCTGCCTCGGTTGCTCAAGCTTCACAGCATTCCTGGTTGCAGGCGATTTCGGCGGTATAGGCCGACGTCGGCAACGGAAAACCCGCAAGGGGGCCTGCGGGCGCTAACCACCGGCGGAAGAGCGGGATTGTCCGGTGCCGACATGCAGCGGCGCGGGTGGACTCGCAAAATGCCGGATATTCGGGGCATTGCACTGCACAACCAAAGAGATGTCATGAGGCAAGGACAGCAGAAGCGCTTGCGCGGTCGCAACAACAACAACCGCAAGGGCCCAAATCCGCTTAGCCGCAGCTATGAGTCGAACGGGCCGGATGTGAAGATCCGCGGCACCGCCGCGCACATCGCCGACAAATACGTCCAGCTGGCGCGCGACGCGCAGTCGTCCGGCGATCCGGTGGCGGCCGAGAACTATTTCCAGCACGCCGAGCACTATTACCGCATCCTGGCCGCGGCCCAGCCGCCCTTCCAGCAGCATCCGGGCTTCGTCCGCGCCGATGACGAGCGCGATGAGGAGATGGGTGAGGACGAAGAGGGCAACGCCAATGGCGGCTTCGCTCCGCAGCAGAGCGGCGAGGGCCAGCCCATGCCGGTCAACGCCCCGCAGCCGCAGGTCGGACGTGAGGATGGCAACGGCAATTGGGAAGGCCGCCGCGAGCGCGACCCGAACTACCGCAACAACAATTTCAACAACCGCGGCCCGCGCGAGGATCGTGGCCCCCGTGATGACCGCCGCTTCCGCGACGATCGCCGTCCCCCGCGCGAGGCGCGCGAGAACGACGCTCGCGAGAACGCTGGCGATGTCGGCCTGCCGGCCTTCATCACCGGCGGCGGAGTCCCGCCTGCGGTGGCCGAAGGTGGCGAGAGCGACGAGGCTCCGGCCCGCGCGCCGCGCACCCGCCGCCGCCGCTACGAGCGCACCGACGCGGAACCCGCCGCCGAGGCGCCTGAGGCCGCGCCGGAAGTGGCTCCCGGCGAATAAGCCCGGCGGACATTTCTGGGATTTTTCGACGGGGCGCTTCGGCGCCCCGTTTTGTTTTGGGCTTCAGTCGAGGACGCGCAGTTCGTCGCCGGGACGGATCGTGCCGGGCTCGACCACCCGGGCATAGATGCCGCAATCGAGATCGCCGCGCAGCGCGCGGATCGCGCCCATGACGTCCATGTCGCGCACGCCGGCCTGCGGGTCGACATGGGTGGCAGGGCAGCGCTGGATGGTCTTGGTAACCTTCAGCCGCGCATCGCCCAGCGCGAGCGTCCGCCCGAGCCAGGTCGCCTCCACCCAGGGCTCCAGCCCTGCCACATGCACATTGCCGCGGAAGCGCACCGGATCGACCGTGGCGCCGAGGTGCCCGCCGATCTCGGCCGCGCTGGCGAGGTTGATCAGCGACACCACCTTGGCCGCGACGTCGGAGAAGCTGTGTCCTGCCGCGCGCAGCACGCGCAGCGGCCCCCTGCGGCCGGTCCGGAGGAAATCTTCGAGGAAGCTCACCACCGCCTCCTGCCCCTCCGGGGTCCCCAGGTCGCCGCCGGCTTCGCGTCCGTCCGGCGCCCTCAGCGAAAAGCGGCCGCTGTCGTCGTCGAACCGGGTTTCCAGCGCCGCCAGTTCGGGAATGCTCATCAGGCAGAGGAATTTCACCTTCGGCAGCCAGGTCGGGTTCTCCGGATCGAACCCGGAGGCGCCGTTCTCGACGGCGAAGGCGCGGTCGTTGAGGATCGTCTCGCCGGGCAGCAGGCCGGCCGCTTCCAGCCGCTCGGCCGAAAAGCCCTTCACGGGATAGCGGAACAGCGCCTCGATGGTTGCCGTGCTCATGGATATGGGAATCTCCGGCTGCGGGAGCGGTAATTTGCGCTGTGTCATGTGCAACGCCAGGCTTGGCCATTAGCATGGCGCGACGAAGTTTCTTGCACCCCTTTTGTTGCAGAATAGCAACACTATGTTTGAGGAGCATCCGGGACAATATGGGAATCGGGAGACCGGTTCTTCGTCCGGAGCGCACAGCACAACCAGGTCCGCCATGCCTCCGGGGTGACGGCCCTCTGGAGGGTTCTGAATGAACATCGAAAAATACACCGAGCGGGTGCGTGGCTTCCTGCAGTCCGCCCAGGGTCTCGCCATCCGCGAGAACCATCAGCAATTCCTGCCCGAGCACATCCTGAAAGTCCTGCTCGACGATCCCGAAGGGCTCGCCGCGGGCCTGATCGACCGTGCCGGCGGCAGTTCGCGCGACGCCTTGCAGGCGGTCGAGCAGTCGCTTGCCCGCACCCCCAAGGTGCAGGGCGGCAGCGGCCAGCTCTATCTCGCCGCCTCCACCGCGCGCGTCTTCCAGACCGCCGAGGACGCCGCCGAGAAGGCCGGCGACAGCTTCGTCACGGTCGAGCGGCTTCTGCTCGCGCTCGCGGTGGAGAAGCACAGCGAGGCCGGCAAGGCCCTCTCCGCCGCCGGCGTCACCCCGCAGAGCCTCAACGAGGCCATCGAATCGCTGCGCCAGGGGCGCACCGCGGATTCGGCCACCGCCGAGAACGCCTATGACGCGCTCAAGCGCTATGCCCGCGACTTCACCGAGGCCGCGCGCGAGGGCAAGCTCGACCCGGTCATCGGCCGCGACGAGGAAATCCGCCGGACCATCCAGGTGCTGGCGCGCCGCACCAAAAACAACCCTGTCCTGATCGGCGAGCCCGGCGTCGGCAAGACCGCCATCGTCGAGGGCCTGGCGCAGCGCATCGTCAACGGCGACGTGCCCGAAAGCCTGAAGGACAAGAAGCTGCTGGCGCTCGACCTCGGCTCGCTGATCGCGGGCGCGAAATACCGTGGCGAGTTCGAGGAGCGGCTGAAAAGCGTGCTGCAGGAGGTCCAGGCGGCCGCCGGCGGCATCATCCTGTTCATCGACGAGATGCACACTTTGGTCGGCGCGGGCAAGACGGACGGCGCCATGGACGCCTCCAACCTGCTCAAGCCCGCGCTTGCACGCGGCGAGCTGCACTGCGTCGGCGCCACGACGCTGGACGAGTACCGCCAGCACGTCGAGAAGGACGCCGCCTTGGCACGGCGCTTCCAGCCGGTCTTCGTCAGCGAGCCGACGGTGGAGGACACCGTCTCGATCCTGCGCGGGCTGAAGGAGAAGTACGAGCTGCACCACGGCGTGCGCATCGCCGATTCGGCTTTGGTGGCCGCGGCGACTTTGTCGAACCGCTACATCACCGACCGCTTCCTGCCCGACAAGGCCATCGACCTCGTGGACGAGGCGGCGTCGCGGCTGCGCATGCAGGTCGATTCCAAGCCCGAGGAGCTCGACGAGCTCGACCGCCGCATCATCCAGCTCAAGATCGAGCGCGAGGCTCTGAAGAAGGAGAGCGACCGCGCCTCGCAGGACCGCCTGCAGGCGCTGGAAGGCGAGCTTGCCGATCTGGAAGAGAAGTCCAGCGCCCTGACCACCAAATGGCAGGGCGAGAAGGACCGCCTCGGCCGCGACCAGAAGCTCAAGGCGGACCTCGACCAGGCCCGCATCGACCTCGAACAGGCGCAGCGCAGCGGCGACCTCGCCCGTGCGGGCGAGCTGGCCTATGGCGTCATCCCCGGCCTCGAGCGGCAGGTCGCCGAACTCGACCGAGAGGGCGAATCCCTCGTCCAGGAGGTTGTCACGCCCGATAGCATTGCCCAGGTGGTGTCGCGCTGGACCGGCGTTCCGGTGGACCGGATGCTGGAGGGCGAGCGCGCCAAGCTGCTGCGCATGGAGGAAGAGCTGGCCAAGCGTGTGGTCGGCCAGGCGGAAGCCGTGCGCGCGGTCTCGACCGCGGTGCGTCGCGCCCGCGCCGGCCTGCAGGACCCGAACCGCCCCATGGGCTCGTTCCTGTTCCTCGGCCCCACCGGCGTCGGCAAGACCGAGCTGACCAAGGCGCTCGCCGAATTCCTTTTCGACGACGAGAGCGCGCTGGTGCGCATCGACATGTCAGAGTTCATGGAAAAGCATTCGGTGGCCCGCCTGATCGGCGCGCCTCCCGGCTATGTCGGCTATGAGGAGGGCGGCTCCCTGACCGAAGCCGTGCGGCGGCGGCCCTATCAGGTCGTGCTGTTCGACGAGGTCGAAAAGGCGCATCCGGATGTCTTCAACGTGCTGCTGCAGGTGCTGGACGACGGCCGCCTGACCGACGGCCAGGGCCGCACGGTGGACTTCCGCAACACGCTGATCGTGATGACCTCCAATCTCGGTGCGGAATTCCTCGCCGATCCGCGGCATCCGATCGGCTTCGCGCTGCCCGACCGCGAGGGCGCGGTGGTTTCGGACGAGGAAGCCTATGGCCTGGTGATGGAAGCGGTGCGGAAGCATTTCCGCCCCGAATTCCTCAACCGCATCGACGAGATCGTGGTCTTCCACCGTCTCCAGCGCGATCAGATGGGCGCCATCGTCGACATCCAGATGGGGCGGCTGCGCAAGCTCCTGGCCGACCGCCGCATCGAGCTCGACCTTGATCCGTCTGCGCGCGAATGGCTGGCGGACAAGGGCTACGATCCCGCCTATGGCGCGCGTCCGCTGAAGCGCACCATCCAGAAGGCGGTGCAGGACAAGCTCGCCGAGGCGATCCTGGCCGGCGAGATCGCCGATGGCGAGAAGGTCCGTGTGATGGCCGGGCCGGATGGCATCCGCATCGAGCCGGAAGAGACCAGCGCCGCCGCCTGACGACGGGCGCTATGCAAAAAGAAAGGGCGGCCTTCGGGCCGCCCTTTTCGTTTCCGGAGTCCCGGTCAGCCGCCGGAGGAGGCCTTGGTGGTGCTCACCGCCGCCGAATCGGTGCGGCCCATGGCCTCGTCGACGCGCTGGCGCTCGTCCTCGAAATCCGCGAGGGCCTGGCCGCTCAGTTCATCGCCGCGCGGCACGCGGATGCGCATCGGATCGACGAAGCGGCCGTTGACGAGGATTTCGAAATGGCAGTGCGGCCCGGTGGAGAGGCCGGTCGAGCCGACATAGCCGATCAGCTGGCCCTGGCGGACGCGCACGCCCGCCTTGATGCCGCGCGCGAAGGCCGACATGTGAGCATAGGCCGTCTCGTAGCCGTTGGCGTGGCGGATCTTCACCTGCTGGCCATAGCCGCGCGTCACCTTGGCGTATTCGATCGTGCCGGAGCCGGCGGCGAAGATCGGCGTGCCGCGCGGCGCCGCCCAGTCGATGCCGGTATGCATCTTGGCGGTGCCGAGAATCGGGTGCCGGCGCAGGCCGAAGCCCGAGCGCAGCACGGCGTTGGGCACCGGCTTGCGCAGCAGGAATTTCCGCGCCGAGCGGCCGGTCTCGTCGTACCAGTCGGTGTCGCCGTCGGGCGTGGTGAAGCGGTAATAGCGGTGCGTCTCGCCATCGGCGACGAGCGAGGCGTAGAGCACTTCGGGCACGCTGTCGGGCTTGGTGTCGGCAACCGGTGCGTAGAGCACCTCGAAGCCGTCGCCCGCGGCGACGCGGCGCTGCATGTCGTCGTCATAGCTGAAGACATGGACGAGCTGGTCCACCACGCCGCGCGGGATGTCCCTGGCGTCGGCGGTGGCGTAGAGGCTCTGGAACAGCCGCAGGCGGCTGCCCGGGGCGTCGTCGTCGGGATTGTCGACCGGCAGGTCGGGGGCGTCCTCGGTGGCGGCGCCTTCCGCGATCTGCACGTCGCCCGCCACCGCGACATAGTCGCCGTTGTCCGACAGCGCGACCGACTGGTCCTGCCCGTCGATGGACAGCGTCACGCGCACCGGCTGCAGGCGTCCCGTCGGGGTCGGCGACTGCAGGATGCGCACCTGCTGGCCCTTGGTCAGGGCGATGGTGCCGTAGCCGCCCGGCGCGGCGAAGGCATCGGCCACGGCGCGGGCCTCGTCGGGCGTGGCGCCGTTCCTGGTCAGGATCGTGGCCAGGCTGTCGCTGCCGTCGACCGTGACGACCTTCTCGTTGTCCGGACTGGTCTCGGCGGCGGGGGCGTTGCTCTTGGCCAGCACGGTGACATTGGGCGCGGCGACCGGCGCGCCGAGCGCGGGGGCGTCCGGGGCCGCGACGCCGTCGAGGGCGAGCGCGGCCGGGCCGAGATCGGGCGTGTGGAAGGTGTCCATCGCCGCGGCGTCGCGGATTTCGGTCAGCACCTCCTCCATCGGCACCACCGGCGCCTGGTCGGGGGCGATGGTGATGTTGGCAAGGTCGCGCACGACATAGGAGACGTCGGCATCCTCGCTCGGCGCTTCCGGCGGCGGAGCCGCCCCGGCATTCATCAGGGTGAGGGGGTTGAACTTGGGCAGGTCCTTGGTGTCGCCGGTCGCCAGCAGGCTGCCGCTGACCCGCACCACCTGGCGGCTGCGCACCACCTCGGCATCGCCGACATGGCTCACCACCGACAGGCGCAGCGTCTGGCGGCCCTCGTCGAGCGGCTTGGCGGCGGTGATCTGGTCGGACTTGCGCGAGGTGTTGGACATGCCAAACAGCACTTCGCGCAGATTGTCGACGGCGCGGCTGATGCGCGGCGCCTTGGCGAAGCGGGCATGGCCGTCCATCGAGGTGTAGACCGTGGTGCCGAGCAGGAGCAGCGCCGCGAAGGCGGTGAGCACGGTGCCGGCCAGCCAGCGCATATTGACCTGATGGCTGTGCTCGGCGGAATCGCCGTCGAGGAAGATCGGCGGCTCGTCGCCAAGCTCGATGGCGACCGCACGCGCACGATCCGTACCCTCCCGAAAAGCGCGTGTGCTCAAGAAGCCCCCTTCGTTCCGCCCCCGGCCATCCGGGCTGCCCCGGTCTTTCACCGAAGCGCATGATCCCCACGCGAGTGCGCGCGCAATATGGCTGCAATGCGGCCCCGGGGCCGCACGGCGCGCCGCCCACAGGGGAACGTCCGCCCGCGGCGCGTATTATGGCGGGCGCGGGAGTGCTTCGCCACCCTTTGAAAGCGACTCCCGGGCGGGAGAGAGATTTCCGCGCTGGCGGCGAAGGTCGGGCGGCCGGACAGCGCCGAAGAGCCGGTGCCGGAATGCCTCCCTCTCCCGAAGAGCGCCAGATAAATCGGGGATGAGGCCGAAGAATTTCCCGGGCAGGGGTTACGGAACACAGGTCCCGTTCCTATATCCAGGAAACACGGAAAGGCCCGATGTCTGGCGACGGCCCTGGTGAGAACCGGCGGTTGCCTTCGTTCGCAGGAATTTCCATTTTTCTGTCACACCGGCGTTGACAGGCCCGGCTGGCGCGGCCTATATGGCGCTCACCGGCGACGGGGACCCCACGGTCTTCGGATAAAGCTGGTGTTTCACTCCGATGGTGATAGGATCGCCGCCCTGGATTTTGGTCCGGGGTGTTTTCGGTCCGGCCCATAAGGGTGTGAGGGTCTCGATCCTCATCGTTCTTTGACAAGTTGATATATTGAAGAAAGAGAAACGCAGGCGGCGTTGTTCTTGCGGGCGGAGGCTTTATTGCTTCTGCTGTGAACGAGAGACAAATGCTGTCGGATGCGTTTTGAACATAGG